>JABAHS010063788.1_pt2 | contig 49420 bp, 48 predicted proteins | sample 7062111 | NCBI WGS metagenome assembly JABAHS01 (sample SAMN14534600, study PRJNA622989) | marine sediment metagenome | biome: marine biome [ENVO:00000428]; feature: marine pelagic biome [ENVO:01000023]; material: deep marine sediment [ENVO:00002113]; isolation source: pool of 4 deep marine... | reverse complement strand
CGCGCGAGCTTCGAGGCGGTGATCCGCGACGCGGGCATCGCCGTGGAGACCAACCTGAGGGGATTCGAGCTCGGTTTCCAGGGCGCCGCCCGGGCGCTGGAGGCGCCCGCCGAAATCGCCGCGCCCCCCGAACGCGCCGCGCGCCCGGCGCGGCCCACCGCAGGCACCCTGCTCGAGCGCGTGCAAGGCGCGTATCCGGCCGCGGTGCAGGACGTGGTCAAGGAGGGCGTGTTGCGCCTGGTCGACTACCAGGGCCCGCGCTATGCCGAGCGCTATCTCGAGCGGCTCGAACCCGTGGTGGCGCTCGAGCGCACGGGGGGCGGTGAGGCCCGCGGCTGGGCTCTGACCCGCGAGGCGGCGCGCCAGCTGGCGCTGCGCATGTCCTTCGAGGACATCGTGCGCGTGGCGGATCTCAAGACCCGCGCGGCGCGCCTGGAACGGGTGCGGGCCGAGGTCCGGGCCGAGCCCCATCAGCCCGTGGTCATCCGGGAGTATCTCAAGCCCGGCGTCGAGGAAGTGTGCGCGCTGCTGCCCGCAGGGCTCGCGGGACGCGTTCTGCGTTGGGCCCACGCACGCGGGCTGGAGGATCGGCTGAATTTGGGCATGCGCTTGAAGTCCACCAGCATCACGGGTTTCACCGCGCTGTGGCTCCTGGCCCGGCTCCGGTTCTGGCGTCCGCGGAGCTGGCGATACCGCGACGAGCAGGTCCAGATCGAGCGCTGGCTCGAAGCCGTGCGCCGCGCGGCCGTGCTCGATTACGACCTCGGGCTCCAGGTGGTCGAGCTGGCGGCGTTGATCAAGGGGTACGGCGGGACCTACCGGCGGGGACGCGCGAACTTCGAAACCATCATGAGTCAGGTGGTGCAGCCGGCCCTGGCGGCGGGGCGCCCGGCCGCCGAGCGTCTGGCTCGCGCGCGCGAGGCCGCGCTCGCCGATCCGGAAGGAGAGGCTCTGGCCCGCGCGCTGGCGGAAGCCGAGCCGGAACCGGTGACCAAAGGGGTCAGCACGCCGGAAACCCCCGCTCCCACGGCGGCCGCGCGCTAAAGCGGGCGCCGCAGGCGCGAGCGTTGGCCGCGAACCGCTGGTTCGCGAGTAAGCTCGCTCCCCCACCCAAGGGACCTGCCGGTCGGCGCACCCCGCGCAGCGCTAAGAGTTGGTGCTCTCGGAGCGGCCGTCGGCCGCGAGCCGCTCGGTCGCACGCCCTCGATCGGAACGGTATGGACGCGGAAGCTCATTCGGAGTCGACGGTGCCGGCGGGCGCAGCGAACACACGCGGAAGGTCGAGGACTGGCACGGGCCCGCCGTCGTGTTCGAAGCAGGAGACGACGAAGGCGCGCCAGGGCTCCGCCTCCGCGGGCAGCGCGCAGGCTTGCTCATCGGTGACACGCGTGCGGCGGGGCACGCCCGCGAGGCGTACCCCACCCAGTTGCGCCGGCTCGTCGGGACCCGGATGGTAGCGCACGATGCCGACGGTGCCCGCGTGCCCGTCCATCGGGTCGCCCTCGATGCGATGGAGGATGTCGATGAGGGGGACAATCCGGTCCTGCCAGATGAAGACGTGGCGAGCGTAGGGTGGGCTGCGGGGAATCTCGAAGGTCCGGGGTTTCTCGGTCAGCAGGTGAACCATCTCCCCGCCGCCGACGGCGCCCACGCGCTCGCGGCCCAGATCCAGGACCCACGCGAGGACGGGCTCCATCACCACTCCCCCCTTGGCGCCTGCGCGGGCGGCGTGTTGTCATCGCCGCGCGCCGCATCCGTGCCGAGGAGCGCCTTGAGTCCGGCCGCGGAGACGACGCATCCCACGCGTTGCTCGTACACCGCGAGCGAGTGCGCGCAGGCCCCATCTGCGCCCATGCAATCGGGAAGCGGGTGGAACTGGAGCTCGCGGGTGTGCACCGGCTTGAAGTCGTCACACAGCAGGGCGAAGCTCCCGTCCCCCGTGCCGAGCAGGGCGCAGATGTGGCGCGTGGGCGGCACCGAGCGGGTGGGTGTCAGCTTTCCGGTGAGGCAGTAGACCGGCCAGGATCGACCCCCCACCGTGATCCGGCCGATGCCCGGTTCGCCCTCGGTGATCTCGATGTCGAGAGCGGGCTCGACGGTGCGTATCTCGCCCTGGGGGAGGAGCACCATCGCACCGTCGAGCTGAAGCATCGCGAACAGGGACCTTGGATCGAGGTGATGCTCCGCGCGGCGCGCCATCATGGTCCCTTCAGCGGAAGGACGCCGTGACCCGCTCGAGCAGCTCGTCCTCGGCGAAGGGCTTGGTGAGGTAACACGTCACGCCCGCCGCCTCGGCCTGCCTGCGGTGCTTTTCCGTCGCGCGCGACGTGATCATGACGATGGGCAGGTTGCGCGTGTCCTCCCGCGCCCTGAGGTGCTGGATCAGCTCGAGCCCGTTCATGCGCGGCATCTCCAGATCCACGAGCACCACGTCGGGGCGTTGCCCTTCGATTACATCGATCGCCTCCAGACCGTCACGCGCGGTGCGTACCTCGAAGCCCGAGTCGCCCATGACCTGGCTGAGCGAGCGACGCGCGCTCAGCGAATCGTCGACCACCAGCGCGATGGGCAGCCCGACGCGCACCTTCTGCGTGCCCTCCAGGTCGTCTTCCTCCACGTGCGGGGCCAGCGCACGAGCCGGAATGCTCAGCAGCTCGGGCAGATCCACCACGGTCGAGACGCTCCCGTCGCCGAGGATGGTGGCGCCGGCGATGCCACGCAGCTTCGGTACGAAGCGGCCCAGACTCTTGACCACCAGGTCCCGGCTGTCGAGCACGGCGTCGACCTTGACCGCGTGCATGCCGGCCTTGCCTTGAACGAGCAGCACGGGACACGGATGGCGCTCTTCGGCGCGGCGATCCTCGGGGAGCCCGAGCAGCGTTTCCAGGGAGGTGAGAGGATAGATGTTGTCCTCGAAGTGAAAGCTCATCCCTGTGCCCATGTGGACCTCCTCGCCGAGGGACCCGTGGACGATCTGCTCGACGCCCCGGTTGGAGACGGCGAACACGTAGCGCGCCGTGCGTACCAGCAGTGCGTGCGTGGAGATGAGCGTGAGGGGCAGCCGTAGCTCCACGGTGCAGCCTTTCCCCGCCTCCGAGCGCAGGTTCAGCGAACCCCCGAGCTGCGACACGCGCGCCTGCACCGCGTCCATCCCGATGCCACGGCCGGAGAGCTGCGTCGTCTGCGCGCGCGTGGTGAAATTGGGTCGCAGGATGAGCCGCTTGAGCTCGTCCTCGCTCACCTCCTGCTCCGGAGCGATCAGCCCCTGGTGCTCGGCGACGCGACGGATGCTGTCCCAATCGAGCCCGCGCCCGTCGTCGGCGCAGCGCACGACTACGTGGTTGCCCTCGCGTTGAAACTCGACCCGAATCTGTCCACCGGGCTCCTTGCCCGCCGCGCGCCGCTCCGCCTCGGAATCGATGCCGTGATCCACGCTGTTTCGGAGGATGTGCGCGAGGGGATCCACGAGCTCGTTGAGCACGTCGCCGTCCATCAGCGTGTCGGTTCCCAGGCACTCGAGGGTGACGCTCTTGCCGGCGACGCGGCCCGCCTGACGCACACTGCGCTGAAGGCGGGGCACGATGCTCTGGACCGCGATCATTCGCGTGTGCAGCACGGCCTCCTGGCTCTCGCGATTCAGGCGGCTCTGCTCGGTGAGCAGGTCGTCCAGTGACGCAAGAACCTCCTCGATGTCGCGGCCCATCTCGCGCGAGTCGGTCGCCGCTTCGACCAGTCGTCGGCTGCAGGTGTGGAGCTCGTTGTACTGATCGAGCTCCAGCGGATCGAAATCCGCGTTGGCCGCGCGCTGTTGCGGTAGGGTGACGTCACGCAGATCGATGAGCTGCTCGAGCTCGTGGCCGAGCTGCTGCAGGAGCTGGAACTGCCCATGCATCCCGCGCATCTGGCCCACCGCGCGCTGAACGCGCTCCTGGACCTGGCCGGTGAGGATAATGGTCTCGCCCACGAGGCGCAGGATCTCGTCGACGATGGTCGCGCGCACGCGCAGCACCGCTGAACCGCCTATCGGCGCGGTCGGCGTCTCCGCAGCCTTCGGGTGCACACCTGTGTCGGCCTCGGCTTCCGGCAACGGCTCGGGCGACGCCTCGGCCGGTGGCTGGGTGGGCGGCCGGGCGGCCGGCTCCGGGCTCGGCTCCGGAGGCGCAGACGAGGGGGGCGCATCGCCGGCGCGGGCGGCCTCGATACCTTCGCGGTCGATGCGGTTGGCCCAGTCGAGCACGTCCTGGAGCACGTGCACCGGCTCGTCCGGGCCCGGACCCTGCTCGAGCAGGGCCTCGCTCATCATTTCCAGGCAATCGGCGGCGCCGAGAAGCGTATCGCCCAGGGCGCGCCCGGGGAGGGTCTCGTGCTTGGCGAGGGCGAGCAGGATGTCCTCGAGGTGGTGCGTGAGGTTGGCGATACCGGGAACGCCGACGGTGTTCGCGGCGCCCTTGAGCGTATGCGCCACGCGCTGGGCGACGTCCACGTCCTCCAGGGAGTCGCCGGTGATGAGGTGCTGGATACTGCGCGTGAACTCGGCCGTCTGGGTCGGAAGCTCCTGGAGGAGCCCCTCGAGGAGCGCGGCGTCGACGTCGGGCGGGGTATCCAGGGACACGTCGGCGGCGCAGGCCTCGGTCGCGCGGCCCGCCGGCTCACCCTCGCCCCCCAGCGAGAGCTTGGGGGAGACCAAGGTCTCCACCAGCTCGTCCACGTCGTCGACGGGTTCCGGCCACTGGCCGTCGCAGGCGTAGCGGGCAAGCGTGGCGCAGGCGGCCGTGTCATCCGGGTCCGAGAGGTAAGCGCGCGCGCAGTCGCTCCACGTACGCAACAGCTCGGCCAGATCCGGTCCCAGTGCCGCACCGGAACGCTCCAGGGCGCTCAGGTTTTCGTGGATGTGCTTGCAGAGACGGTTCAATCCCTCGAAGCCGATGACCTCAGCAGCGCCGCCGAAGCGATCGAACTGCTCGCGGGCGTGCGCAATGGCCGCGCGGCGCTCCTCGGCCGACGCGTCCTCGCGGGTGGCGATCTGCACGCACTCGGTGAGGGACGTATTGATCTCGGTGAGCTCCGCCATCAGGAGCTGCACCATCTCCCGCACCGCCTCGGACCATCCTTCACCGCTCCACAGGGTATCACCGGACGCATCCGGCGTTTCGGCCTCTCGAGGCGCTGCGCAGGGGCGGTCGTGCTCGGCGCCTGCGTCCTCGCCCGGCGGTCCGGATGGTGTCGGGGGCGTCGCATCGGGAGTTGGGATCTCGACGGGTGGATCGGAGACCTCTCCGTACTCCTCGGCGAGCCCGTCCAGGGCGCCGGTGAGCGTATCGATGGGCGGATCGTCCTCCGGGCCATTCCCGGTGTCGGCCTCGACGCCCTGTGGATGCGCGTCCTGGTTCTCGCTCGCCCCGCCGGATGCGGTCGCCTCGAAAGGAAGCATACTCTCGTCGCGGAGTTCGGAGGCTACCCGAGCAAGAGACAGGTGGTCTCCGCCCTCCGCCGCACGTTCCTCGGGCACCCCATCCTCTGGCCCATCCTCTGGATAATCTGGCCAATCCGGGCGCTCGAGATCGATCTCCTCCACGAGCGCACCGCTGTCGCCGCCGTCGTCGTCCGTCTCTTCAAGCCCGCCGAGCTCATCGAGAGCGTGGGCGATCTTTTCCCCGCGCTCATCCGCGTGGTCGATGGCGCCGGTGTCGATCTGGGAGTCTCCCGAGTACAGGGCCTCGAGGTCGGCCTCCGCTTGTCCGGGGTCGTCGAACCCCTCAGCGAGCGACTGAATGGAACGCATCCGGTCGGTGGACTCCGCCCCGAGGCTCGCCTCGTTCGCGGCATCCGAGGCGGGGTCCCGGGATTCGCCGGCATATCCATCGGGCGCTCCGGGGGCGTGTCCAGCGGCGGCTGCCGCCTCGGCGCGCAGCTCTCGGATGAGGTGGGCCGCCACGTCCTCATCGTCCTCCGCGAGGTCCTCGTAGGACGCCTCTGGAGAGTCCTCGGGTTCCCGTGAGCCCTCTGGCGGCGCGGCGGGGTCGTCTTGTCCGGCGGGCACGCCCGGTTCGACCCCGAGCACACCGTCAGCGGAAAGGTCGTCTTGCGCTGTCTCCGGATGGACGAGTCGCTCGTCGGCGGCGTCGGTCGAAGCTTCGAGGTTGTCGCCCGGGAGCGCTTCGACGGTGTGCTCGGGCGGATCCTCGGGCTCGACGGCGTCGTCGCCCGGCAGCGCGTCGAGGGTCTCGTCAAAGGGGTCCTCAGGCTCGACCGTATAATCGACGGACACGGCATCCGCCTCACCGTCGTCGCCCGGGGGCGCTTCGAGGCTCTGCTCGGGCGGATCCTCGGGCTCGACGGTCTCATCGACGGACTCCGTGCCCGCCGCAACCCGCTCCTCGCCGTCCGAGAGCGCGAAGCTCTGCTCGATGGAACGCCGGAGCTCGTCGCTGTCATCGGCGGACACGGCATCCGCCTCGCCGTCGTCGCCCGGGGGCGCTTCGACGGTCTGCTCGGGCGGTTTCTCGGGCTCGGCGGTGTCATCGCCCGGCAACGTGTCGAGGGTCTCGTCAAAGGGGTCGTCAGGCTCGACCGTATAATCGACGGACACGGCATCCGCCTCGATCTCGTGATCGTCCGAGGTCTCGGGGGCGTCATCGCGTCCGGTCTGCGTTTTGCCGGAGGCATCCGCTGTGTCGTTGGGGTCATCCGCGGGCGGCGCATCGGCCGTATAGGCAGACATCGGCGTGTCGGTGTCGGGTGCCGGGCCCCTATCTTCATCTCCTGGCCCTGAAGCCTCATCCTCGGCGCCCGGGCTCAGGACGCCGGCCTGCGTACTCCCCTCGGCGTCGGCTGTTTGCTCGGATGAGGAGAGAGTATCGAGTTCGTGCTCCGGCCCAATGGAGTCCTCATTCGGCACAGGGGACGGCCGCTCGAGAGACGGAGGTGCACTCAACATCTCCCGCAGGGCTTTCGCCTCGCTGTCGTTCAGCGGGTTCACCCAGGCGGGATGTTGCAGCACGGTCACCAAGACGTCGATGGCGTCGGCGCGGTCGGTGCCTTCCAGATAGGCCCGGATGAGCCGCGATCCGTACCTCAGCAACGCCCTGTGTTGGTGGGTCGGCTCTGCAACGGTTGCCTTCAGGTCGTGCAGTCGCTCCCTCAGCAGGCAGCACACGTTCTGCAGCGCGGGTTCGCGAGCTTTACCTGCTGAGACCTCCACCTGCGTGACGACCTCGACCAGCTCGTCCCAGCTTCTGGCGCGCTCCCAGGAAGGCTCGCATTCACTCAGTGTCGTGAGCATGGCTTGGTTACGCGCCTCACGGGGCCTGCAGCCGCGACTCGCGCACGCTGTATCAGGCGTTCACGGCGACGGGGCCATCTTTTTCGATGTGCGTGATGGTGGACGTGTCGTCCAGATGGCGCCCCAAGGTATCCTCGTTGCGCTGCGGGAGCGCGAACACGCTGACGGCTTTGAGAAGCTTTTCGGAGAACTCGACGAGCTGATCGGTGTATTGGGTTTGCTCCAGCAGCTGCTGGTTGGTGCCGCGCGTGCTCTTCTCGATCTCCTCGGCGCGATTGCGCAGCTCGTTGCTGCTTCGCGCCTGCTCGCGCGAGCTCTTGGCGATCTGCTGCACCATGGCCACGAGCTTGGCCGTCGACTTCTGCGTCTCGTCCATGTTCGTGCCCGCGCGCTCCGCGAGCTGCGTCCCCTGCACGACCTGAGTGATCGCTTCGTTCATCGTCGACACCGTGTCCGCGGTCTCGACCTGGATGTTGTTCACGAGGCTCGCGATCTCCGAGGTGGCGTTGCGGGCGTTCTCCGCTAGGCGCTGCACCTCGTCTGCCACCACCGCGAAGCCGCGACCCGCCTCGCCCGCGGAGGCCGCGTGCATGCTGGCATTGAGTGCCAGGATGTGCGTGCGCTCGGCGATGCTGTTGATGAGGTTGACGACGCCCGAAATTTCCTGAGAGCGCTCACCGAGCCGCTTGATTCGCTTCTCGGTCTCGCGGATGGTGTCGCGAATCGTCGTGATGCCGCTGACCGTGTCGAGCACGGTGCCTTGAGCGGTCTCCGTGGATTTCAGCGCCTGGTCGGCGGCCTCGTTACACGCGTGTGCGAGCTTCGCGATGCGCAGCATCTGCTCGGAGGCCGCGGCCAGCTGGCTCGCCGTCTGTTCGACCTCCTTCAGCTCTTCGGTGGCGACGGCGATCACGCTGTCGGATTGCGACTTCACGCGGTTCGAGGCCTCGGCCACGCCCTGGGAGATGTCGAGCACGCCGTGGAGCACGCGGGCCGTCTCGTTGGTCAGCAGGTTGAGCGAGTCCGCGACAGGGCCAGTGACGTCCTCCGTGACTTCCAAGCGCACGGTGAGGTCTCTCTGACTCAGCTTGTACACGGCTTGCAGGAGATTCAGCACGGCATTGTTGAGCTTCTCGTTCTCGGCCTCCGCTTTCGCCAGGCTCGCCACACGCTCGTCGAGCATGGTGTCGAGGGCGTTGCCGAGCGTGGCGATCTCGTCCGAGCCATCGAGTCGACTTCGCGCCTCGTAGTCACCCTCGGAGACCCGCGCCACCGTCTCTGCAACGTGGTGGACCGGGTTGGTGATCGAGTAGTAAGTGGCGAAGCCCAGGAACGCCGCCAGGAGGATACCGCCGACCAGGGCAGCGGAGGTGAGATAGAAGTACCACCGGTTGGTCGCGTTGATCGCCGCGAGCTCTTGCTGGGATTCGAGCTGGTCGAGCGACGTCGTTGCGATGATCGCATTCAGAAACGGGTCGGTCAGGGCGAACAGGTCGTTGCTGGCGAAGAGCTCGAGACGGCTGCGGCTCTCCGACTCGATGATCGGCGTCAGCTCGTCGAAGAACAGCCGCAGGTCCTCGACGAACGGCGCCACGGCGTCGTTCACCAGCTCCTGGTCCGGCGCCGAGAGCCCGCTCAGGTAGTCTTCCCAGCTGCGGTAGAACTGTTCCTCTCCCCGCTGGACGCTGTTCCGCGCGTCCCTCCAGGTGATCTTGCCCAGATTCAGGGCGTGCACCTGGTCGAGCACGTCGTGACGCAAGGCGTCGCTGAGCCGGACCAGCTTCGCCTTCTGGACCACGTTGTCGTTGAACAGGCTCTGTACCTTGTTGGCGTTCACGAGCAACAGCATCGCGATGACGCCGGCGCCGATGAGGACGAAGCCCTGCACGCCGATGAGGGCCAGAAGGCGTACGCCGATGTTGAACCGGCCCGGTCTCAGTTGGGTCAGCTGGAGCTTACCCAGCGGGATCTTTTCGAGCATGTCTGACTCCTTGAAATCAACCTACACATGTCAGCGTCTCGGCGTCCCTTAGCGAAGGGCCCATCTCCAATCCGCCGGCCGCATCGCGCGGTAGCCACCCTGATCGAGGTAAGTAATGGCGACCAGGTCCGAGCCCTGGTTGTCGCTGGTGAAATCCATGTACAGCCCGTCGAGGCTGAAGCTCTCGCCCCCCAAGGCATCGAGAAAGCTCTGACGCGTGATGGGACCCTCGATGCGCTCCAGAGCGGCCAGGAACAGCTTGCCCACGATATAGCCTTCGAGGCTCACGTAGCCGAAATCCGAGCCGAGTGCTTTGCGGGCTTCCTCGACGATGGGCAGATCGGAGTCGAGGGGCGGCACGACCTGCGTCATGATGATCCCATCGGTGACCCCGAGCCGTTTGAGCTCGCTGCGGTAGTTGTCCGCGCCGGTGAACGACACCGCGCTCACGATCCATCTTTCNNTGCTCGCTTCCCAGCTCTTGAGCGAGCGGTAGCCGTCGCGAGCGAACACGGTATTGCGCGTGTACACGCCCACCGGCCCCATGTGGTTGCGCGGCGGGTTATCGCCCTCCATCACTATCATGTCCTCCAGGATGGCCACGACTTCTTCCAGACCTTCGTGGGGTGCGAGCGCGCGGCGAATGCCTTCCACCCCGGCCATGCCGTAGGCGTCGTTCTGCACGTAGGCGCAGACTTCATTGGGCTTGATGCCGGCGTTCAGGGCTGCGTTGATGACCGCCGCCGTCTCCTGGATGTAGCTGGCGCGGAAGTTGATGATGTCTCCGACTCCGGGACGAAGAATTCCGGCGCCGGTGAAAAAACCAAGGGCCGGGACACCATGGTCGGCGAGGATGGGCAGCGAGACCTTGGCCGTGGGTGTGCCTACGTTACCGATCATCGCGAAGATGCCCTCCTGAACAAGTTCGTTGGTGGCTTCTATGGTTTTGGGCGGCGAATAATTGTCGTTGAGCACCACGAAGTCGATGCGGCGTTCTCGCACACGCTGCCCCTTGAGGGCGGTCTCGATGCCGAGCTTCATGCCCTGTCCCAGTCCACGTGACAGACCCTGCAGATCCATGACCCCGCCGACCCGGATGGCTTCGTTGGTGACGCCCGGCGCCGCCACGGCAGTCAGCGAGACGCACGCGCCCAGGATCGTCGCGGCGCTTGCCGCGAGTGCACGGCTGAGGGCCGCCTTGTCTCGGCTGGAGGCTCTTCTGTTTCGCATCGGGCTGTGCTCGCTCATGCTTTCACCTTTCTTGATCTTTCCCAAACTCGGCCTGGCTGTGGCGATCACCTGGCTCCCCGCTTCTCGGATAGATAATCGAGTGTGACGCCGACCACGAGAACGCCGATGGTCTCTGGTCCGTCAAAAATCGGCGCAGAGATCTGAACGGCATAGGTGTCGGTGCTTGCATCGCGCTCGAGGGGGCCGAGAAAGAGACGACCTTCACCGCCGTTGAAGGATTCGCTCCACTTTTCCTCGTCGCCCTGCCAGTAGTCGCTCGTCGCGGGATAGGCGGCGACGTTGGCGCCCTGGTCGTCGGTGAGAAACGCTTCGTTAAAGTCCGGATTCGAGGAGACGATGCGTTTCAGAAGACGTCCGGAGACGTTGTCCTGAAGGGACCGTTTGAAGTGGGTGAGATCGTCAGAGTTTTTCCATTCCTCGTCGCGCTTCTTTATTTCGTTCAGATCGAGCTTCGTCGTATTCTGTCTACGCGCGTCGCGCAGCAGCGCCGGGTTGAGCGCCAAGTGCTGAACGACACGGATTTTGTTGTGCAGAAGGTCGCGCAATTCCTGTTCGCCGATCTCCACCTCCTCTTGACCGCTGACCGGTCCAGGCAAGAGGAGCCCGAGGAAGAGTAGAAATGCGATGGTTCTCATGGCATATCTCCGAGTATCCGGCCTCGCTTTGGACGGGGTTGGGCGCAAGTCGGCAGAAAGAGGCGCACCGTTCACGTACCCATGTCGGCAGAGAGCGAGCCGACGAAACGCGCAAGGTCGATATCCAGCCAGACGACGCTGTCGTCCAGGTACGTTCCGCGGTGAAAGTCTCTGAGTCTGTCCGGCAGCGGCGGCGTTTCGGCCAGAGGCCGCGAGAGATCTATGGCCCTGGGAAAGCCCTCTATGATCAAGCCCAACGCTTCCTCGCCCTTGCCGACCACCAGTAACATCGGTTTTACGCTGGCGGTGTCCTCTTCCCGCTCGAGCCCGAGAAGCTCCGCTAGATCGAAAACGGGTACGAGGTTGCCGCGCAGGTTCACCAACCCCCTTAACCAGCCCGGTGTATTGGGTACGGGATAGATATCGGGCTGCTCGAGGACCTCACTGGCCTGCCTCTGGCCGATGAGAATACCAAGGGTGGCTACACGAAAGCCGTAGCGGGCAGGGGCGCGGAACTCAACTGACTGAGGCGCGCCGATGTCTCCTGAATCGGGTCTCACCCGACTCAGTGCCTCGCTGGGTGTGAGCCAGTTCATTGAAGGGCTGTCGGCCATTCGCCACGACCTCGCTACCGGGTCGTTAGTACATGTTGATATGCTCGATGATCTGTTCGGCCGTGAACGGCTTCGATACGAGAGCTTTGCCGCCCTGCATCTGGGCCCAGACTTTGTCCGCCTTTTCCTTCTTGCTCGTGACGAACACTACGGGGATGTTTTTGGTGTCCGAGTCGGAGCTGAGCTTGCGGCACGTTTCATAGCCGTCCATGTCGGGCATGAGAATGTCGAGGAATATGAGGTCGGGGCGCTCGGTCTTCGCTTTCTGAACGCACTCCGCGCCGCCGGTGGCCGTGATCACTTGAACGCCAGCGTCCGATACGATGCCCTTTAGATTGGCGAGATCTGCCGGGCTGTCATCGACCACGAGTACTTTGCTGACTGCCATCGATTTTCTCCTCTGCGGCTTGCACGCGTTTCGTGGGCAAAACCTTTCCGTCCGTAATCCGTGTGTTTCAATCGCCCGAGGTCTTGAAAGCAATCGAGTAGCTCAGGCATCTGGTCAGGGTGCGGTTGAAGTCTTGAAGGCTCACGGGTTTGGTCAGATAGGTGTCGCACCCCGATAGCTTCCCTTTGACTTTGTCGAAAGGAGAGCTCTTGCCCGTGAGCATGATGACGGGAACGTCTTTCCTCGCTTTGTCGCGCTTAATGGTTTTGCAGACCTCGTAACCATCGACCCCGGGCATCACGACATCGAGAAAAACGATGTCGTAGGCATTGTTCTTGAAGAGTTTCAAGGCGCTCTCACCGTCCTCCGCGAAGTCGGCTTCGATGCCGTTCTTTTGGAGCGCCATGCCGACCTGCCGCCGCACCGGCAGACTGTCGTCGACGACGAGTGCGCGTACGGCACCGTTGCCGACGTCCGCCGGCGACTTTTTGGAAACAGCCTTTTCGGTGACCTCGGCCGCCGGAGTCTTGGTGTTGTCTGCCGGTTTGGCTTGCCCGGCGGAGGCTTTGTCGCGGGGCTTGGCGTGCGGTGCGGTGAAGAGCTCGCGTGAACGCAATATCTCGTTGGTGACCACCTCGTCCAGCAGTCGCAGCAGACGGGTGGCGATGAACGGCCGGCGTACGGTGTAGGGCCCTTCGGTGTCTTCACCATTGCTGATGATGACCTGGGGGACATCCTTCTTGCCTTCCAGAAACAAGCTCGACTCGGCCAGGGCGCTGGGGTTCTGGCCGTCGACCATCACGATGTCGGCACCCCGCGTGCTTTCGGCGGCCAGTGAGTAGCTGTAGTCCCGGCTCGAGGAGATGGAAAAGATGCGCTGGATGATCTCTCTCTCGAAGTCGGGCACGCCGAAAGCCGCGACCCGGTACCGTTTTCTATCGTTCATGTTCTCGACCGCATATTTCTCGCACCTCTCCGCCGAAGCCGCGGCTGACGATATGCAGGCGACCGGGCACTTCTCCAAGGGGAGATTGGTGCCCGTACCGTCCTTCGTGGAAACCCCCAAGCAGGCTCGAGCGCGCGGCACGCCCGCAAGGCAGGGGTCCGGTATCCGGACCATGCGCAGTTATCGTCCAGGTGAAGGACGTCCTTAAAGGAATAAAACGCCCACGCTGGCGCGGGTTGTCCCATCCCGGCTCGCCTGAGAGGGAGGTCCGTGCCCCATCAAGCCCGGTGTGTCCGCCGGCAGGGCCTGGTCCCGCCCGGCGGGGTTCGAACAGCGCCGGGTTGACTCAGGCTACGTGGCGACCGCCCTGGGCGGGCGCGGAGGTTTTTCGGGAGGCGGCGAGACGGTTGATCATGCTGCGCAGAAACGCGCGCGTGAGGCGGAGCTGACAGCCCTGGGAGGTCCTCTGCATCAACTCGTCGTCGAGCCGCAGCAACTTGACATTGTTGGCGGCACATGTCTCGATGTCGGCGCCCGCCGTGTCGTCGTAGCCCATCTCACCGAAGCAATCGCCCGGCGAGAGCGTGGTCAATGCTTGACCCGCCCGGCTGATGACGACGTCCCCGGCGATCACCACGAAGAACGAGAGGTCGTTTCTCGCACGCGTCACGATGGTCTCGCGCGGGGCGTATTCTTCCCAGCTCCCGACTCGCACCGTTTCCCAGAGTTCGGAGTCCGAGCATTCATCGAAGAAGCCGAGGGGGCGAACGGCGTCAAAGCGACGTTCCTCGTTCTCCGACTCGTCATGGTGGTCGAGGTCGGAGAACACCGCCGCGAGGTCCGAAGCCATCTCACCGCCGGTGCGATACCGCTTGGTCAAGTCTTTTTCAAGGGCGCAATGTACGATGCTCTCAAGGCCCTCCGGCAAATCGGGGCGTAAAGTGCGCAGCCGGGGCGGCCTGTTTCTGACAATCTCCTGGAGAAGCTCGGTGATGTTCGGCGCGCGAAAGGGAGGCGTCGCCGTGAGCAGTATGAAGGTTACGACGCCCAGGGAATAGAGGTCCGTCTGGTTGTTGAGCGGCGCCTCTTCCGCTTGCTCGGGCGACATGTAGCGGGGTGATCCCAACAGACCGGAGACATCGGTCGTATCGTCGCGCGGTCGATGTGCGATACCGAAGTCCGCTATCTTGAGCCCGCCCTCGGGAGTCAACATGATATTGGTTGGTTTGATGTCGCGATGGATCACACCCCGGCGATGGGCGTAATCCAGCGCCTTTGCACACTTGCTGGCGATGTCCGCGACCTTCGGCACCGGCAGCAATTTCGAAGGGCTGCAGTAAGGCAGCAGCGTTCGCCCTTCCTCCACGTACTCCATCACGATGTACGGCTGGCCGTCGTCTTCGCCGGCGTCCAGTATCTTGAGGATGCTGGGGTGATCGAGTATCCCCGCAAGGCGGGCTTCGTTGAAGAACAGCTTGCGAGCGACCCTGTTGGTCTTCTCGTCCGAGTCGTCATCGAGCGAGCAGACTTTGACCGCTACGTCACGGTCACGGAAGGGATCGTAACCCGTGTAGACGAGCCCCATGTTGCCGCGACCGGCGATCCCCAGAATATGATATTTTCCGATCTTCTCGGGGATCGTGGACATGGAGAAAGGTGCGACTCCGCTTTCGACCGGACGTCCGTGTTCGGGTATTGATGCGCTACCCGTCGGATCGATATCGACCGCGTTAGGTTTGGACTTTAGCGGTCGGGAATAGAACGATTCGTCCGCTTGCGAAGGGAAGATGGTTTGTTGGCGGATGGTCAGTCGGCGGGTACGCTGCGAAGAAGTTCGGCGAGGTCTTCGCGTTGTTCCTCCAGGGCCGACATCAGCGGCGTTTGTCCGGCTAGATCACGTGCGCTGGGATCGGCTCCATGAGCCAGAAGGAGTTTCGCCATTTCCAACCGGCCTAGTGCCGCCGCTAGGTGCAGTGCCGTCATGCCGGCCTGGTTGACGGCGTTGATGTCGGTACGATCCGAGACGAGGAGACGGCGTGCGACCGCTGCACGCTCCTCGCGGACCGCGCGCATGAGCGGCGTCCAGCCGAACATGTCCGGCACGTTCGGGTTCGCGCCGCGCGTTAAGAGGAGACCCACGATCTGATCACGGCCCTTGAGCGTCGCGATCATGAGCGGCGTCCAGCCTTTGGCCCCTCTCGCGTCGGGATCGGCCCCGGCGGCGAGCAGGTGCCGCGCGGCGGCGACCTGCCCGTACTGGGCCGCATACATGAGGGCCGTGCCCTCTCCACGGTTGCGCTGGTCGACGCGCGCCCCGAGCTCGAGCAGTCGATCGATCAATGCCACGTTCCCCTTGGCGGCGGCGACCATCAATGCCGTCTTGCCGCCCGGGCCGCCGGCGCTCACATCCACGCGGGGCCCGGCCAGCTCCAGAAGCCTCTCGGTATCTCCGGAGCTAACGGCTGCGCCCCACGCGGTAGAGTCGGCTCGCGGGGCACCGGCCCAGAGCGAAGCGCACAGCAGGGCGGTAACCGCGAGCCAGGCAAAAGTGCACCTGCCGAGCCCTGCGCGATGGGGCGGCGACATCAACGGTGCGTCTCCTGTTCCGCCATCCAGCGTCGGTACTCGCGCCAGGGGCCACCGCGGGGATGCCGCTCGTGCACGCTTCGAACCAACTCGTGCTCGTGCCCGCTGCGATCGAGTAGCTCTTCGAGGGACATTCCGTGTGAACGGCGCCAGAACATGTAGACGATGACCGCAAGGAGTATGTACAGGATCCCGCCGGAGTCGATCACGCGTTCCCCCCGAAGACGTTCTTCACTTAATACTCCGTAGTTCGGTTTATGCGCGTCCGATGCTCGCGACGCCGGCCTTGGTGAGGCGAATGAGGTCCTGTGGGCTCAGCTCGAGCTCCAGGCCCCGCTTGCCGCCACTGACGTACAGCGAGTCGAATCCGAGGGCCGAAGCATCCACGACGGTCGTCAGGCGGCTGCGTTGCCCAAGAGGGCTGATACCGCCGATGACGTAGCCCGTGGCGCGTTGCGCCTCGGCAGAGGTGGCCATGCTCGCGCGTTTCGCGCCGCAGTGAGCGGCAAGCGCCTTGAGATTCAGGCTCCACGGGACGGGAACGATGGCGACGACCAGGCGTTTTGCGTCCAGCTTCGCGACCAAGGTCTTGAAGACCCGTGCAGGGTCGAGATCGAGAGCTCGGATGGCCTCCTCGCCGTAGGCGTCGTTCGACGGCTCGTGTTCGTACTCGAGCGTTCGAAAGTCGATCCCTGCGTCTTCCGCAGCCTTGACGGCGGGGGTCATGACTCGGCCCATCCACTGCATTGAAGGGCGCCATGCACACGCCTTCTGTTCGACAGCCCGCCGCATGAACGCCGCTCTTGCCTCGTCTGGCTCATCCGCACCCACTGCCGGTGTCGCGACTCAATGTCTCGGGCGGCGAAGTTCTCGGCCTCGCCTTTCGGCGAGTGATTATAAGGATTTTTCGCAGCATATCCGGAAATGACAACATAGGCGAACGGGCCGCACGGTATCTCGAGCCTTGACCCACCGGGCCTCGGGGTATGTGCGGCGTAGGGTGGGCTGGGCGCAGCGAAGGCCACCACCCGGCCGCGGCGGCGCCATTGCCGTTCAATGGCGGGCTTTGCCCGCCCTCAGCCCGCCCTACGAGCGGGGGAAGTACTGCTCGAGGATATCCTGATAATGGCGTATACGCTGGACGTAGCGCACGGGCTCGCTTCCCCGTGCGTACCCGTAACGCAAGGTCCGGTAATAGCGTTTGTGAGCCAGCAGCGGCAGCACCTCGCGCATGTCGCGCCAGCGATTGGGGTCCTTGTCCACACGCTCCGCGAGCTCACGGGCGTCCATCAGGTGGCCGAACCCGACGTTGTAGGCCGCGAGTGCGAACCAGATACGCTCTTCCGGGGGGATATCGTCGGGTAGCCGATTTTGAAGACGCGCCATGTACTTGGCGCCCCCCATGATGCTCTGGGTCGGATCGAGGCGGCTCTTTATACCGAGCTCTCGCGCCGTGGGCAGGGTGAGCATCATCATCCCGCGCACGCCCGTAGGGCTGCGACTGCGTGGGTTCCAGTGAGACTCCTGATACGACTGTGCGGCGAGCACGGTCCATGGGACACCGTACTTCTTCGCGGCCTGCTCGAGCGTGGCTTTGTACTTGGGCAGCCGGCTGCGAATTCGCCGGCGAAAGCGGCTGAGGTCGACGTAGTCGAAGATTTCCACGTGACCGTAGTAGCGCTCCTCGATGTCTTGGACGATGCCCTCCTTGCCGACCCGCTCGGCCCACTCTTCGAGTGCCCGCTGGAGCACGTCCGAGTCCGGCGGCAGCAGCCAGGCAAGCGCCTGCTCTTCCGCCAGCGGAAACGCCACGACGAGCTGAGGGTAGTACCGCCGATTGATTGCCACGATGTTGGAATCGGCGACAGTGCAGTGGATTTTCCGTTTGGCGACGCGCTCGAGGAGCTGTTCCGTGGCCAGCTCATCCGTGCTCTCCCAAGTGAGACCCGGGAGGTGCGGCTTCAGCTCTTGGAGCCGCTCTTCGTAGCTGCTCCTGCCGATGATTTGGAGAGTGACATCCCCAAGCTCCCACATGTTATCGGGCACGGGCCCCTTGCGATGACACACCACTTGCTGCTGGATGATCTTGTACGCCGGGCCGAAGTGGAAATGCTTTTCGCGCTCCTCGGTTCGCGTGAGGCCGGCAGCCGCCAGATCGCCTTCGCCGTTCTTGATGCTCTGGAGGATCTCGACGATGGTGTCGCGGATCTCGTAACGGACGCTCACCCCCGCCGCCTCGGCGAAAGATTGGGTCAGATCGTATTCAGGCCCTTCGGGGCCGTTGCGCCCGATATAGTAGGTCGTGGGTGCATAGCGAGTGAGCACGACCAGCTCACCCTCTTGATGAATCTTCTCCAGCGCGGACTCACCGCAGCCGCTTAGCATCAGGGCCAAGCCCATCAACGCTTGAACGGCAAGCGGCGTCGAGTGGAGGACGCGCAGGACGCGGTCGCTATTGGTGGCCGAACTAGGGGCGTCGACCATCATTTTCCGCCGGCGTTCACATCGCCTCGGCGATTCATCCATCTCTTTTCCGACCGAACGCCGGCGAGCAGCCTTTGGGTCGACATGCCGGGTCACCCGGCCAGTAGGTCAGTAGGGTTGCGCATCGCGCAGGTAGTCCGCCACCTCTTTGTAGCGTCGTTCGCCGCTGCTACTGCTCACCCGCTCGCGTGCGGTGTCCAGCCATTCGAGCATCGACGGCTCCGTGTGCTCCAGAGCGCGCTGGAAATNNAGCGGGCGCTCTTGTCCGCTCTGGAGCATTTCGTCGAGGGCGTACTCCTTGGCCTGGTCGACTAGCCCGTCGATGTCGGCGCCGGAGTAATGTGGCAGCCTGCGTGCGAGCTCCCTATAGCCAAAAGGCTCTACCGGCACGTCTGCCAACTTCATGGCGAGCATCTTGGCGCGGGCGTTCACGTCGGGTGGTGCAACGAAGATCTGCCGGTCGAAACGGCCCGGCCTTTTCATGGCGGGATCCACGTCCCAGGGCATGTTGGTGGCGGCGAGCACCAGAACGCCGTCGTTGCTCTCGAAGCCATCGAGCTGCGCCAGGAACTCGTTCACCACGGTACGCGCGGTCTCGGAGGAGGCTTTTGCACGCGAGCAGCCAAGGGCGTCGAGCTCGTCGAAGAAAAGCACCGACGGCGCGGTCGCGCGCGCGTGCACGAACAGCTCCGCCAGATTGGCTTCGCTCATCCCCAACCATACGCTCAGGACGTCTCCGATCGCGACGGGTATGAACTCCGCCCTGCATTCGGTGGCCAAAGCTCGGGCGAGCAGTGTCTTCCCGCACCCCGGTGGCCCGTAGAGCAATACTCCGCCGCCCACCTTTTTCTCGTATCGCCGAAAGAGCGCCGGGTTCAGGAAGGGTTCGACGATCTGCATGCGGAGCGTTCGCTTGATCGCGTCCATGCCCACCACGTCGTCGAAGCCGATGGACGGCGGGAGGTAAGCGCGAATGTCGACGATGTCGGCCGTACCTTTTTCGCGTCCGTGGATCACCCTGAAGGGTCTCGCATTCGCCTCTTCCAGAAGCTCCTCCAGTTCCGCCGCGGGCTGGAAGCCGGGCAAACGCCTCGCCTTGGTATAGCGCCTGGCTGCTTCCTTCGTTCGTCGCAGCGCGATCAGGCAGCGAGCGGCGCCGACGTGCGCGGAAGCCAGGGAATCGTCCGATTCCAGCGCTAGATCGTACTGCCGGAGCGCATCACCGTACGCACCTTCCGCTGCGAGCAGCTCCGCGTATTCCAAACGCAGGTCTGTTCGACCCGGCTCGGTGAGCAGGCCTCGCTCCAGGATCGCTCGATCGCTCATTGTAGAGGGCCTCCATCTGCGATCTTGTGCCCAACGATGGAGCCAACACCGAGGTGCCGGCGCCCGGCCTCATCCCCTTCACCCCCAACGAACACGAGTATTCGGCGCCAGCCAAAATGCCAGCGGAGACGAGGCTGCTCCATCGACGGCCGGCGTGATACGCAGTGCATACGGAATGTGACGCGATGCCCACGGCGTCTTCGACAACGGTATCACAGGCAACGGTGGGGCATACGCCGTGGACATGGATCGGCGGGTGAGCTGGTGTGTGTTCTGTCGTTGCTTCCAGCTCGCTGCCTCCTCGAGATGAGGCGTCATGCCGCGCGGGCCCGAGGCGCCACGCGCTGGGGACGGAGAGATCATTCGGCAGTTTCCGCCGATTCTTGATGCGCCCGATCGAGTCTTGTCCCCTTCACGGAGTATCCAGGCAGGCGTTGCGGAATTCGGTTTCTGAGATGCCAACTTGCGTTCGCGCGCGGTGTGAAGCGCGCCGGCGGTATCGCATTGGCACGGGCAAACGCAGGTCGCGTCGCGTGACGACATTCTCGCCGACGATTTCTTCCTCCGGGCTGCCGAGTTCGGTCGCCGCTTTGGGCGCCATGACGCAATCCAAGGCGCGCGGGCTTCCCGCCAACCGCGTGAAACGGTCGCCGGCACAGCGGGGGCTGGATTAGGACTGTGGTGGGCTGGTCTCGGGTCTCCGCGCCCCACGTCAGCTCGCGCCGTGTCCCGGACCGCTGTACGTGCGGGGGTTGGAAGCCCGGGCGGCGCTGCGGGTACCGGTAGAGGTCACAGATCCACCGTGTACTTGGCGACGGCGTCCTCGTTCCACGCGACGCCGGTGCCGGGGGTTTGCGGGATGTGCACGTGGCCGTCAACCACCCGCAGCGGCTCCGCCAGGATGGGGCAGGCCCAATCCACGTACTCCAGCCAGTGCCGGGTCGGCGTCGCCGCCATGAGGTGGCACGAGACTTCCGGGAGGATGTGGCTCGAGACTTCGATGCCCGCCACTTCGGCCAGGGCGGCGGCGCGCATCCACCCGGTGACTCCGCCGATGCGCATCAGGTCGAACATCATGTAGTCGCAGGCGTGCGCGCCGACGGCATCGGCCACGGCTTTGGGGCCGTAGAAGTTCTCCCCGATCTGGACGGGTGTGGCGACCTCGCGCGCGATCTTCGCGCAGCCCTGGAGATCGTCGTATACGGTGGGCTCTTCTATCCAGTAGACATCTTCATGGTCCAGTGCGCGGCCCCGCCGGATCGCCTCCACCACGCTGAGCCCCTGGTTGAAGTCGCAGGGCAGCAGGACGCTCTCGCCGACGGCCCCACGCACCGCGCGCACGGCGGCGAGGTCTTCCTCGAGCGTGGGGCGGCCGAGTCGCATCTTGACCGCGCTGAACGCGCCCTCGGTCACGAGCGCCTGCGCCTCGGCGGCCGCCGCCTCGGGGGTGATGAGGCCGAGCCCATTGCTGTTGTAGGCGCGCACGCGGTCGGCTCTGCCTCCCAGCAGGGTCGCGAGGGGCACGCCCGCCGCCTTGCTCAGGGCGTCCCAGGCGGCCATGTCGAATCCCGCGGCGGCCATGGCAGCGATGCCTTCGTGTCCCATGAGGGTCAGGGCCTTCTTGAGCTTGGCGTGGAGATCGGCGGGGGCGAGGCCGTCGCCCCGAGTCACGCGGGCGATGTCCCGAAGGACGAGCGCCAGATACGCGTTGCCGCGCGCGGAGTATCCGAACAGATAGCTTGAGCCGGTGACGCCTTCCTCGGTGAGCAGATCAATGAGCAGCAGGGGTGCCTGCTCGATGGTCACCACCCGCGTGACCAACGGATGCGCCAGCGGCACCACCACGGAGCGGCAGGTCAGATCGTGTATCGTAAGTTCCGGCTCTGGCAAGAGGTGTGGCCCTCAAGGCCCGGGTCGTCCAAGCGCAAACCACGATGTACCGGTTCTCGGGTCGATGTCAACATCGGCCCGCGGAGAACCGGCGATAAGGGGCCTGCGTCTGCACTTCGTCTGGCCGTGCGCGCAGCTAGCCCGCATTTTCCCACCAAGTTCTCACCAAGGCGCCAAAACCGGGTCGACTACGGGCTATGTCGGTCACGGTATCCTTTTAAAGGCTACTCCTTTGCTTGCGGCATAAGTGCTTGATGGAAGAGCTTTTTATGCCACAAGGAGCAGCCTTTTCTTCTATCTCCGTGGTGAGAAATGCGGGCTAGCACCTTGCTCAACTCTTCGCGGCTGCGCGCGGCGGTGCCCGTTCGCGAAGCACCCCCTCGCTCCAAATTAAGAAGAAGACGCGTCTGAGGACCCTTGTGCGAGATCCTCCGACAGGGGAGGCGGGCGGCGAGCGAGCGTTCGATTTTTGTGGGCCTAATCTTCTGTTGAGGTCACTGCGAACGGGGCCGGTCGAACCCGCGTCACTTTCTCGTCAGGCGCTCAAACGGCGTTCCACTGCCGGGCGACGCCAACAAGCACGCGTGTGGACCGCGGCGCAAGCGAAAAGGCTGTTTCTCCGTTTCAGGTTCTGCTTGACAGTCAAAGCGTCGGTAGAACACCATTATACCATCACCCGCGGAGACGCTATTGTGACTGACCCGTCTGCCAAGGGTTGTGCGGAGTTGTTGCCGGGCGCGTTTCACGTACCTGACGGGTCCGGTGACGAACCCTACCTCATTGGTAGCCACTGCCGGTCCTGCGGGGCGACGGTCTTTCCCAAGATGGCCGTCTGTCCCCGCTGTTGCGGAACCAACAGCATGCAGCCCCGGGCCATGGGCAGGCGCGGGCGCCTGTACAGCTTCACGATCGCGCACGTCGCTGCTGTCGGTTTCGAGGCGCCCTATTTCCAGGCTTTTGTCGATCTGCCCGAGGGTCCCCGCGTGTTCGCCCTCATCAGCCACGACGTGCCAGTGCGGCCGGATGCCCTCCAGGAGGGCATGGAGCTCGAGCTCGTGATCGAGCCGGTGATCGCCCACATGGAGAATAGTCCGACGCTGACCTACAAATACCGTCCCACCAGGCGGAGTGGGGGACAATGATGAGAGACGTCGCCGTAATCGGTGTAGGGGCACATGCCGCTGGCAAGTTCTCCGATAAGGCGCTCAAGGATCTGGGACGAGAGGCCCTCTGGCGTGCGTTCCAGGACGCAGGCGTGGGCCCGAAGAACATCCAAGTCGCCTACTTCGGTAACTCCCTCGGCGGGCTGCTTACAGGGCAAGAGGGAATCCGCGGCCAGGTCGTGCTACAGGAGTCTGGTGTCGGCGGCATTCCCGTGATCAACGTCGAGAACGCCTGCGCAAGCGCAGCCACCGCCTTCCGAGGCGCCTGGCTCGAAGTGGCTTCGGGGGCGCTCGACATGGCCGTCGCACTCGGGGTGGAGAAAATGTTTGTGGGTGATGTGGCGAAGTCCATCAGCGCACTCGCAGCCGACTCCGAGCTCGAGCTCTCGCAGATGGGCATGCAGTTCACGGCAAGCTATGCCGTCCATCCCAAGATCAACCTCAAGGGGAAGATGAAGGAGTACGGGTGGACAACCTCAGACTTCGCCAAAGTTGTAGTAAAAAACTCTTACAACGGCTCCCTTAACCCTTACGCCCAGCACCGGCGTCGATTGAGCGTTGAAGACGTGCTCAACAGCCGCATGGTCGCTGATCCGCTCACCCTATACATGTGCTCGTCGATTGCCGATGGCGCCGCCGCAGCGGTGTTGTGCCCGCTCGAGCTTGCACAGCGCTTCACCGACAAGCCTTTGATCACTGTCGCGGCTTGCGTGCTACGTTCCGGTATTTACCGTCTGCCGGGCGACTCGATGCCAGACAGCCTGACGCTCACCGCGGCTGAGGCCTACGAGAGGGCGGGGATTGGCCCTGAGGACGTGGATCTAGCCGAGGTTCACGACGCCATGGCTCCGGCCGAACTCATGGTGTACGAGCGCCTGGGCTTCTGCGAACCGGGCGAAGGCCCACGGCTCATCGATGACGGAGTTACCGGGCTCGGGGGACAGCGGCCGGTCAACCCGAGCGGCGGGCTGTGCGCTCGCGGCCATCCGGTAGGCGCAACGGGACTGATGCAGATCGCGGAGCTCGTGTGGCAGCTGCGCGGCGAGGCGGGTGAGCGCCAGGTCCAGAAATCCCCGAAGGTCGCGATGGCGCAGAATCAGGGTGGCCTGTTGCTCGGGCAGGATTCGGCCGCCTACGCGGTGACGCTGCTCAAACACTAATCGCTAGAGTCGAGAGGGGGAGATCGCAAGCCTCGTGTCGCGGGCGAAGAGCGAAGCGGGGCGCTACCAGAGGCCCAGAGAGTAATTTCACACCACACCGACGAGGAGCTGGGGCGTGAAGAAAGCGAAACGTAGGGAAGTCGTGCGGTCCGTTGCCGAGGCCGCGGCTTTGATCGAGGACGGAATGACTATCTCCGTCGGTGGTTTCGGCGCGGAGAACCATCCCATGGCCGTCGTTCGGGAGATCATCAGGCGGGGCCGGAAGGATTTGACCGTAATCGGTTCGGCGACGGCGGGGCTCGACGTCGACCTTCTCATCGGTGCCGGCTGCGTCAGGAAGATCATCGCACCGTACGTAGGGTTGGAGATGTACTGTCCTATCGGGCACAACTTCCGCAAGCACGCAGAGAGCGGAAGGCTCGAGGTGTGGGAGTGCAGCGAGTACATCCTCTATGCTGGCCTCTTCGCGGGCGCTGCCGGTCAGGATTTCATGGCTTGGCGCGGGGGGATCGGTACGAGCATCCCGGAGCTCAACAGGGATCTGGTGGAATTCGTCGACCCGATAGGAGGAGCAAAGAAATATCTGGCAGTACCCGCGCTGCGCGCTGACTGGGCTCTCATCCATGTCGGGTGGGCCGACGCTTACGGGAACGGTCAACATGTGGGTGCGCCCTTCGGGGATCGCTGGCTTGCGCGGGCCGCTGACCGGATCATGCTGGTGGCCGAGCGTGTCGTGCCCAATTCCGTCATTCGCAAGAACCCGTTTATGACCTCCGTGTCTTATGCAGACTGCGTGGCGGAGGCGCCCTATGGGGCCCATCCTTACGGTGCGCATGGCTTCTACCACGCCGATGAGGAGCATATCCGGAATTACGTGGAAGCGAGCAACGCGAACCGCAAGGGTGATACCAGGACTTGGGAGGATTATTTGCGTTGGGCGATTTTCGAACCCAAGGATCACGTCGAGTATCTCGAGCGGGTCGGAGTCAGGAAGCTGCTCGGTCTCTACGAGCACCCGGTGGTCACGTGGTAATAGGGGCACGGACATGAACGACTACACCTGGAAGGAGATGATGGCCATTCTGTTCTCGCGTGAGATCGAGGACGGGGATCGGGTTACTGCCGGCGCGCACACGGAAATCTTCTTCGCTGCGAGCATGCTGGCCCAGAAGACGCACGCGCCCAACCTCAAGCTGCAGCTCGGCGGTACCTGCTTCTTGTGCAACGTGACGGACCAAGAGATCGACCGGCTCCCGAAGACATCGACAGGCTATGGGCTGCTGCGTTACGCGGAGACAGTGCACGACCACCCGGAGACGTTTCTTTTCTACTGTCCGCCGGGGCGGGAGAAGTACTATGAAGAAGGCAGCCCCTACCGCGACACCAACCATTTCTGGTTTGCCGACAAGTTCTTCGTGGGCGGTATACAGGTGGACAAATTCGGCAACGCCAATCTTATCGGCTTGGGAGAACCGGGCAACATGACCTTTCGCGGACCGGGGACCATCGGGATCAATGATATTGTCAACTCCGTCCGCGACGTGTATGTCTTCCTGACGGTGCACGACCCGAGGCGGCTGGTCGAGGAGGTGGACTTCATTTCGTTCCCCGGCAAGAAGGTCTGCCGCGAGCAGGGCTTCATGGGGGGCGGAGCCAAGTGGATTGTGACTCCGAAGGCGATATTCGACTTCGACCCGGACACGGATACGGCGCGGCTCCTCTCCGTGTTTCCAGGTACCAGTCTCGAGGAGGTGAAGGAGAGTACCGGTTTCGCCGTGAAGACCGCGGAGACAGTCGAGCAAGTGGCCGTGCCCTCGGAAGAGGAGTTACAGATGTTGCGTGACGAGGTCGACCCGACGGGTGTCCTGCGCAGCTGACCGTCAAGGCAAAGAGTTCTGGGAGGGAGAGTAATGTCGACACAAGCGACGAAAGCAGCGGCAAGCGAGGTCCGCGAGTACAGGCTCTTTATCAACGGCGAGTTCGTCGATGCCGCGAGCGGCCGCACCTTCGAAACGTATAATCCCGGCAACGGCAAACCTATCTCCAGAATCGCAGAGGCCGACGCGGAGGACGTCGACCGCGCGGTGAAGGCTGCCGCGGCGGCCTTTCCGGGATGGCGACGCAAGTCGGGAGCAGCGCGGGCCAAGCTTCTGTTCAAGCTTGGGCAGCTCGTCGCGGAGAATGGGAAAGCGCTGGCGGAGCTCGAGTCACTAGACGCAGGCAAACCAATCCGGGATTCGAGCAAAATAGACGCGGTCACTGCGGTTGACGCTTTGGAGTACTTTGCGGGTATGACGACCAAAGTGCAGGGCGACACGATCCCGGTGCCTGGCCCATATTACAACTTCACCGTACGCGAGCCGCTGGGTGTCATCGCTGGTATCACGCCGTGGAACTACCCCTTGCTGCAGGCCGTGTGGAAAATCGCTCCCGCGATCGCGGCCGGGAACACGGTAGTCATCAAACCCGCTGAGCAGGCGTGCATGTCGGTCCTGTATCTAGCGGAGCTCATTGCCGCGGCAGGCTTTCCACCCGGCGTGGTGAACATCGTTCCCGGATTCGGCGAGACGGCCGGAGAGGCGCTGGTGCTTCATCCAAAGGTCGCGAAGGTAATGTTCACTGGGGAGACGGCTACGGGCATGCGCATCGCCGAGAACGCCTCCAAGACGCTCAAACCGGTGGGATTGGAGCTCGGCGGCAAAACTGCCGTCGTCTGTTACGAGGACGCACCGATAGAGCAAGCAGCGAAGATCGCCGCCACGGCAATATTCACCAACCAAGGCCAGAACTGCACAGCGGGCTCGCGGCTGCTTCTCCACGAGTCCGTCCACGACGCTGTGCTCGAGAAGGTCGTCGAGGCAACCAAGAAAGTCAAGGTCGGTGACCAGATGGACCCAGAGACCACCATGGGACCGCTCATCTCCTCGGAGCAGCTCGATAAGGTACAGCGATACGTCGAGATGGGTAAGAAGGATGCGACGCTCGTCATCGGTGGCGATCGACCGGCAGATGAAGCACTCAAGGGCGGACATTATTTCATGCCCACTATCTTCGATGGGGTAAAGAGCGCTATGAAGATCGCCCAGGACGAGATCTTTGGCCCCGTGCTATCGATTATGACCTTCAATGATGAGGAGGAGGCGGTCAAGGTCGCCAACGATACCCGATACGGTCTGGCGGGCTCCATCATCACCCGCGACGTTGGGCGTGCCATGCGCACGGCGCAGCAGCTTGAGGCCGGAAACGTCTGGATAAACTCCTGGGGCGCCATCGTTTCGATGTCGCCCTACGGCGGCTACAAGCAGAGCGGCTATGGGCGCGAGATGGGTTTCGCCGTCATGGAGGAGGTGACTCAGGAGAAAAGCATCTGGGTGAACATCAAGTAGCCCCGGTATCGGTCGGTCACTGAGAGATCACGGCGTGTACAGTCGGACTTGCTTCGCCTCGAATGAGCATCAGGAACGTGCTTGGCGGATTTACGGGAAAAGCGTCCCCGGCCTGTTCCTTGAGCGGTGCGAGCGACGGGCGGATGCGATAGCGTTTCGTTACAAGGACCTCGGCATCTACAAAGAAGTTACCTGGCGGACGTACCGCGATGAAGTCGAGGCGTTCTCGCTTGGCCTCATCGATTCGGGCCTTCAGCCAAAAGACCGAGTCGCCATCATGGGCGACCCTTGCGTTGAGTACTTCATCGCCGACATAGCGACGCTCTGCGCCGGCGGGATCAGTTACGGCATCTACACCACCTGCTCGATAACGGAGCTGAAGTATCAGCTGGATAACGGCGGTGCCAGCATCTTCATTGCGGAGAACCAGGAGTACGTCGACAAGGTACTAGCGGTCACGGAGGAGTTGCCGGCGCTGAAGCAGATTGTCGTGGCCGACATGCGCGCGATGTTCCTGTACCAGGACGATCGTCTCGTCAGCTTTACCGAGGTGCAACACCGCGGCCGCAGCCTGCGGGCGAAGGAGCCGAGCTTGTTTGAGAGCCGTGCGCGACAGGTGCGTGCGGATGAGACGGCCGTGTTCGTATACACCTCTGGTACCACCGGACCGCCGAAAGCCGCAATGCTGACTCACCGCGACCTCATGATAGGAATGGTGCACACCTACCTGCAAGGGTACCCGGAGCTCGATCGTGGCCAGCATCGTATCGTGACACACCTCCCCCTGGCTCACCTCGTGGAGCGCTCGATCAGCGTGTGTCTGCCGCTTATCGCGAACGTGGTCCCCCACGTCGGAGAAGAGGTGGAGAACCTGCGGCAGACTTTGTACGAGGTGCAGCCGACCTTCTTCCATGCGGTACCGCGTATTTGGGAAAAGATCGCGTCCCAACTGCTGGTGGGCGTCGAGCGCAGCAGCGCGCTGAAGCGCTTCGCGTACCGAACGGCGATGCGCGTCGGGACGCGCTGCTTGAACGACCACTGGAGCGGGCGCTCGACGCCGTTGCCTGTACGGTTACTCTACTGGGTCGCGCGTCTGTGCGTGTTCAAGCCGATGCTGATCAAGGTCGGCCTGTTCAAGGTGCGCTGCGCCCTGACAGCCGGGGCTCCCATCCCACCCAGGGTGCAGTCGCTATGGGAAATCTGGGGCGTTAACCTGCGCAACCTCTATGGGATCACCGAAGGCACCCTGGTCACCTGCCAAGTAGGGGAGTTCCCGAGAGCCGGCGATGCCGGCCTGCCCTTGTATCCCAAGGAGGTTAGGCTGGACGATGACAGGGAAGTCCTGGTACGAGGTCCCGGGGTCTTTAGCGGGTACTGGAAGAACGAAGCAGCAACCCGGGAGGCCATGGAAGAGGGTTGGCTGCACACGGGCGACGTCGCCGAGGTCACGGCTGAGGGGTTGTACCGCATCGTGGATCGCAAGAAGGACATCATGATTACGGCAGGGGGCAAGAACATCTCGCCCAGCGAGATCGAGAATCTTTTGAAGTCGAGCCCCTATGTCAGCGAGGCCGTTCTGTTTGCTGACGGACGCCGGTTCCCGACCGCCCTGGTCGAGATCGACTTCGCGACCGTGTCCGAATGGGCGCGACAGAACAACGTCCTCTACACCGGCTATACCTCATTGATCAAAGCCGATGCAGTAGAGCGCCTCATCGCGGAAGAAATAGCGGGCGCAAACGAGCTCTTGGCGCGCGCCGAGCAGGTTAAGAAGTTCCGCATCATTCCCAAGGAGCTCGACCCCGAGGAGGGTGACACGACACCAACGCGGAAGGTCAAGCGCCATCACATCTACAACATGTTCCGGGATCTCGTGGAGGAGATGTACCACGAGCAAGACGATGTTTTCCCCGGCGTAGAGGAACCGGGCGCTGAAGGAAAACAAAAACTGGCGGCGACATGAGCCGTCTGTACAGGGGAGGAAGATCATGAAGAGGTGCGACACATTGAAGGCATTTGCAACGGTGCTGGTTCTCCTTATGGCTGCGGGTGCGGGCAACCAAGCGAGAGCCGCCGAGCCTTACAAGATCGGCTACATCACCGACCTCTCCGGCCCGCTTGCGGGCTCTTACACACCCACATGGGAGGGCTTCGAACTCTACATCAAGACAGTCAATGACCGGGGCGGCGTTAACGGTCATCCGGTGGAGGTCCTGCTTGATGACGACGGCCTCAAGGCCGATCGCGCCGTGGCGCACGCCAAGAAGCTGGCGGAACGCGACAAGGTGCTCGCCATCTTCGGGCTGAGCTTGAGCAGCACGCAGGGTCCGGTTTACGCAGAGATGCGTAAGGTGGGGGTGCCGGTCGTGACCACGTTCAGCGGGATCCTCGATGCTCTGCCTCCGGCGAAACCCTACTCCTACAGCCTCGGCGTTGTGTTCGAAGTGGCTGGCGAGGTCATCGGCGATTTCATTCCGGAGATCGTGCCCGGCGGCAAAGTGGTTGGTATCACCATCGACTCCGTGGGCGGGCGTGCGGCCATTCGCCACAACCAAGCAGTTGTGCGTGCCTCAGGCTACACCTGGGGCGAAGTGATATTTCCGGTGCGCACGACTGATTTCACGCCACACGCTCAGGCTGTTGTCGACCGAAAGCCGGACCTCGTGGTCGGGCACTACGGCGCTGGTCAGAACCTCGGCATCATTCCCGCACTGCGCAAGGTGGGCTATGACGGACCATACGTGGTGGCCGTGTACGGTGTCGGGGAGGATACGGTGAAGCTGGCGGCGGAGAAGGCCGGCGGGGGGCGGAATCTGTACACCGTAAGCCGCTACGTGTCTGTCTTCGAGGAGAACCCCGGATTGGAAAGGGTCAGGGCGGCTGCCAATAAGTACGGCACCGAAAAGGCTTTCTCGACCATGCACGTACACGGTTGGGTGCTTGGCAAGTTTGCGACGACCGCACTCGAGAAATGTGGGTGGCCGTGTACGCGGGAGCAGCTCAACTCCGTCATGGAGACGCTGAAAATCGACACCGAGGGGTTAACAGGCGGGCCCGTGGAGATGGCGCCGGACGACCACTATGGGCCAACTTACTGGAGGCTCTATCGCTGGGAGGAGGTCGATCAGAAGCTGGTGCCAGTGGGCAAATGGCTTAGGAAGGAGAGTCTCACCTACAAGCCGTAGTGTACGCGCGCGGTCGCCCCGGCCGGGCCGGATGGCTTCGCCGTGTGCCGTCTGCGGTCGGGGCGCCTGCTTGGACGCGCCGGTCACCATGCGACTCGATCTCCCGGGGGATCTCCTATGGAGTTCGTTGCCACCGTCATCGTTCTCGCCAGTACCTACGCGCTGCTCGCGGCCGGCATCGTCATCGTGTACAAGGCGAGCCGAGTGATCAACTTCGCCCACGGCGAGTTCGCGATAGTTGGCGGTTACGTGTTCTTTTCCGTGGGGATGCTGGCAGGTGGTTCTGTGGGATTGGCGGTGGCAGGGGCATTCCTGTTCAGTCTATGCGTCGGGCTTCTGACCTATGCCGTGCTGATGCGCAGGCTGGTCGGGGAGCCGTTCTACGTGGGGATCCTCGTCACGGTTGGCCTTGCCATTCTGCTCAAGGCTGCAATCATCATCATCTGGAAAGCCCAGCGTGTTTCCATCGTCCTGGGGGACGCCGCGGTGTTCTCATTCCCGAGCGGTGGTTCCTTGTCGTTCGCCGACATGTTTAGTGTGACGGCGGCGGTCGCGTTCTACCTTGCCCTGTTCCTCTTCTTCCGATTCTCCCGACTCGGTATACAGTTTCGGGGCACCGCGGAAAATCCGCTGCTGGCCAGCCAGCGGCGCGTCAATGTTCACGCCATACTGGCGCTTGCCTGGGCCATCGCCGTGTTCGCCGCGTGTTTGTCGGGCGTGCTGTACGGGAGTCGTGCGCTACTCGGTCCCGAGAGTGTCGTGATCGGCTTGAGTGGGCTCACTGCGGCCCTGGTTGGCGGGCTCGACAGCTTGCGCGGCGCCCTGTTGGGGGCGTTGATCGTAGCGTTCGCCGAGTACACCACCGTGCGCCTCGTTGATCCCATACTGAGCGAAGCCGTGCCGTTTTTCATCCTCCTGCTGGTGATGTCTGTCCGCCCGTGGGGGCTTTTCGGCACCAAAGAAGAGTTCGAGCGCGTGTGAGCGTGTATCCATGGCGGCTGGAAGTGCATTTCTGAACGTTTCTCATGGTGAGAGCAATCGCGTTTTGCCTCGGCCTTATCAGAAGGCGCTGGTCGGCGGCACTCTCGTCTTCCTCCTGTTGGTGCCCGTCTTCGTGTCCAGCTACAATGTCCATCTGCTCAATCTGGCCGCGCTTGCCACTATTGCAGCGATTGGCCTTAACCTGCTTACTGGGTACTGCGGGCAGATCTCGCTGGGTCACGCGGCGTTTCTCGCCATCGGTGCCTTTACCACGGTCGTGCTCACGGTGCACGCGGGCGCCCCTTTCTGGGTCGTGGTACCAGTCTCGGGCGCGGCCGGGGCCATCGTGGGATTCATCATCGGGCTCCCGTCGCTCAGGTTTCGTGGGATCTATCTCGCTATCAGCACGCTGGCCATGCACTATGCCGTCGTCTATGGAGTGACGAGCTATCAGGCGAAGGTCGGTCCGAGCGCGAGCGCGGGTATCACCATCGCTGATCCGCAGGTCGGTCCAGTGATGTTATCGGACGATCGTAGTTGGTACTATTTTCTCCTGGGAATCGTGTTGCTGGTAACCGTGTTCAGCGTGAACCTCGTGCGCACGCGGGCAGGACGCGCCTGGATGGCGATCCGTGATCGGGACATCGCGGCCGAAGCTCTGGGAGTCGATATCGCCCACTACAAGCTTCTGGCGTTCATGGTGAGTTCGACGCTTGCGAGCGTCGCGGGCAGCCTCGCTGCTTATTATAACAACGTGGTGACCGCCGAAACGTACACGCTGGATCTCGCAGTTGTGTATCTCGCCATGATTATCGTCGGAGGAATGGGTTCGGTGCTCGGTGCGGTTTTCGGCGCCGTGTTTATTACGCTTCTTCCTTTCGGGATCGACGCTCTGTTCGAGTTCGCCCCGCGGTCCTGGCGCTACGGATCGGAGATCTTCGGCGTCAAGCAGGGCGCTGTCGGACTCTGTATCATTCTCTTCCTATTGTTTGAGCCAAAGGGATTGGTGGAGATCTGGCATCGGATTGAGACTTATTTCGAGCGCTGGCCGTTCCGTTACCGGCCCCTCGAGGCTGAACGACGCTGAGGTCGTCCGAAAGATGGCTTTGTTGGAGGTGGAACAGCTTGAGGTCGTTTACCACAAGGTGGCGACGGCCATCCAGGGTGTTACCCTCAAGGTGCGTGAGAGTCAGGTCGTGGCCGTCGTGGGCACCAACGGCGCAGGCAAGACTACGACACTGCGGGCAATCTCGGGCTTCCTGACCGCAGAGGACGTTGCTGTGACGGACGGTTCCATCCGGTATCGTGGGGAGAACATCGTCAACAAGGCGCCTCATGAACTGGCGCGAAGGGGAATCGTTTTAGTGCCCGAGCGCGACAAGGTGTTCGAAACGCTCAGCGTCGAAGAAAACCTGCTGTTCAACGTGTCCATGCGGGAACGGCGAAGAGCCGCGCTGCGGCAGGTCTACGATTACTTTCCCGCGATAGAGCAGCGTCGAACTACGCTCGCGGGTTACCTGAGCGGCGGGGAGAAGCAGATGCTCGCCATCGGAATGGCGCTGCTGTGCAGGCCGCAGCTGTTGCTCATCGACGAACTCTCGCTGGGGCTCGCCCCGGTCGTTGTAGACGGGATCATGGAGACACTGCAGCGGCTCAACCGCGATCTCGGCTTCGCGGTCCTGTTGGTCGAGCAGAACGCCATGGCCGCCCTCGCGACCTCTCATGTCGGCTACGTCATGGAGGCCGGGCAGGTTGTGTACCACGGCACCGGCGAAGAGCTCCTCCGCCATCGAGATATCCAGGAGTTCTACCTCGGCGGCACGCAGAGGGACCTTAAGAGTTACCGAGATGTCAAGCAGTATCGCAGAAAGCGCCGGTGGTGGGGTTGATGGCGTCGGAGATCCGATACGCGCTGGAAGTGAGAGAACTGACGCTCCGCTTCGGGGGGCTGACTGCTATCGACGACGTCACGTTTGCCGTTCGCGAAGGCGAGATCTTCGCAATCGTAGGCCCGAACGGCGCGGGCAAGACAGCGGCTTTGAATTGCATCAACGGCATCTATCGTCCGACGTCCGGCACCATCGAATTCGGGAGTCGCACCATTGACCGTCTTCCGCTGCACAGGGTGGCGCAGAGCGGAATCGGTCGCGCGTTCCAGCACGTGGAACTTTTCCCCCACATGACGGTGCTTCAGAATCTTTTGCTCGGCCGCCACACCAGGATGTGCTCGAGCATCTTTCACGGCGGGATTTACCTGGGCCGCGCCAAAACCGAAGAGATTGAGCACCGCCGCAGGGCGGAGGAGATCATCGACTTCTTCGAACTCTACCGGTACCGTGACCGTCCTGCAGGCAGTCTACCGTATGGTGTCCAGAAGCTCGTGGGCGTAGCGCGCGCCTTGGCGACCGAACCGACGCTGCTCCTGCTCGATGAGCCATCGACCGGCCTGGTGCGCGAGGAGAAGGAAAACTTGGCGCGGTTTCTGCTGCGCATCAAACACGATCTGGGCGTGACCATGATCTGGGTCGAACACGATATGCAGTTCGTCGCAGATCTGGCAGATCGCATGCTTGTGCTTAACTACGGGGTGGCGATTGCCGAAGGCGTCCCGGACGAGGTCAGGAAAGCCCCGGAGGTTATAAAGGCTTACCTCGGTAAGCAGGCGCAGGCAGTTGCGGCTCCCGGTGTCCCCCGTTGACCGAGACCATGAGGTCGTCGCTGAGCTCTGGTTTGATCAGCGTCCGCAGCAGGATGTCGCTCTGGGCCGCCATGAACTGCTGAAAGGTGGTGAAGCGTTTAAGTGACCAGTGTTTCAGCGCCCACATGTGGGCAAGGAAGATGGCGTCGTGAGCCAGAAGCCGTGGCTCTACTGATCGAAATACATCGCAGCGGATCCCTTCCGCGATCAAGCCTTCAAAGACATCGACAACGGCCATTTCAGACTCGAGTACGGTCTGTTGTCGGTCCGGTGGGAGCACGTCCAGCTCGCGATACATGAGTTTGATGTGCGGCCGGTATCGGTCGACAATCTCGCAGTACTTCTGAAAAGCGGTTTTGAGCGCCTCGACAGGACCCGCGGATCGCGTCTTCACATTCTGCAAGGCACGGCTCTTCTCGGCCATCAGATGCTGTGCCACAAGGAAAAGGATGTCCTCCTTAGAAGACACGTACATGTAAAGGCTGGCGACGTTGAAAGGACAAGCTCTCGCGATATCCCGGATGGACGTTTTGTGGAACCCTCGCTTCAGGAACAGACGTGTTGCAACGTCTACGATTTCAGCACGCCGCTGTGCCACCAGGTCTGGGTCTTTCACGGTGGTCGGGATGGATTTGGGTGTCGCCATGATGGATTTAGTTTGAGCTATTCGTTTTCAATACAAGTGATGACGGCTGGTGCACCTTACGCCTGTTTCGGCCGCCTTTTCGAGGTGACTCGCGGGCGCTTCGGGGACTCGGCGGGAACGCGGCCAACTCGTTGCCGTCCGCCGCTGCGCGTGATGAGCTGTGTTGTGGCCGGTGTGCGTTCACGAATCGGTCTTCTCGGCCTCCGCGGCAAAATCTGCGCGCGGTGGCATAATGCCCGCTCTGGTGCCGTAGGCTGCGCACATGGCGGACGAAATACGCTCCCAAGGAACGTCAGCCCACGCATCGTGGTAGCGGAGGTATTCCATGTGCCGTCGGCCGTGCTTATCGTAGGGATGGAGGAGTGCGTCGTGTTGGCCATCGAAGTCGAGCGGAAGCACGCCGAACTTCTCGCAGAGCTCTATGTTGAAGGTGGGCGTGACCTTGACCCAGCAGCCGTCGAGATATAGCTCGGTGATGCCATGATAGGTAAAGACGTCGGTGCCCATGAGTCTACGAAGCCGCGCGGTGCAGAGGTGATTCCTGACGTCGGCGTAGGCGACGCGTGTCGGGATACCCACTGCACGCCCGCAAGCCGCGAGCAACGCGGCTTTGGGAACGCAAAATCCACGTCCCGCTAGCAGGCACGCACTCGCCCGGTAGCTTTCCGGCAGCGCCCACGGCATGTACGGATCATAGCGGACGTCATCTCGCACGGCGTAGTAGAGGTGGATGGCCTTGTCACTGTCACCGTACGCGCCGTCTGTAGCGCGATATGCGTACTCCACTACGGCCGGATGATCGCTGTCTACAAACTTACCGGGGGCGAGATAGATACCGAGATTGGTCACAGGATCTTCCTATGAGCTGGCAGCAATGCTTGACAAATATGCCACAGTTGCAAGCGGTCCGAAACCCTGGTCTGCGGGTTCTAGTGGGGCCGCCCCGGGGTTTGGTCAATGACTGAGTGGAGGCACGCCGGTGTCCGGACACACGCTGCCCGGGCACACGGCGGCTACGAGGGATACAGGCCATGGGGCCGCGCTAAGCTCGGAGCGAGTCTCGGGGCTCAGGCCGCCTCGGTAACTGACTTGTGAGTCGAGCGCTCGAGTGGGTGCCGTCGAAAGAACCGCCACATCATCTCCGAGATGTTCGGGCCGTGCGGCTCGCTGAAGGATCCCGGGCGCCCGCCGAGCCAGCCATGCTCGCCGTCTTCGGTGAAGAGCGTCTCGACGAGCGTGCGCCGCTCCGCACCACGGTACTTCTTCAGCGTCCAGACGGTGCCGTGGGCACTGCCGACGCGCACGCTCGCGGGCTTCGACGCATCGACGCCGAAGCAGTGCGCCCAGCTGTCGCGGAGGCTGTGGGCGGCCCGGATGTGCACGGTGGTGTCGCGGCGGGAGTGCACGATGAAGATGGGGACCGGGCGCCGGTGCGCGCCCATGGCCGCGTGCATGGCGGCCGACACCTCGGGGACGCGCTTGAACACGCCGTTCGTGCGCTTGGTGAGCCCGACGGCCGCTGCGGTCTCGGAATAGGGGACGCCGGCCACCGCCGCGCCCGAGGCAATGCGGCCCGGGTGCGCCACCAGCATGGCGACCGCCATGCCGGCGCCGGAGGAGAGCCCCGTCACATGGATCCGACGGGCGTCGATGTTGAACTCCTCCTCGATGTCTTCGACGATGCCCCACAGGTCTTGCACCTCGCCGGCGCCCGGCCGGATCTCGCCGCGAAGCCACCATCCCCAGCAGTTCTCCATGCGCCAGCCGGTGTAGCTGGTCACGAACGGGTAGACGACGGCGAAGCCCCGTCGATCTGCCAGTACATCGAAGTTCGAGATGCGCTGGATGTCGCGGTGGCATTGGCGGCAGCCGTGCAGCACCATGACCAGAGGCAGAGGGCGGCGCGCGTCGTAGCCGGGCGGGAGGTGGACCACGTAGTGCCGGTCTCGCGAGCGCGGGTATGTGCGCGCCCGGAACGTGCGCTCGTGGTCCGAGCCTCTGTGCGGGCGGTCGATGTCGCGCAGCCGCCCCAGTCTCGAACGTCCCGGCCCGCGGACCGGGGGCTCTGCCGGTCGCGGACCGGAGCGCCGGGGATGACCGCGGGCTGTGCGTCCGAGCGCGCCGGCACCCGCAGCGATGACGCGAGCGAGCACGCCCGCTCTACCCGTCATCGACACGAGCCCACGCGAGAGGGCGCCAGCGGCGCGGCGGCACGCGGGGCCGCACCCAACAATAGCGTCTGCGGCACCTGCGGTGACGCGTCGTCGAACCGAATGCGTTGCCCCGCGTACGGCGTCAACGCAGGCGGACAGTCGTGCGCCGAGCCAGGCGCCGTAACCGCCCACACGGGCAATCACTCGCCGAAGGTGCAACGAAGCGTGTTTCCGTGAGGATCTCATCATTCCCTTGGGTCTCCCGAATCCGCGCCGGCACGCTGGAAAGCGTAACGGTCCTTCGCGCTGATGGCCGTGATGCAGCGCACAATTATCGCAAGACAAGCGCGCGTGCGGCTCGTGGTGCCGTTCTCCCCAACCGATGGTGCTCCGGCGTCGGTGCCGGCGTCGGCTGGGTCAGGACTCTTCGTCCACCTGCATGCCGGGCTTCCAGCCGCCGCGTCCCTGGAAGTCGGAGACGAGATAGGCCGCCGCGCGCTGCAACGCGTTGGCGCGCAGCGCGGAGAACACCGGATCCGTGCGGTGGAGAAGCGCCGGGTTGGCCGCGGAGTCACCCGCACTGGCCGCCGCGCGCGCGGTCTGCGTCTGGCTTTGCTGCTGGCTCTGGCTGTTATTGATGTGGATGTTGATCACCGGTTGCGATGACTGGCCTTTCGCGTGACCGGGCGGCACGCGGTCGCGCTTGGCGCGTGCGTCCGCGGCCGGCGAGGTGTAGCCGAGGTCGACCTCGCTGCGCGCCGCCAGATACGCGCTCCAGCCCTCGGACGGCGGCGATTCCTTGTCGCCGTCGTAAGGCAGCGCCACCCAGTGGCGCCGGCCGCTGGAGCCCTGGGCATTCTTCACCCACAGGATGCGTCCGGTCGCCGTGTCGATCAGCTTGATGCTGGCCATGACCTGCACGGTTCTGTTCTCGTAGAAGCCCCACCGGTAGCGATCGCTGGAGAAGGCGACCTTGACGCGGCGCGGAGAGCCCTCGGAGAGGCCCTCGCTGTAGGACGTCACGCTGCCCACCAGCAGCACGTCGCTTTCGAGCTGGCGGGCGATGGCGGCGCGGGCGGCCGCGTCGTGCTGGAGGGATGCGGGGTCGGCGTCCTCCCGGGCGACCAAGGCCGAGACGCGTCCGCCTTCGATCACCGGGACGGCGTTCAACTGCACGAGCCGCGCCAGGAACGCATCCTGGAGTTCCTGGGCGAGGCCGGGATCCTGGGTCAGGTTCTGGAAGGGCAGGACGGCGAGGGCGTCATGATCATAGAGGCTGTACGCTGGTGGCTTCGGGGTGGACGCGCACCCCGCGGTCAGTATGAGCACCAGCGGCAGGAACAGCTTTCGGAACGGGATCGGTGGCCTCATGTTCGTCGCCGATGGAAACGGATACCGATATCGGCGAGCGATTTAAGGGGCTTTAGGGCGGTGATGGTGGAACGGCCGTTGGCGGGGCGCGCGGCCCGGGCTCTGGGTGGCTGAGGGCGGGATGAGCTGAAGGTGGGCCGGATGCCCGGGTGCACACGCAACGCAGCGCCGTCGGGCTCGCCATCGCGACGCCCCTCGGCGCGAAGGACAGGGAGGAAATCAGAAGCTCGAGGTGGGGCTCAGGGCACCACGCGCGGCGCTCAGCTCATGGCGACGCCCACCGCAACCAGCACGGCGAACGCCACCACCAGCAGAATCCAGGTGTTGTTCTTCACGAAGTCGCGCATCGCTGTGTCCTCCATCCGATGTGCGGCAACCATATCTCTACGCGTCATATTTGACAAACGAAAGTTTTGGGCATTTGATATCGCTATTTCCAATAGAAGGGCCCGATGGATACCGAATGGGCGAGTACCTTTCTCGCAGTGGTGGCCGCAGGAAGCTTCGTCCGGGCGGCGGAGCGCCTGCACGTCACGCAGTCCACGGTCAGCGCCCGCATCCGCGCCCTCGAGGAACAGCTCGGCTGTACGCTGTTCGTGCGCAACCGGGCGGGAGCCAACCTGACGGCAGCGGGGCGGCAGTTTCAGAAGCACGCCGCCACCCTGGTACGCACGCTGGAGCAGGCCCGCCAGGACGCGGGGGTCGCGCACGGTTACCGGGCGCTGCTGACCGTGGGAGCGCGTTTCGCGCTCTGGGTTGAGCTGTTGCTCAGGTGGCTGCCGTTGTTGCGGGAGGTGGCGCCCGACGTGTCCGTCAGGGGTGAGATCGGGGGCGAGGAAGCGCTGATGACCCGGCTGGTGGAGCGCAGCATGGACATCGGCGTCATGTATACGCCGGAGAGCCGGCCCGGGCTCACGGTGGAGTTTCTCCTCGAGGAGCAACTGGTCATGGTGTCGACCGACGCCGCCACCACGGACAAGCCGAGCGCCGGCTACGTCTATGTGGACTGGGGGCCCGAGTTTCACGCCAAGCACAGCATGAACTTTCCGGATTTCGGCACGCCTGCCCTGATCGTCGGTATTGCGTGGCTGGGGCTCCAGCACATGCTGAGCTATGGCGGCTCGGGGTACTTTCCGCAGCGGCTGGTGCGCCGCTACCTGGAGGCGGGTCGACTTTTTCGGGTTCGGCAGGCGCCCACCTTCGCGTTGCCCGCCTACATGGTGTATCCGACGGAGGGGGACCCGGATCTTTTCGGACCCGCGCTGAACGCGATGCGTCGGGTCGCCGCCGCGCCCGTGGGGTGAACGCGGGCGCGCAGCGGAGCGAGGTCGCGGGGCGTGGGGCCGACCGCCGACGATTCGGGCGGGCTCAGCGATACGGAGAGCGTTGCGGGCGCAAGACGATCTCCACGGGGCAGCCGGTGTCCGGAAACCCCAGCACGAAGAGCACCGTCTCGGCGACGTCGTCGGGCTGGATCATCTTTTCCCTGCGCAGGCGTTCGCCCGCGACCATGTCGGTGGCGACGAAGCCGGGGCAGATGGCGCACACCTTGATCCCTCTCTCGCGCACGTCCTCGAAGACCGATCCCGAGAACCCGATGACGCCGTGCTTGGTGGCGCAGTAGTCCCCGGCACCGGCGTGGGACTGCTTACCCGAGATAGAGGCGATGTTGACGACGGCGCCGCGCGGGTGCTTCTCCATCTCCGGGAGCGCGCGGCGCGTGAGGTGCATGAGCGAGCGCAGGTTGACGTCGATGGTCCGGTCCCAGCGCGACAGATCCGCCGCGTCGGCCGCACCGCCGCCGAAGATGCCGGCATTATTGACGAGAAAATGAACGGCGCCGAGCCCGCGGACCGTGCGCTCCACGATGCTCCCGGTGGCTGCCGGGTCCGACAGATCGGCCGCGACGGAAAACGCCCGGACGCCTCTCTCCCGGCACTCCTTCGCGACCTCCTCGAGGGCATCCTCGCTGCGCGCGACGAGCGCCACGTGCGTGCCGCGCTCGGCGAGCCGGTGCGCGACGGCGCGCCCGATGCCGCGGCTCGCGCCGGTGACGATGGCCACCCGATCCCTGAATGCGTCCGTCATCTCGAGTTCCTCCTGTCTTGCTCGGACCCGGCGCCGCCGATCCTCGAAACCGGCAGGCTGCCAATGTGTTCAGGCCTGTCAGTGTACAGGCCGATGTGGCGCGCGGGGGCGGGTATCGGAACGGGTGTGGTGAGGGTGAATCAGACAGGGCGAGGGAGCGCGATGGCGGCGCCGACCGCACCGGGGCTCGGGTGATTTCAGCGCGGGCCGGTAAACGCCTCCAGCCAGCCCTTGATCGACTGCCACAGCCCACGGAAGTGCGCCACCGCCTCGGGGTCGGCCTGTTCCGGCGTCCAGAGGTGCTCGCCCCACCCGAGCTGGGCGAGGACGTACTTGCCGACGCCGAGCTGTGCGATGGCGGTCTCGCCGGTGGCGATCTGACCGATGCCGAGCTCCACACCCAGTGCGATCTGCCCGACAGCCAGCAAACCAACGGCCCCTTGACCGAGGCCGAACAACAACGCCGCGCTCGCCTGCCCGATCGCGATGAGGCCTGCGGAGGCGTGCCCGATGGCCACGAAGCCCACCGCGAGACGCCCCACCGCGACGATGCCTTTGGCCACCACGCAGCGGCGGGTCTCGGGGTTCCGGCCGTGGGTGTAATGGATGAGCGGCAGCCCGGCGACGCTGGCGTGGCTGCGAAACTCCGCGAAGTACTCGCCGCTCGGGTACACGAAGCGCCGCCACANNCCCCTTCTTCGGTAGGGTGGGCTGAGCGAGGCGAAGCCCGCCACTTGGCCGCGACGACCCCATCACCGCTGCACGGTGGGCTTCGCCTCGCTCAGCCCATAAGGCCACTTCGCGGAATATCAAGGAATGCCGGCGACCGTCCCGAGCCCCAATTTGCAGGGCTCCCGGGTACACGCCGTGCAGTGGCAAGTCGTCCCGGGACCCGTCCCGCGCCGAGTCGGCATTCCCCGATATTCCGCGGAGAACCTCTGTTTCGGCAGCCGCGCGCGGTATTGGAGGGGCGCGGCCGTCGGTCGGGGTAGGGTAGGGGGCCTGCGCCGGGCCGAGGCAGGCGCCGCTCAGTGAATGTGCTGGCCGCCGTTCACGTCGATGACCGCGCCGGTGACGTAGGAGGCGAGGTCGGAGGCGAGGAACAGGCAGACCTTCGCCACGTCCTCGGAGGTGCCGAGTCGACCGAGGGGGGTGTCGTGGGCGATCCGCGCCTTGATTTCCGCCGTCATCCCGCCGCGCGTGAAATCGTTGTCGATCGTGCCGGGTGCCACGGCGTTGACCCGGATGCCGTCGGGGGCGAGCTCGCGTGCCAGCGCCTTGGCCAGCCCCAGGATGCCGGCCTTGGACGCGGCGTAGTGCGAGGTGCCGAAGATGCCGCCACCGCGCTGCCCGGCGACGGAGGAGACGCAGACGATGGCGCCGGCGCTTCGCTCGCGCATGTGCGGGACCACCGCCTGCGCCATCTGAAAATTGCCGCGCAGATTGGTGTCGATGACCGCCTCCCAGTCCTCGGGCCGAATCTCCTCGAGCTTCTGGGACTGCACGATGCCGGCGTTGTTCACCAGCACGTCGACGGCGCCGAGGTCGCGGCGAACGGCTTCCGCGGCGGCGTGGCACTGCGCGCCGTCACTGACATCGCAGGCGTAGCCCCGGTGCCCATCGCCCACGGCGCTCGCCGCGGCGGCGGGACCTTGCGACTCGAGGTCGATCACCGCGACCCGCGCGCCGTGCTCCGCGAACAGCCGCGCCGTCGCCATGCCGATACCGTTCGGTGAAGCTGCGCCGGTCACCATCGCCACCTTGCCCTTCAACAACATATCGTGAGCTCCTCGCGTTCTCGGTGGGGCCCCGTCCCGCAAATTCCCGCAGAGATCGAGACCATCACGCGCCCGCTTTGCCGTCGTCGGCCAGAAAATCGCGGACCTCGGCGATCCACCGCGGCCACGCGGGCTCGTGCTCGAGTATCACGTGATTTCGACTCTCGAGCGGGACGAAGCGCGCCCGGGGAATGCCGGCCGCCAGCTCGCGGCCCCGGGCAAAAGGTATTCTGGATTCGCCGCGGGAGTGCAACACCAGCGTGGGCGCTTCGACCCGGGGCAGAAACGGTGTCACGTCGATGTCGGCGAAGGCTTGCTGCAGCCGCACCGCGTTTTCAGCAGAAGTCGAAACGCGCTGCATGTCGTTGAACCATTGTTTCTGCTCCGGCGACGCGTCCGGAATGAAAAGGGTCGTGAAGACCGCCCGGAACGCAGGGTTCTCCTGACCCCAGCCGCTCTTGGTCAGGGTCAGGAGCGCCTCCTGGCGTTCGACATCCTCCGGCGAGCCCTGGGTGCGCCATCCCCTCGCGTAGCCGCCGTGCAGAACCAGGCGCGTCACCCGCTCGGGATGGCGTACCGCGTAGGCGATGGAGACCGCGCAGCCCTGCGACATACCGAACAAGGCGAAGCGCTCGAGGCCGACCGCGTCCACCACCGTCTCCAGGTCGTCGACGAGCGCGTCGAAGGAGATGTCGGCCACCTCCCAGTCGGAGAGCCCGTTCCCGCGCTCGTCGTAGCGGACCAGGAAATGGTCTTGCGCCAGCGCTTCGAGCAGGTGGCGATAGACGGGAGTCTTCCAATCGTAATCGAGGTGGTTGAGCCAGTTGGCCGCTTTAACCAGCGGCGGTCCATCGCCGACGGTGGCATAGGCGATACGAATGCCGTCGTGAGTGGTGCAGAAGCGAATCGTCTGTTCCATACGTCGCGGACCGGGCGCCGCCTGCGCCGTTTCGCCGTCGTTCTTCGCGGGGGCGGGTGCGGGATGGTGGTGCAGAATTTCCTGATATAGGGCGGTCGTTTCGGGCTGCGGCTCGACGCCCAGCTCACCCTGGAGCGCCCGCGCACAGCTCTCGTACTGCTTGATGGCCGCGTGGCGCTGACCGTCCTCGGCGTACAGCCGTATAAGCCGGCGGTGGGCGGCTTCGCGGAGCGGATCGAGGGTGACGAGCCGGTGCGCCGCATGGATGGCACGCGCGCGATCCCCCGCCTCCGCGTAGTGCGCGGCGAGCTCGGTCAGCGCTTCGAGGGCGCATTCGCGCAGGCGCGTTCGCTGCTCCATCAACCAGTCCTCGAAGGGTTCGGCCTTGAGGGTGAATCCTTCGAGAAAATCGCCCCGATACAGATCCAGCGCGCGCGCCAACGATGCCGGCGTCGCTTCCTGCAAGAGCCGCTCGAAGCTGCGCACGTCGGTGTCGACGGCGTCGGCGGACACCCAGACCGAATCACTGGTGGCAGCGAGCACCTCCCCATCGGCGGAGGACAGGGCCTGGCGCAGAGTGAAGAGCGTCTGCCGCAGGCTGGCCCGCGCCTGATCCTCCGCGCTTCGGTCCCAGAGCAGCGCGGCGAGCTTGCCCCGCGGCTGGGGGGCACCGGCGGCGAGCGCCAGATACACGAGCAGGGCCTTGCTCTTGCGCGTCGCAAGCGTCACCGGAGCGCCGCTTTCCGTTCGGATGTCCAGGCCGCCGAGGGCGGTGAGTTTGAGCCGTTTCATGGATCCGCTTCAGGCGCCACGGGTGCTGCCATCCTAACCTCCGACGCAGGTGGTGGACAGCCGTGAATTTGACGCATTTATGACGGCGGCGGACGCGATTTCACGCCGGTGCTCACGGGCTCGTGACGGCGGACGGCGACACTTGTTCACAGGTCGCCGGTGAACGGACGGCCGCGCGAAAAACCCGCAGCGTCAGCCGGAAGCATCCAAACAAGGAGGGTGAACACCGTGAGCGAGAATCGAAGTGACTCGTGCAAGAAGTATGCAGCCGGGGACCCCTTCAGCATCCCCATCAAGCGAACGCCTCTCGGACACATCGACTACGTCTACTATCTGCACGAGGGGCGGTGCCTGCGCTCGAGGACCTGGAGCCGCGCGTTGGCGCGACTGTGCGCGGCGTTCCTGGGGATGATCCGGTGGGTCGCGACGCCGCTGCCGCGAGGACGGTCGGCGACGCGGGACCGCACTCTTGTGCCGGTTGCCGACAAGCGCATCGCCGAGGCGCGTAGTGTTGCGCGGTAGCCGTGCACGCCGGCCGTGTGCTTGTGTTGCCCCGAGGATGGACACATACTGGAACCCGTCGCGACATAACCCGTCACCAGCAGGATCAGAGCCGGTGCCCGATACCGAACGCGTCCTCGTCGTCGACGACGAGCCGGAAATCCGCAGCATGCTCCAGGAGTATTTGAGCGCGCACCGCTTCGAGGTCCTGGAGGCGAGCAGCGGCGAGAGCATGCGTGCGGTGCTCGAATACGCCGTGCCCGACGTCGTCCTGCTCGACGTGGGGCTGCCCGGCGAGGACGGACTCACGCTCGCGCGCTATCTGCGCGAGCACTACGACCTGCCGATCATCATGGTGACCGCCGCCGGCGAGGTGGTCGATCGCATCGTGGGTTTGGAGGTCGGCGCCGACGATTACGTGAGCAAGCCGTTCGACCTTCGCGAGCTGCTGGCCCGCGTCAAGAGCGTGCTCCGCCGCTATCACCGGCAGTCGAAGCCGAACGGAGGCAACGGCGCGCCGGCGCCCGAGGCCGCCGCGCGGATTCGGTTCGGACGCTGCGCGCTCGATCTGGGTGCGCACCAGCTCTATGACGGCGAGGGCAACGAGATCCCCCTCACGCGCATGGAGTACGACCTGTTGAAGGTCTTCGCGGAGCGGCCCAACCGGGTGCTCTCGCGCGATCAGCTCCTGAATCTCACCCAGAACCGGGATTGGGACCCCTACGATCGGAGCATCGACATCCGCATCGCGCGGTTGCGCCGCAAGGTCGAGGCCGACCCCAACAACCCCCGGACCATCAAGACCGTTCGTGGCTACGGCTACATGTACGTGCCCGACCGGGATTGACCCCGTCCCCTTTGGGGGCGGGCGTCCCATTGCAACATTCCTGAAACACGCTCCCAGGCGATTCGAAATCTCCGGGAAACGCTCCGCCGCTACTGTATCCCCGGTGCCGCCACGGGCGAGCGCTTCTTCGGCCTCGGTTCGTTCCAGGCGGCTAACGGCCCATCGACCACGAAGGAGAGAGCCGACATGGTGCGGAGAATCTCGGTTTTCATCTACGGCGTCATCGCGTACGTGATCTTTTTCGCCACTTTCCTGTACGCCATTGGTTTCGTAGGCAACGTTTTCGTGCCCACCTCCATCGACGGGGTCGCGAAGGGGCCCCTGGGCGCCGCCCTTCTTATCGACACGCTGCTGCTCGGCCTCTTCGCCGTCCAGCACAGTGTCATGGCGCGCCCCGCCTTCAAGCGCTGGTGGACCCGCTTCGTGCCGGAGCCCGTCGAGCGCAGCACCTACGTGCTGTTCTCGAGCCTGGCTCTGATCGCCCTCTTCGCGTTGTGGCAGCCCATCGGCGGGGTGGTGTGGGACATCCAGAGCCCCATCGGTCGCGGAATCGCGTACGCGCTGTTCGCATTCGGCTGGCTGCTGGTTCTCGTCTCCACGTTTCTCATCAACCACTTCGACTTGTTCGGGCTGCGTCAGGTGTGGTTCTACCTCCGCGGCGTGGAATACAAGCCGCTCGCATTCGTCACGCCCGGCCCGTACAAGCACGTCCGGCATCCGCTCTACGTCGGGTGGCTGTTCGCCTTCTGGGCCGCGCCGACCATGACCGCGGCGCATCTGGTCTTCGCGGTGGCGACGACGGCATACATTCTGGTGGCCATCCAGCTCGAGGAGCGTGATCTCGTCGGGTTTCACGGTAGACGCTACGCCGAGTACCGCCGCCGCGTGCCGATGCTCATCCCCAACCCGTTCCGCAAGGGCGCGACGGCGACCGCCGCAGCGGCCTCCGAATCGACATAGCCAGTGTCGAAGGCGCTGCGCGGCATCCGCGCAGCGCCTTCACGTGCTTTGAGTCGAAGGAGTAGCCACGATGAATGTTTCGAGCCCTCGGACATCTGCCGGCACCGGGCGCTGGACGTGGTGCAGGCGGCTCGGAGCGGTGAGCTTCGGGCTCTTCCTGGTGAAGGGACTACTCTGGCTGGCCGTTCCGGCGGCGCTGTACCTGCTGCAGTGAATGGGCCGCAACCCGCGAGATATCGGTCTGCGCGTGCTGCACCACTGGCCGTCTCGAGAGTTCCCTCCGTAGTTGTTACAGGACGGAAACGTTCGCCCTTCTCGGACGCTCCCGCGACAACCCTGTCGAAACACGTTGCCTGCCTTCCGACATTCACCGGAAACGCTTCGTCGCTAGCCTTGTAATCGTGAGAAGCGAAGGTTCGGGTCACAAAGGCATCTGATGGGAGCGATCGTCATGAGCACAGCTTACGCGAACAGATACGCACAAGAGTTCGGGTTTACGCATCGGGGCACGAGGACGGGCCGGATCACCACCGCCCAGCGCGCGCGCGCGATGGCCAGGCCCCTCGTGAGCTACTACTGGAAGCGGCGCACCATCCGCGAGCTGTCCCGCCTCGAAGACCATCGCCTCGAGGACATCGGCGTGGCGCGCGCCGACATCCCGGCGATAGCAGAGGATCTCGCCCGGGAGGAAGCGTCGGCGTGGGCGCGTCGCGCCGCCGGCGCCAACGGATTCGGCGGCTGAGCATCGCGCCGAGGGGCGGGGCACATGCTGCCCTTCACCCATCCGGACATCGTGAGGATCGCCATCGAGAGACAGCTCGCGCCCGTGGTGGATGCAGTGCACGCCGAGCGGGCGGCGGCCTGATGCAGTCCGACGCAGCAACGAATTGATTCACGAACGAAGCACAGGAGACACCGACATGAGCATCGAGTCCATCCATCCCGAGACGCTGGCGCTGCACGCGGGCTACCGCGCCGACCCGGCCACCGGCGCCGTGGCCGTGCCCATCTACCAGACCACCGCCTATCAGTTCGACGACACCAGGCACGCAGAGAATCTCTTCGCGCTGCAGGAGCTCGGAAACATCTACACCCGGGTGATGAACCCGACGTGCGATGTGCTCGAGCAGCGCGTCACGGCGCTGGAAGGCGGCGCGGCGGCGCTGGCCGTATCCTCGGGCCAGGCGGCCTCGGCCATGGCCATCCAGAACATCGCCCGAACCGGCGACAACATCGTCAGCTCCACCGACCTCTACGGCGGCACCTGGAACCTCTTCGCCAACACCTTCGACACCTTCGGGATCGAGGTGCGCTTCGTCGACCCGAGCGATCCGGAGAACTTCCGCCGGGCGACCGACGAGCGCACGCGCGCCTACTACGCGGAGACGCTGCCCAACCCGAAGCTCCAGGTGTTTCCCATCGCGGAGGTGGCCGAGATCGGCGAGCAGCTCGGTGTGCCGCTGATCGTGGACAACACCGCGGCGCCGGTGCTGTGCAGGCCCTTCGATCACGGCGCCCACATCATCGTCTACTCGACCACGAAATACATCGGCGGCCACGGCACCGCCATCGGCGGGCTCATCGTCGACGGCGGGCGCTTCGACTGGGAGAAGCACGCCGAGCGCTTCCCGCTGCTGAACCAGCCGGACCCGAGCTACCACGGCGCGGTCTGGACCGAGGCGGCCAAGCCGCTGGGCCCCATCGCCTACATCCTGAAGGCGCGGGTGACCCTGCAGCGCGATCTGGGCTACGCGGTCAGCCCCTTCAACGCCTTCCTGTTCATACAGGGGCTCGAGACGCTCGCGCTGCGCATGCGCGAGCACGCCCGCAACGCCCAGGCGGTGGCGGAGTTTCTTGTGCAGCACCCGGCCGTCGAGCGGGTCATCTACCCGGGGTTCGCCGAGGGCGAGGCGCGCCGGCGTGCGGAGACCTATCTGCGCGGCGGGTACGGCGGGCTCGTGGGTTTCGAGGTGAGGGGCGGCAAGGAGGCCGGGCAGCGCTTCATCGACAATCTGAAGCTGCTCTACCACGTCGCCAACATCGGGGACGCGCGCTCGCTGGCCATCCATCCGGCGACCACCACCCACTCGCAGCTCTCGGCGCAGGAGCGGTGGGCGACGGGGGTGACCGACGGCTACGTGCGCCTGTCCATCGGCATCGAGCACATCGACGACATCGTGGCCGACGTCGAGCAGGCGCTCGCGGCGAGCCAGCTCGCGTCGGCGGCATGAAGCGTGGGTCGGGTGCGGCGGCTCGCGCCGCACCCGACCTCCTTGCGAACGAAGCTGAATAGAGGCGGGCACGACCATGGCCATCACACTTCCCCGCGAGCTCCCGGCGTATCGCATCCTCGAGAGCGAGGGTGTGCACGTTTCCCCTGCATCGGTTGGGCGGTCCGCGCCGTTGCGCATTGCGCTCCTCAACCTGATGCCGACCAAGATCGCGACCGAGACCCAGTTCGCGCGTTTGCTCGCACGCACGCCATTCCAGGTGGAGCTCACTCTGGTGGTCCCCTCCAGTTACATGCCGAGGCACACACCCGTGGAGCACCTGCGGCGGTTCTACAGCCGATGGTCGGAGATTCGCGACAGATCCTTCGACGGGTTGATCGTCACCGGTGCGCCGGTGGAGACGCTGCCGTTCGAGGCGGTCACCTATTGGGAAGAGCTTACGCGGATTTTCGACTGGGCGACGACGCCGCGCGTGGGCGGTGCGTTCTACGTGTGCTGGGCGGCGCAGGCGGCGCTCTATCATTTGCATGGCGTGCCCAAGCACCCCCTGCCGCAGAAGCGTTTCGGCGTCTACCCGCACCGGGTACGCGCGCCGGGCCATCCGCTCTTCGCCGGATTCGACGACGTGTTCCCTGTGCCGGTGTCGCGCCATACGGAGGTGAGTGTCCTCGATCTGCCCGGGAATGGCGCTCTCTCGGTGTTGGCGGATTCGGAGGAGGCGGGATTGGGTCTCGTCGGCGATGACACCCACCGGGCTCTGTACATGTTCAATCACCTGGAGTACGAGGCGGAGACCCTGCGCGGGGAGTACCTGCGCGACGTGTCCGCGGGGCGCGCCGTGGCGCTGCCCAGAAACTATTTCCCGGAAGATGATCCGACACTGCCCCCGCACAACGGATGGTCGGCGTACGCGAGCCTGCTTTTCGGCAACTGGCTCTCGACCCTGTCGCGAGCCGCTCGTCCCCGTCCACGGTCGCGGTGGGTGCGACCGCCCCGCCGAGAAGTGGCTGCAAGACGGGCTGCTGCCACGTCCAGGGTCAGGACGGGAAAGCTTTGCGCGTGATGCGCGTGCATGTAGGAGGACCTTCAAATGGCAGAAACCATCGCGAAGCTTCGGCGCTGCACCGCCTCGGAGACTGCGCGCGGCACGCCTCAACGGGACGTCGATCGACCGCTCC
>JABAHS010023892.1_pt1 | contig 49554 bp, 53 predicted proteins | sample 7062111 | NCBI WGS metagenome assembly JABAHS01 (sample SAMN14534600, study PRJNA622989) | marine sediment metagenome | biome: marine biome [ENVO:00000428]; feature: marine pelagic biome [ENVO:01000023]; material: deep marine sediment [ENVO:00002113]; isolation source: pool of 4 deep marine... | reverse complement strand
AGGTTGGCGGTCATGAAGGCGCCGTAGGAGTGGCCGCCGACGCCGACGCGGTCGGGATCGGTGACGCCCAGCTCGGTGAGGGCATCGACGGCGGCCTGGCCGTTCATCACCAGCTGGTTCACGAACGTGTTGTTCGGCTCCTCGTCTCCCTCTCCGATCACCGGCATGCTGGCGCCGTCGAGGACGACGTAGCCCTGGGTGAGGAAGAGGAGGTGCGAGTAGCCGCGATAGAAGGTGAAGCGGTTCTCCGAGCCGCGGATCTGGCCGGCGGCGTCCGCCGACTTGAACTCCCAGGGGTAGGCCCAGACGACCGTCGGCCGGCGTTCGCCTTCCTGATAGTCGGGCGGCAGGTAGAGCGTGCCGCTCAGGTCGACGCCGTCGGCGCGAGTGTACTCGATCCGCTGCTTCTCGATCCCGGTGAGCTGCGGCGCCGGATCCTCGAATGAGGTGAGGGCGGTCAGCGTGCCGCGCTGCAGGTCACGAACGTAGTAGTTCGGCGGCTCGGTTTTCGATTCGCGGCGCGTCAGGGTCATGTCGGCCGCTGGATCGAGGACGTCGATGACGTACTCGTAATAGGGGTCTTCGGCCTGCCAGAGGCGCTCGGCCGCGCCGGTCGCCAGGTCGTAGCGATCGAGGAAGGGATGATCGCCCTCGGGCGATGCGCCGCGACCGGTCAGGTAGATGGACTGCCCGTCGGGCGCCATCCGCAGCACGTACTCGCCGTTCGGCGTCACGGTCATCTCCGGTGAGCCGGGATCGCCATACGCGTCCTCGGCGCTCCGGTCCCAGATGATGCGCGGCTGGGCCGCCGGGTCGTCGAAGCCGATGACCGCGGTCTTGGTGTGGCGCGTCGGCCGGTCGTAGGTGAAACCCAGCGCGAGATCCCCGTCCGGCGTCCAGCGCAGGTAATAGACGCGGAGCTCGGTCCGCGCCACCTCGGCGGGTTCGCCATCAAACGGGGGCTGGCTGATCACGACCCGGTCCCGATGCTCCACCTCGGCCTTCGGGTCGCCGCCGTCCAGCGCTTCGAACCAGACCAGCGTGTGGGTCTCACCCGGCCGCCAGTTGAAGCTGCGAGGACCTTCCCGCACTCCGCCGATGGGCACGTTCTCCGCCAGCGGGATCGACGCGATGAGGTGGACCTCCTCGCCGCCGTGGCCCCAGACCTCGACCTCCTGCGGGAAGCGCCAGGCCGGGACGAGGTACGAGTAGGGGCGAACGACCCGGCTCACCATTATGTGGTTGCCGTCAGGCGCCGGATCGACGTCGCCGAATATCGCTGGCTCGCCCATCGGCTTGCGCTCGCCGTCGAGGTCGACCAACGCCAGTTGGGCGGTGAAGTAGTAATCGAAGAGCTTCTCATCGAACGGGTCGGTCAGCAGGTTCTGGTAGGTGCGGACCGGCGCCCGCTCACCGGTGGCCACCTGGATCGTCGGGCCCACGGGCACGCGCGGGCGCACCGGGGCGGGCCCGCGATCGGCCGGGATGAGCTGGCAGAGCAGCGCCTCGGAGCCCGGCATCCACTGGCAGGGCCAGCCGCGGGGTCCGGACGCCATGAGCTCCGGTCCGACCAGCCGTCTCACGTTTTCGGTCTCGACCGAGGCGACCCAAAGCTCGACGCCTTCGTCGGTCGTGTTGGTGAACGCCAGGTGCTGGCCATCGAACGACCAGAACGGGTAGTCGAGCTGGGCGTCGGCGGGGAGGTCGAGCGTCCACTCGTGGCCATCGGCGAGGCGTACGAGACGCATTGCGATGCCGAGGGGCGGCTGATCGTCCCCGTTGGTGCGGGGGTTGAACCGAATGCCGGCCAGGCCCAGCGCCGGTTCGGCCAGCTGGGCGATCGAGGGGTAGGCTCGACGCTCGGTGAGCGCCATCCAGGCACCGTCGGGACTGACGCTGACCGCCGGTGTGGGTGGCGCGTCGACGATGTCGATGACGTCCTGCGGCGGTGTCCGGTACGGCTGTTGAGCCGAGGTCAGCCCGGCGAAGAGAAGGAGCGCCAGTCCGGCCAGGGGCATTGAGCGCGCGGGGATCTTCACGTCGCCCTCCGTGTCAGGGTCCGGGTAGGGGCCGAGAAAGTCTTAGTAACATCGGGGCGGGACGAGGGTCAAGGTTGGCAGTAGGGAGTAGGGAGTGGGGAGTGGGGGTGCGGTATTGCCCTATGCCGCCTGCGGTGCGTCGGTGTGCGGTGATGTCAGCCGGTGATAGTTCCGGCTGCGAAGAGATGAAGCACGGACCGCAGGCCGCGTCCAGCCCCGAAACTCATTTCTTTCCTGTGCTCCGGGGCTCGCACTTGATGGCGCCCTCTTCGGTTGAGGGGCGATAGGGTTTCGCGTCGCCAACGAAGATGGCGCAGAAGAACTTATCGGGGCTGCGCTTCAGGTGCTCGGCCCGGGCCGACCAGCCATTCTGATTGGCCCGCATTCGGATCCGTACGTTGGGGCTGGGTGCGAAGTCTAGCTGGCCTATCTTCTTCGTATAGGTGCCCTCCTCGCCACCGGACTCACCGAAGTATCCGGCTCTCTCCGCGAAGTAGACCTCCTGGGCCAGCGAGAGCTTCTCCAACTCGGATTGGAGCACGGCGATGTACGCCGCGTCCTTGGCGCTCTTTACGGTTGCCGACGCGATGGCGGCGAGGATCGACACCAGAGTGATGGCGATGAGGAGCTCGAGGAGGGTGAAGCCTGTTCTGCTCATGGCCGCCTGTACACCGGTTCGGCGGCGGGAGTCGACCCAACGGAGTTTACCCAGAGAGTCCGGCGAAGGCAATCGCCCGGACGGTCGCGGGGGCCGACCGATGGGGCGAAATGGCGCGGAATAAGGCCGGATCGGGAGGTTGAAATTGAGTCTCAACTGGCGTATGTTAGGGTCGGAAGCGATAACGATTATCAATAGGAATAACTGGAATCGCTAGCGCCGAGCCCGCGGCACCCAGGGGCCGGCGATCTGGCGTCGCGGCGACCCCGCTCGGCGGGGAGAACCGACCGAGGAGCAGCTGACATGAGCTCAAATTCCGAGGCGATCGAAGCACTAGCCGAACGGGAATACAAGTACGGCTTCGTCACCGACATCGAGCAGGAGTTCGCCCCGCCGGGGCTGAACGAGGACATCATCCGGTTCATCTCGGCCAAGAAGAACGAGCCCGAATGGATGCTCGAGTGGCGGCTGAAGGCGTACCGCTACTGGAAGGAGCAGCACGAGGCGGGGAAGGAGCCCCGGTGGTCGTTTCTGCCGTACGGGTACGGGCCCATCGACTATCAGGCGATCAGCTACTACGCGGCTCCGAAGAAGCGGCCGGAGAGCCTGGACGAGGTCGATCCGGAGCTGCTGGAGACGTACGAGAAGCTGGGGATCCCGCTGGAGGAGCAGAAGTGGCTGGCGGGGGTCGCGGTGGACGCGGTCTTCGACAGCGTCTCGGTGGCGACGACGTTCAAGGAGGAGCTGGAGAAGCACGGGATCATCTTCTGCTCGTTCTCGGAGGCGGTCCGCGAGCATCCGGAGCTGGTGAAGAAGTACCTGGGCACGGTGGTGCCGCACACGGACAACTTCTTCGCGGCGCTGAACTCGGCGGTGTTCACCGACGGCTCGTTCGTGTACGTGCCGAAGGGCGTGCGCTGTCCGATGGAGCTGTCGACGTATTTCCGGATCAACGCCGCGCAGACGGGCCAGTTCGAGCGCACGCTGATCATCGCCGACGAGGGCAGCTACGTGAGCTACCTGGAGGGCTGCACGGCGCCGATGCGCGACGAGAACCAGCTGCACGCGGCGGTGGTCGAGCTGGTGGCGCTGGACGACGCGACGATCAAGTACTCGACGATCCAGAACTGGTACCCGGGCGACGAGGAAGGCCGGGGCGGCATCTACAACTTCGTGACCAAGCGGGGCAAGTGCGCCGGCCGCAACTCGCACATCTCGTGGACGCAGGTGGAGACCGGGTCGGCGATCACGTGGAAGTACCCGAGCTGCATCCTGCAGGGCGACAACTCGGTTGGCGAGTTCTATTCCGTCGCGCTGACGAACCTGAAGCAGCAGGCCGATACGGGCACCAAGATGATCCACATCGGCAAGAACACGAAGAGCACGATCGTCTCCAAGGGCATCTCGGCCGGCCGCGGCCAGAACACCTACCGCGGCCAGGTGAAGATCCTCAAGGGCGCCGAGAACGCGCGCAACTTCTCGCAGTGCGACTCGCTGCTGATCGGCGACCGCTGCGGCGCGCACACCTTCCCGTACATCGAGGTCAAGAACACGACGGCCAAGATGGAGCACGAGGCGTCCACGTCGAAGATCGGCGAGGACCAGATGTTCTACTGCCAGCAGCGTGGGATCGGGATGGAGGATGCGATCTCGCTGATCGTGGCGGGCTTCTGCAAGGAAGTGTTCCGCGAGCTGCCGATGGAGTTCGCGGTGGAGGCGCAGAAGCTGTTGAGCGTGAGTCTGGAGGGCAGCGTCGGTTAAGCTCGGCCTTCGGCCAGGCCCGGCCGAACGGCCGGTGCCGTGGGCTTGTGTGCAAGTAGCGCCGCCGCTCCGGTGAACTTATTCAAACCGCAATGGGTAGTGGACAGGGAGTCGAAGATTAGATGCTCGAGATCAAGAATCTGCACGTGAGCGTGGAAGGCAAGAAGATCCTCAAGGGCGTGAACCTCGAGGTCGAGGCCGGCGAGGTACATTCGATGATGGGTCCCAACGGATCCGGCAAAAGCACGCTGGCCGCGGTCCTGGCGGGCCGCGAGGGGTACGACATCGAAGAGGGCGAGGTGCTCTACCAGGGACGCGACCTGCTGGAGATGGAACCGGAGGACCGGGCCCATGAGGGCGTCTTCATGGCCTTCCAGTATCCGGTGGAGATTCCCGGAGTGAGCAGCATCCAGTTCCTGACGGCGGCGCTGAACGCGGTACGCGTACACCGGGGCCAGGAAGAGCTGGACACGTTGGAAGCGTTGAAGCTGTTCAAGGAGAAGGTGAAGGAACTGCACGTCAGCGACGATCTGCTGCAGCGGGCGGTGAACGAGGGGTTCTCGGGCGGCGAGAAGAAGAAGAACGAGATCTTCCAGATGGCGGTGCTGGAGCCGAAGCTGGCGATCCTCGACGAGACCGACTCGGGCCTGGACATCGACGCGCTGAAGATCGTCGCCGAGGGCGTGAACAACCTGCGCTCCCCGGACCGTGCCTTCCTGGTGATCACGCACTACCAGCGGCTGCTCAACTACATCATCCCGGACCGGGTGCACGTCCTGCTGGATGGCCGTATCGCGCGGTCGGGCGACAAGGAGCTGGCGCTGCATCTGGAGGAATACGGCTACGCCTGGGCGAAGGATCGGAAGCCGGCCGAAGCGGGCAGCGCGTGACGGCGATATGCGGTGCGTCGGTGTGCGGTTCGCTGCTGACCGCGCGTCGCATAGAATCCAAGAGTGACAGAGGGACTGGGACCTGACTTGAAACTCCGAACGTCGTGGCGGTGGTGGCGGCGTTCGTCGGGAGATTGGGACGGAGAACGTGTCGGCAAAGACAAAAACAAGCGATAGCCTCGAGAAGTACCTGGAGAGCTTCGAACGTTTCGAGAACGGAGCCGGTGGCCCCGACTGGCTGCGGCCGATCAGGAAGGCGGCGATCGACCGGTCGAGGGAGCTCGGCTTCCCCACGGTCCGGGACGAGGAGTGGAAGTTCACCAACCTGGCCCCTCTGGCGAGGAAGCAATTCAGCTTGCCCACGGGCCCGGCGGAGATCACGCTGGACGATCTCGAGGGGCTCGTCTTCCGCGGCCAGGAGTGGGCGCGCCTGGTCTTCGTGAACGGGCGCTACGTGTCCGAGCTGTCGGCCGAGTGCGCGCAGCCAGGTGGCGTGATCGCTTGTAGCCTAGCGCAGTCGCTGGAGTTCAACCGGGATCTGGTGGAAGCGCACCTGGGCCAGTACCTGGACTTCGAGACCGACTTCTTTGCCGCGTTGAACACGGCCTTCCTGCAGGACGGCGCTTTCGTGTACGTGCCGCCGAACTCGGAGGTGGAGCGGCCGATCCACCTGATCTATCTGACGACCGATACCGGCGCCGCCACGGTAACGCATCCGCGCAACCTGCTGATCGCCGACAGGGGTTCCCAGGCGGCGGTGATCGAGGAGTACGTGGGGCTGAGCGACAACGAGTACTTCACCAACAGCGCGACGGAGATCGTGGCCGCCGAGAACGCGAATTTCGAGCACTACCGGATCGAGCGGGAAAGCGTCAAGGCTTTCAACATCGGGGCGGTGCGAGCGCAGCAGGCGCGCAGCAGCGCCGTGGGGTGCCACGGTGTGCTGCTGGGAGGAACCCTGGTGCGAAACAACGTGCACCCGGTTCTCGAGGGCGAGGGCGCCGATTGCCTGGTGAACGGGGTCTACCTGCCGCGCGGGACCCAGCACATGGACAACTTCTTCTGGGTCGAGCACGCCAGCCCGCACTGCGGCAGCCGTCAGTTCTACAACGGCATATTGAACGACAAGGCGCGCGGTGTGTTCAGCGGCAGGATCCTGGTCCACAAGCCCGCGCAGAAGACCGACGCGAAGCAGACGAACCGCAACCTGCTGCTGACCGACAGCGCCCAGGTCGACAGCAAGCCGCAGCTGGAGATCTACGCCGACGACGTCAAGTGCACGCACGGGGCGACGATCGGCCAGCTGGACGAGGACGCGATCTTCTACCTGCGATCGCGCGGCGTTCCGGAGCAGACGGCGCGGACGCTGTTGCTGTTCGGGTTCGCGACAGAGAACTTGGAGCGGATGAAGCAGGAGCCGATCCGTGATTACATTATCGACCTGATCACCGATTGGCTTCCTCATGGCGAGATCCTGAAGAAATTGAACTGAGCCTGCCGGCAGTGCCCGGCCGCCCCCCTCCTCCGGAGTGGTGGGCGCACCGTGGCTCTCCCGGCTAACGGGCGTGTCCATGTCCGACCTAAGAGAGCTGTACCAGCAGGTCATCCTCGAGCACAGCCGCAACCCCCGCAATTACAAGGAGTTGGAGAACGCGAACCGCTCGGCGGAGGGTTACAATCCGCTGTGCGGCGATCAGCTCACGGTGTATCTCCACGTGGACGGCGAAGGTCGCGTGGAGGACATATCGTTCAAGGGCTCCGGCTGTGCGATCTCGAAGGCGTCGGCGTCGCTGATGACGCAGGCGGTGAAGGGGATGAGCCGGGCGGAAGCCGAGGAGATGTTCCAGCGGTTTCGGGCGATGGTGACGCGGGAACGGGAGGCCGAGGTGGACGAGGAGGCGCTGGGCAAATTGGCGGTGCTCTCCGGCGTTAGGGAGTTTCCGGTGCGTGTGAAATGCGCCACGCTGGCATGGCACACGCTCCAGGCGGCGCTGCGCGGAGAGGACGAGCCGGTGAGCACGGAATGACGGCGCGAAACCTTTTGAATTAGTCGGATAGATAGTTGGTGGCGGGCATGGAAACCGAAGTCGAATTCGTCAAAGTGGCAACGACGGAAGAGCTCGAGCCGGGCGCGATGAAAGCGGTGGATGTTGCCGGCGAGGAGGTACTGCTGTGCCGGATCGGCGACGAGTATCACGCGGTGCACGACGAGTGCACCCACGAATGCTTCCCGCTTTCGGAGGGCACGCTGGACGAGCACGTGGTGACCTGTATGCTGCACGGTGCCAAGTTCGATGTTCGAACCGGAGAGGTGCTGGCGTTGCCGGCATACGGCCCGGTGAAGACGTACAAGGTCCGAGTCGAAGGCGACGAGATTCTCGTCGGGGCGGAATAGAGATGGCCAGCGGCGCGACATCGGCCCGATCGGCGGATCGGCTGGACGTACGGGCGATACGGGAAGATTTCCCGATCCTGGACCAGGAGATCGGCGGTCACCGGCTCGTCTACCTGGACAACGCGGCGTCGTCGCAGAAGCCGCGAGCGGTGATCGAGGCGCTCGATCATTACTACGAGCGCGACCACGCCAACGTGCATCGGGGGATTCACGCGCTGTCGATGCGGGCCACGGAAGCGTACGAGGAGGCGCGGGGGCGGACGGCCAGGTACATCGGCGCGGCGGACCCGTCGGAGGTCGTATTCGTGCGGGGCACGACGGAGGCGATCAACCTGGTCGCGACGGCCTGGGGCCTCGACAACGTCGGTGAAGGCGACGAGATCCTGATCACCGTACAGGAGCACCACTCCAACATCGTGCCCTGGCAGCTGCTGGCCGGGCGCACCGGTGCCAGGTTGCGGTCGCTCGATATCGATGAGCATGGTCGATTGGGTCTCGAGGAGCTCGACGAGGCACTAAACGAGCGGACGAAGCTGGTTGGTGTGACCCATGTGTCGAACACGCTGGGGACGATCAACCCGGTGGCCGGGATCGCCGAGGCGGCGCACGCCGTCGGTGCCCGGGTCCTGGTGGACGGCGCGCAGGCGGCGCCGCACCTGCCGATCGACGTGGTCGCGCTGGGCTGTGACTTCTACGCGTTCAGCGGCCACAAGATGCTGGGGCCGACGGGGATCGGGGTGCTGTGGGGTCGGCGCGAGCTGCTGGAGGCGATGGCGCCGTACCAGGGCGGCGGCGAGATGATCGAGATCGTGGAGCTGGAGGGTTCGACCTACAAGTCGGCGCCGCAGAAATTCGAGGCCGGAACCCCGAACATCGCCGATGCGATCGGGTTGGCGACGGCGATGGACTACCTGGACGCGATCGGTCGGGATCGGATCGTTCAGCACGAGCACGAGCTGATCGATTACACGCTGGAGCGCGCGGCCGGGATCCCCGGCTTCCGGCCTTTCGGGCCGACGGGCGACGATCGGTCGGGTGTGCTCTCGTTCGCGCTGGGCGAGGTGCACCCGCACGATCTGGCCCAGATCCTGGACAGCCGGGGCGTGGCGGTCCGCGCCGGTCACCACTGCAACCAGCCGCTGATGCGACGGTTGGGCGTCGCGGCCACGACGCGTGCTTCGTTCTATCTATACAACGACCGGGATGATGTGGATGCCCTGTGCGATGGCCTCACGGCAGCCGTGGAGCTTTTCGGTTAGGAGGTAGAGATGGCAGGCAAGAAGATTCTTCAGTTGGTCGGTGACTTCGTAGAGGACTACGAGGTGATGGTGCCGTTCCAGGCACTGCAGATGGTGGGCCATACGGTCCACGCCATCTGTCCGGACAAGAAGTCGGGTGACACGGTTCGGACGGCGATCCACGATTTCGAGGGTGACCAGACGTACACCGAGAAGGCGGGCCACAATTTCTCGCTCAACGCCGACTTCGATTCGGTGAAGGTGGAGGACTACGACGCGTTGGTCATCTCGGGTGGCCGTGCGCCGGAGTACATCCGCATGAACGACCGGGTTCTCGAGATCGTGCGGGAGTTCGCCAGGGCGGACAAGCCGATCGCGTCGGTCTGTCACGGCGCGCAGGTGCTGACGGCGGCGGGCGTCGTGGAGGGGAAGAGCGTGTCGGCATATCCGGCGGTGGGTCCGGAGGTGAACCTGGCTGGCGGCGAATACGTCGAGATCGCGATGAACGAGGCGCATGTCGACGGACAGCTGGTAACGGCCCCCGCCTGGCCGGCCCATCCGGCGTGGCTGGCGGAGTTCCTGGCCGTGCTGGGCACGAAGATCGAGCCGTAAGCGACGGGCCGGACCTAGCTTTCGCTATCGTCGGGATCGAGCGGACCGAGCAGTTTCCCGCGTTTGAGCGCGTCACGGCCGAACCGCTCCGAGACCCGGTCCATCAGATCGGCGACCTGGGCATCGGTGTCGGGCCGCTCGTCGCCCTCGAACAGGCCCAGCTGGGTCTCGGTCTGACGTTTGTGGAGCGCTGAGACACCCACACCGATCAGGCGTATGGGCCGGTCACCGGGATCGGCGGACCGGAACAGCTGACAGGCGATCGGGAAGATCGACTCGGTGGTGAAGAGATCGGACTCGACGGTGTGCCGTCGTGTATGGGTCTCGAAGGGCGCCAGTCGGAGCTTGATCGTGACGGTATGCGCGGCGAGCCGGCGCCGCCGGAGCCGTGCGGCGACCTCCTCCGTGAGGCCGAGCATGGTGCGCTCGACCAATTCGCGGTCGTGCGTGTCGGTCAGGAACGTCGTTTCGCGGCTGATCTGCTTCCGCTCGCCGCCGGTCTCCACCGGCCGCTCGTCGGCGCCGACCGAGAGCCGGCGGAGACGTTCGCCGTGATGCCGCCCGAAGTGGCGCTCGAGCAGCCCGGCCGGTGAGGCGGCGATATCGCCGATCTTCCAGATCCCCAGCTTGTGAAGCTTGGCCGCCGTGACGTCGCCGACACCCCAGAGGCGCTCGACGGGCAGCGGCTGAAGGAAGCTCTCCTCGGAGCCGGGCTCGACCACGGTGAGGCCGTCGGGCTTGTCGATGTCCGATGCCAGCTTGGCCAGGAACTTGTTGGGAGCGACGCCGATCGAGACGGTCAGCCGCTCTCGCTCCCGGACCTCCCGCTTGATCGCCTCCGCGATCGCGACGCCATCCCCGAACAGCCGGCCGGAACCGGTGACGTCGAGGAACGCCTCGTCGATGCTGATCTTCTCGACCAGCTCGGTAAACGTCTCGAAGATCTCCATCACCCGTTCCGAGACCTCGGCATAAAGATGGAGACGCGGCCTCAGGAAGACGGCGCCGGGGCAGCGGCGGTAGGCCTCGGAGATCGGCATGGCCGAGTGTATGCCGAACGCCCGCGCCGGGTAATTGCAGGCCGCCACGACCCCACGACCTCGACCTCCCCGCGGGTCCGCGCCCACGACCACGGGCTCGCTGGCGATAGACGGATCGTCACGCGCCTCCACCGCCGCGAAAAAGGCGTCCATGTCGGCGTGCAGGATCGTCCGGCTCACAGCGCTCTCCGTGCTCGCTCGCCCCGTCGGGCCCCCGGGGCCCGGTCAACTCGGCTCGAGGTCTTCGACCTCCGCCCCCTGTTCCGGCGCGGCCGCCGCACGCAGATCGTAATACCTCTGCTGCTGGGCCTCACGGCTGGCATCGCGACCGCGGACGAAAGACGACGGCATGGGCTGGCTGGGCAGCCCCAGAATTCGGGCCAATCCCAGGACGCCGAACTCCAGCACTTCGGCGACCAGGCGGATCGACACCGAGCTTTGTCGCTCCGCCAGCGAATTCAAACTGGTGAACTCCTTCAGCGCCGCTTCGAGGCCGGACAAAGTACGGATCGACGGTGCTTCCCGGTTCAGCGCCTCGCGGGCGCGTGAACCGACGCCCACCAGCAGCGAGCGGGTGAACGGCTTCATCTCGTCGTCCGAGTCGATCCCCTTGATGAGCCCCAGCAGCTCATCGCTGTCGAGGCGACGCGGCCCGCCCTGCCAGACCCAGCAGGCGCGCTCGACGGAGTGCAGGATCGCCCAGGCGAGGTTCCTGGCTCGCTCCTGGCGGCGCCGCCACTCCAGCATCCAGTCCACCACGGCGAGGGTGATCAGGATGCCGAAGACCTCGATGGCAAGGTTCAGGATCAGGTCGTAGGCCCGGGTACCGCTCTGCAACTGGTACGCGATGAGGACCAGGATCCCGGTGACGACCAGCAGTACAGCGGCGAAGGCGAGTCGGCCCACGATTACGTTCCGGGTTGAAGTTTGCCGGCTTGGAGCGAATCTCCGCCACGGAAGAGAATCGGGTTTGGCGGAGAATTCAAGCGCGGACCCGGGTGATGGTGGGAGTGGTGGGAATCTACGGGTGGTCTCGTAGATGGTGGCCCGGCAGACGCGGGAGATCGGGATCCCGAATCGCGCTGGGCGCGGCTCCGAGAGGGGTGCATGGCGCTTCCAGCTGCGGGCGCAGAGGACCCGGCCGGCGTTTCCTGACCGCGTTGACCGGTCAGCCGGCCGCCTCTTACGTTCCAACCCTGACATGAAAGACTCGACCCTGGGTGGATACCGGCGTGAGCACGAGCGTCCACCGGCGTTCCAGGCGCCGGACGGGTACTCGTATACGGTCGAGATTATGACCGAGGAGTTGGGGGAAGGCGATGCCGGCCCCTGGTCCGGTTACCTCTTCTTTCTTCGCTGGGAGGGGAGCGAGCCGGTCGGTCACGTGGAGACCGGGGATCTGGTCGAGGCGGCGAGCGAAGCCGACGCCAGGGACGCGTTGGGAAAGCTGACGCTACGCGAGGTTAGAGAGATGCTGGACAGGCTGGTCGCCGAATGAACGGCCGCCGCCTCAGCGGTCGGGTGCTAAGCTCCGTGGGTGGTGTCTACACAGTCGAGCTGAACGGTGAGCCGGTCGAGTGCGCGCTGCGTGGCCGGATCAAGCTCGACAAATCGATCGGTCGGGTCGCGGTGGGGGATGTGGTCGAGGTGGAACGAGCCGACGATGCGAGCTGCGTGATCGTCGACGTGATGCCTCGCAGCAATCGTATCGCGCGGCGCAAAGGTGGCGGTCGACGCGAGCAGGTGATCGCGGCGAACGCCGATCAGCTGGCGGCGGTCTTCGCGCTGACGCGGCCGGAACCGGTCTACTCGCTGGTCGACCGGTTTCTGGTTCTGGCGGAGGCGAACGACATTCCGGCGTTCATCGTGGCGAACAAGGTCGATCTGTCGTCGAAAGCGGAGGGGCGAACGAAGTTCGGGCGATACGAGGGGATAGGCTACGGAGTGATCTACGTGAGCGCGAAGGAGGGTGTGCGGATCGATGAGCTGGGTGAGCGACTCGCCGGTCACGTGACGATTTTCGTAGGTCCTTCGGGCGCGGGCAAATCGAGTCTATTGAACGCGCTGCAGCCGGGACTCGGCCTGCGCGTGGGCGAGGTGAGCAAGTCGCTGCAGCGTGGTCGACATACGACGGTGGCGGCGTGCCTGCATCCGCTGGACCGGGGCGGCTACGTCGTGGACACGCCGGGTCTGGGAACGCTGCGGTTCTCGGAGATCGGCGAGAAGAAGCTGGATGTCTGCTTTCCCGAGTTTCGACCCCACCTGGGTCACTGCAAGTTCGACGATTGCGTCCACTTGCACGAACCGGGGTGCGCGGTCCGCGAAGCGCTGTCGCGGGGGGATATCACGGAGAGCAGGTATGACAGTTATGTACGCATCCTGGAGGAGCGGGAAGAGGAACGCCCGTACTGAATGAACGTGCGACCTGCGATCCCAGACGGCGGCCGAAGCCGCCGGCCGCCCACGAGCCCTGCCGTTGTCTGACCATCCGCTGATCGACAGAATCGCCGAAGAGTTGAGGCGAAAAAAGCCACGCCGTGCGGAAGGCGACAGATTCGATGCCGAAGCCGCGGTGGTGCTCATGCTGCGTCCGACAGCGGCCGGCCTCGAGTTTCTGGCGATAAAACGGGCGGAGCACGAGCGGGACCCGTGGTCGGGCCACATGGCGCTGCCGGGCGGCCGACGCGAGCCCGAGGATGAGCACCTGTGGGCGACGGCGGTGCGGGAGACGTGGGAAGAGGTGCGGATCGACCTGAGGTCGGTGGGCCGGCGGCTGGGGCAGTTGGACGATGTGTATCCGCGGACGCGGCGCATCCCGGCGATCGCGATCACGCCGTTCGTGGTTGGGGTGGAGCCGGGGGTCGCCGCACAGACCAGCACTGAGGTGGAGCGAGCGGTGTGGGTGCCGGTGAGGGTCGTGGTCGACGAGGGGTACCGTGGCAGCATGGTCCTCGACATCGTGCCGGAGCGCGAGTTTCCCACGATCGAATACGGGGGTCACGTGATCTGGGGGTTGACCCTGAGCATCTTGCATCAGTTCGAGGTTACGCTGGCGGCGATCGGATATGAAAGCGGGGAGACGGGATGAAGCGGGCGCTGATCGTCGGCTGTGGCTATACAGGCGAGCGTTTGGCTCGGCGCCTGTTGGACACGGGCGCCGTGGTACTGGGGACGACGCGCGACGCCGAGCGAGGCGCGGAATTGCGACGTGCGGGCATAGAACCATCCATCGGCGAACTGGACGCTCGGGAGACGTTGGGCCAGATCGAGAAGTTCGAGCCGGAGCTGGTGGCTTACTTCGTGCCGCCGCGTGACGATGGAACCGATCCGCTCCTGACGAAGGTGCTGACGGCGACGCGGCTGCCGCTCGAGGCGTTTCTGTATGCCAGCAGCACGTCAATTTACGGGAACCGGGATGGAGCCTGGGTGGACGAGACGACGGCGATCCGGCCCGAGGACGCGCCGGGCTCGCGGCACTCGTGCGAGCGGTTGATGATAGAGGCGGCACGAGACCGGGGGATGCCGACCCGGGTCTGTCGGATCACCGGGATCTACGGGCCGGGACGAACGCTGAGGCGGTCGCTGGAGTCGGGCCGCTACGTGCTCATCGATGGACACGATACGTGGGTGAGCCGGATCCACGTGGACGATCTGGTGACCGGCTTGATCGCCGCCTGGCAGCATGGTGAGGCGGGCGGCCTCTATAACATAGTGGACGACGAGCCTCATCGGGCATCGGAGTTCGCGCGATTGGCGGCACGCCTGCACGGTTTGGCTGAGCCAGCGGTGATCAGCGAGGCCGAGGCCCGGGAACGGCTGAGCGAGTCACGCTTCCGGCGCAAGCTGACGAACAAGCGGGTACGGAGCATACGGCTCAAGCAGGAATTGGGCGTCGACCTCGAGTATCCGACATATCGGGTCGGACTGCCAGCGGCGGTGGAGGCGGAGCGCGGCCGGTCCTGAGTCGGCGCGGGAAGTTCTGATGGAATCGAGGGGAGGGGCGTGGGGCCGCGATCCGGCACGGCCCCCGGACCCTTGCGCGATTTAGAACTCCACCCAATCGGCGATGAAGATGTTCGTATCGCCCTCTTTCGCCTGGTTGCGGTTGGAAGCCCATACGAGCTTCGAGCCGTCGGAGTTGAACATGGGAAAGCCGTCGAAGTCGTCGTGATAGGTGACGCGTTCGAGTCCCTCGCCGTCGACGCCTATAAGGTACAGATCGAAATTGCGGCCGCCTGGATCGTGCAGGTTCGAAGAGAAGATGATTCGCTCGCCGTCCGGGAAGAAATACGGTGCGAAGTTCGCCGCGCCGTTGTCTGTCAGCCGCCGCTTGTTGGAGCCGTCCGCGTCCATCACGTAGATGTCGAGTCGACTGGGCCGGATCAGGTTGCTCTCGAGCAGGGCATTATAGTCCGCGATCTCCTGTTCGTCGTCGGGATGGTAAGCGCGGTAGACGATCTTGCTGCCGTCGTACGAGAAGAACGGGCCGCCGTCGTAGCCCAGTTCATCCGTCAGCTGCACCACGTTGCTGCCGTCGGCGTCCATCGTGTAGATCTCGAGGTCGCCGCTGCGCAGCGATGTGAAGACGATCTTGGTGCCGTCACGTGAGATCGTGGCTTCCGCGTCGTAGCGCCAGGTGTCGGTCAGCTGTCGCAGATTATCCCTGTTGCGGTCGGCGGCGAAGATATCGTACTCGGGATAGAGCGCCCAGACGTAGCCCTGCGAATAGTCCGGTGGCGGTGGGCAGCTCAGCTCGTGATGGTGCGTGGACGCATACACGATCCGGTCGCCCGACGGGAAGAAGTACCCGCAGGTGGTTCGCCCCTCGCCCGTGCTGACCAGCTTCATCTCTCCGCCGCTGACGGGGATCGTGAAGATCTGGTCGCATTCGTACTCGCCGTGGGTCGACTGCAGGATGAGGTACTGGTCGTTGGCGGAGAAATACGCCTCGGCGTTCTCACCGTGGAAGGTCAGCTGCCTCGCGTCCGCCAGGTTGACCTCCTCCGGCTGCAGAAGGTCGGACGACCCCGCGCTCATGGAGGAGGAGGCGGCGACCCGATCGGATTCGGAGGACCGGGATTCGCCGCCCGAGTTGCAGGCCTGGCTGCCGATCAGCGCGACCGCCAGTGCTAAAGTAACGGAGGTTCGGAGGCTATGGCTCAGGAGAGTACCTCCTTCAGGATGTTCTCGATCTCGGGGACGAGTTCGTCCCAGTTCGCCGAAGGGGACTTGGTCACCGTGACGAAGTCCTCGGCGATCAGGAGCGAGTCGACGCCCTCGACCGCGAACAAGCGGCTGGCGAGGGGGTCGTCCTTCGCCGTCGCGGGGTCGAAGTAGGACACGCTGGCACCGCCCTCGACCAGCGAGCGGTCGACGGTGAACTTGGCCGCGTTCGGATTCGGTGTGCCCTGAACGTTGATCTCCGGCCCGGGCATAGCGTCTCCTTTCCTCCTTGCCGCGATTCCGATCGAGCAGGGAAGTTAATCGCTCAGGCGGCCGTGAGTAAGGCCTCCAGGGCCGTCAACGCCGCATCGAGCTGTTCTTCGCCTATCGACAGGGGCGGCGTGAGCTCGAGAACGTTGCCGCCGGCCAGCAGGATGTAACCGCGACGCAGCGCCTCGGCGGCGATCTTCGCCGCCCGTGTCGGGTCGGGCTGGCGGGTGGCCGGGTCGCGAACCAGCTCGAGACCGATGAACAGCCCCCGGCCGCGGACGTCGCCCAGCCAGGGGAGCCGGTCCTGGAGCTCGCCGAGCCTGGCGAGGCAGTCGTCGCCGAGCCGGGCGGACCGTTCGACGAGTCCATCCCGCTCGATCTCGTCGAGCTGAGCCAGGGCCGCAGCGCAGCCGAGGGGGTGGCCCAGGAAGGTGCTGGTGTGGATCGACTCGCCTTCGCTGGTCGGCCAGGCCGACATGACTCGAGGGGTTCCGATGCAGGCGGCGAAGGGGAGCGCCCCGCTGAGCGCTTTCCCGACGCAGAGCAGGTCGGGGACGACGTCCTCGTGCTGGCAGGCGAACCAGCGCCCGGTCCGGCCGAAGCCGGTGTACACCTCGTCGAAAATGAGGACGACCTCTCGTTCGTCGCAGAGGTGGCGGAGCCCTCGGAGGAATCCGTCCGGTGGAACGACGATGCCTCCACGGCCGAGAACCGGCTCGACGATGACCGCGCCGATGGCGGTGTGGGCGTCGAGCCGCTCGGCGACGCGCTCCAGGGTGCGGTCCAGCAGATCGACGTCGTCGCCGAACTCGGGGGCCGGCCGGTAGGGGTCGGGAAACGGGACGCGGGTGACCGGGATGCCGAGCTGGTTCTCGAACCGAGCCCGGAAGCCCTCGCCATCGGTGGCGCAAAGCGCGCCGTAGGTCAGGCCGTGGTAGGCCCGGCTGAAGCAGAGGACGCCGGGCCGGCCGCTGGCGAGGCGTGCCGTCTTGAAGGCGGCCTCTACGGCCTCCGAGCCGGAACTGGTCAGGATGGTCTGGCCGAGGTCGCCAGGGGCGACCTGGGCCAGCCGTTCCAGGATGAGGAGCTTGACCTCGGGCGGGTGAACGTCACCGAGCCCGTGGATCAGCGCGTCGAGCTGCTGGGCGATCGCGTCAACGACGCCCGCGTTGCGGTGGCCGGCGGCGGCGACGGCGAAGCCGGCGGTGAGATCGACGTAGACGTTGCCGTCGACGTCGAGAACGTTGGACCCGAGGGCTTCTCGCCAGAAGACCGGACCGTCCTCGTGGATGTGCGTGACGTTGGGTGACTCGACGCGGCGCAGCCGGGCGGCCAGCTGGCGGGAGCGCGGTCCCGGCGGCGTGGCAGTGATGTCGGGCAACAGGTCGCCCGAGGTGAGCTTCTCCATGCGGAGGTCGTTGGCCGCTCTAGACCTTGGAGTGGGAGGGGTGCGCCATCTCGGTGCCGTCGTCGAGCTCCTGAATCTCGAAGTCTTCGAAGATCTGCGGTGCCTCTCGCTGCAAAATCCTCAAGGTGGCAACGGCGAGTTTGCGAATCTCGGCGTCGGCGCTGGGTGAGCCGCGCAGCTCGACGAAATGCCGCCAGGCGCGGACGTTGGCGGTGACGACGATCTTGGTCTCGGCGGAGTTGGGGAGGACGGAGCGAGCCGCCTGGCGGGCTCGCTTGCGGCGCATGGTCGCGCTGGGCTCGTCGGCCACCTGCTCGCCGACTTGTTCGAGCAGCGTACGGTAGGACTCGAGCGAGTGGTGGCAGGTTTCCTGCCACGTGTCGAACGCCGAAGTCCCCTCCTCGATCTCGGGCGGCAGCACGAAGGCGATGTTCGACTCGTCGACGTAGCGCTGGGAGAGCTGGGAATAGGCGAAGCCGGCGCGGTGCCGGACCAGCTCGTGGGTCAGGGCCCGCGATATCCCTTCGAACAGGAAGGTATAGACGGCGTGCTCGAGCACGCTGCCGTGCTTCACGGTGAGGAGGTTCTCGATGTACTCCTTGTTGGTCGTGCGGCCTTTTATGGTCTTGTGGCCCCCGATCACGCCGGATTCTTTACCGAAGCTCAGATAGCAGAGGCGTCCGGCGAACTCGATGAGCTGCTGGGAGTGGATCTCGCTGTCGCTCTCCCAGTTGATGTCGGGGTGACCCAGGTACTGCTGGCGTGCCAGCAGGGTGACTTTTGGATCGCGAATGATCTCCATCTCGGTGCCGGCCAATCAGATCGTTGAGGTTTGCGTGCGGTAGATGGTCGGGTTCAACGCCGCCGCCACCAGGCGCCGGCAAGGAGGCCCGCCGCGGTACCGACCAGGGCGGCGGCCCATAATTGACGGGCGCCGGCGGAGGCCGCGATGTCCCGAACACTTCCGTGAGTGCGGGCCGGGGTGGTGGGGCCGGGTGGCCTGACAGCCGGCGCCGGGGGCGCCGCCGTCGCTTCCGCAGCCTCGACCTCGGTCATGATGCCGCACTCCGGGCATTGCCCGCGTCGGGCCTGCCGGTCGCTGCGACTGGAGAAGACCAGGGCCGTCCCGCACTCGTCGCACTCGGCCTTGATCGTGATCGGCTCGATCAGGGCGTAGAACTTGGAGCGGGAGATCCCCAGCTCGTCAGCCAGCCGACCGGCCGGGCGAGCGGTGTCCCAGTAGAGCTTGTTGGCTTTGGCCGCGAGGCGGCTGGAGTTTCCTTCGGGCATAGCGACGCACAAGAAAGAGGAGAACTTCGGGCAACCTGACGTGCTGATCTACGCCGGCCAATGTAAGTTGGATCAGCCAGAGAGGGCAAACCCGATGGGTTCGTGGATCCGGGCCGGTCGGCGGCCGGCGGGCGACCCCGTGGCAAGGATGAGGGAATCGGCGTGGCTGAGCGGACCAGGCTGAGGGCGGTGAAAGCGGTAGTGCGGCCGGACCGGCGCGATGAGTACCTTCGGCGCTGGCGAGCGTACGTGGAGGCGGCGGAAGCTGCCGGCGCCCGGGTGCGCCTGTTCGAGGACCAGGTGCTGCCAGGCCGCTTTCTCGAGCTGACCGAGCACGAGGCCGGTCCAGGTCAGGAGGGTCGGTTGGCCGACGCGGTTCGGGCGGCCAACCTGAGATCGGTCTGCGTGAGACGGGAAGGCGACGAGGTGCTCTACCGTCACCAATCGTAGACGGTCCAGCGGCGGCAATCGGGATTGCTGCACACGAGTCGGACCCTGAAAGCCGATCGGTCGGCGATCGGGGCGTGATGGGATTCGACGAGCCGGACCGTCTTCGCGCCGCAGACAGGGCAGTTCGGCTCGCCGCCGGGAATGGGGTTCTCGCGGTCCTGCGCCTCGAGGCTTGTGGAGTGATCGGCGTCGTAGAGTGGTCCGAGTTCGTTCGCGTTTTCTTCGTTCATCGATCTATCGTCACGGTGAAGTTGTCATGCCGAGCGCAGAGCTGTACGAACTGGCGGAAACCTATCGTCCCCAGTTTCCCATATTCCGGTCAGCGACCTATCTGAACTCGTGCTCGCTGGGGGCACTGTCCCAGCGGGGCCGTGCGGCGCTGACCGAGTTCGCCGATCTCTGGGACCGTCACGGCGCCTCGGCCTGGTACGAGCACTGGCTGGACGCGGCCGACGATGTCCGGGCGGCGTACGCGCGAATTACGGCGACCACGGCCGAGGAGGTGTTTCTCGCGCCCAGCATCTCGGTGGCGCTGGCAACGATCTCCAGCGCGCTCGACTTTCAGAGCCGACCGAAGGTGGTGACCACCGAGCTCGATTTCCCCACGCTGGTCTATCAGTATCTGGCGCGGGTCGGCGAGGGCGTCGAGACGGTCGTCCTCGAATCGCCGGACGGTGTGACGGTCCCGCTGGACGCTTTCGCCGATGCGATCGACGAGCGGACCGCGCTCGTGGCGACCTCTCACGTCTTCTATACGACGGGCGCGATCCAGGACATCGCCGCCATCACCCGGCTGGCGCACCAGCACGGCGCGCTCTGCCTGATCGACGCGTACCAATCTATCGGTCAGCTTCCCGTCGATGCCAGAGAGCTGGACGTCGACTTCCTTCTCAGCGGCGGCCTCAAATGGCTGCTGGGCGGCACGGGACTGGCTTACGGTTACGTGCGCGGTGCGATCGTCGGCGGTCTGACGCCGACGGCCGTCGGGTGGTTCGGGGTCGAGGACCAGTTCGCGTTCGACTCGACGAGCTTCCGGCTGCGTGCCGATGCGCGCCGCTTCGAGTTGGGCACCCCGGCGGTGCCCACGGTGTACACGGCGCGGGCGGGGCTCGAGCTGATCGAGGAGGTGGGGGTCGAGCGGATCCGGCGCCGTGTCTCGGCGCTGACAGAGGACCTGCTGCAGCGAACGATCGAGGCGGGGCTCGCGGTGCGTGGCGCGGCGGATCCGGAGGAGCGGTCGGGAATCGTCATGGTCGAGCACCCGGATCCGGCCGGGGCCGTGGCGCGGCTTCGCCAGGCCGGCGTGATCTGCGACTATCGACCGGGTGCCGTCCGGCTGTCCCCACATTTCTACAATACGACCGAGGACAACGCCGTGGCGATCGGTGTTCTGGCCGAGCGCGATTGACAGCCGATCCCGAAACCGCCTATGGTAGCCGCGCAGCGGCCGCCGGCGACTCTCGGCGGCCGACGACGTCGCCGGACTGAACCGGGTAGCGCGGATCGATCATGACCAAGTATTTCACCGTCGAGGAAGCCAACAAGACCCTGCCGTTGGTGCGTCGCATCGTGACGGACATCGTGGCGGCTCACGACGAGCGGGTGGCGCGGATCAAGGAGTACGGGCATCTGGATCACGGCCTCTCGGAGATGACGCACCGTCGCCAGGAGCTCGACGAAGAGCTGCGGGAGCTGACGGATCGGATCAATAAGTTCATCGAGGAGCTGGAGGGCATCGGCGCGCTGTTCAAGGGGTTCGATCCGGGGCTGGTGGATTTTTACGCAATGCTGGACGATCGACCGGTGTTTCTCTGCTGGAAGCTGGGCGAGACGAAGGTCGAGCACTGGCACGAGATCGAGGTGGGCTACGCGGGCCGACAGCCGCTGCCCGAGCACCTGGCGCCAACGGACGACGAGGACGCCGGCGAACCGGAGGGTGGCGAGTGATTGGCGAGCCACCCGCCGATCTTGCGGGACTGAGGAAACCACGATGGGAATGAAGCTGGAAAACACGGAGGCGGGGCGCGCCGTCCGTTTCGAGGGTCGCATCCTGTTTCTGACCGAGGATCCGGAACTCATCCGGCGGCAGCTGGCGGGAGAAGACCTGGATTGGGACCCGTCGATCGAGCTGCGCGATGACATCTCGACCGACGAGATCACGCCCAACTGGGTCTGCTACCACTACGACGAGACGCTGGGCGGGTACCCGTACGTGGGGCTCGAATGCCGGGGCGAGCATCCGATCGGGCGCAACGATGTGAAGGAGGGCGGTTTCGTCGCCTGCGTATCGGGCAAGCGGCGCGGCAAGGGATCGAGCCGTGAGGCGTCACCGTTCGCGGAGCGTTGCGCCGGCATCCGCCTGGTGATCGCCGAGAACATCGAGCGCATCTATGGTGAGAATTGCCAGAACCTCGGCCTGCTCGCATCGACGGACTTCGGTCTGATCGAACGAGTTCGAAACGGTGAAGCTATTCCGCTCTCGGAGTTCACCGAGGGTGTCGACCCGATCACGCGAGAGATCATCGAGCGAGGCGGCCTGTTCGCGTACAACGGGGCCCGCCGTTCCGGTGAAGTTTCGTCGCCGCGGCCGGACACGAAGGCGGGCCGGCCGATGACGCTGGCGGAGAAGATTTTGGCGCGCCGCTGGGTGGTGGATCTGTCGAAGGACGAGGTGGGCGTTCCGGCGGTAAAGCCGGGCGACACCGGGTTCGTCCAGACGGACCTCCGGTTCTCGCACGAGTACGTGACGCCGATGGCAGCGGGCCTGTACGAGAGCTACATGCCCGACGAGGAGATCCGCGACAAGGACTCTGTCCTGCTTTTCCGGGACCACCTGGCGATGCTCGACCTGGTCATCTCGGAGGAGAAGAAGGAAGCCGGGCTGCTCGACCTGGCGGGCGGCCTGGCGAAGCGGCAGGTCGAGTTCGCCGAAGAGCACGACCTGCAGCTGCACGGCGATCTGGAGGACCGCAAAGGGTCGGAAGGGATCTGTCACACGATCGTCTACGCGCACTACGCCGTTCCCGGCCAGGTGATCGTGGGCTCCGACTCCCACACGCCGCATTCCGGCGCGCTGGCCACCGTCGCTTTCGGCGTCGGCTCGACCGCCATCGCCAGCGCCTGGGTGACCCGCGACGTGCGGGTTGCCGTACCCGAGACCGTGAAGATCCGGATAGAGGGCAAGAAGCCGCGCAACGTCACCGCCAAGGACATCGTGCTGGAGGTGCTGCGGCGGCCGTTCGTGAAGGACGGCGGAGCGCTGGCCAAGATCTTGGAGTGGACGGGCCCCGCGGTCGAGGAGCTGTCGGTGGATGAACGCGCCACGCTGACGAACATGTCGGCGGAGATCGGCGCCTTCACCGGAATCTGCGAGGCCGACGACAGGACGGTCGACTTCCTGGTCGAGCGGCGCGGCATGGACCGTGACGAAGCGGAGCGGGTTTGCGAGGGTCTACGCAGCGACCCCGATGCGAACTACGCGCACGTGATCGAGGTGGATGCATCGCGGCTGGAGCCGATCGTGGCCACGCCCGGCGATCCCGGCAATGGGGTGTTCGTGGGCGAGCTGGGGGAGAAGCCCCGGATCGACATCGTTTTCATCGGATCGTGCACCGGCGCCAAGCGTGACGACATGGACATGTATGCCGAGGTGTTCGGGTCGGCGGCGGAAGCCGGCCAGCGGATCCCGGAGCACGTCACGTGCTACATCCAGATGGGTTCGCTGGATGTCGAGAGCTACTGCCGCGATCAGGGCTACCTGGACGTTTTCCAGGCGGTGGGCGCGAACCTGTTGGCCCCGGGCTGCGGCGCCTGCATCAACGCCGGCCCCGGGGTGAGCACCTCGGCGGACCAGGTGACGATCTCGTCGATCAACCGGAACTTCCCGGGCCGCAGCGGCCCGGGGAAGGTCTACCTGGCGAGCCCGTATACGGTGGCGGCGAGCGCGCTGGCGGGACGAATCGTGGAGTGGGACGATCAAGGCTGAGTGGAGACAGTGTTGCGGAATACGCGTTGCATATTTCCACATTGACGTGCCCGGCCGACCTGTAAGACGACTGCTCCGCCCCGTCCCCAGTGAGATCCAGGACCAGGTCTTCCGATCAGGTTCCGGACACGATCATCCGTGTCGATAAACGTTGCGGGTCGAGACCTCGCCTCCTTACTGAAACGCACCCCCAATCCATCACACCGATAAGCCTGGGAGCTCGTAGCGGTTTGCCCAGCTCTCGAACTCATCTGTCGCGTCCGCTGGGTGCCGGTCGTAGTAAGATTAAGATGAGGAGTCTCGGCGGACGGCGGCTGGCTGCAGGATGGGGCCGGTCCTAGATTCTTGTAACCTAACAACTTGCTGCACGTACACTTACATACCCGGGCCAGCTATCGCGATCGCCGAAAGGGGGACGCAACCCTGGCCGGGATCGCAGTGTCATACGTTCGGAAGCGGGCGATCCGGAACCCGAGCCCAGGGGAGCTTTTGGAGGAAAGCCAGCTGATCGAAAGAGTCCTGAACGGGGACCCGGTCGCCGAGCGTCAGCTGTACGACGCGCACGTGGACCGAGTCTACCGGCTCGCCTACCGGATGACGGGCGAAGACGACCTGGCGCAGGAGTGCACGCAGGAGGCGTTCATCCGGGCGTTCGATCGGCTGAGCCAGTTCCGGGGCGACGCGGCGTTTTCGACCTGGTTGCACTCGATCACGGTGTCGGTGGTCTACAACGTGATGCGAAAGGTGACGAGACTGCGGAACCGACACGTGGAGATGGACGAGACACTGGGACTGAGCGAAAGCCGCAACGCGGCGGAGCCGGATCTGAAGGGACGGTTGGCGGCGGCGATCGACGAGCTGCCGCAGGGATACAAGACGGTGTTCGTGATGCATGACATCGAAGGATACAAGCACGACGAAATCGCACAGGCGCTGGGAGTGCGAACGGGAACGTCGAAGGCGCAGCTGTCGCGAGCGCGGGCGAAGCTGAGAGAAGCGCTGGCGGATTTCGCCGAGGAGTGGGCGTCATGACGGACGATCGTTTCGAGGAAGCGTTGATCGATGCGGCGCGGGACTACAACGAGCCGCCGGAGACGCCTCGCGACGTGATGTGGGCGCGGATCGAAGCGGTTCGCGAGGAGCGCGCACGCCGAAGGAAACGGCTGCGGGTGCTTCACTCGCCGTGGACGCGCTGGGTCGTTGCGGTGGCGGCGGCGCTGGCCATCGGGATCGGGATCGGCCGACTGACGATCCAGGAGGACGTGATGGAATCGGATGTCGGCGCGACGGCGCTTGAGGAGAGCGACCGCAGGGACCGGAGCCAGCTGGCCTACCGGCTGGTGGCAACGAACCACATGTCCCGGGCGGAGACGTTCCTGACGTCGTTTCGGACCAACCCGGATGCAGAGGGTGCCGACGATGAGTTCTGGGAGGGGGCGAGCGAGCTGCTGACCGAGACGCGCCTGCTGCTGGACTCGCCGGCGGCGGAAGACCCCGTGTTCCGTCGGCTGCTGGAGGATCTTGAGCTGGTGCTGGTCCAGATCAATCAGCTGTCGGGGGACGGCGGATCGACCGAGATGGAGATCGTAACGGAAGAATTGGAGAGCGGAGGCCTGCTGCCCCGGCTGCGGACGATGGTTCCGGCGGGGCAGGGCCAGAGGCTCATAAGGGGGTAGGAAGATGTTCAGAAAGAGATGGATGGTTCAGACGTTGATAACGGCGTGGCTGGCAGCGATGCCGCAGCTGGCCGCGGCGCAATCGGTGTCGCCGGGCGAAACCTGGCAGGGCCAGAGGGCGGCCGTCGAGCGGGCGGCCGTGGCCGGTCATGATGCGGCGTACCCGCAGGATCCGGCGGACTCGCTCTACCGGGCGGCGCGGGAGCGGCTGAACCGGAACGCGTATCGCGACGCGGCGCGGCTGTTCGCGCAACTCAACGATCGATATCCGCGCTCCTCGTATGCTCCCCAGGCGATGTACTACCGGGCCTTCGCGCTGTATCGCCTGGGCCAGACCGCCGAGCTGCGGGCGGCCCGGGACGTGTTGCGGAGACTGACGCGGGAGCACGCGGAGGCCGCGATCGCGCAGGCGGAAGCGGAGCAGCTGATGGCGCGGATCGAAGGCGAGCTGGCGAGCCGCGGCGACGAGCAGGCGGCGCGTGACCTGGCGCGTCGGGCCCGAGAACTGGAGAGACGGGAGGAAGCTCTGGCGCGCTCGCACAGGGTTCGGGAGCGGCACGGGGCGTACGAAGCCTGCTCGCCGGAAGACGAGGTGCGGATGGCGGCGCTGAACGGGCTCCTGCAGATGAACCCGGACCAGGCGAAGCCGATCCTGAGACGGGTGTTGGAGCGCGAGGACGACTGTCCCCAGATCCGGGTGCATGCACTGATGGTTCTGGGCCAGCACGCGACGGAAGAGGACCTGGACGTCATGCTGGGGGTCGCGCAGAACGACCCGGTCCGGGAAGTTCGGGCGCAGGCCGTGTTCTGGCTCTCGCAGGTACCAGGCGAGCGGACGCTGGATGTGCTGGAGGAGATCCTGGTCACCTCGGAAGACGACGAGATGCGTCACAACGCACTGTTCGCGCTCTCGCAACACGATAGCCAGCGAGCCGAACAGACGCTGCGTGACTTCGCTCTGCAGGAGGACGCGCCTGCGAGCCTGAGAGCGCAGGCGATCATGTGGATCGGACAGAAGGACACGCCGGAAGCGAACCGGTTCTTGCGCCGGATCTATGAAACTACGGACGCGCGGGAGATCAAGGAGAGCGTCTTCCTGACGCTAGCACAGCGAGGGGGCGAGGAGAATCGGCAGTTCCTGATGGACATCGCGATGGACGAAACGGAGGAGCGAGGGATCCGTCACCAGGCGATGTACTGGGCGGCACGCACCGGGATGCCACTGAGCGATCTCAGGCAACTGTACGAGTCGGTGGACGATCGGGAGCTGAAGGAAGCGATCATCTTCTCGCTGGTGCAGCGCGACGACGAAGAGACGATCCCGTTCCTGTTGGAGATCGCCCGTGAGGAGACGAACACGGAGCTGCGCGCCCGGCTGGTGTTCTGGCTCTCGCAGAAGGACGATCCGCGAGTGGAGGAGTTCCTGATGGAGATCATCGAAGGCGGCGGATCATGAGAGGCCTGACAGCGATGATTCTGGGGGCCGGCCTGTTGCTGCCGGCCCCGACTCTAACGGGCCAGACGGTTGCTGATCGTGCCGCGGCGGTCAGCGACGGCAAGGTGCGGATGAGTTACGCCGCACGGCCCGGCGTGTGCGGCGACGGTCACAACGTGTCGCTCAGTTCAGAGCGCCGGGACCGGGATTGGGTCGACGATTGCGAGCCGGGTCCGGTGCGCGTGGTGTTGCGGCTGCGTGACGGCGTGGTCGTGGACATCGACACCCACGTGGGCGGCCGCTGGCTGCCGGCGGATGACCGGACGCTGGACTTGGGGACCGTGCCGGCGGCGCAGGCGGCGGACTACCTGGTCGGGGTCGGGCGCCGGTCGGCCACCGCCGGGGACGACGCGCTGTTCGCCGCGTGGCTCGCCGATAGCATCACACTGTGGCCGACGTTCCTCGAGCTGGCCCGGGACCGGTCGCTGGAATCTGAGACGCGGCAGATGGCGGTGTTCCTGCTGGGGCAAGCGGCGAGCGAGGCCGCGACGGCGAGGCTGGTGGAGATCGTGGACGAGGATTCGGGGGACCGGGAAGTGCGGGAGATGGCTGTCTTCGTCCTCTCGCAGCGGCCGGCCGACGAAGCGGTGCCGGCGCTCATCGCCATCGTCGAGGAGAACCGGGATCCCGACGTGGTGCGAAGCGCGATCTTCTGGCTGGGGCAGAGCGGCGACCCGCGGGCGCTGGAGCTCTTCGAGCGATTGCTGATCGGGAACTGAGGGGTCTCCCCGAATCCCTCTGCTAACCCGAGGAGCCTGCCCGCTCCCGCTCGCCGGCCAACAGCCGGCGCTTGCGCTCCAGTCCCCAGCGGTAGCCGCCGAGCGCTCCGTCGGCCCGGACGGCGCGGTGGCAGGGAATGACCAGCGACACGGGGTTGGTGGCGCAGGCGCGGCCGACGGCACGGGCGGCGTTCGGCGCGCCGATGGTTCGCGCCATCTCCGAATAGCTGCGGGTCTCGCCGTAGGGTATCGACCGCAAGCATTCCCAGACCCGGCGCTGGAAAGCCGTGGCCACGACGTCGAGAGGCAGGTCGAGGGCGCGTCGCCGGCCGCACAGGTAGTCGAGGATCGTCTCGACCCAGCGGCCCAACGCGGCCTCGTCCCGCTCGGTAAGGGCTCTGGGGTATTCCGCCTGCAGCTCGGAAACGAGCCCGTCGTCGTCGTCCCCGAGGTAGACGGCGCACACCCCCTGCCCGGTGGCGCCCACCAGGACGCGTCCCAACGGCGAGGGCCGGACGGTGTAGCGGATCGTCGCGCCGGCGCCGCCCTTCTGATAGCTGGCCGGGGTCATCCCGAGCTGTTCCGGTGCGCGCTCGTAGATCCGGCTGGTCGACGAGTAGCCGGCGCCGTACAGGGCCCCGCTGATGCTGGCGCCGTTGCCGAGGCGACGCTTGAAATCGTCGAGCTGCCTGCTGTCAGCGTACTGACGCGGCGATATGCCGAGGACGCTCTTGAACGTGCGCTGCAGGTGCTGGGGGCTGAGCCCGACGCGCGCAGCCAGGTCCGGAAGCGTCGGCGTGGAATCGGGGGTCTCATCGATCAGCTGACAGACACGCCGCACCAGACGGACCCGGGGATCCCCGTCCTCGCGGTCCGGCCGGCAGCGCCGGCAGGGCCGGAACCCGGCGCGCTCGGCGGTTTCGGGCAAGGGGAAGAACGAGACGTTCTCGCGACGCGGCCGCCGGCTGGGACATGAGGGTCGGCAGTAGACGCCGGTGGAGCTGACGGCGTAGACGAACGCGCCATCGAAGCTCGAGTCGCGGCCGCGTACGATCTGCCAGCGTTCGTTATCTTCCAAGCTACACCTCGGGTGCGTTTCCATGAGGTCGTGCTTCACGCGACCACGATGGCACGAACCGAATCTGGAATCTATCCGAAACTTGCGCCTGAATTCGGAAGTTACTTCGTTGGCGCGCCGCGGTACAGCCGAGCCGCGCCGGCGCTCAGGGTTCGATGCTCAGCGGCGAAACGGGAGTCAGCCGCTGGCTGATCGCCGTGAATTCGGGGTCGAGGAGGGATCGGGGGTCGAGCGAGAAACCCTGCAAGTACATGTGCCAGTGCAGATGTGGTCCGGTCACACGGCCGGTGGAGCCGACGCGACCGATGACCTGGCTTTTCTCGACCCATTCGCCCGCCACCACGTCCCGCTGCGAGAGGTGGAAGTAGCCGGTGTAGAGCCCGAGCCCGTGATCGATGAATACGGCCTGACCGTTGAAGAACAGGTCCGCCGACAGGGCCACGCGTCCCGAGTTGGCGGCGTGCACCGGATCGCCGGTGTCGCCGTCGATGTCGAGCCCCGTATGGCGGCTGCGTAGCTCGTTGTTGAACAGGCGGCGCTGACCGTAGGGGCTGGTGGTCGGCCCACGGAGCGGAAGTTCGAAGGGGCCGTCCCAGAGCGGAGCCGGCGTGATCGTCTCGCGCATCGCGGCGATGATAGCGCGCTCGCGGTCCACCCGGGCGAGGGTGGCGGCATCGAGCCGCGTATAGCGAGGCGCCACGCGCAGACGACTTGCCGGGAAGTCGCGGGACGTGACTTTCAGCGAGAGCCGCTGGTTCAGGCGGGTCCCGTTGAAGAAGCGGATCTCGACGTCCACCGGGACTTCTCGAGTGCCCAGCGGCGCCGCGACGAGTGTCAGGTAAGACCCGCCGGGCAGGCGGATCAGCTCGAGCGGGCGGCCGGAAGCTTTGGCGGAGACCTCGAAGATGGGCAGGCCGGCGGCCGCCGGCTCCAGCGACAGGACGACGAACCGCCCCTCGTCGGGGACGGGCGGTGTCCAGCGGAGGCGCGGGGCCAGGGCGCGCAAGGGGAGGAGCTCGGCCCGGGGCGCATCGGCGACGTTCACGGGTGTGAGGGCCGGCGGGGCCGGCTCGGGCACGGCCTCGGGGGGCGGGGGCGTTCCGGCGCAGGCGATGCACAGGCTGGCGGCGGCGCACAGGGTGACGGCGCGGGCCGGGGCCAGATGGCAGCTCAAGCCGTGGCTCCGGCCTCGAGACCGTCGAGGAAGTCGGCCACCATCTGGTTGAAGGTATCGGGCCGCTCCAGGTTCGAGACGTGGCCGGCCCCGGCGATCACATCCAGCCGGGCGTCGGGTATTCGCGCCGCCCATTCCCGGGTGTCGGCGGGTGGCACGATCGCGTCCTCGCTGCCGACGATCACCAGAGTCGGCGCATCGATCGTGGCCAGGATCGGCACCGAGTCGTCGCGCGCAGCCATCGCCATCAGGGCGACGGCGACGGCTTCCGATGGCGCCGCGTTCATCATCTTCCGCAGCCGCTCCTCGATTTCCGGATGTCGCTGCCGCGTGACCGGCGCGAGGAGTTTCGGCAGGAGCTCGCCGGTGACGGCGGCGGTGCCTTCCTCCCTGGCGGCCGTGGCCAGACGCGCCCGATTGAGTCGGGCCTCGTCGCTGTCGGCCTGGGGTCGGGTGTCGGCGAGGAGCAAGCCGGCGACACGGTCTCGATGACGACGCCAGAATTCGAAGGTGACGTAGCCGCCCATCGAAAGGCCGCCCACCACAGCGCGTCGGACCGAGAGCGCGTCCAGGATTTCGGCGACGTCATCGGCCAGCCGCGCCAGGGTATAGGGGTGGGCGGAGAGCGGCGTCTCCCCGAAGCCGCGCAGGTCGGGGACGATGAGTCGTCGGTCCGAAAGCCCCGCGATCTGTGGACTCCAGCTCTCCGAGTTGAACGGGAAGCCGTGGATGAGGACCAGCGGCACTCCGCCGCCGCCCGTGTCTCGATAATGGATGTCTTGCTGGTCGTGGTCGACCGAGATGATTGGCATAGCTCGTTCAACCGCCCGGTTGCCGTGACGCGAGGAAACTGGCCATGCGAGAGTCGAACCACAAGGCGCCCGGCGTCGGTCGTGTTGATGGAGCCGTCTCGGAACGATAGCTTGATGGACGGACAGGAGACTCACAATCGGAGAATGGCAAGCCGCCCCAACCGCGGGTTTGAATCATGGTGACCGAAGAACAGGCAAGAGAAGCGCTGAAGAAGATCGAGGACCCGGAGATCGGGCTCAACATCGTCGACCTGGGTCTGGTTTACGACATCGATGTGGACGACAGCACGATAAACGTGCGGATGACGCTCACCAGTCCCGGCTGCCCGGTCGGGCCGCAGATCCTGGGCGGCGCCAAAATGGTACTGATGGAGCTGGAAGGCATCGATGAGGTCAACGTGGATCTGGTCTGGGAGCCGTACTGGTCGCCGGACCGGATCAATCCCGAGTACCGGGAAGTGCTCGGCTTCTAACCTTCCTCAGCGGCGTACCCACCAGCGCACGAGCCGACGGAACCGGCTCGCGGCGAACTTTTCGCGGTAGTAGGAGTCGGCCGTGCGCCGGATGGCCTCCGGCCAGGTCGGGTAGGCGTGGACCATCCGTGACAGGCCGCCGATCTTCACGCCGGCCTGCATGGCCAGGACGATTTCGTGGATCAGCGCGTCGGCGTGGGCGCTGAGTATGTGGGCGCCGCGGATCTTCCCGCGTTTGCAGGTGATGATCTTCACCAGTCCGCGGGCGTCGCGATCGGTGATGGCCCGGTCCAAATCGGCGAAGGAATAGCGATAGACGCCGATCCCATCGCCGTGATGGATACGCGCCTCTTCTTCCGTGAGCCCGACACGGGCCAGGGTGGGATCGGTGTACACCGCCCAGGGCACCCGACGGTAGTCGGCGCTGGCCGGGAACGGGAAGAACATGTTCCGGACCAGGGTGCGCGCCTGGTAGTCGGCGACGTGGGTGAAATAGAGGATGCCGGTGACGTCCCCGGCCGCCCAGATGCCTCGGACCGTGGTACGGAGCTTCGAGTCGACTTTGACGGCACCGCGCCGGTCGATCTCCACACCGACGTTCTCCAGCCCCAGGCCTTCGGTGTGCGGACGCATGCCCGTGGCGACCAGGATCTCGTCTCCACAGACGCGGGTTTGCGAGCCGTCGCTCCGCTGGAGGACGAGAGCGCACGCGTCGCCTTCCCGGGTTGCCGCGACGGCCTTGTGGCCGAGGAGAAAATTTATCCCCTCCGATTCCAGCGCCTCGCGGAGAGCGGTCGTCACCTCGGCGTCCTCTCGGGGCAGGATCGTCTCCATCAGCTCGATGACCGTAACCTCGGTGCCCAGCCGTCGCATGATCTGGGCGAACTCGAGGCCTATGGGCCCGGCGCCCAAGATCAGAAGCCGGTCGGGCCGACGGTCGAGCTGGAGGATCGTTTCGTGGGTCAGGTAGCCGGTCTTCTGCAGGCCGTCGATGCGTGGTATGAGCGGGCGCGAGCCGGTGGCGATGACGATCCGCTTGGCCTGGAGCTTCGCGTCGCCGACGGCCACGTGGCCGCTGGCGAGGATCTCGGCGGCGCCGTGGATGGGCTCGACGCCCTTGTCGCGTACGGTGGCGGGATCGTCGTGGGGCTGGATCCGGGCGATGACCTCCCGCATGCTGCCCATCACCTGGGCGAACTCGAAATCGAGCTCCGTCGGCTGGAGGCCGACCTCGTGGGCGCGCCGGGCGTCCTGGAGCGTCCGCGTCGTGCGGATCAGAGCCTTGCTGGGCACGCACCCGGTCCACAGGCACTCGCCGCCAAACCGGTCCTTTTCGATGAGGGCGGCGCGGGCGCCGAGCCCGGCTGAGCCGATGGCGGTGACCAGGCCGGCGGCGCCGGCCCCGATGACCACGACGTCGTACGTCGCCGTCGTATCGTTCTCGCTCATTGCAGGTACGTTGTCCGCCTCGAGGTGAACCGGGCCGATCGCGTGTTACACGACATGGATTGCGTCACCTTAACAGTGTGGCAAGGCCCGGGGTTTCACCGCGGCGGTGTGCTTCACGGCAAACCCGCTACGGGTCTTCGCAGGAGATCTGCTCGGGCGAAGTGGCGATGCCGAGCGTTGCGGCGTGGCCGTCGCCTTCGTACACCTCGCACCGGGTAAGGGCACTCCCCAGGGTGTTCCATGCGGACCAGCCGGAGGAGTCCGCGGAACCGATCTCGATCTGGCTCGTGGCACCGGGCTCGATTTCCAGCAGGTGCAGCTCGCTGGCGTAGGTGAGGTTATTGCGGTAGTAGATTTCCTGAGCCGTGGCCAGGTTTCGGAGGTCGGAGATCAGGGTCGTCCTCACCGATTCCTCATAGGATGCGTTGAACTTGCCCCAGGCGATGATCACCAGAGCCGCCAGGAGGCCGAGGAGAGCGAGAAGCTCGAAAAAAGTGAAGCCGCGAACGCCTTCGAGTCTCATCGAACCGCCCGGTCCACGACCGGGTTTCGAGTAGTGCGCAACCGGAGAGGAGGAGAAGGCAGAGTCGCCTTGCCGACCGGGGCCTGAACGGGTAGCTTCGGGCGTAGCTCACCCGACAGGGTATCCGCCAATCTAGCAGGGTCTTAGACCCGTTACAACCTCCCGGGGGGAGAGGATGCATATACTGGACAAGTGCCGCAACTTCACGCGCGCGCGTGAGGTTATGGCGTCCGGGTACTACCCCTATTTCGTGCCGATCGAGGGGTCCACCGCGACGGAGGCGTTCGTCGACGGCAAGCGCCTGATCATGGCGGGCTCGAACAACTACCTCGGTCTCACGCACCATCCCTGCGTGATCGAGGCGGCCCAGGCGGCGGTCCAGAAGTACGGCAGCGGCTGCACGGGCAGCAGGTTCCTGAACGGCAACATGGACCTGCACGAGCAGCTGGAGGACCGGTTGGCGGCCTTCATCGGGACCGAGTCGGCGCTGGTCTTCAGCACCGGATACCAGACGAACCTGGGAGTGATCGGCACGCTGGCCGGTCGCAGCGACCGCATCTACCTGGACAAGCTGGACCACGCCAGCATAGTGGACGGCAGCCGCCTCTCGTACGGCGAGGCGGTGCGGTTCAACCATGGCGACCTGGAGGGACTGGAGCGGCAGCTGCAGCAGGACGCCGGCAAGGGAAACGGCGGCCGCATGGTGGTCGTGGACGGGGTGTTCAGCATGGAGGGGGATATCGCCGAGCTTCCGAAGCTGGTGCCGATTTGCGAGGAATACGACGCCCTGCTGATCGTGGACGATGCGCATGCCATCGGATACCTGGGCGCGACGGGTGCGGGAACGGCGGAGTACTTCGAGCTGACCGACCGGGTGCCGCTGACGATCGGAACGTTCAGCAAGTCGTTCGCGTCGATCGGCGGGTTCGTGGCCGGTCCCGAGGTGGTGATCCATTACCTGCGTCACCATGCCCGCAGCCTGATGTTCAGCGCCAGCATGCCGCCGGCGGCCGTGGCGACGGTGCTGGCCGCGCTGGACATCATCGAGACGGAGCCGGAGCGCCGCGAGCGCCTGTGGGAGATCACCCATCGGATGATGGACGGGTTCCGGAGTCTCGGTTTCGAGATCGGACCGACGCAGACGCCGATCATCCCGATCATGATCGGCCCGATGGACAAGACGTTCATGTTTTGGAAGGCGGTGTTCGACGCCGGGATCTTCACCAACCCGGTGATGCCGCCGGCCGTGCCGGAGAACAGCTGTCGCCTGCGTACCAGCTACATCGCCGAGCATACCGATGAACAGCTGGACTACGTGCTCGACACGTTCGAGAAGGTGGGCAAGCAGTTCGGCGTGATCTCGTAGTACGTCGCGGCGGCCCGGTTCAATCCAGCCCAACCGTTACACCGAGCAGACGAGTGAGCGTAGAGGTCAGACCCGTCGAGACACGGGGCGAGCGCCGGGAGTTCGTGCGCTTTCCGTGGCGAATCTACCCGGATCGCTATCCCGCCTGGGTGCCGCCGCTGCTGATCGAGGAGCGCAAGCGCATCGATCCGGCACGAAACCCTTTCTTCGAGCACGGCGCCGTGCAGCTCTACTTGGCCTACCGCGGCGGCGAGCCGGTGGGCCGCATCGCGGCGGTCGAAAACACGCTTCACAACGAGTTCCATGAGGACCGGGTCGGCTTCTTCGGGCTGTTCGAATCGGTGGAGGACCCGGAGGTGGGGACGGCGCTGCTCGATGCGGCCGCCGAATGGGTTCGCGGCCGTGGGCTGGACCGGCTGCGTGGCCCGGCGAACTTCTCGACCAACGAGGAGTGCGGTACCCTGATCGACAACTTCGAGGCGCCGCCGTACGTGATGATGACCTACAACCCGCCGTACTACCCCGACCTGCTCGAGGGGTGGGGGCTGAGCAAAGCGAAAGACCTCTTCGCCCACGAGGTTCGTTACGAGTATTTCGACCAGACGCGATTCGAGCGGCTGGACAGGCTGGTGGAGCGAGCGAATATCGAGCTCACGGTTCGCTCGATCGACATGAAGGGTTTCGAACAGGAAGTGGCGCTGGTGCGTGATCTGTACAACTCGGCGTGGGAGCGCAACTGGGGGTTCGTGCCGATGACCGATGCCGAGGTCACGCACATGGCGGAGCAGCTGAAGCCGGTGGTGGATCCCGATCTGGCGCTGATCGGCGAAGCGGAGGGCGAGCCCGTGGGCTTCGCGCTGGCGCTGCCGGACGTCAACCAGGCGATCCGCCACGCCAACGGACGCCTGTTGCCCTTCGGGATCTTCAAGTTGTTGTGGCACATGCGACGGATCAACGGAATTCGGATCATCACGCTCGGGGTCACGGAGGAGTACCGGGGCTCGCCGCTGGCACCGCTTTTCTACCGGGAGATCTTCCAACGTGGGCGCGCCAGGGGTCATCGCGTGGCGGAGAGCTCCTGGATCCTCGAGGACAACCTGCCGATGGTGAAGGGCGTGGAGAAGATGGGATTCCGCCACTACAAGACGTACCGGATGTACGAGCGCGCCCTGGCCGAGTGACGAGCCGGCTCCGATGCCCGAAGCGCGAACCGCTCTCGTAACCGGTGCCACTGGCTTCGTTGGGAGCCATGTGGTCGACGAGCTGATCGAGGCGGGCTACCGCGTCGAGTGCACCGTGCGGCCGACCAGCGACCTGCGCTGGCTCGAAGGCAAGAAGGTCGAGCTGATCGAGGCCGACCTGTCGGACGGTGAGGCGCTGAGCCGGGCGGTCCGCGATGCGGAGGTCGTGATTCACTGCGCCGGCCGGACGCGGGGCTCGGAAGCGGAGCTGATGGCGGCGAACCGGGACGGCACGCGCGCGCTGTTGGAGGCGTGTGTGGGAACCGGCCGCCGGATGCGATTCGTCTACTGCAGCAGCCAGGCGGCGGCGGGCCCCGGCACGATCGGCCGGCCGCGAGAGGAAGACGACCCCCCCGACCCGAACAGCGACTACGGGCGAAGCAAGCTGGCCGGTGAGCTCGAGACGCGGGCCTTCGCCGACAGGCTCGAAGTGGCCGTGTTGAGACCGGTCGCGGTCTATGGCCCGCGAGACGAGGACACGTTGCCGTACTTTCGGATGGCGGCGCGGGGGGTGGTGGTGGTGCCGGGGGTGCGACGGCGTCTGGTGCAGCTCGTCCACGCCCGGGACGTGGCCGCGGCGCTGCGACTCACGGGCGAACGATCGGAGGCGGTGGGTCGGACCTACTTCGCGGGCCACCCCGAGATCGTCGACTGGCGCCGCCTGAGCGCGACCATCGCGGCCGCCGTGGGCCGTCGAGCCGTTCGGCTTCGGGTACCCTCCCTGGTGCTGCGCGCCATCGGGACCGTGGCCGATGCGGTGGGGGCGAACAAGAAGCCGGGTCAGCTCGATCGCCGTCGCGCCCGGGACATGTCGGAACGTGCCTGGACCTGTCGTGTCGATCGGCTGATGGAGGAGCTGGACTGGACTCCGAAATACGAAGCCGAGAGCGGCCTGCGGCAGACCGCGAACTGGTACCGGGAGGTGGGGTGGTTGTAAGAGTCGTGAGGCGCTGGCGGGAGGCGGCGCAGACCAGCGACATAGTCTTCGTCGCGTATGTCGCGTTCAGCGGTCTCCTGCTGGTGGCCTTCGGCTGGCAACTGGGAACCGGTCTGTGGGTCGGACTGACGCTAGCGCACGCGGCGCTGCTCCTCGTCGGAACCTGGGCGGGAAGCCAGCCGCTCCGCGGCCGCTCGCTCAAAGGCCTGCTCCGCGACATCTACCCCTTCATCTTCATCTTCTATCTCTACTTCGAGATCCGCTACCTGGCGCTCCTGTTCAGCGACGGGTTCCACGACGCCACGGTCCAGCGCTGGGAGCTGGCGCTGTTCGGCGAACAGCTGGCGATGACCCTGAGCCAGCGTTTCCCGGACCTCTGGCTCAGCGAGGTGATGCACTTCTTCTACGCCTTCTACTGGTTCCTCCTGCCGGCCGCGGCGCTGCTCCTGTACTTTCGTGGTCGGCTCAAAGGCCTCCGCGACCTGGTCTACGCCGAGCTGGTTGTCTTCTTCGGCTGCTACCTGGTGTTCATCTTCTGGCCCGTGCAGGGCCCGCACTACGAGTTCCCCGTGATCGGCGGCCGGCTGGCCGAGGGGCCGATGTACCGGTGGGTGCACTGGGTCCTGGAGGACGGTGGGAGCAAAGGGGCGGCATTCCCCAGCTCGCACGTGGCGGTGGCGGTGACGATCCTGGCGGTGACCTGGCGTCGAGACCGGCTGGTCTGGGCGGTGACCTTGCCGTTCGTGATCGGCCTTACGTTATCGACGGTTTACGGTAGATTTCACTACGGCATCGATGCCCTGACCGGATGGGTGGCGGCAACCCTGTTCGTGCCGCTGGCCTGGCGGATCGCGCCATATTTAAAGCGGATAGTGCGTCCGTCGACGGGCAACGGCGGGGGTGGGTGAACCGTCTAAAGAACGGTAAATGTGAGGGGCGTGTATTGGTCGATCTGACGGAAACGGCGCTGGTCCAGCGAGCTTGCCAGGGAGAGCTGGAGGCGATGCGGCAGCTGTACGAGCAGCACGCGTCTCGAGTGTATACGGTAGTGCGCCGGCTGGCCGGGGATGACGACCTGGCGGCGGACCTGGCACAGGACGCGTGGGCGAACGCGTTTCAGAAGATCGGCGCTTTTCGGGGAGACTCGGCGTTTGGGACGTGGGTGCACCGGATCGCGGTGAACACGGCGCTGACGCTGCTGCGGCAGCAGTCGAGACGACGCGATCTGGAGCAGGGGTTCGACGGCGGCACGACGCTGGGGAACCCGGACCGGTGGCCGGCGTCGGGTGTGGCGGACCGGCTCACGGTACAGCGGGCGCTCGACGAGTTGCCGGACGGATACCGGGCGGTGCTGTGGCTGCACGACGTCGAGGGATACACGCACGAAGAGATCGGGGAACGGCTGGGAATCGCGGTAGGGACGTCGAAGTCCCAGTTATCGAAGGCCCGGGCGCGATTGAGAGCGCTCGTGGTAAAAAAAAGTTCAGCTGAGGTAGTGGACCATGATGCATCTTACTAGCGAGGCGCTGTCGGAACTGCTCGACGGGGGTCGAGTAGCGGGCGCGGACGAGCACCTCGCGGGCTGTCCGGCGTGCCGGGAAGAGCTGCGGACGTTGCGGGGGCTGCGGGCGGAGCTCCGGGATTTGCCGGAGCTGGAGGCGCCGGCCGAGCTGTGGCCGGCGATCGCGGCGCGGTTGCCGTACGGAAGCGCGAAGCAGCGACGGAAGCTCGGATGGCCGAGGCTCGTCGTGCTGCAGGTGGCGGCGATGGCAGCGGTGTTCGTGCTGGGGCTGGGCCTTGGCCGGATGTTGCAGCCGAACGGCTCGGCGCCGGACGGGGCGACGGACACCCGGCTGGTGGCACAGCAGCCGGCGCCGACGTCGCTGGCGGAGGCGCTGGAGGCGGTTCGTCAGCGCGGCGCGGAGTACGACGCGGCGTTGCGCAATCTCGAGCGGCTGGCGGCGGAGCAGGGGAGGGAAACCCCTTCGCTGGCGTCGGAGCGGCTGGCGTCGCTGAACGCGATGGTCGAGGCGTCGCGGACGGCGCTGGCGTCGGATCCGGCGGATCCGGTGCTCAATGCGTATCTGTTCGCGGCCCTCGAAGAGCGGGACGCGGTCATCCGGGAGATGAGCGCCCAACAGGGATCGAGTTCGGAGAACCGGTGGCGATAGGCACGGGACAGCGTATCGCCGCTTTTTCATTGCAGACCATCAAGGGGTAGAAGAAACAGGTAAGATGAGCATAAAACGAGGCACGAAGCGTTCGAGCGGGCAGACGCTATTGGCCTTGCTTCTGGTGCTGGGAACGGCATCCGGTCTATACGGGCAGGAGGACCGGGGCTGGCTCGGCATCGAGCTCGCCGATACGGGCAGCTTCGAGATCACGTCGGTGCGCGAGGGCAGCCCGGCCGATCGGGCAGACCTTCGGGTGGGTGACGTGATCCTGGCGGTCAACGGGGTCGAGCTCGACCGCGAGATGGGCAAGGAAGCACTCAACCCGTTCTCGCAGCTGCGGGTCGGCGTCGAGGGCGAGCTGAGCATTCGACGCGACAGCCGGCGGATGGTGGTGACGGTCGTTCCCGGCTCGTGGGTGGAGGCGTTCGGCTACGACAAGCCGCCGAGCGAGGTCGCGGTCGGCTCGAGCTGGGATTCGGTGGCCGTTCAGTTGAAGAAGCTGAAAGAGCATAACTTGCAGCTGCAGGTGGCGCTGCAGACGGCAGAGCAAGCGTTGGTCCGGGTGGAGAGCCAGCCGGAGCTGAGCCGGGAGCAGCAGCAGGTGGCGGTGGCGCTCCGAACCGAGATCGACTCGCTGAGCCAAGCGCTAACGCGGTCGCAACGGAAGATACGGATCCATGCCGACTCGCTGGCGGTGCGAACGCTGCGCGTCCGGCCGATCGAGGTGGAAGACGCTCAGGTCCAGGTGGTCGTGCCGGAGGCGGGTGAAGCGCGAACCATCGTCATCTACCGCGATGCGGTGGCGGGCGCCCGGTTCAAGGAGCTGGACGCGGACCAGGCCGATTATTTCGGTGTCAACGATGGTCTGCTGATCGTGGAGGTGGCGGAGGACACGCCGGCCTACAACGCGGGCCTGCGGGAATTCGACGTGGTCGTGGCGGTCAACGGCAGGCCGGTCACCAAGATCGCCGAGTTGCGCCGGTCGATCGGTAGCGGGCCGGTCGAGGTTACCTACGTACGTCGTGGCAAGGAGTCGACGTGCAAGATCGGCAGCGACTGACCTGAACAATTTCGAGGCAGAGGTGAAGCAAACCTACGGGGGCCTGTCCTGGTGGGGCTACGCCGGGCTGGCCCTCTTCGCGGTGCACGTCGTCCTGCTCTTCTTCCCCCCGATACCGCCGGACATCAAAGGTTCGCTGTGGTGGTGGCTGACCGCGTACATCCCCGTGGCGTTGCTGCTGGTGGAGACGGGCCGCAGCTGGCGGGTCATCGTGTCGGCCTGGGGCGACCACCCGCGGGGCCGCCGCTTCACCGGCGGTCTGCTGCTCGTGCTCGGAGTGCTGATCTTCGGCGCGACGCTGCGCGCTTACGTTCCCTGGCTGCACGAGCATTTCCATCGGGAGGAAGGGCTGTTCGAGCCGATCATGCTCTACGGCTACCTGGCGTCGGCGATCGTGCTGTTCGGGCACGCCCGGGACCTGCTGGGCGACGAGCGCAAGAACGTCCGTTTCATCGCGTCGCTCTACCTGCTTCTGGGGCTGGAGGAGATCGACTACTTCGGGATCTTCGGTGGAATCTTCGGACGCGTGGAGGGCGTCTACGCGGGATCGCTCCACGACCTGATCACGTTGGGGGCTCGGGGCGTGCTGAGCCCCACGGTGTGGACGATCATCGCGATAGTCTTCGTCGCGGTGCTGGTCCTCGTCTGGTGGCGCGGGTACCTGCAGCCGGGTCGTCTGCTGTCGCTGGTCGGCTCGACCGATTTTCTGTGGGTGAGTGTGGCGGTCGGGTTCGTCTTTGCCGCCGCGGTGACGGAGGTGGGGCTGTTCGGGTTCCAGATGGCCGAGCCGACGCTGGAGGAGACGCTGGAGCTGTGCGCGGCTCTCTGTTTCGCGTTCTACGCTCTGACCCTGGCGGCGGGTCCGCCACCGACGATCGAGGGCGCGTCGGACGGCTCGTGGTAGATCGCGACGCCGGCGCGGCTAGCGGCGCGCTACCGATCTTATGACCGTCTCGATCCGATCGAGCGCTTCCAGCAATTCGGGTCGGGGCGGCCCGTATCCGATCCGCATGTACCCGTCCATATTGAAGTGATCCCCGGGGACGATCAGCACGCTCACCTCATCTTTGAGACGTTGCGCCAGATCGATCGAGCCAATGTCGAGATTGTAGCGGGTGTAGCAGATCGCTCCGGCCCGGGGACTGCGGTAGCTGAAGATGTCCCCGCGCTCCGATAGCCAGTCCTCCAGCGGCGCCAGGTTCCCGGCCAGGATGCCGCGGGTGCGCTCGTAGATCCGCTCGCGCGTCTCCGGCTGGAGCGCGATGCGGGCCAGCCGGTCGCTGAGCGTGCCCGGCGCGATGCTGGTGTAGTCCTTGTAGGGCCAGAGCTCGGCGATGAAGTCCGCCGGCCCGGCCGCCCAGCCGATCCGCAGGCCCGGCAGACCGTAGGCCTTGGACAGGCCCGAGGTGACGACCAGCCGGTCGTAGCGGCCCCAGAAGCTGGGCGTGCGGGCGCCGTCGATCTCGGCTCCGATGTAGATCTCGTCGGCGACGATCCAGGCCCCGACCCGGGCCGCGGCGGCGACGATCGCGTCGATCTCGTCCTCGCTGAGGATGGCGCCGGTGGGGTTGTTCGGGTTGGTGACCACGATGAGCCTGACATCGTCATCCAGCGCTTCGCGCAGGCCGTCGAGATCGGGCGCCCAGTCGCGCTCCTCCTGCAGGTGGAAGGGGCGCACCTCGCGGGCGAAATTCTCGCCCTGACCCCAGATCTGCATGTAGTTGGGCGCCTGCATCACCACGGCGTCGTCCGGCTCCAGCAGTTTCCACGTCGTGACGTAGTTGGCCTCCGAGCCGCCGTTGCTCACCAGGATGTTGTCGGCGGTGGCGCCGGGATACAGGCCGGCGATGAGCTCGCGCAGCTCGTCGGTTCCGTTCGACTGGTTGTAGACCAGGCGCTGGTCGAGCACCTGGTTGGGATCGGCACCGGCCAGGTCGAGGAGCTCGGCGGGCGTCATCGGGTGAACGCCGCTCTCGGACAGGTTGAACTCCACCCGATTCTCCCAGGTCGACTGCCAGCGCTCCATCTCAAAGTAGTTGATCTTCATGTCTCACCGTCACCGTTTTCGTTGGACCGCGCTCCGGTCGCTCTGGCTTCGGGGATACAGAACGACCAGCGCGAACCCGATGGCGACCTCGATGGCCGCGTCGAACCAGAGACCGCTGGGCGCCGGCTGCCGCGGAAGCCAGAGGAGGCTCACCAGGGCTATGGCGCCGGCCACCCCGATCCCGAGGGCGGTGGGATAGGGGGCCGGCGGTCCGCGGCGGACGGCCTCCAGCAGGGTACCGCCCACCACGGCCAGCACGGCGCCCAGCGCCTGTGCCTGGAAGGGGATCACCTGGAGGGCGACGACGTCGGCGAAGCTGTCGAAGTGGACCAGCGGCCAGAGGCCGATGGCGAGGTAGTAGGTGCCCTGTGCCGCGAGGACGCGGCGGCGCCAGCGATCGCGGGGGTCCGGCGGCCCGGCGACGAAGCGACGCTCCCGGGGCATCAGCGGCCGCTCCGGTCGACGCCGAGCAGGGCGACCAGGTTCTCGATGCTGTTCAGCCAGAAGTCGGGTTCGGCCGCCTCGAGGCGGCGGTGGTCGAACGGACCCCAGAGCGCCGCGGCGGTGGCAACGCCGGCTGCGCGTCCCGACTGCAGGTCGAAGATGCTGTCGCCGACCAGCAGCGCGTCGCCGGCACTCACTTCCAGGGCCGTCAGCAGCTGGAGCACCGGTTCCGGGTGCGGCTTCGGGTGCTGCACATCGCTGGCGCTGACCAGCGTGTCGAAGTGGTCATCGAGCCGGCAGGCGCGGAGCTCGCGGATCGCGTGTTCCCGGATCTTGCTCGTGACCACACCCATGCGATAGCCGGCGCGCCCCAGGGCATCGATCGCCTCGACCATCCCGGGGAATGGGCGGAGCAGGCGTCGATAGTTCTTCTCGTTGTGCTGGATATAGGTCTCGAACATCGCCTCGGCCTGCTCGGGCGTCTCGGCGAAACCGGCGAGCTGCTCCCGCAGCGGCGTGCCCATCGTCCGCATCCACTCCTCGTCAGGCGGAGCGTGCCCCAGGTACTTCCTCATCGTATGACGATAGGAGCTGAGGATGAGCTCGAGGGAATCGACGAGCGTGCCGTCGAGGTCGAAGAGGATCCCGACATAGGGCCGGGCGTTTTCTTGGTTGGGCATCCTGTCAGCGGCCTCCCGATGGTACCGGGTCGAGGTTCGAAAGCGAAGCATCCATTTCCGGACCCGATCCGCCCCGGACCTTCGTCGCGGCGGCGCGCATCGCGATCACGCGGCCCGGACGTTTCACCTCGTCCAGACGCTCGTACAGGGTCCGTCCGTCGGCGATCACCAGATAGATATCCGACAGCGACTCGATCGTCGTCAAGGGATCGCCGCCGACCGCGATGATGTCCGCCCACTTGCCCGGCGCGATCGATCCCAGCCGCCCCGCCAGACCCAGGTGGTCCGCGGCCACCAGGGTCGCCGCGGCGATCGCCTGGCCCGGCGTGTAGCCCGACTCCACCAGGTTCCGCAGCTCCTCGTGGAGCGTGAACCCGAAGCCTGTGCCCGGGCTGGGCGCATCGCTGCCCGCCACCAGCGGCACGCCGGCTTGAGCCAGGCGGGCCGTATTCCGTCGCGCCCGACGGGCCGCCGCCGTGTCGCCGCGGTAGCCGCTCAGCCATCCCTCCAGCGCCTGCAGGGTCGGATCGACGACGGCCCGGCTCTCGACGAGCGCTGCGACGGCCGAGGAGTCGAGCTCGGCGTCGAACGGGACGTGCTCGATCCCGTCGGCACCGGTATCGATGGCGACCGCGAGCTCGGCGACCGCGCTGACATGGACCCGCGCCCGCAAGTCCTCGCCGTGGGCGGCGGAGACGAGGGAGCGGACTACGGGTGCCGGCAGTCGCGGGAGCTGCGGGTCACCGCGGGTCTCCAGCACGATGCTGACGAAGTCGACGTTCCGCGACAGCAGCTTCACCGTCGCCGCCGCTTCGGCCGGGCCCACCAGCTGCCGCGCGACCTGGGCGATGAACGACGTGTCGCCCTGCCCGGTGCGGCGAAAGCGCTCGACGGGATGGCCGCCCGACACGGTGAGGTACGGGCCCGAAACGAAGACACGGGGCCCCGCCAGCTGGTGCTGCTCGATACGGTCGGCGAAGTTCACGATCCATGGATGCGGATCGCCCAGGCTCACCACGCTGGTGACGCCGCGCTCGATCAGAGTCTGGCGCCGATCGGGAAACTGCCGCAGAAACGTCCAGAGGTAACTCAGCCAGCCCAGCTCGCGGGAGCCGTCGCTCAGTCGCGTTGGGATCCCGCTCAGGTGGACGTGGCTGTCGATCAGCCCCGGGAGCAGGGTGAGCCCGGTCACGTCCAGGACCCGGACCGAATCGGGCAGCCGGGCGAACGGGTCGACAGCGGCGATGCGACGGCCCTCGATCACCACGACGGCATCGGCGATGATCGAGTCGCCCGCCGGGTCGTACACCCGTCCCCCCACCAAAGCCAGAGGCCGGCCGTCGGCCGGCTCGCCCAGGTAGCGGCCCCGGGCCCACGCGGTGTAGACGACGGCGCACGCGGCCACCAGCAGGATGACCGCGCCGACCGCCGACCATTTCAGGATGGTGCGTGCCTGCATCGCGGCGTGAAGGTAAGGCGGGAGGGCGGGTAGGCCAATAACCGGCGCTGGGGGGGAAGGCTGAGGTTGGGAGTTAGGGAAGTTGGAGGTCGGGATTCTGATTTGGGGAAGGTCGAGTTCTCTCCGAATCGTTGAAGCGGATTCGAGGATTCCGGGATTCGGGGAATCGGGGACGTGGTGAATGATCTGGACCGATCGCTCTTACTGCGGTTTGCGGCCTACAGCGACCAGGCGCTCGGCCCCGGGGCCGTAGGCGCTGCCGCTCAGATCGCCGTAGAGGGCGGGCTCGACGAAGCCCGCTTCACGCAGCAGCTGTTTGAACTCGTGGCCGGAGTAGAGCCAGTGCCGCAGGCGGAGGGTGCGGACGCGGTCGTCCTTGATGAGCAGCCACTCGTTCTCCATCTGGCTCCAATCGTTGACGGCCTCGCGCCGCTGGACGATCAGGTTGCCGTCGGGCAGCTGCTTCGAGCTGGTGTCCCGGTACTTCCCGGCGAGGACCTCCTTGCCGAAAGTGTCGAAGACGAAGACGCCGCCGGGCTTGAGGCTCGTCAGTATGTTGCCGAGCACGGTCAGGTCATCGTCGGAGTCCTCGAAGTAGCCGAACGTGGTCAGCATGCTGAGCGCCAGGTCGAACGAGTCGGGCCGAACGAAGCGCCGCATGTCCTCCTTGACCAGCTCGATCCGCACGCCTTCGCGCTTGGCGTAGTCGAGCGCCTTCTGCATCAAAAAGGGTGTGATATCGACCCCGGTCACCTCGAACCCGCGCTTGGCGAACGGGACCGAGAAGCGGCCCGGCCCACACCCCATATCGAGTAAAGCGCCGCCCTGCACGGCGGTCAGCTCGATCAGTTGGTCGACCTGCGCGACGGCTTTCTCGAAGCTCTCGTCCGGGAACATGAACGCGTATGTATCGGCCCAGAGCGATTCGTCGGCGTACCAGTCGGAGGGTGCATGACTCACGGTTTCACCTCGATTAGTTTGGCGAGCGCCCTCGCGAACAGAAGTCCGGAAACGACCAAGCTATAGGGGCGGAAATTAGATGGCCAGCTGGCCGACCTCGTAGTAGAGCGGGGCGGCAAGCGAGCCAGCCCTCTGGAAAGGAGTCGGCATGCCGTACATTAGGGGCGAGCGGAGAGTGCTGTACGATGAAGCGATCGCCAGGCTGAGCGAGTCGATCGGGGCGGAAACCCCGGCAGGCGACATGAGCTACGTGATCACACGTACCCTCGCCGGTTGGCTGGAGGAGCGGGGGACGAGCTATGCGGCCCTGGCGGACGTCGTGGCGGTGCTGGAGACGGCGAAGCTCGAATTCTATCGGCGCGTGGCCGGGCCGTACGAGGACGCCAAGATCGCCGAGAACGGAGAGGTCTACGGGAAACTGATCTGACCCCCGGTCAGTCGGCTGAGCTGGGCTTAGACTCGTCCGGGGTCTCGCGCCCGTTGTCGAGCTCGTCGAGGAACTCGCGCAGCGCCTTGCGGGCCCGGTGCAGCCGTGACTTGACCGTGCCGAGAGGGACCTCGAGGCGCTCGGCGATGTCGACGTGTCGCAGGCCCTCGATTACCCGCAGCTTCACGACATCGTGGTAGAGCTTGGGCAGCTTGGCGATCAGCTCGTGGATCGCGTCGGCGATGTCGGAATCGGGTTTCTGGGACCGCCGGTCTGCGCCCATACCAAACAGATGGCGCTCCAGGTCGGTCTTGTAGAGGTCGCCCGCCTTGGGAGATTCACGGTGAGTCATGTCGTATCGTCGCCTGGGGATGGCTCGTCGCCGGGACGCGGCCGTTTCCCCCGAAGGTCGTCTGCCGTCTGTTGCCAGAACGTATCCTGATAACACAGGTTTGGCGAGAAGTTCCACCACAGGGTGATTCCGCCGGCCGCCGTCTGCTCGACCGAGGCTCATTTCGACCATATCGCCTGGCGGAAATCCGCCGTCGCACGTGAGGAATGGGGGCGGACGCGCCGCGAACGGCGTCTCTCTGCCGTTCGCTCCGCTGGAACGATATCTGCCCTGTGCAGCAACCGATCCGGTTCGCTACGTGCTCGGTCGACGAGCGGGCGCCTCGAGGTCTCTTGGCACATCCAGGTCAGGGTCATCTTACAGGAGATAAGCTCGTGATCGTCCAGGTAATCCGACTCAAGTCCGGCCTGCAAGCGGGAGACGTCCAGCGGATGTACGAGAAGAGGGCCACGGAGTTTCGTGCCCTGCCGGGCCTCGTCCAGAAATACTACCTGAGGTTTCCCGCCACCCACGAGTCCGGTGCCGTATACGTTTGGGAATCAAAGGGTACGGCAGAACCCTCTTCGGCGCCGATGGGCGGCCCCGACTTCTGGACCCGGGTCGACCGGCGGTGGAACGGTCAGATGGTGATCGCGACGCCCACCTGGATGAACAGCACGTTGGCCTCGCTCTCGGTCACGTTCACGGAGATCGACCCGTCGGCCTCTCTGCTGAGGCTTCCTTCCTCGAGACGGCGCACCCGTCCGTTCCGCAGGTAGCGGGCGCCGACCTCGAGGGAGAACTTCCGCGTGAGGTGAATCCAGAGACCGCCGTTGAGCGCCGTGGTGAACGTGTTGTCGAGAAGGTCGGCGTCGGTTCGCTCGGAGCCTGGCAGACTCGCCCCGGTCATGAACTGCGACGGGCCGTAGCCCACCTGGAGATAGGGCCGGACCGGTCCTCTACCGATGATCAGCTCCGGTCCAATAAGAAGGGACAGGGACCCGTTCTTCACCAACCTGGTCGCTGTCGACGAGCATGTAAGGGTGATGTTGTATTCATCGCAGAACGCCTCGAGGCGATACTCTCCGTAGTCGAACCAGAGCACATCGACTCGCAACCCGACCCATCCCCAGCGGATCCCGCCGAAGAAGCTGCCTCCACCGGAGAGGTCGGCGAACCCGGTCGGGGCGGTCTGCCTGAACTCGCCGACCGGGACCGCCAGGCCTACGTCCAGACCGCCGTACGCCTTCAACGGCGTTTGGGCATGCAGTGGCCGCGCCAGCGGCGCAGCAGCCACGGCGGCGAGGATCAGTAGGGAGTAAAGGCGGCGGCGTTGCCTATGCCTGCATGCCATGGTCGACCGCCTTCCAGGACGCTCATGAGTATACCCGGCGGTTCCACTGATGTTGAACGTGTCGCGCTCCGCGCTCTGGGCGAAGCGCTCGCCAGTATGAAGAAGCGGCGCGACGGCCAAAAGCGATGCGAACTTGGTGGTTGCCATCTCCGGCCTCCCATGTCTTGCGGCCAGCCCCCGGCTGACCGGCCTGGAGACGTTAGCGGGGCGGGATCAAGCGCGCGTCAAGCTGAGAAGGCGAGGGGAAGCTCCAAGCCGAATACGACAAATGGGCGGTCGATGAGCGTGACGTGATCGAGGAGGTAACGGGCTTCGCGTTTGTGTGGCCGGAGCTGGAATGGGCGCTCGAGCACGGCATCGCTGGCGACCCATCCGCTCTCGTTGCGGTGATGTGGGTGCTCGATTTGGTGGTAGTGTTCGGCGCGATTCCCTCGAAGTCCGTGGAATGTTGCCGGCGCTGCCCCTCGCGGGCGCACCGGTGCCCCCATCTCATGGCCTATCATATCGAACACGGCAGGACCTAAGCGTGTTCGATGTGATGGGGTGCTGCCGTTCAGCGTGAGGGTAGGGGTGGCTTGCTCTCGTGGGGTCGGGAGGGCATAGTGAGAGCACTGGGAGTGGGCTGAGGCGGTTCTGGCAGTATCGTCCCAGTGGTAGAGGGGACATCAGCGGTGGCGGTACCTCACATATCCAACCATACGCTAAGCTGGCCCGCTGTCTCATCCAGCCGTATGAAGACTACAAGCGCCTGTCGAGTAACAGCTAGGTGGCAGTCATGAGATACCGCGAGTGTAGGTGCGGGGAGCCTGCACTGGAACGACTCACGACATGCCCGTCGTGCGGAAGCGATGTGAGTGCGCGTCACGCTCCTCGGTTCGGCAAGGCCCGTAACCTCCCGCAGCGGCGCCAGCGCTCAGCGGACCTGGCTCCACTCCTCTTTTCTCAGCTTGCAGAGCGGCCGCCCTCGACGCTCCGATAGCGCTTGACGAGGGCTTGACCCGTTTGTGCGTATATCGCGCGCAGACGGGAGGAGTAGCCATGCGAAGGGAACGCTTGACCACCCTACTCAGCGCGCCCGTGATGCTGTTCGCGTCGCTCGGTGTGGGGTGCGGAGGCGTCGCCAACCCGCCGCAACGGAACATCTTTTCCGATCCCGATGATCGTCTGCATTTCGAGGCCTGCGAGAGTCGAGGGCACACGGACGCTAATGTCGGGTCCGCCGTCGACGGCCGCAGACTCGCAGTGGGCTCGGTAGTCGACCAGCGGCCCTTTGGTGACACGCTCTATTTTTTCGAGAAGACAAGTGAAGAGTTGGACATCAGCTTTGACCTAATAGCACTTCTTCATGGCGACTTGTTCGTGGTGGACACGGTCGAGGTGACCAGGTTCATACCGGTGGTGGCCCGGCCGCCGATGGCGAGAGTTCTCTTGACAGATATGCAGAGGCTCTTGGAGGAACGGCTCATCGACAGCGACAGAGCTACCCACGATCAGGCGCCGCTGTCGGTCGACCTGAAGCTAGTCGAAACGCGAACCGTGGATCTTCCCAATCCGAATCCCTTCTCCTTCAGGGGGAAGATAGAGGGCAGGGTGAGTATCGAAGTTCTCGTGCGCGAGGTCGAAACGGATTCGGCGCTGTATACGCACTCCATCGTTGCCGCCGACACGATTGTGAAGACGTTTGCTGGGAAGAGGCACTACCGTCGTGCGCTAAGCAACGCCTACTGCCATGCCCTCGACATGATCGCGACTGCCCTCGATTCCCTGTCACTCGCCAACCCATAGAAGAACGGATTTGCCCGCGGTTCCCCTTACGACGCGAGAGCGACAACTGCGTCGCGGTCGTCAACGGGATAGTGATGCTGAAGGACGCGGAACACTTACTATGCGGGCACAAGGCACCAGGCTCTTATGGCCGGTACGGGCTTAGCGGCCGAACCGCTCGGAGCCCTTAGACGAGGAACTTCAGTCAGCCGGGAGCAGAAGCGCCGTAGCGATCTCGCGCAGGTCGACTTTCGTGACCTCCTCGGACTCCATCGATTCGATGCGTTCCTCGAGGCCGGCCAGCCAGGTTGGGTCCGGCCGGTCAGGCAGGTCGTCGAAAACTTCGGCCAGCGCCCGCTCAGCGGCGGCGGTGAAGCGGCGGGCCAGGCGGTCGAGGAGCCGATCGACGGCGGCGCGGTCGCCGCGCGACAGCCGGACCTTCCGAGAGCGGCAGGCGCGGCTCAGCCAGGCGGCGATCCGACACTGCGGCAGGTTCGGGTGGAGGGCGTCGCCGGCGATGCGGGCGGCCTCCAGGCTGGCCCGGACCTCACGGGCGTGGCGGGCGAAGGCCCGGCGGGCGGTCCGAAGCAGCGACCGCGGCGGCCGGTGGCCCTCCAGCTCCGACGCGCCCCGCAGAAGCTCGATGGCGCGAGCCTGATCCTCGTCCACGCAGCCGGTCTCCAGATCACAGATCATCCATAGACCGCGCCGT
>JABAHS010085762.1_pt1 | contig 49567 bp, 64 predicted proteins | sample 7062111 | NCBI WGS metagenome assembly JABAHS01 (sample SAMN14534600, study PRJNA622989) | marine sediment metagenome | biome: marine biome [ENVO:00000428]; feature: marine pelagic biome [ENVO:01000023]; material: deep marine sediment [ENVO:00002113]; isolation source: pool of 4 deep marine... | reverse complement strand
TACCTTGAAGGTGGGATTCCCGTCGGTGGTCGTCTGGTTGAAGTAGTAACATCTTAACAAGGGGTAATCATGCCATACGTTTCCAAGCCGTTGATCCGTTCGATCTGGACGGTCACAGAGAAGACCGAACTGGTGTTCGATTCGGACTTCGTCACGTCGAACACTATCGACATGGAAGTCAATGGTGTTCCGATCACACAAGTCCCTTTCAACACTGACCACGACACGACTATAGAAGACCTTCGCGCGGAAATAGAGTCGTCCACGTATGTCCTGACCGCGGTCCTGACGGATACCGGCGGCGACAACCGGACGATTCAGATCACGCCGGTCGGGATGGATCGGAACATCCTGACTGCGATTCTGGTCGATGGTGGTGCGACGCAATCCGGTGCGCGAGTAACCGGGATAGTGGACGACAACGATGTCGCCAGCCCGGAAAGCGGACAGCCGAACACTGACGACCCACCGAAGGCGGTCAAGACTTTGGGCTGGGACTTCAAGCAATTCCCCCCGCGTCAATGGTGGAACTGGTGGAAGCGGGTGGAATCGAAATGGTTCGGCTGGCTGGATCAGGAACTGAAGTCCGGGTCGTTCCAGATCGGATTCACCGGCACCGGCTTTACTCCCGGAACCTTCACGTCCGGGACTGCCTACTGGTTCAAACACAATGGAGCGGTGACGCTGATTCTTCCCTATCTGTCCGGGTCGTACACAGTGGATACGGACATGACCATCGGACCGATCCCTTCGGAACTTCGATTGAAGGAAACGGACATCGTCGTTCAGCCGGAAGTCTTCCTGTCGGTCACGAGTCCAGCAAGTAGCCAACAGATCGGAGCGATGAAGATCACGGAGAATGCAAGCTGGCCCATCGACCGGCAGGCCCCCTATGGTGTGGCGTCCGGCTGGGGAACTGGTGTCCGAACCATTGGCGCGACTGTCCTGACCTACTGGCCCAACTACGACGACGCGAGGGTATAGCTATGTTGACTTATGCGGCAACACTGGAAGCCGCGCGGATCGCGAAGGAAGCCCGGTCAGACACGGGCCAGCTTCACGCCTTGGCGGCTGATGTCGAAACGCACCTTTACGGACGGGCGTGTTCGATCTATACGCCCGATCACTTCGCCGCTTGGGAAGTCGTTCCCCCGGAAGTCTTCAAGGTCTTCGGGGATCGGTCGTTCATGTTCGTCAATACTCGCGTGTTGTGGACACTGGACGCCCTTCGGAAATACTTCGACAAGCCGGTCATAGTGAACACCTATCGGTCGGGGAAGCTGAAGACGCTGTTCGGCGACTTCGATGAACGCGGGTTCCGAACCCCAGCGACGACAACCGGCGCGGCATTGTCCCCACACAAGCGGGGCGACGCGGCGGACTGTAATGTCATAGGGGTCGGTGTCCCTGAAGTCCGGGATACGATCTTGACAAACCAGAACCATCCCGCGTTCCGGTTCATCACCCGGATCGAAGCCGAAGTCACGGGCTGGCTTCACTTCGACGTTGTGAACACTGGCCAAACGAAGATCATCACGTTCAACCCATAGGGGGTCCACATGAAACGACGGACGATCCTTCTGTCTTTGGGTCTTGTCCTACTTTGCGCCGGGCTGGCGTTCGCTGGGGACGGACCGCGGTTCTTCGGGAAGCTGAAGGCGGCGATCCCTGTCGCGACGGCGGTCTTCGGATTCGCGGGCGGTGTGCTGGCGCTAATGCCGAAGATCGTCGCGGTCCAGAAGGCGATTCAGAAAGCGAAGGACGAAACCGACCGGGTCAGGAAGAAATACAAGCGGGTTCTACAACCCGACATCGCGAACGACTTCAAGCGGCTATGGAAGACATACGACGACGCGACCGAACGGGTCGCTGATCTTCTGAAGGTTCTTCGGATGAAGAAGGCGGAACGCGCCCTTCGGCGTCTTCTCTGAATTCCCCTTTCGTCTTCGTGTCTTCGGACGCGGGGCGTTCGGCGGCGTCGGTTTGCGTGTTTTCCGGCGCCGTCTTTTTCTCGCCTGTCAATTGCTATAAAAGTGTTATACCGCTATCGCTTGACTGATTCTTTTTTCTTCTGAAGATTGGGTCTTGCCCCTGTTCTGACGGAGTATAGGTATAGCAATCGTATAACGACCGTATAACGAAGCGCCCCATTCCGGGGGGTGAAAGGCTGTCCCATTCGTCAAGAAGGCCCCTTCCCGCCGAATTCGTAAAAGCGTAATTATAGCTAAGTTATTGATTTTTAAGGGGGTCCATTTTCGGGGGGTCACGGTCGAAAAAATTTCTTGCCCTTTCCTATTGTATGGGTGTATTCTTTGGATACCCCCGCGGGAAGCGGGGGGCCGCTCCTTGAAGTCTCCGGGGATAGAAGGCGAAGGTCCGAAGGGACCACGGTCACGGGACAGACACCGGGCCGGGTGGGAAACGAACGAAGATTCGCCCACCGTCGCGAAGGGCTGGCTGGACAGCCTGACAAAGCCAACGACAACCCCCGAAGCCTCTTTGACATTCAGGAATCAGAATCAAAGCCCAAAGAGGGCTTTACATATAGGGAACGGGCTTTGGTCCGTTCCCACCCTAAACCGCCGACGCCCGGTCCGAAGTCCGGGGGGAAGAAGTGGGACGGGGGTGACAGAATCACACCAACCAAATGAAAGGGGGCAACAATGCCCATCGTGTGTAACACTTGCGGAACGATTGATGAACCGTTGACCTTCCACCACAATCACGCTTTCTGTGATCAGTGTTGGGAAGAAGTGGACGTTCCAAAAATCGGAACGGTCTTGATCAATGGGGCGCGTGTCGTGGAAGTATACGGACAGAAGCGGAATCCCAGTGATACATCCAAGACTTGGGTCGCCCTTTGTCTCTGGACAGGTCACACGAACCCCTTTGTGGTATGGGAATTGGCATCGACAAAGATCGGCTTCGGTTGGACGGGTGACAACGAGGACTATGCCGCAAACATCTACAATGGAATAGAAGTCTTTCGTCAACGCTGCGAACGAGTCTTCGGGATAGAGATTGAGCGGGGAATATAGCCACCGTTCTTCACCCCAGCGGCGACCACGGTCGCACCTGTCCCGTAATTGGGCGCTGGGGTTCCCTTCCGAAAACAACAACCTTCGGGCGCTTACATATAGCTTGACAGGTGCGGACGGACAGCCGCACGACCGATTGGGTCGACGACGAAATGTCGATCACCGAAGCGGTCGATCTGAAGAACCGAATGATGTCGAACATCCGCTTGTTCCGCGAAGACGTGGCGCGGGCGGTCGTGATCAGTTGGAAGTAACATACGGGGCGGATGGACAGAACCACATACTTAACAGATAGGAAAGGGAACCACGACCCGAATACGGGCCGGGACAGATCACCCGGCCCATTCTTCTCTTACTACCAAATGAAAGGGGTGTCGTATGAACACCACGACACGCGATGAACTGGCAAAGCGGGGAATGGATTGGACAGTCGAGAAGCACCAACTGAAGGACGACCGGACCGGACGCCTTCTTCCTTTGTATGGGACGTTCCGCGGCGACACTGGCGGCTTCCTTGGTGGGGTCGTGACCGACCGTTACCAGCCGATCCAGAACGACGAAGCCCTTGATGTCTTCCCGGCGCTGAACGAATCTGGGATCGATTACGACATTAAGACGATGTCGAGTTACAACGGCGGCGCGACGGTCTTCACCAACGTCGCCCTTCCGGGCTTCGACTTCACCGTCGGACCGCGTCAGGTGGGCGACATCGTCGGCGCTGGGCTGATGGCGAAGACATCACACGACGGAAGTTCGCAGTCTTGGGCTATGGGCTGGCTGAATCGCTTCGCTTGCACCAACGGGATGATTCTTCGGATGAAGATGTTCGTGTTCGCGATCCGGCACACCAGCAAGGCAACCGACAAGCTGAAGACTTGGTCGGACGCGGTTCACGGGATCGTTGCCGGGGTCGGTCAGTTCCGCGAAACGGCTTCCCAGCTTGCCGAACTTCCGATCCAGAAGGGCGACATTGGTCCGATCTTCGATGAAGTCTTCGGGCTTCAGGGGAAGGAAGCTTGGGACAAGGCGCCCCGGATTCAGAAGCGGGCGCGGACCATCCTTGACAAATACCAGCAAGGAACCGAATTCGTCGCACAACGCGGAACCGCTTGGGCGCTTTATAACGCCTTCACGAACTACAGCGACCACGACTTGACCTTCCGCCGGAACCGCGCGAACGACGACACGGACGAACAGACCCGTCTTCGCGGAATCCTGTTCGGCGGTGGGGAAGCCTTGAAGTTCGCCGCCTTCAACGCCATCGCGGCGCGGATGAACCAGACCCACAACGTCAAGCTTCCGCTGATGGGCGCGAAGGTTGACGACTAATCACCCACACCATAGAAGGGACCGGGACCGATGAAGACCCAATACAAGAAAGGACAGCGGGTCAAGGTCAACGTCGGATGTTGGCTTCGCGCGAACGTCGTCGAAGTCACGCTTGTCCGGCGGACCAATGCGGGATACTGGACCGTCAAGGACGACGCTGGACAGTACTATCGGAAACACGAAGACTTGTTCTTCTGATCCGCTGGCGGGGATCGGCGCCTTCACCCCCAGCGATGGGGACCGACCGTGTTCTATTCTTCTTCGCGGGCCGGTCCCCGCTTATCATCCCACACGCTTCGTGGATGTAGGCCGTAGCACAACGGGTCCAAGATAAGCGAAGGAAATGACGACAGGCGGCGCGCGACGACTGTCGTATAATGTCCCCGATGGCCGACCCGCGCGGATCACTCCCCATAGTGGGCGGGGGTCGGAATCGGGGCGTGTGGGTTCTTCTTCTTCTCATTGACAGACCAACAATTCCAAATGAAAGGACAGGTAATCATGGCGAAGCACAAGTCACGCGCGACGCGGTTCGCGGACGCGATCAGCAAGGTCACTGAAGCGAAGGACGAAATCGAAAGCCTTCGCGATGAACTTCAGGAATGGCGCGACAACATCCCGGAGAACCTTCAAGACGGCGAAAAGGCAAACGAGCTTGACTATGCAATCGATCAGATCGAAACCGTCTTGACCGACATCGACAGCGTCGAAGGCGCCGAAGTCGAATTCCCCGGAATGATCTGAACGAATTGACAGACCGACAATCACAAATGAAAGGATCGGGACAATGAAACACGCCTATATCACCAAGCGGTTCAACGCGGCGACATCCGCGATCATCGACACCGCGAACACAATCGTCGACGAATACCGCGCGAAGGGCTTCGTCCTGACGCTTCGTCAGCTTTACTATCAGTTCGTCGCCCGCGACTTCATCCCCAACCAGCATAAGGAATACAAGCGGCTGGGGAACATCGTCAGCGACGGGCGCTTGGCTGGGCTGATCGATTGGGACGCCATCGAAGACCGGACCCGCAACCTTCAGGGGAACAGCCATTGGGACAGCCCGGCGGACATCCTTGACGCTTGCGTCAGTTCGTTCCGATACGACAAGTGGGACAACCAGCCGACCCGAATCGAAGCTTGGATCGAGAAGGACGCACTGGTCGGCGTGATCGCCCGCGAGTGCAAGCGGCTGGACATCGACTATTTCAGTTGCCGGGGATACGTCAGTCAGTCCGAACTTCGGTCCGCGGCGCTTCGCCTGAAGTCATACGAACACAACCAGACCGTGATTGTTCTTCACCTTGGCGATCATGACCCGTCTGGGATTGACATGACTCGCGACATCGAAGATCGCCTTCGCCTGTTCGGCGCGGTGAACACCGAAGTCCGGCGGATCGCTTTGAACATGGACCAGATCGAACAATACAGTCCCCCACCGAACCCGGCGAAGGCGACCGACGCACGCTTCACCAGCTATACCGAACAGTACGGGGAAGAGTGTTGGGAACTGGACGCGCTGGACCCGGAAGTTCTGCGCGACCTGATCCGCGACAACGTCGAAGTGGAACGCGACGCTGACTTGTGGAACGAAATGAAGGACCGGGAAGCGAAGGCCAAGGACAAGCTGAAAGAGTACGCGGACCAGATACGGGCAGAGGGGGAATTGTGAAAGAGCGTTTGGTCTGTTCAATAGCGATGAAAGGGTGTATAGGTGAGTGTCGACACGCTTTGCCACACGTTCGAAACAAGTGTGAAGACTTTCACCAGCAACGCGGTAGATATGGAAGTATGTGTGGTGCGGGTGAATGTCGTCTATACGAAAGGGATAATAGTGAACAAGACACCGAAGCCGACCGGCGTCCGGGCGCGGTCGTTCCATGACTCGTTTGTCTGGATGGTTCACGCCGCAATTACTTGGCCCCAGACATGGAACGCCGGGGCAATTCTCCGATACTGGTTCCGGGTTGCGTTTGACCGTGACCCGGTCCCATCCGATCTTGACAAGGGAACATTCGACCGAATCCGCCTTCGTCTTCGGAACAAGGGCGGTTTCGTCGGTTTATCGGACCCGCTGGAATCAACCTTGGTCCGGCGGGTTCGCGACGCGATCACCTTCATCGACGAAAGGGGATTCCATGATGAAGAAGAAACGAAAGTCTGGGACAGCCCGGACCCGCCGAAGACCCGTCGGCGAAGCCAAGGCAAGCAAGCCAAGCGCTTCCGCCGGGTCTAAGCCGCGGGCGATGAAGTCGGCCAAGATCTATTCGCCGCCAGCCGATCCGACGAAGGGTCGGTATGTCCGGGCGCGGGAACTGTTCGACGCGGGGATGTCCCCGGCGGACATCGTCACCGCGATCAATCACGAATACCCATCCAAGGATCAGCCCTTCACCGGGGACGACATGGCGATCCTTCTGGAAGGCTATGACGAAGCCAACGCCTGACCGCTGTCGCTTCACGCCGACCGCTGGCGACCCCTTGGGGGTCTGATAGTCGGACGGCGACAGCGGGCTTTATACGGCGCCTGACAGGGGGTCGGAACGGCTGGGAACCCGCTGAATCCGACCCCCCGGTCAGGCTGTCCAAAATTCGGCCTACTTAAACGCTTAAAACTGGCCCGTGTGCCATTTCGATACACTTTCAGGACCATCCGGTCGTCAGGGGGCACCATGACCACACGAAGCCGGAAACGGCGCCCCTTGCGGGGATACCAGAAACGGGGGTTCTATTGGACCGCTGGGGTCGAACACCCGGCGCTGTTCTGGGAACCGCGATTGGGGAAGACCGTCGTTCCGATCCGCCGGATGAAGGCGGACCAGATCGGGGGTCCGGTCTTGGTCGTCGGTCCCTATTCGTGTCTGTCCAACTGGCGGCGCGAACTGAACCTTGAAGGCGTCCCGGACAGCGAAATCGCCTTTCTGACCGGGGACCGGGCTGAACGCGAAGCCGCCCTTCGATCCCCGGCGATGTTCAAGATCATCAACAAAGAGGGCTTCCGGGTCTTGCCCGAAATCGCGTCCGTCAAGTGGCGCGAAATGGTCGTCGACGAATCGACGTTCCTGAAGGGGATTCCCCGGTCGAACTGGACGGCGAAGTTTGGCAAGCGTCCCAGCGTGTCGAAGTTCTTCATCGATAACTTCCGGGACGTTGGTCGTCGCTGGATACTGACCGGGACACCTTCGCCGGAATCGCCGTTGGACCTATACCATCAATTGGCGTTCCTTGATCCCGAAGTCCTTCCCTTCGATAACGTCTATCACTTCCGACATTCCTTGTTCGTCCAGACGATAGACGACGAATGGGTCTTGACTGACGACGGGAAGGAACGGCTGGGGAAGCGGCTGGCGACGGCGTGTTCCTATCTATCCCGGCGCGAAGTGAAGCTTGACGTTCCGGTTATTCACTCGCGACGCATGGTCAGGTTATCGGCGCCAGCCCGGAAGATGTATCGGACGGCGAAGAAGGAACTGATCTTGGAACACGAAGGGAACGTTTGGGACGTTGCCGACTATGGGATCGAAGCGTATAGCTGGCTTCGTCAGATATGCGGCGGGTTCTTCAAGGGGAACGACACGGTTCAGTTCCTTCACAAGTCGAACGAACTGATCGAACTTCTGAAGGGCGAACTGGCACATGACCCGGTCGTCGTGTGGTGTTCGTTCATCCCGGAACTGACGGCGCTTCTGTCGAAGCTTCGGGACCGCAAGATCACGACCCGGATGGTATACGGGGGCGTGACCCAACGACGACGGGAAGAAGTCTTCGACGACTTCCGGCGGGGGAACTTCCAAGTCTTACTTTGTCAACCCGTCGTCGCCCAACATTCGCAAGACTTCAGCCATTGCGACACAATGGTCTATTACTCGACACCGACGGGTCTTGAAACGCGACTTCAGACCCAAGATCGGTTCATCGATGTCGCGGAAGGGGGATCGAAATACATCATAGACTTGGTGTGTGAAGACACCATCGAAGAAGACATCGTCTTGTCGCTTTACTTGAAGGAATCGCGTCAGGCGATGCTAAAACGGATTGTCCAACGGATCAGAAAGGAATAGGACGGATGGACAAGGCAAACATCATTCAGACGGTGAAGAAGGCGGCGTTCTTGCTGGACGGCGAATTCGACACCACACGGTCGGGCGTTCCGCGGATCATCCTTCGCCTTGGTGACATCAAGGCGTCGGTCGTCTTCGTCGCCCGGTCGGATCAATGGAAGATGTTCAGCCCCTTCCCCAGCGACGGGAACCAGAAGCGGGAATATTTTAAGACCTTCCCCCAACTGGTGAACGCTGTCGCGGAAAGGCGGCGGACATGAACAAACAGATCAAGCTTCCCAACGGGCTGGCGACGGTCGATGTCGGGTTGACGATGGGCGTCGCGGTCTGGCGCGGCGACCCGTATCCCTTCACCAAGGAAATCAAGATCAGCAAGAACGCGAAGTCCCTTCGGGACCGCTTGGAAGATGGGGCGGAACGCTTCGAACGGTTTCTAAGTGTCAACCAAGCGGTGAACGAAGTCTTGATCGAAGGCGCGGAAGTCTTCGATTCCCTGAAGTCAATGACCGCGGCGAAGCGGGGGGATGTTCTTTGGCTGGCCTACCTTGCGGGGACGTTACATCGGGTCGCTACTTTCTACGCGACCGATGTCGACATCATTCCCGCGAAGAAGTGGAAGGGACAGCTTGGCAAGGAAGGAACCGCCCTTCGGGTCGAGCGGATAAACGGGCTTCGGTATGCCAGCGATCATGTCACCGACGCGGTCGGGATGGGCTTCGCCCAAGTCCCGGAAGTGTGGAAGTTGAAGGCTAAGGTCGCGCGACGGGTGACGCCATGAACAAGAAGACGCTGAAGAAGCGACCGAAGAAGAAACTGACCAAGACCCTATCGAAGCCGACAGGCGACACGGTTGTCGGGCGCTGGATAGATCGGCATTGCGATTGCGGATGTCGGCTTCGGACCGACGGGCGTGTCGTGTGGTGTTCGGGGGTCAAGTGTCGATACATCGAAAGGGGGAAGCGTTGAACTGGCTGGACAAGCTGAAGGGCTGTCGACGGTGTGACCTTCACCGCGTTCGTCGGAACGTCGTGATCGGTCGCGGCAAGGTTCCCGCGGACATCCTGTTCATCGGGGAAGCGCCGGGACGCGTCGAAGACCTTCTTGGCTTCCCCTTCACTGGCCCCAGCGGTCTATTGTTGAATCAGATGATCGAAGACGCGGCGAAGCTTGACAGGAAGGAAGTCGTTGTCGGCGATCACTTTTTGATGATGGACGGTGTTCGCCTGACTTGGCACATCACGAACACGATCTTCTGTCACCCGACCGATCAGCTTGGCGGCGACAATCGTCCGCCATACAAGAAGGAATTGGTCGCGTGTGCCCGGAACGTCGCTTCGATGATCGACCGGGTCAAGCCGCGAATTATCATCGCGGTCGGCAAGACGGCGGAACGCTATTGTCGGAAGCTGGGGAAGCTGTTCAAGGTGTCGGCGATCAACCATCCCGCGTTCTTGCTTCGGCAAGGCGGACGGGCAAGCCCACACTATCTATTAACCATTCGCAACCTATCGGGAGCGTTGACTTATGCAAAAGACACGCAAACCGGCCAAGCCGCGCGGCGGATCAAAAAGACTCGCAAAGCTTGACCAACTGACCATCCCGGCGACATACGATCTTCGGAAGGTCGGGGTCACCCAGACCTTGATTGTCGCATTTCAGTGTTGTCGCGTTCGCTGGCTTATGCTACTGAACGGGCTTCGGAACGTGCTGAAGAATCGGGTCACGGTCTTCGGCACGATCATGCACGGACTATTAGAACGGGTCTACAAGGATGGTGTGCCGACCGAAGCGATCCGCCAGAAGTGGATTGGACAGATCAAGAAGGAAGAACCCGACGCCTTCCGGGCGGTCGACGCTGAACAGATCGAAAGTGATATCTGGATGGCCGAATCCCTGTTCCTTGGTTATTGCGCCTACTGGAAGAAGGACTTCAAGGACAAGAAGGCACACCAGACCGAACACGAATTCGCTGTCGAATTCAACGGCGTCACGGTCCGTGGGAAGATGGACGTTCGCGAAGAAGACAAGGCGGGCGATGTCTGGTTGTGGGAACACAAGTTCCTGTCCCGGATCGAAGAAGATGTCTTGTCGGCCAAGCTGGCAATGGACCTTCAGTCCCAGCTTTACCTTCTGGCGGACTTCCATGAACGCGGGGAATGGGCGAAGGGGATCAAATACAACATCGTCAGGAAGCCCAGCCTTCGCCCCAAAGCGAAGATCGAACGCGGGATTGACCCGGAAGACCCGAAGGGGAAGCGCAAGCTTTACAGCCCGGAAACGCGGATCGAATACCTTCAGCGGGTTCGCGCCGACATCATGGAACGCCCGGACTTCTATTTCATCCGTCACCGGGTCACATGGACGAAGCGGGATCGTGAAGGCTTCCTTCGGGAACTGTCGAACAAGCTGAACGAAATGGCCAAGGTGATCGCGGGCGAACTGACGATCTGGAAGAACCAAGCCGCTTGTATCATACCGTTCAAGTGTGACTTCCTTGACGCTTGCGAAACCGGGTCACTGGCGAACTACAACGCCGGACCACTGTTCCCGGAACTGAAGGAAGGCAAAGCCGCCGGACGCGCGATCAAGTCGAAGAAGGCGAAGAAGTAACCAGCAACCCCCAACCGAAAGGATCGGGAACCATGCCCATATCGAAACGCGAAACGGGCGGCGGTCCCAAGAAGACCGCCAAGAAGTCCATCACGAAGAAGGACGGCGAAGCCGGGACCGGGAAGAAGGTCGCGAAGCTGTCGACCAAGCGGTTCACCCCCAGCGGTGCCTTGTCCGACTTCAACATCTTGATTTACGGGGAACCGAAGATCGGGAAGACCCTTCTGGCTGACCAGTTCCCCGGCGCCTATTTCTTCCTGTTCGAACCGAACGACAGTTACCCTCTTCTGAAGTCCGACATCACCGATTGGGACCAGTTCGAAGAATTGGTCGACCAGTTCATCGGCGGCGGACACGACGCGAAGACGGCGGTGTGTGACGGTATGCGGACAGGATACGACATCGCCTTGGCGTCCGCTGGGGCGAAGCACGGGTTCGACCATCCGGGAGGCATGAACGACCGCGGGTCGAGTTGGGACAAGGTCAAGAAGACCTTCGTTCGTCCCTTGCGGAAGCTGATGTCGGCCAAGACCGGATCGATCTTCGTGTGTCACGAATACCAAAAGGACATCGAAACGGCGTCCGGGCGGACGTTCGTGAAGGTCCAGCCCGACCTGTCGGGTCAGGCGTCCAGCTTCGTCGTTGGGAACACATACAACATCTTCTATTACCATTACGACGAAGGCAAGCGCTGGCTTCAGATCGAAGGGGACGAATTCATCGTCGCCGGACATCGGATGTTGGGGCACTTCAGGACCACGAAGGGCGAACCCGTCTATCGGATTCCGATGGGGTCAAGCCCGGAAGAAGCGTTCGCGAATCTGAGGAAGGCGTTCGACAACAAACAGACCGAAGCGTTCCGACCGAAAGGGGGTGAAACGTCGGACCGGGACAAAGTCGCGAAGTTCAAGAAAGGAACAGGCACGAAGAAGACCGCGAAGAAGACGGCGAAGAAGTCCTTCAAGCGATAGTCGTGTCGCAACTGTAAACCATCAAACGAAAGGACGGTCATAATGGCCGGATCGAAGTTTGGGAAGCGGCTGGGGTCCATGAAGAAGCGGTGGGACACCAGCAAGAACCAAGCCGACAGTATGTTCGGCGGGGCGAAGGTTGACGAAGGCGAGTATTACGCCCGCCTGACGAAAGCCTTCATCAAGGAATCCCAGAAGGGGAATCTGATGATTCGCCGGGAACACACCATCATTGACGGCGAATTCACCGGGTCGATCCTTTGGGATAACATGATGATCGAAACCGACCTTGGCTTCGCGTTCATCCGTCGGTGGATCGACGTTCTGGGATACAACCAGCCGGACGACCCGACCGAACTGGAAGACTTCGCCGAAGCGGTGACCGCGGATTCCCCGACTGTCAAGATTCGCGTGAAGCACAACGCGGATTCCGACTTCATCAACGTCGATGTGCTGGAACAGGTTGACGCCAGCGAAGTCGACGAAGGCGGATCGGACGACAACGGTTCGGACGAAGGCGGTGACGAAGGCGGTGACGGTGACGGTGAAGGGGCCGATGAAGGCGGTGACGCTGGCGGCGAAGGCGACGACGAAGCCGACGAACTTCGTTCGAAGCTGATGGACTTCGCCAAGGCGGCGGACATCGAAGTCGACGACGACGACACGGTCGATGTCCTTGTCGAGCGGATCAGCGAAGACATGGACAAATACGACTACAAGTTCAAGGAAATGACCGAAGACGAAGTCGAACTTCTGGATTCGGTCAACCTTGGCGACAAGATCGTCGGGCGTCCGAAGCCGAAAACGGCGAAGAAGACCGCCAAGAAGACGGCGAAGAAGACCACCAAGAAGACGACGAAGAAGACCACGAAGAAGGGGACTTCGCGGAAGTAATCGTCGGCGGGGAATGGTCACTTGACCGGGGGGAATCCCGACATCGGTCGGGGTTCCCCTTTTTTCTTTCACGGAGGGAACCGAACCATGAATAAAACCTTGAAGCGGCGCGACGACAGTCACGTCGCGGAATGGTTGCCTGAACGAAGCTTCGACTATGAAACGACGGGCACCAGACCATACAACGGGGACACGCCCTTCGCGTTCTGTATTGGGCGCCCGTTCCTTGACCGGGCTGGGGACATCGATGTCGAAGTCGACATCTATCGCTTCGACCAAGGTCGGAAATCGAAGGACCGGGCGTTGGGTGTCCTTCGGGACTTCTGGGACGACACGTCGTTGATCAAGGTGATCCAGAACGCAAAATTCGAAGTCGCCTTCACGCGCCAGCTTGGAATTGACATCCCGGAAGCGACCCAGCTTCACGACACATACATTCAATCGTCGATCCTTCGGAACCTTGCGCCAAGTCACGCGTTGGACATCGTCGCGTATGAATTGTGTGGGTATCCCCGCGGGGTCGACATCGAAGTCGCGCGGGCGTTCGCTCGACAACCGAAGGACCGCAAGGGATACCAATACATCGACATCGACTTGATGAATCGATACCAGACGGCGGACGGTGAACGTCCCCTTCTAATTCATTACACGTTCATCGACGACCTTCAGGACGATCCCGCGTTGTGGGCACACTACCAGATCGAAATACAGTTGGTATACGTGACCCAGCGGATGGAAGAATTCGGGATTAGGCTGGACCGACCGAACATCGTGAAGCTTCGCGATTGGCTGGTCGGGGAACTGGCGGTCGTTGACAAAGCGAACCAAGACCATTTTGGCGGGGTCAACTTCCGGTCGACGAAACAGCTTCGGGAATTACTGTTCGACACGCTGAAGTTCCAGCCGATCAAGCTGACCCCCAGCGGGGCGCCGTCGACTGACAAGGACACGCTGGAAAAGCTTCGGGAGCAGATCAACAACGACAGACAGAAGGAAGTGTTCGATCTGATCCTTCAGACCCGAAGTTACAAGTCCGGGCTGAAGTCACTGGAACGATACGAAGAATACGCTGACGACACCGGGATCATACATCCCAACATCAACACGGTCGGGGCACACGCGACGCTTCGCGAGTCGTGCGACACTCCGAACCTTCAGAACGTGTCTAAGGAAGCCGCCTTGACCAACCCGTTCCCTGTCCCCTTGCGGAAGGCGTTCAGGACTCGGAAGGGGCGCGTGTTGTGGTTCGCTGATTACAGTGGAATCGAAATGCGATTGATTATCGCGGCGACTGATGAAGAAGAATTGTTGGCCATGCTTCAAGCGGACCCGCTGGCGGACATGCACTATCCGACCGTCGAATGTTTCTTGGGGGTTGACGAAGCGGCATATCTGAAGAAGAACGACCCCAAACTATTCAAGGTGCATCGCGGCGCCTACAAGAACACGGGTTTCTGTATTGCCTATGGTGGATCGAACAAGAAGGTCGGTGTTGTGCTGGGGAAGCCATACGATGAAATCGTCGACGGCGCTGAACGCTATCGCCGACGCTTCCCGCGGATCGACGGGTTCAAGGATCAGCTTGTTGCGGAAGTCGCCGAAGTCGGATATATCAAAACGATGTTCGGTCGGAAGATATGGGTTCCGCTTGACAAGCCGTATACGGCGTCGAACTATTCGATTCAGGGAACCGCGGCGGATGTCTTGAAACGCGCACAAGTCCGGGTCGGGCGTTGGCTGGAAAAGGAATTCGGCGACCGGGTTCGGATGGTGCTTCCGATACATGATGAAATCGTCTTCAGCGTGTCGCGCGAAGTGATCCGCCAAGGCGAAGCGATTCGGCGCGAAATCAGTCGGATCATGGTTGATATGCCAGAACTGCCCGTCCCCTTGGCGACCGAATGGAAGGAAGCCCGCGCGGATTGGGCGTCAGCGAAAGGATTAGCGGCATGAAGAAGGTGAAGCTGGATGTGACGATCACGAAGAAGAAGCGGGGGTCGTTCCGCGTGAAGGTGGACGACGGGCGTCGGGAAACGGTCGCTTATGTTGGCAAGCGGAACGTGTTCCGTTTTGTCAATGGTCTAATGCTGAAGGCCATGAAAACGGAAAGGATGGTCGACGATGAACAAGGGACCAAGGAAGCGAAAAAGCCGGATGTCGGACAGCCAGAAGGAAAGGCTGAAGAAGCGGTTCAAGCGGGCGCGTTCGGGCGTCGGTCTTGATCACGTCTTCACCTTCGGGAAGTACAAAGGTGTATCCGTCAAGGAAGTCGCGGAAGAAAATCCGGGATACCTTGAATGGTGTCAAGGAAGCCGTATCCTTCAATTCTCCGAAGAGGTATGGCAGTATGTGAAGTCGCGCGAAGAGTTACATCGCTTCCACGAACAACAGCGGCAGAAAAGGTATAGTTGGGATCGTCGTGACAACTGGACCGATCAGGAATTCCGGGACGACTTCGCACGATTCGTGCGTGAGACAGTCGCGTCGGATATGCGGGAACGCTTCACCGGGTACAGCGCAAAAGACGTAATGAACGCGCGACGCGAAGGCTTCCGCGATGGTATGAACGAAGGGCTTCGCCGCGGAAGGGAAGAAGGTCGACGGTCAACGATGGGTCAAGAACGTCGCGTCATCGTGTCGCCCGCTGCCCAGTGGGACAACCTTTCACCGAAGGCAAGGGCCGCGGCATTGCTGGGGGTGTCCGGGTCGGTGACGAAGACCACGCTTCGCGAAGCAATGAAGAAGGCGTTGATGGAGTATCACCCGGACAAGGTCGCCAACGCTGGACCGCTGATCCAAGAACTGGCGCACCAAATGACCGTCAGGATCAACGAAGCGGTGGACTATATGAAACGGACGTATGGAATATAGGGGGTCGAATGGATGTTGACAGAATACAAAGGGCGATCCGGGAAATCATTAAAGCGACCCATCGCCGGGGATACGCGGGAAGCGACCTTATCGAAGACCTTGAACGACTGTCCGAAGAAGTCGGCGAAGGTCTTTCACCGCAAGTCTTCCAAGCGAATCCGCCGGGATCACCCCCAGCGAAGGGACCAACGAACGACCAAGGTATTCGCGCGGTCCGCAACGGACAACCGTTCGTCGGGCCGGGATCGGGCTGATCGGATTGCTAAAGCGATACGGTCCGTATCGGTCGTGATCGAAGATGGCTTCGAAGTGTGGATCGACCGGAATGGAATCCGACACTATACGCGTGAACACATGGATCACATCGACAGGGAAGTCACGGCATACTTCGACACCCTTTTTGACAAGGGGGAACATGGATAACGGGATATACAAGTCGTTCAAGCTGAACGTGAACCAATCACTGATCGAAAGGCTGAAGAATGTTAGGAAGAAGGCGGAAGACGCCGCCAAAGCTGACGCGTCCCGAACTGATCCGAAAGCTGGTCGAGTTGACCGGGATTCGGCGCGGGGCGAAGACACAACATTACTTGACACGGGGGCAACTGTCGGACCTTCTGATCCGCTGGACGACCCGGAAACCGAAACACGTCGAAAGGGGAACCCCAGACCATGAAGATCGCGAAGGACAAGCTAGACAACATCAAAGCCTTCACCCAACACGGGTTCGACCCAGTGGATGGGGCGGGTGATGAAATCGTCGGCGCTTGTCCGTTTTGCGGGAAGCCGAAGCTATACGTGAACCACAAGTCACACGCTTGGGATTGTAAGGTGTGCGGCAAGTCGGGCGGGTTCCAGAAGTGGCTTCAGGCAATCGTTGAATGGACGACGCCGCTGTTCAAGGGGACGCCAGCGATCACCCTTCGGAAGAACCGGGGGCTGAAGATCGAATCGTTTCGATGGGCGGGGGTCGGGTTCAACCCGATCACTGGCGCCTATACTGTCCCGATCTGGAACCGGGACAAGACCCAGCTTCAGGATGTCCGGCGCGGGAAGGTCCGCGGGAAGAAGTGTCAACTGATGGCAACTTCGACTTGCCGGGCTGGCCTACTCGGAATCGAGCGCCTGAAGCCGGGAAACGCCCCTATTTGGCTGGCGGAAGGGGAATGGGATGGAATGACCCTTCGGGAAGTCTTGCGGGATTCTGGGGCCGCTGGTGACGTTCTGGCGGTGCCCGGCGGACTGACCTTCAAGGCGGATTGGGAACCGCTGTTCAAGGACCGAGATGTCATTGTCTGTTATGACAACGACGACACGGGTCAGAAGGGCGCGATCAAGGTCTTCAACGCCATCCAGACGAAGGCGAAGTCCCTGAAGTTCATCCACTGGCCAGACGGGACACCGGACAAGTATGATGTTCGGGACTTGTATCACGACAGGGGCAACGCTGACGACACGGTCACGGCGATCCGGGGGATGTTGGAAGACCTTCCACAACGGGCGATGGACGAAGACAGTGGCGCCCAAGTGAACGCGAAGGTCGACTATGATGGTCAAGGCTTGCCAGCCGAAGACATCCGGGACGCCTATCGGAAGTGGTTCCACGTCCCGGACCCGGACACCATCGATGTCTTGTTCGGGACCGTGATCGCGAACCGCCTTCCGGGTGATCCGATTTGGCTGTTCTACGTCGCACCGCCGGGCATGACCAAGACCGAATATCTTCAGTCGATGTCTGACGCGCCGGAAATCGTCGCGGTGTCGACCTTGACACCACACGCATTAGTCAGCGGCGCCAACACGTCGGCGGGCGATCCGTCGTTGATCCCGCGGCTTCGGGACCGGGTCTTGGTGATCAAGGACTTCACGACGATTCTGAATATGCCCCAGATCGCGCGGGAAGAAATCTTCGGCGTGTTGCGTGACGCGTTCGACGGTCACATCGTCAAGACCTTCGGGAACGGTGTCCATCGGGAATACGACGCGAAGTTCGGGATACTCGCGGGCGTGACCCCCGCGATTGATACCTTCTTGGAAGACGAAGCGTCGTTGGGTGAACGGTTCCTTCGCTGGCGGGTCAACTTGCCATCACGGATCGATGATCACATGGAATACCTTCGGCGTGCCGCGGCGAACGTGACCAAGGAAGTCGACATCCGGGCGGGTCTGAAGAAGATCGCGACGGAAGCGCTGTCGTATGACTTCAAGGACACGGTCGCCATCCCGTCGAAGTTCGAAGACAAGCTTTTGTATTTGTCAATCTGGACATCGATAATGCGGGGGACGGTGATCCGGGATCGGTATTCGAAGGAAGTGACGTTCCAGCCCTTTCAGGAATTGGGGACGCGCCTGTCGAAGCAATTCGTGAAGCAAGCCAAGGGGATCGGGATGTTCCGTCGTGTCAAGCGTGTCGACGCTGACATCTTCAGGATCATCCGCAAGCTTGCACTTGGGACGATACCTTCCCGGATTATGACCGTGATGAACGCGGCACTGACGGCGCCCAAGGACACCTTCACGCCCGCGGAACTTGGATCGGCGGTTCGGCTTCCCGTCGGAACGACGACCCGGATCATGGAAAACCTGTTCCTTCTGAACGCGTTGGAGAAGTCGAAACTGTCCGGGCTGAAGACAGCTTGGCGAGTCACGGACTACTATCGCGAATTGTCAGCGAAAGCGGACATCGCTGGGGGATAGTTATGGCCATCGCGGCATATCTTCACGGTGGGCCGCTTGACGGCGACGAAATAGCGATCAGCTTCGCGTTGCCGGAAATGCGGTTCCCTTCATTGGACGACGACATCGCCGCTTATGATTCAGCCGACGACGACGTTCCGCCGGGCGATGTCGGGTTGGCTTATGAAGTGTATCGGCTGGTCGATCAGCCAACGCCGGAAACGGCGGAATACGAATACAAAGAACGCGTCGTCGGGACGTACTAAACACGCGAAAGGGGTTGACATGATAAGAATGATCATGGACGGGAAGACATACACCTTCGGCTTGCTGACGTTCAAGCGTGAACAGGCGTTGGTGTCTTCCGTCAAGTATCATAGGACCGCCAAGACTAAGAAACACCTTCGGGTGTGGCTTCCCGACCGGGACATTTGGATCGACCCGATGAAGGTGTCGGTGATTGAACACAAGCCGGTCGAACACGAAGACACGCGGGCCATGAAAGCGAAGAAGGACGAAGGGATTCACGATTGCGCCAATTGCGACGGGGCGGCGCTTTGTCCTTTGCCGCCAGCCGCCGAATACCGGGCCAAGATGGCCGCGAAGGCTTCACCCCCAGCGAAGGATTCCTTCAACCAGTGGCTTCAATCTGAAGCCGCGAAACAGCGCTTCCGGGCGGCGTTCGTGATCTTGGAAGGTGGCGAATTCGATCCGGTGGGTCTGAACTGAAAGGGGGACGCGAATGGGTGTTCCCCTATGGTTACGGGCTTGGGCAACGCCGGACCTATTCGGTGACAATGGCGCCTTGGGTGCCGAAATGGCGAACGGTGATCAGAACGTGATTGTCGGACAGTTCTTCGAAGTGGTCGTCAAGACGATCTTCGGCGGGGAATTCACCGGCGGGAACGCTGAAGGCTTCAAGGTGTGGCCGGACGTGATCTTGTGGGGTGTCCGCGGTCGTGACGTTCTGGTCGAGTCGAAAGCGACGCAACGGACGCCGTTGATCTGTTATGGCCAATTGCTGGGGTATCGAAAGCTGGCCAAGGTCGACTTTCCCTTCACGAAGCCCGAAGTGTATTACGCTTTGGGCTGGTATCCACACTTGACGATTCGCGGACGGTGTCGGACCGTCGGCGACTTGGTGGGTTGGCTGTCCAGATCGGTCGAGTGTATTTGTATGATGCACATGGATGTAATTGACAGAATTGGACAGCTTGAAGGGACATACAAGTTCGGTGCATGGAAGGGGCACCATCCCGAAATCGACCGATACATCCGATGGAATCGAACGGCGTCGACCTTGATGAAGGAAGGCACACGGGACGCGGTCTTGTCCGGGCTGAAGCTTTTGGGTGTCGATGTGTCCGGGCTGATCGTCCGTTCGTTCCCAGCGATCCGGGCTTCCATCGTCGGGCACTCGACCAACGACTTCCCGGTCGTGATCGTTCGCCCCAAGGGTCGGAAGCCGATTCTGAAGGTTGGGCAATCGCTATAAAAGTGTTATATCCCTATCGCTTGACTAATTCGTTTTTTTACGTCAGTAGTCGATAGGGATTGAATGAAGAAACCCCCCTATAGGTGTTGGGGTGTAGCAAGTTTATAACAAACGGAAGGATTGACACAATGATACTTCGACATGAAGTTCATTTGGACGATGGGGTCGTCGCGATCCAATATCGGACGAACGAACGGAAGTTGACAGTCGGGGGTAACGGGCGCCTTCTTCCGATGCTGAAGACGCTGTTCCGGGAATACTTCGGAATCACAGACGACGTATGGGTCGAGTCATGGACCCAGAAGAACAAGGTTCGGCTGTCGGTCGAACTGGATGAAGAACAGGAACACCGATATGATGTCGGCTTGGAATCGATCAAGGACCACGGGTTGGTATTGAAGGTCGTGACCAGCCACGGGAACACAATGCGATAGAACCGCGCGAAAAGCGCACAACTTGAAAGGTGGACAGGATGGGAACAGTGATCAACCGTTGGACAGGGGACGCCTTGTGTGAAGTCGGACACGGACCGAACGCATACTTCGCTGTCGTCCGGGTCAGTGCGTCAATCGACATTCCCTTGGCTGGAATAGTCCCGTGTCAGTTGCCGGGCGATAATCGTCAGGGATTCCACGGGAAGAATCTGACGGCGCACATCGACAGGGGAACGCCGGTCTTCGCAAGGGGACACGTCGGGGAAGGCTTCGTCAAGATCGTTCTTCCGTCGTCGTTGGGGATCACACACGGGTTGATTCTGAATCTGACGGTCCCGGACGATCTGGTCGAAATGATCGTTGACGAAAGCGAAATCGCCGACGCGGTGAAGTCGATGGGGTTCGACTACACTGGCCCGCTGGACGAAGACATCCCGGAAGAAGACGAACAGCCCAACGACGGGCCGATTGTGACCATCGGCAAGGATGGGCGTTGTCAGTGTGACGCCGCGACGATCTGTCCGCTTGGTAGAATTGGCGCCGAACACCGATGCACGGAAGCGGAATTGATCGCGAAGGGAATCAAGGTCGTTCACGAAGACGGGGGCGACGAATGAACACGACATCGCTGAACAGTGGATGGCCAGTGTTGGTGTTCTTCCTTGCCGTTGTGGTCGCGTTGGTGCTGGGCTTCGGTCTTGTCCAAGTCCGGGAAGCGATCAAGCTGATCAAGTGGCGTCAGGCAAGGAAGGCGTTTCACGACGGGATTCGTATGGAGCAAGAAAGACAGGAAGGTGATAACGCCTTGGTGGTCAACTGTCCTCCACTATGCCCAAGGTGTTTTCGCTGTCACAAAACAACCGACCCCTGTTTCGATGGGGTGAAAGGGGGCTTCAATGCCAGCCAACACGAAGGGGGTTCTTCGGCGTCAGACTTCGAAGCGGGAAATGTTGCGAAAATCGCTGGCAGTAGCGAACAAGCTGGACCAAGTGGTCAAGGTGTCACTGATTCTTGGCGCCGAACTGTTCGCACTGGACCCGAAGAACACTGTTTTCCGCGACGGAACCTTGACCGATGAATCGATCAGACAGATCAAGCGGATCGCTCGACTGAAGGGCGCACAATCGGCGGGAAAGCTTGGGCCGGGGATTGGACAGGACGATCCCCGAATCGCCAAGGTGTCCCGTGTCCCTTGGTGGAAGCAGTTCGTTCGGGCCTTTGGACAGGCGTTTCGGGAAATGTGATTGACATGATGGGAACCCAGATTTGACGATCCCGCTTCTGTCGTTGTATACTTGGATGGTGAAAGGGGTTCAGTATGCCAGCCAAGAAAAAGACAACTGGTCGGAAGCGGGGTCCGAAGCCCTTCGCCCCCAGCAAGTCGCAAATAATGCGATACCAACGCTTGAAGGCGATGGGCGAGTCGGACGAACGGATCGCTTTACTTCTGGGAATACCTATTGCGACGTTCCGTCGACACAAGGCAAAATTTGATCGCGCAAGTTTGGGGAAAGGAAAAAGGGGGGCGCGTCGTTCCACGCAGAAAGCGTCTTCTGGGCCAGATTCACCCCCCGCCCCCCGGATTGGGCTGACGCCCAAGATACGCCGACAGTTGATTCTTCTGGCGGAAAACGGGTTGACGAATGAGAAAGCCGCGGACATCGCCGGGATCAGCGAACAGACCCTATACAACTGGTTCAAGATAGACCCGACACTAAAGCACGACATGAAAGTCGCCAAAGAACGCGCGGTCCAAGACGCAATAAACGCGTTAAGGTCGCGCGTTCTTGGTTTCGACACGACCAGCGTGTCCGAAACGACTGAAGTCGACAAGGATGGGAAGGAACGGGTCACCCATCGACAGAAGACACGACATCGAATCCTTCCAAGCGTCCCAGCCGCTAAGCTTTACTTGTCGAACATGGCCCAATGGGTCACTGACGCGAAGAACCTTATCGGCGGGTCGAGCGACGACGATGAAACTGAATACGACATCCGGGAACGGTTATATGATGAAGCTGAATCAAACACACAAGGAAAGGACGGATAGGGTCTTGATGGACGCCGCCTATCACGCTGGACAGGAAGCCCGGCACTTGGGGCTTGACCGGACGCCGCCCTTCACCCCCAGCGGTCCCTTCGCGAAGGAATGGCGGTCAGGATGGGACGACATGGATCGACGGATCAAAAACACGCAACGGAAGGGGTGTAATGAATGACATGGTTCTGGTTCGCCCGGAAGACAATGATCCATTATTTCACGAAGTTCGATTCGATCCTGATCGGTACAAGATCATAGGTCGACTTCGGGGAACCGTTCACAAAGTTAAGATTGACATGGTAGTCGAAAACACGCAACGGAAAGGGGTCAGGAATGAAACACGTTCAGCAAGTCGACGACCGGACTTGTCTTCACGCTTGCCTTGCGATGGTGACGAAGCTGGACATCGCCGCGGTGATTGAAGAACTTGGACGGGGCGACTTCCCGTCGTTCTTGATGGTGTCCTTCTTGCGCCGTCTGGGCTTCAGTGTGGCGCCGGGATGGGACAATAGGGTCTTGGTCCGGGGAAGGGTCTATATCGTGACTACGCGGTCCCTGACGTTCCCGGAAGGCTTTCACGTTGTCGTTGTGGACTGCCGGGGACATGAAGAAGTCGTCCTTGACCCACAAGCGGGAAGGAAGGATCGGGAAGCCTACACTGACCCGGAAGACATGACCATCTTGGACGCCTTGGAAGTGATACCCCCGGAAGTCAAGTTCGACCGGACGGTCATGGCTTGGATTCCGAATTGGTCCTTCAGTCAGTCGTTCATGTATGCCCGACTGAAGGGACAGTTGTGAAGAAGATCATCTATCGCCCATCCCCCAAGTCGGTCGACGTTCGACAGAACGCCCACCTTGCCAAGTTCCGCTTGCTGGATGGTGCGGTCCGATCTGGGAAGTCCTTCGTCGGGAATGATGTGGCGATCCGGGAAATCATGGACCTTCCCCCTTGTGACGTTTTGGTGTCCGGGTATTCGATCAGTTCAGTCGCCCGGAATATTATCGCCGAATGGAAGGGTATGATCGACCCGAAGAACCGCGGGCTGTTCCATCATGTCAAGGAAGAAAAGGACGACTTCATTCGGATCAACTGGCGCGGGCTGAAGGACAAGAAGTTCTATGTTCGGGGCGCCGGGAAGGAACACGACTTCAAGCAAATTCAAGGGGCGACGTTCGGCTATTGGCTGTCTGACGAAATGACCCGGCACACGGAAAGCTTCGTCGATATGGCTATGACTCGACTGTCGCCGCCTTGGGCCAAGGCACTATTCACGACGAACAGCGATTCGCCTTATCACTTTGTCAAGACCCGCTTCATCGACGACCCGGCACTATACGCCGTCGATGGGGCGGGTTTTTCTCTTTGGCGCCGTTGGACCTTCTTCCTTCGTGACAACCCCAGCCTGACCCCTGAATACATCGAATCCCTGAAGCGGATGTATCATGGTGTGTTCTACAAACGATACATAGAATCGATGTGGGTCGCCGCTGAAGGCGTGATCTATGACTTTTGGGATGAAGACGACTTCGTTGTCAGTCGGACGCCGGAAGTGGACTATTGGGTCGTCGGTATTGACTACGGGACAGGGAACCCGACGGCGATGATCCTGTTCGGTGTCCGGCACTCGGAAGGGAAGGGGCCGCGGATATGGGCCGAAAAAGAATACTGGTATGACAGCACCAAGACCGAACGCCAGAAGACCGACGCCGAATACAGCGAAGACCTTCGGACGTTCCTTGGTGGGATCAAGCCGCGGAAGATCATTGTCGACCCATCCGCCGCCAGCTTCAAGGAACAGCTTCGCCGGGATCGCTTCGTCGGGATCACCGACGCGGACAATTCGGTCCTTGACGGAATCAGAACCCAAGCCCGGATGTTGAAGAACCGCGAATATCTGATCAAGGCGCGGTGTCGAAACACGATCAAGGAATATCTGGGATACGTCTGGGACAAGAAGGTTCAGGAGAAGAAAGGCGCAGACAAGCCGTTAAAGCAACACGACCACACGAAGGACGCGGAACGGTACGTCCTACAAACACTGTTCGGAAATCGACGCGTGGACTATCATTCATTCACCGCAACCTAAAGGGGGCGCCAATGGCGACCAAGTCGAAGCGGCTGACCAGCCGAAGCACGAAAGCCGACCTTGTCCGTGAAATCAACCGCCTGAACAAGCGGACCGACGGTTGGGCGAACGTCTATTCAGGAATGGGGATCAAGGGGAAGGACAAACGAGTATCGACCACCTTCGGGACACCGGAGTCGTTGACGGAAGGGGAATTGGACGACCTATATCGGGGTGAAGGCTTTGGGCGCCGGATCGTTGATCTGGTCGCGAACGATATGGTCCGGGAATGGTTCTTCATCGAAGGGGACACGGACGGCGACACCTTGGCGGCACTGAAGGCGCTGAAGTTCAAGAAGCACTTGGGGAAGGCGATCCGCCAAGCCCGCTTGATGGGCGGCGCCGGAATCTTCATGTTCGTCGACGATGGCGCCCAAGACCCAGCCGAAGAACTTCGCCCGGAAGCGATCAAGAAGATCGAATCCCTGAAGGTCTACAACCGTTACGAACTGTCAAGGAAGGAATGGTATCAAGACCCAGAAGACCCGCGGATCGGTCAAACCAGCATATACACCGTGAACCCGCGGGATCAATCCAGCCACACCTTCGACGTTCACGAAACACGTCTTCTGAAGGTCGACGGCGCTGACGTGTCGACAAGGGTCCGCTGGCAAACAAACGACGGTTGGGGCGACTCCGTCCTTCAGGCGGCGTATACTCGACTTCAGGGATTGGCGTCGATGCTGGGGTCGGTCGAAACGATCCTTGGCGAATTCGTGATCGGTGCCTTGACAATCAAGAATCTGGCGGACATGATCGCTTCGGGTCAGGAAAAGCTGATAATGAAGCGGCTGACCCAGATGGACCAAGCGAAGCACATCCTGAATACGATTCTTCTGGACGAAGACGAAACCTTCGGACGTGAGTCGGCAACCGTCAGCGGGATCGACAAGCTGATCGAAACGGTCTTGATGTCGCTGTCCGCGGTGACAGGGATTCCCGTGACCTTGCTGATGGGCAAGTCCCCCGCCGGTCTTCAGGCGACCGGGGAATCGGACATCCGGTTCTATTACGACATGATCGCCAGCGAACAGGAAGACAAGATTCAGTCGGAGATTGAACGACTGATCGGTCTGGTCCACGGGTCGAGCGAATACAAGGGCTGGACGCCGGGCGAAGACGAAACCGCGGAAGTGACCTTCAACCCGTTGTGGCAACCGACCGAAAAGGAAATCGCCGAAACCCGGAAGACCCAAGCGGAAACCGATTCCATGTATATCGACCGGGCGGTCCTTCTTCCTGAAGAAGTCGCGAACAGCCGCTTCGGTGGGGATGAATACAGCCTTGACACGACGATAATGTTCGAACGCAAGGCCAAGACCCAAGCCGACATCGACGCCGAAGAAGAAGAAAAGCGGGCGCTGGCTGAATCGATCAAGAACGCCGGGAAGGGTGGGGACGACGACGGTGATGGTGACGGCGACGGTGATCAAGGGGGTGACTGATGTGTTTGGGACATCGACCATGTCGCATTTGTGAAGAACACTTTCGACGCCTTCGGGAAAAGTATCCCCCGAAGTTCAAGGTCCGCAAGGCAACAAAAGCGGACTATCGCCGGTTGACGGGGCGTCTTCCAAAGGGGGTTCCTAATGCCGCTTGACCAAGGGACCAAGCTGTCGATCCGGCGGGCCATACTGGACGCTGGATTAGGTCGACGGCGAAGGTTGAAACAACCCGCCGCCTTCATTTGGAACCGGGGGATCGAAGCCCGGTATGAAGCGGGTCTTGTCCGAATTGTCAACGAATGGGAACAGGCGATCCGCCTTGATGTGGTCCCACACATCGAAGGGCTGATTCAGGATTCAGGGATTCCCCGGACGGATAGTTGGTCTGAATCGCTCGACCGGGTCACCGACGGGCTTCGAATGACCATTGACACGTCCCAGAAGTCCCTTCCGCTAATGACCCAAGACATCGGTCAGTTCACCAGCGAATGGCATGATAAGCAATGGCAAAAGACCATGAAGTCGGTGATCGGGGTTCCGGTCTATCAGACCGAACCTTGGCTAAATGGTCAACTGGAAAGCTGGACAAATCGGAACGTCGCCTTGATCAAAAAGCTGGGGGATGAAGTCGCTGGACAGGTGTCCGAAATCATCCAACGGGGGATCACGGCGGGCGCTTCGGCCAAGACCATCGAAAAGGAACTTCTGGCGAAGGGGCTGATCCCCGATCTGAAGGACAAGGCGTCGGTGATCCGCAAGGCGAAGAACCGGGCCAAGCTGATCGCAAGGGACCAGATATCGAAGCTGAACGGGGAACTGACTCGCAACCGTCAGACGAACCTTGGGATCAAGCGCTATCGCTGGATAACGGCGCTTGACGAACGCGTCAGACCGTCCCACCTTGCGAAACACGGGAAGGTCTTCCGTTGGGACAGCCCACCGCCTGACACGGGACACCCCGGATACGACTATCAATGTCGGTGTTATGCCCAACCCGTCTTCGAAGACATCCTTGAAGACATCGGACTTGACCCGCTTCCCTTCGAAGGTGAACGGGTCGAATTCCATCCCCTGTTGACCGGGCCGCAAGGTCGACCGCGGGTCAAGGGGAAACGGGGGACCGTCAGACGGCGAAGGACCGGAACGCGTCGGCGTCCATCCCCAGCGACGGGGACAGCGACAGCCGCCGCACAAGCCGCGGCAACGACAGCCGCGAAGAAGATTCCAGCCATCGGCAAGGGGGCCACGGATCAAGAAATCATGGACGCCTTGGAACAGAAGTATCCGGGGATCAAGTTCGGGCTGGAAGGCGTCGATGTCACGACAGGGAACGAAATCGCTGTCGCATTTGACAAGCTGGCGAAGGATTGGCCGGACGTTGCGAAGCGGCTGGAATTCGTCGGTTGGGGTGCCCGCAAGGGATCGCCGTTCTGGCGGTCTTGGCGCGGCACGACTCGCGGTCTGGCTTCATACGATGGCCGTTATATCGGGCTGTCGCCGAAGTATCACAAGAACCGGACGCTTCTGGTTCAAAGCCTTGACGAATCGGTTGAAACGGGTTGGTCCTGCAAAGGTCGCAAACATCCGACTTCCGTGTTCATCCACGAATACGGACACCAAGTCGATCACTGGTTGGACAGCCTCCCCTTCGACCAATACTTCGACAAGCTGGCGGCGTCAGGATATGGAAGTGTCTCCGACACATATCGGACCTTCATCACGAAGCGGACGCTTCCCGTCGGCTTCAGTGATTACGCCATGACTCGCGACACGCTTCGAAGCCGCCGGGCTGAATTCTTCGCGGAAGCCTTCGCCCAATCGATCTTGCTTGACAAGAAGCAATGGGCGCAGATCACGAAGAACCAAGACGCGTTCTTGGGCTGGGTTCGCAAGACTCGGAACAAGTGGACCGAAACGACGGAAACCGCCCGCGAATGGATGAAGACCGCAACGGAGAAACAGAAGGCGGCGTATAACAGGCGCCGCAAGGCACTAAGTAAGAAGGTGGGGGTCGAACTATGACACAACTGGATACACCCGTCTGCTATCGCTGTTCCCGCTTCAAGGGGAAGGTGACGCCGGGGAAGATGTTTTGTGAAGCGTTCCCGAAGGGGAAGGGAATCCCGCGGATCGTGATTGACGAAGGGAACAAACACACCGCGGAATTGCCCGGCGACCACGGGCTTCGCTTTCAGCCGAAGGAAGGGGGCGATTCGTGAAGTTCAAGGAAGCGCTGGAATTGATCGCCCATCATGTCGGCGAAGAATTGACCAAGCGATTCAGCGGCAAGATCACGCTGGTCTTCCACTGTAGAAGGGGCGGGATTGGTCGCCTGTCGATGGTCGTGGATCGCGATTTGTCAAGCGAAAATTTGGTCAAGACCGAAAAACCGGACCCCGGAAATAGTTGACTTCCCCGCCGGGTCATGGTACATTAGAACCTGAAGCGACTTGTTTCGGTTCCCGGTTCACGAATCGAAGCCCGCTTCTGACTCGCAAGGGTCAGGGGCGGGCTTTCTTCATTTAGGGGGTTCCCACCATGTCAAGTTCACCTTCCGCCCAACACTTATTCCGTTATCTTGACACCGTCGGCGACGGGTCAGGATCGAAGAACGCGAACGGCGCCGGGTATTCAGTTGGATCGCCGGGTATCTTCAAGATTCAGCCGCCAGCCGGTCAGGTGATCAGTCTGGAACGGATGATCGTTCAGATCGAAGACGATGGCGTTCCCAACGCTGAAAAATACGGGGCACTCGCGGCGTTGACGAATGGAATCCTTGTTCGGATCGCGAACGACGCCGGGACCATCGTCGAACTGACCGACGGACTTCCGATCAAGTCGAACAGCCATTGGGCGCGGCTTTGTTACGATGTATCCTTCACCGGATTCGCGTCCGGGAACGACTTCGTTGATGTCCGATGGACCTTCGCGAAGTCCGGGCGTCCTGTCGTGCTGGGGGATACTGGTGACAATGAACGGCTGGAAGTCGTTTGTCAAGACGCTCTTGACGGTCTGATCGGACACACGTTCAAGGTCCAAGGCTTCATCATTAAGGGGTAAATATGCCGTTTCCAAATGAACACGCCGCGCGACTGATCGATCCCGGTCAGTTCACCAGCTTTCGACGCCAGAACGACAAGGGGGGCCAAGGCGTCGACTTCATCTTCGGGATCAAGGACGGAAGTTCCAAGCTTCAGGCTGTCCGATTCTCCAAAAGTCAATTCACGGTCGAACAGGCGAAGAAGTGGCTGAAGGACCACGACCACACCGCCAAGATGTTCGAACCCGCCGGGCGTTCCGACGAAGACGACACCGACTTCGACCGGGTCGCCCGTTTCGATATCGGTGAAATCCGAACCGATGTCCGCCGGACCGATGAAGGATACTTGATCGCTGACGCGACGGTGTCCCGGACCGGCGTCTTCCAGTATCGAAACCCGGACGGCTCGACCCGCCGGGAATTGCGTCACCCGGACGACATTCTTCGCGTCGATTCACTGGCGACGCTGAAGCTGAAGCCCTTGACCAATGGTCACCCGCCAACCCGTCTTCTGAACACGAAGACGGCGCGGAAGTTCCAAGTTGGGACGGTCGGCGAAAACGTCCGGTCCGACACGGGATTGATCAAGGCGAACTTGACCGTGACCGATGAAGGGGCGATCAGCGACATCGAATCCCGCGGACGGAAGTTCCTGTCTTGCGGCTACACTTGCGACTTGGTGAAGGAAGACGGCGTCCACGACGGCGAACCCTTCACCCATCGCCAAACGAATGTTCGATACAATCACGTCGCCCTTTGCGATACCCCGCGGGCCGGGACCGTCGCAAGGTTGAACATAGATCACTTGGACGGCGAAGACGCTGAAGTCGTCGTCCGTAACGACTCGGACGAACCAATAAACCCAACCCAACGAAAGGGGCGTTTTATGGCGCACATCGTCCTTGACAACATCACCTATGAAGCTGACCAGCAGGTGATAAACGAACTGGAACGTGTTCGCGGCGCGAACGTCGATCTGTCGTCCAAGCTGGACGCGGCGGAAGCGGAACGCGACACGGTGAAGGAAGAACTGGCCAGCACCAAGACCAAGCTTGACGAAGCGGAAAAGCGTGACATCGCCGCGGAAGTGGCCGCTGGCGTGAAGGCGCGGGCTTCACTGGTGACGGCGGCAACGCCCCACCTTGACGAAGACACTGTCGCCAAGCTGGACGAACTGTCGGACAAGGACATCAAGATCGCGGTGATCAAGAAGAAGTCGCCCGATGTGAACCTTGACGAAAAGTCCGACGCCTACATCGACGCCCGGTTCGACGCCGTTGTCGAGTTGCTGAAGGACGCAAAGATCGACAGCAACGACGACACCGACAAGGGCGGCATGGCCAACCAGCGACAGAAGGTCCACGGGGACGGCAAGACCGGCGACGGTTCCACCGAACCCAGCCAAGACAAGTCACGGAACGACATGGCCGACCGCATGGCCAACGCATGGAAGGACGAAGACCAGAAGTAGGCGGAACCGTTTCGCTTCCCAGCGATTGACAGAAGAAAACACGAAACGCAACACTATACACTATAACATAAGGGGTTCAAATGTCCCAGACTGCTTACAACCGCGACCATGCCGAATCGATGGCTGGTATGAAGGCGGACGCTGGGTTCGACCGTGTCGAATCCTTCAGCGCCGACGGTGCTGTCCCCTTCGGTCGGGGGGTCGGTTACGAAGCCGGAAATACGACCAAGGTTCGACTTCCCGCGAAGGATAACGCGAAGATCGTGTTCGACGCTGACTTCGTCACGTCCAACACTATCGACATGGATGTCAACGGGACCGCCATCGCCCAAGTCACGTTCACCACGGACCACGACACGACCGCCGGTCTGGTGCGCGATGCTATCGCCGCCATTTCGGGCGTGTCTTGTGTTCTGGACCCGGCGGACGCGAACAACCGGACATTTCTTGTCGAGAACGACGACGGGTCCGAAATCACCATCGCGAACATTGTGGTCGCGGGTGGGGCGTCACAAGCGGGTTCGACCGTGACCTATTCCGGGGACGACCTTTTCCGCGGGATCAGCCTTCAGACCCACAAGGAACAGAATTTGTCGGGCGTCGTCCAGTACGCCGACAAGGAATCCGTGTCCGTCGCTCGACAAGGTGTCTTCTGGATCGAAACCGCGGTCGCGGTTACGGCGGACGACGACGCGTATGTCCTTTACGACGGGACCGGCAAGTTCACCAACGTCAGCACGAACAACATGGCCACGGGCGGGAAGTTCCGTTCGACCGTTGGGGCGGCTGGTCTGGCGAAGGTCGAAGTCAACATCCCGTAAGAAGGCGGGTTGACAGATAAGAAGTGAACCAACGAAACAACTGAACAACAAACCATAACCAAAGGGGCATACAATGCCGAAGGAAGTTGTCCGAAGCGTCAATCTGGACGCCAACGAATCCGCCTTCTTCGCCCGCGAACTGGAAGCGATCAAGGCCCGGACGTATGATGTCCAGTATCCCGAATACAAGGCGGTGCGGTTGATCCCCGTGTCGACCGAAGCGGGGTCTGGGGCTGACTCGATCACATACCGACAGTTCGACGCCGTCGGGCTTATGAAGATCATCGCGAACTATGCCGACGATCTTCCGCGGTCCGATGTCTTCGGGAAGGAATTCACCAGCCCGGTCCGGTCACTTGGCGGATCGTATGGGTGGAACCTTCAGGAAGTTCGCGCGGCGGCGCAAGCCGGGCGCCCGCTCACAAGCCGGAAGGCTATGGCGGCGCGTCAGTCATACGATCAGTCGGTCAACCGGATCGGTTGGTTCGCGCGACCCGCTGACGGCGTGAACGGCGGTCTGACGGGATTCCTTTACAACCCGAACGTGACCAGCGGCGCCGCGGTGACCGGGTCTTGGGCGTCAGCAACGCCCGACCAGATCATCGGGGACGTGAACGCTGGGATCAACAATGTGAAGACATTGACCAAGGGTGTCGAGAGTCCGAATACCGTTCTTCTTCCCGTTGCCCAAATGTCGCTTATCGCGTCGACCCCGCGGTCGGGCACCAGCGACACGACGATTCTGGAATTCTTGCGGAAGGTTCATCCGGGCGTCACGTTCGAAGAAGTGAACGAACTGGCTGGCGTTGATCCCGCTCCCAGCGGGGGAAGCGCGCCGACCGATCTGATGATCTGTTACAAGCGTGATCCGATGAAGCTGACGCTGGAACTTCCCCAGCTATTCGAACAGCTTCCGGTTCAGGAACGGGGCTTGGAATTCCTTGTCCCGACACACGCGCGGATCGGTGGGGTGATCATCTATTACCCCCTGTCGGTGAACATCGTCGAAGGTATCTAAGGGCCGCGAGTCGGCCAAGCGGGGGTTGGTGGGGTCGCCCACACCGATCCCCGCTTATATCAGTCGTCAAGTAACCAAAAACACGGAAGGACATTCTATGTTCGTCAAAAGTAACAAGACCAAGGTCGTGATCTTCGGGACTCGGATGATCACGCCGGGCGTCAACTTCGTCCCGGACGCGGAAGCCGACGCACTTTCCGACCATCCCTTGTTCAAGGCTTTGAAGGGGAAGGGTGAACTGGAAATCGTCAAGAAGGGTCCGTCCACTGTCAGCAAGTCGGACGCGAAGACCTTCGCGGAAGAAATCGCCGGGATGTCGGCAAGGGGCGCGGTCGCGATCATCAAACAGAACTTCCAGAAGAACGAACTGATCGCGGTTCGCGACATGGACGAACGGAAGTCGGTTCTGAACGCCGTCGAAGCCCAGCTTGAAGCCTTGGAACTGCCCAAGGACGACGACGAAGACGAAGACGACCAGTAACACGGGGGCTTGACCAATGCCGATACAAACCGCTTCCCAGATCATCGCCGTTCGGGCGCCCCAATGGTCGGGCGATCCGCGTGAAGCCGATCTAATCGAACTGGCAAAGCTTTACAACGCGGAACAACCGTATGGGACACACTGGCAACTTGCCTTGGCCCTTCAGGTGTTGCATTGGTATGCACTGGACGAACGGGCTGGCGGGAACCCTGGTTCCGGCGGTGGAACATCCGGCGGAAGCGGTGTCGCTGGTTCGGTCAAGTCCGAAAAGGAAGGCGATTTGGCCCGGTCCTATGGGATGTCTGAGTCTGTCAGCAAGGGCGACGCTGACTTGTCTCAGACATCCTATGGGCTGGAACTGTTAAGGCTTCGCGGCGCGTTGTTCTTCAAGCCGCGGACCCGTATGTACGACCCGGACGCGGGGTGATCGTATGGCGCAAGTAACGGACAGGGATCGCGGATATCGGAAGTTCCAAGCGGAACTTGACAAGCTGGACAATATGTTCGTGAAGGTCGGTCTTCCTGAAAAGGGAATACTGGCGGAAGGCGACGAAGATGGAAGCGGCGCCGAACCCGCGAAGGATATGTCCGAAATGATCATCCGCGGCGCGGTCCATGAATTCGGGGCGCCGAAGAAGAACATCCCGGAGCGGTCTTGGTTGCGGGCGGCGTATGACAAGAACTTGAAGCTGATCGACCGACAGATCACGAACGCCTTCAACGGCGTCGCTCGGGGCAAGACGACCGCGGAAGGCGCGTTGGGTTTACTGGGGGAATGGTTCGTCGCCACCGTCAAGGGACACATTGACAAGATGAAACTTCCAGCGCTGGCGGAAAGGACCGTCAAGCGGAAGGGATCAAGTCGTTTGCTGATCGATACGGGTCAGCTTAAACAGTCTATCCAATGGGTGTTGGGGAAGGGGTTGTAAATGTCAAGCTTCCGACAGACCGTCACCGTGACCCGCTTGGGCGGGGGTTCCCTCGTTAAAGGGCGTTGGACAGGTGAAGGGTCGGCGTCGACCTTCGACATCAAAGCTTCGATCCAGCCCATTCGCCCGAACGAAGTCGAGTCACTTCCCGAAGGGCGTCGGAATTCTAAGGCGTTTCGTCTGTATACGTCCGCCGACCTTCGGGATATGCAATCGGGCGCGAACCCGGACCGTGTGGAACTGTTCGGGGAAGACTATGAAGTCACGGCGAAGGCGCCTTGGCAAAACAACGTGATCAACCATTACAAATACTTCGTTACGAAGTTACTGGAAGCTTGACATGATAGACTTCGCCGCACTACAAGACGCCTTCTTCGATTGGATCGACGGTCTGGCCTTGTCCCCAGCGATTGGGTCAAGGATCGTCTGGGAAGATCAGAAGGCGCCACGACCGGCGAAGCCATACATATCCCTTCGTATAACGGACTTCGCGCAAATTGGACGGGACGCGATGTCTGTGAAGGGGAACGCTTCGGGGCAAGTCACCATTGTCGGGAACCGTGAACTGATGTTGTCGTTCCAATGTTACGGCACGGGGGCTATGTCCATACTGGAAGCGGTTCGGTCGTCGTTGGAACGCCCGACGATCATCGAATACTTCTTCGCCAAGAAGATCGCGGGGGTCGATCCCGGACCCGTTCTTGACGTTGCGCGACTGATAGACGACACTATTGAAGAACGGGCGTCGATGGACATTCGCTTCCGAACGGTTCAAGACCAGCTTGATCCCGAAGTCGCGCCAGACCCGCCCGAATACATAGAAACGGTGAACCTGGATCGCCAGATTGACGTTCAGGACACCACGATCATCGACGACACGATAACTATTCCACCAACGTAAGGGGGCAAGTATGCCGCTGTCTGAAATCGTTGAAGTAACAATCACCCGCGAAACCGCGGCGGTCAGTCAAGCGGGCTTCGGGACGCCGCTTGTCGCTGGTCCCAGCCTGAAAAGTTCGTCCCGTGTAGCTTATGTGTCTTCCACTTCGGAAGCCGCGGCTGTCTTGTATGGCGGATCATCGGCGCCGGAATACGACTTCATCGCCGCCGCCTTCAGTCAGAACCCGCGACCGTCACAAGCCGCGATTGGGCTGATCAGTGGGACGAAGGAATTCACCGACTATGATCAGTCGACGCCGCCCGTGAAGGGTGCCGGGACATGGACCGCCGGGTCCGCTGTCGTCACGGTCAACGGCACCGAAACGACTGTCCCGTATAACACCGACAAGGCGACGACGTTGGGCGATGTGGCGACAGCCATCGCCGCCAGCGCTGATGTCACGTCGGCGGTGTATGCTTCGGACGTGATCACCGTCACGCCTGTCACTGGAACGCCTGTCGCCATCACTATCGACCTTTCAGGGATCACCGGGACTTTGGTCTTGGTCGAGACAGCAACGGCGACAGAAGACGTTACTGACGCCCTTGACGCCATCTTGGCGGCGGACTCGGATTGGTATGGTCTGGGGATGGCTTCGCGGGTCCAGCAAGATCAGCTTGACGCCGCGGCTTGGGCGCTGGCCAACGAAAAGCTGTCCTTCTTCGCGGACGACGACACCGACATCCCCGGAACGACCGAATCGGCTGACACGACCACACTGGCGGCGCAACTGAAGGACGGGTCGAACGACCGCGCGGTCTTGGCCTACAACGAAACCGCGGATGGATCGTCCAGCGATCAGCGGGCCGATGGTGCCGCGGCTGGGATGGTGCTGGGTCGTGATCCGGGCGCCTACACTGCCAAGTTCAAGAAGTTGTCCGGCGTCACCGTGTCGAACTTGACGCCGACGCAATCGAAGAACGTCCGCGACAAGAACGCGAACACATACGAAGAAGTCGGCGGCGTGAACATCTTCCGGGAAGGCACGACCAGCGAAGGCGAATTCATCGATGTCATGCACTTCGTTGATTGGTTGAAGGCGCGGATCACCGAAAACGTCTATCAGCTTTTGGTGTCCCAAGCCAAGGTTCCGTATACCGACGGCGGGATTCTGTCGATCCGGGACCGGGTCGAAGAAATCCTTCAGATCGGTCAGGACCGCGGCGGGATCAGCCCGACGGCTTTCGACGAAGACGATGTCCAGATCGGCGGGTTCTATACCGAAGTCCCGGCACTGGCTGACATCCCGGCGAACGACAAGGCGAACCGGGTCTTGAACGACGTGAAGTTCACCGCCTTCTTGGCTGGTGCGATTCACAAGGTCAAGATCGACGGGATCGTCACGCTGTAATCATACGACCACGAACCAGAACAACCAACCTTAACAAAGGGGAAACCAATGGCTGATCTTCGGACATACGATCCCAAGAAGGTGATCGTGAATGTCGGCGGCGTTCCGATCAGCGGGTTCGCCGACGGGACATTCATATCCGCGGAACGTGACAACGACGCATGGTCGAAGGTGTCAGGGGCCGACGGTGTGGTCAGTCGCGCGAAGTCGAACGACTTGACCGGGACGATCACGCTGACGCTTCAGCAAACCAGCCCAGCGAACGACGTTCTGACGGGCTTCGCAATCGCGGACGAACTGACGAACGCGGGCGTCGTTCCCGTATCGGTGACCGATCTTGGTGGACGGACTCTAATCACGTCCGCCTTCAGTTGGGTCATAAAGCGGGCGACGGCTGAATTCGGGAAGGAAATCGCGAACCGTGAATGGACAATCGCTTGCGCCGATCTGAAGATGTTCCTTGGCGGAAACGTGTCCACAAGCGGACCGCTGTTCTGATCTGATCTGATCTGATCGGTTGACGTATGAAAAACACGCCTATTGACGAAAGGGGAATTCAGTGGCTATCGAAACACGCAAAACCAACATCGGGGGACATACCGTATCGGTGACACAACTTCCGGCCCGACGGGCGATCAGCCTGAAGATCAAGCTGATCAAGGTCTTCGGTCCGGGACTCGCGGAAGTGTTGGGATCGATTGACAAGCCCAAAGGGGCGTCAACGACTATTCTGGATAGTGATATCAAGGGGTCGTCGCTGTCGGCTGGCTTTCAAAAGCTGGTCGACGCGGTCGACCCCGATGTCTTTTTGGGCTTGCTGGAAGAACTGTTCCAAGGGGTCAGGATTGACAACGTGGAATGGTCTTGGGAACTGGCTGACCAGAATTACGCGGGTGACCTTGGGACGCTTTACGAAATCGCGTTCTTCGTCCTGAAGGTCAACTATGAATCTTTTTTCGCCAAGACCCGTATTGGGACGCTCCTGTCAAGGACGACAGCGACGGACCAATCGACCCCCGAATCCGACGGGTGATTGAAGGTCTTGACCCAGACCTTCGGGATGAGCTTGGCGTTTGGCGGGTCGTGGAAGGGGACTTAGCTTCGCTGACGGAACTGGAATCGGCTTGGTCGCTTGACGATTTACTTCGCGGGAATGCTTATCTGGACGCGAAGTCGGCGCTCGACCGAATCGCGATGAAACCGAAAGGAACGAAAGGCACCAAATGACACAAGGAATAATGATAGCGGTGATCGCGGCGATCCTGTCGGCGTTGCTGACCTTCTTCGTGACGATGCTGGCGTCGCGGAAGGCGTTCAAGGAAGCGGCTGTCGAAGCGGTCAAACAACACGAAGCGGTTCACCATCAAGGGAACATCTTCGATGTGACGAAGGAAGCGATCACCGAACACCGAAGGGCGTGTCCAGCCCCTGGCAAGGTGGACAAGATACATACGGCGGTCGTGTGGATCGTTGGCGAAATGAAGGGTGACCCCCAGCGGTTGGGCTTGACCTAAGAAGGGAAGACAATGGCGACACTTCGCGAACTGACTGTCAAGCTTGGTGTAAAGGTCAACGCCGAAGAACTTCGACGCTTCGACAAGGCGTTGGGTGTGGCGATTGATCGGACCCAAGACTTGACCCAAAACCTTCGACGTGTTGGACAGGAAGTCGAACGGGTCGGGCGAAGCCTGACCTTGAAGCTGTCGGCGCCGTTGCTGGCGTTGGGTGGGTTCAGCGTGAAGGCGGCGGCTGAAGTCGAGCAATTACGCTTGACATATCGGACGCTTCTTCAGGACGCCGAAAAGGGCGACAAGCTGTTCCAAGACATCCTTGACTTCGAAGCGAAGACCCCCTTCAACCTTCAGCAAGTCCAGCAAGCCGCGGGGATGTTGCTGGGGTCCGGGGAATTCGCCGGGGAAGAAATCGTCGGACTACTGAAGGACATCGGGACCGTTACGAAGGGTGTGAACGGTGACTTGACAAGAGTGATTTTGAACTTCAACCAAGTCGCGACGAACGGGATTCTTCAGGGACGCGACCTTCGGGACTTCAATGTCAACATGATCCCGATATCGGCGGCACTCGCAAAGATGTATGGTGTCCAGCGTTCCGAAATCAAGAAGATGGTCGAAGAAGGGAAGGTCGGCTTCGAAGATGTCCGTCAGGCGTTCGCCAACATGGCGGGCGAAGGTGGACGCTTCGAAGGGATGTTGGAAAAACAGTCCCAGACCTTGGGCGGGCTGTTCACGACCTTCAATTCGGAACTGTTCAAGTTCCGGGCGGAATTGGGAAAGCTGATCGTCGAAGAATTCGAACTTGACAAGAAGTTACGAATGTTGATCGCGACCTTCCGCCGGATCACTGGTTGGCTTCGTGATATGAACCCACTGGTCAGGAAGATCGTCCTTGGCTTCGGCGCGTTCTTGATCTTGCTGGGTCCGCTTCTGATCCTTGTCGGAAAGGCGATTGGTCTGTTCGCTGGCTTGCTGACGACGCTGTCGCTTCTGAATCTATCCGTCGGGACCACGGGGACCGCCGGGCTGGTCTTCGGTTTCGCGAAGCTGAAGCTGGCCATTATCGCACTACTGGCGCCCCTGAAGGCGGCGGTGATTGCGGCTTGGGCGTTTCTTGCCCCTTGGCTACTGATCGCGGCGAAGATCGCCTTGGTCGTTGCGGCGCTTTGGGTCTTGATCGATGATATCGCGGTCTGGATCGAAGGCGGTGATTCGATGATCGGGGAACTTCTTGGCCCTTGGGATGAATGGTCCCAAGCGATGTTGGGGTTCTTCGGCGAAGTCAAGCGGATGTGGAACGCACTTGTCAAGGGGTTCAGTGAAGGTGTTTGGGACGACGCCATCGCGGAAGCGAAGTTGTTCTTGAAGACAATGGAAATCCTGTTCATGGACTTTTGGGATCGGTACGCAAACAGTCCCATCGGGAAGTTCTTCGCCCGTCAAGGCGCCAAGCTGGCGGAACTGACAGGCGCCGGACAAGGGTCCGTTGGGACGGTCAGCGTCGGCGGGCGTCAGTTGACCCCAGCCGAAGCCCAAGAATACTTGGCCGGAGGATTCCGCAACGCTGGCGGGGCTGTCGGTGGGTCAGCGGTGTCGTCCCGGTCTGTGAACGTGAACAGCGAAATCAAGATCGGCTTCCCTGAAGGCACATCCCCAGCGGCGGCAAAACTGACAGAGGATCAAATGAGGAAAGCCGCCGAACAGATATTCAGCGGTGAAGTATCGAAGGTTCTGAATTCAACCGAAAGCGACGCGGACTAATGCCACTATCCGTATTTGACAACCGGAAGACGCCGGGCGTGATCCACAATCTGGAACTGGACGCTTCCTTAAATGTGCTTCACGACTTCGTGAACGACGTGTCGCGGTTCCCGCTGGAAACGGGCGCCAGCGTCGTCGATCACATCCGGCAAGAACCCGAACGGGTTCGGATCACCGGGTTCATTACGAACAGCGGGATCAAGTCGTATGGGGACGATGCCGCGGATACCTTGCTTCGGTTGAATCCCGTGACTCGCGAACTGGAAGACATCAATCACGCGTCGGTGAACAACATCGCCGCGGGGATCAGCGACAGGATCGCGACCGCGTATCGCGCCCTTCTGGAAATCGCGGGCTATCAACTGAACGAAGGGAAGATCGTGTCCACACGGGCGCCGAAGCTGGTCGATGTGGTGACCGGGCTGACAGTATACACGTCGATGGCGATGGTGTCGTTATCCGTTCCGCGCAATGCACAGAACGGCGATTCCATGACCTTCGACGCGGAATTCGTCAAGGTCACGTTCGTCGACTCGGAAGTCACGATCATCCAAGCGGCGAACGTGTCGACAGTGGCCGGACGGGCGCCACGGTCCCCGGAACAATCACCATCGACGAAGCAACGGGGGACAGTGACGGCACCGAAGAAACCAACTTCCTTTGCGAAGAAGAAGTTTAATAAGCTGGCCACTGGTCGGGAAATCATTAATTGACGGGGCGGCAATATGGTATCGATTCCATTTACAGACGGACCGTCGTTCCTTGAACAAGTGACGCTTGACGGGACACCGTATCGGCTGAAGCTGTATTGGAACAGTCGGAACGCCTTTTGGTCGATTGCGTTCTTCGATGTCGAAGACGTGTTGATCCTTGGCGGGATTCCGCTTCTTCAGGGGATCAACCTTCTGAAAGGTCACCCGGACCGCGGACTTCCGCCGGGGGAATTGTGGGTGATCGATCCGGCGGTCGACTTTGCGGACGCGTCTTATAAAGACTTCATCAACGACAGGCAATTACTATTAGCATACATCGAAGAAGGGGACTTCGCGGACGATGGGACTTTACAATAGAATAGCGACGGTCGCAATCGGACCAGTAGGTCAGGCGGCGATTCTGGTCGAAGGACTTCGCGTCGACTTTGATGTCAAGAAGACACTGTCGAGCGAACCCAACACCGGGACCGTGACCGTGACCAACTTGTCCGAAAATTCGCGTGAACGGATACGCGAAATCGACACCGCTGTCGTTGTGTCCGCGGGGTATCGTGACCAGCACGGCGCCGAACTACTGGCCAGCGGGAACGTCGTCAACGTCCGGCACGCGAAAGAACCGCCGGACATTCACACGATCATTGACTTCGCCGACGGACAGAAGGAACTTCGGACTGTCGCCGCGGTGTCATACGCGGAGAATACGACGGTCAGTCAGGCGATCCAAGATATCGCCGGGCGGCTGGGGTTGCCGGAAAAGACCAATCTGTTGACCTTGGCGGCTGGAAAGGAAAAGCTGGAAACCGGGTTCAGCTTCATCGGACCGCTTCGGGAAGCGCTGGACAAGTTGACCAAGACCGCAGGTCTGGATTGGTCGATCCAGAACCAAGAACTGAAGTTCACGGTCGTCGATGGGGACGACTCGACATCGCCGATCCCCTTGTCCCCAGCGTCCGGGCTTGTGGGCTTCCCCCAGCGCTTGTATGCCAAGAAGACGAAGGAAGGGAAGGTCAGGAAGGGGACATTCGATGGCTGGCGTATAGAGTCGCTATTACAGCCCAAGGCGGAACCGGGTGGGCTGGTCACGGTCGAAGCCTTCGACATCACGAAGGCGGAATTCAAGATCGTCAACGTCACCCACAAGGGGGACACACACGGGTCGGATTGGACGACCACGATGGAGATTAGGCAATGACCACGGCGAACCTTGACCAAGCGATCCGGGCGGTGATCAGTGAACGGCTGAAGGGCGTTCATACCGCCATTCCGGGCTTGATTGACGACTTCGACACCGACACGGGCCGGGCCAAGGTCACGCCCGCCCTTCGGCTGAAGCTGGCGGATGGGGCCATAATCGACTATCCCCAGATCGTCAGCGTCCCGGTCATGTTCCCCCGGTCGACGGACTTCGGGTTCACCTTCCCGATCAAGAAGGGCGACCCGGTTCTTCTGGTCTTCTCAGAACGCGATATAAGCCGCTGGTTGCGATCCGGGGGTCAGGTGGACCCATTGGACCCCCGACGGCACGATATGACCGATGCGGTCGCCATACCGGGCTTGTATCCCTTCTCTGAAGGGACCACGATTGGCGACCCGGATTCGGTCGAAATACGATACAAGGACGCGTCCGTCGTGATCGCCAAGGACGGGACGGTCACGGTCGACAATGGGTCCGGGAAGTGGGTCTTGAAGACAAGCGGACAACTGGACGTGAATAATGGCAATCTGACGGTGGACGCGTAACGATGGCCGCGGAACTGATAGCTGTCGTTGGCGCGACGATGGGGTCGGACCCGCCGGCAACGGTTGCGGTGATTCCACCGGGACCGACACCGCCAGCTTCGACGATATCGGATAAGGTCAAGTGTGAAGGGAAGGCGGCATATTTCACCATCGTCGTCACGGCGACGATTGGTTCCTTCACATCACCGCCGGGCACGATTGCCGGGTCAAGTGTGAAAGCGAAAGGGAACGCGAAGGCGTTCGTCCGGGAAGGTGACAGCGTGATCGTGTCAGTCCCGACAACACCAACGGCGACATCCGTGACGGTGTCGGTCGACGCGGCTGGACAAACGACAGTAAAGGCGGAATAAATGCGCGACATCAAATTGACCATCGACGCGGACCCGGTCTTCGACCATGACTTGGCAATCGAAGACTTCGACTTCCAGTTCGTCGACGGAGTCGAGCGGGTCAGACAACACCTTCGGGTTCGACTTCTGTTTCTATACCGGGAATGGTTCTTGGATACATCGTATGGGGTCAAGTATATCGATCTGGTGTTCGTCAAGAACCCGGACAAGGTCGTCGTCGACAACGTGATCTTGGCGACGATCACCGAAACCCCGGATGTATTTGACATACTGGAATACGATTCAACATTCGACCCCGGCGCCCGTTCGTTCGAAGTCACCTTCAAGGTGAACACGACTTTCGGCGTCGTCGAAGACACCGTCAACACTTCGGGGGTTCTCTAATGTCATTTGGACTTACAACGGGCGGCTTCGTTCCGAAGCGGCTGGAAGATATCAAGGCGGACTTGGAAGCCGCCTTCACGGAAGAATTCGGTGTCGTCAACACGACGCCCGAATCAGTTATCGGCCAATGGATCGGGATATTTTCGCGCCTGTTCGCTGAACTATGGGAACAATGTGAACTTGTCTATTCGGCGCAATACCCCAGCACCGCCCAAGGTGTCGCACTTGACAAGGTCGTCCAACTAAACGGGATCACCCGGAACCCGGCGACGAAGTCGTCCGTCGTGCTTCAGCTAATGACCACGAACGTCGATTCGCCGCCCTTGATTCCTGAAGAAACAACCTTCCAGCTTCAAGGGACGGACACGCTGGTCGATCTGGCGGAACAAACTCAGATCAGCAACGCTGCCCTTCAACGGCTGGTCCTTGAAGTGACAGGTGTCGCGGCGGGGACGTATAGCTTCAACATCGACGGAACGACGGTCGACTATGTCGCGGCTGGGACCGAATCGGAAGAAGACATCGCGGCACAACTGAAGGTCGACTTCGACGGGTCCGCCTTGGCGGCATACATGACCGCTACACTGAACGGCGCGGTCCTGACAATCGATCACGATGATCCGACGGACGCCGCGAACACCTTCACGCTGGTCGATGTGGATTCACCGGGGGCACCAGCAACGCCAGAACTGGAACGGAACGAATATTGGACCCCCGGACCGGGTCAAGCCCAAGAAGTGGGATCAATCGCCCTTCCGGCGAACGGTGTCACCCAGATCGTCGACAGCGTGACCGATCTGGACGCGGTCGACAACTTCGCCGCCGGGACGAATGGTCGCGACCCGGAAACCGACGCGGAACTTCGTGACCGCCGGGAACAGTCAGTCCAGACCGCGGGGGGCGCGACACTGTCAGCGATCAAGCAAGCCATCGAAGCGACCGAAGACACGACCTTGGCCAAGGTCTTCGAAAACGATGGCGACACGGTTGACGGTGACGGGCGTCCGCCCCATTCGTTGGAACTGGTTGTCGACGGTCCGCGGGGGGCGCCCGGATCAGAATGGCGCCAGTTGATCGGGACGACTCTGTTCGATGTGAAGCCCGCCGGAATCCAGACCTTCGGGTCCGAATCCGAAGATGTGGTCGACAGCAACGGGGACACCCAAGTCGTATACTTCAACTATCCGACGGCAATCGACATACATATCATTGTCGATTACACCTTGTCAACCGATCCGGGCGAAGCGTTCCCCACCGACGGCGAAGATCAGATCAAGGCGAAGCTGGTCGAATACTTCGGGGCGCTGGAACTTGGACAGGATGTCGTGTTCCAAAAGCTGTTCGCGCCGATCTATGAAGTTCCGGGGATCGCTGATGTCGACCTTTACATCCGCGAAGGTCAGGCACCGACGAAGACCCCAACGTATCAAGTGAACATCCAAGTCGACGAACGCGAAATCGCGACGACGGCGACGGGTGATATCGACGTGACGGACGTGACACCATGATCGTATTGACACCGAAAGCGGACGACGAAGTCTTGAACCCGAATGTCGCGGCGGGGGTCTTTGCCCAGACCCTTCCCGTCGATTGGCTGATCGTGTCGCGTCCGCGTGATCCGCAAGAGCGGAAGTGGTCGATCTATGACACCCGGAACGTCCTGTCGCGGTTCGCCCCCAGCGAAGGCTATTGTTTTATGCTCGATAGCGATGTCGTGTTGGACCGTCCGGGGGTCTTGGCTCAATTGCTGGAAGCGGCGAAGGAACATCGCGCCGAAGCGATGATCATTCACACGAAGGGACATCGCGGCACGGGACCACATCGTCGGCTTGGGCTGGTGTGTATTCGGGGGGAAATACTGAAGGACTTCGCGTTCGGTGGGCGCCCGTGTGACTGTCGCCAGCTTGCGGTTCGGTGTGACATAATGGTCTTGGACGCGCCGGGCGCCTGTCACGAAGAACAGAATCAGAAGATAGCAAGAACGTAACACTATACAAAGGGGAACACGATGTACCTGATCGGACGAATCGCGGACAAGGCGGACGCTGGAAGCCAGAACGGGCTTGTCGAAATCAGTGGCTTGATGAATCCGGTGACCGGGGTGTCGGGTTTTAAGGAAGCGTTGGCGGCGAACCACGGCGGAAGTCCTTCGGACTATGATGTCTTCGAAGTCGTGTCGGATGTCGACTAAGATCGAATCAACAACAGCGATGAGCTTTGTCACGAAATCAAAGGTTGACTAATGATTGAATGTCTTTTCACGATTATCGGTTCTGGCCGCAATGCAACCGTCGATCCCAATCCAACAGCGGACATTGATGTTAGGCCAGGATCACCTATCATTGCAGTCGATACGCCAACGATGAAGTTCAAATGGGCGGAACGGATCAGCATGTTCTTTGATCCAACGCCGAACCGATATCCCAACGGGAAGGTCCGTCGAATCCCTAAAGATTATTGGTATGCCCGTTTGGTTCCCGGATACTTTACACAAGAAGCATGGAACGCGTTGGAAGCGGCATGGTCGCAAGGACTGAAGGATCGGTATATCGCCGCCGAAGAAATGACTTTCGTCGGCGGGATCGATGTTCGCGAACAGTTCTTCGATGAAGAAATCGAAACACATGGCGCGGGATATCGGGAAATACTTGGCAAGGATGCAAGGGGCGATGTTGATCGTATTGATACCTTTACTTGGGGGGAGATGGAACGAATCGAATTCTATCCTTCCCGTGTTCATGGTGTTACAATGGATGATTTGGGAAGCATGATTTCGGTGGTTCGATATATTGATCCGTTGAACCCATCAAAGACCGTTCAACGCATTGATAATTTTGTTGATTTCACGTCCTTCATGTCCCCGGAATCCAGCGGTGAAATTTTGGACCCAACGAAGTTAGTCGAACCAAGACGGAATCATAGTATTGATCTGTCGATCTACGCTAACGACTTGACAAAATCGGAACCACTAACGAAGGCGGAATCTCTTGGCTGAAGTAAAGACAATAGGGTCCGGCGGCGATTATTCAACGCCGCAAGCATGGAAGACGGCGCGATATACGAACACGTCTTGGACCGAAGATCGTGAAGGTCATTGTTTCGCGGAACTGTTCGGCGCGTATACGTTCAATGCCGGAACGATCAAGTTCGATAACGAAGGCGACACAAATGATCTGTATTGGGCGAAGATCACCGCCGATTCCGGCGCGGAACATGATGGGCGTTTCAACGCCAAATCAGGCGCGGGAAACGCGCGTTTTCGTGTGACAGTGACAGGTTCACAATACACCGGAACGATTGAAAACAGTGACGGATATGATCGAATAGAAATGTCTTGGCTGGAGCTTTACAACGGGGATGAAGGGTCCGCCGTTGTCATGCGGACATCGTGTGTCGATATCAGCCTTCATCATTGCCTTTGTCAGCTTGCTGGCGTTTCTGGACAACATACTATAGAATGGGACGTGTCAAGCGGCGGCAAGATGTATCGGAACGGTCTGATCTGCAACTTGACAAATAAGGATGTTCTTAACAGCGTATCGAATACTAAGGTTCTTCATAATACCTTCGCTGGCGGCAATGATTGTGTTGGCGGCGGGACAGTTGATGAAATGGCCCGGAATTGGGCATATGGTGCGAACACAAACGATTACTCAACAGGACAAGATCAAGGTGAGAACGCCAGTGAAGACGGGACAGGGGATGATTCCTTTGATAACTTGACAGCCGCGAACCAAATCGAAAGCGCGACTTCGACGGAAACAACGTTCGATCCAACAGTCAAGGCGACAGGTGACATCTATCAAGCAAGTTCGACAACGTATTCGACAGCCACATATCCAGAAATAGACGTTCCGATCACTGACCGAACGGGAACTATTTTTGGAACATGGTCAATCGGTGCTGATGATACGGTATCAACCGGGGATGGAATTGATCACGTGATTCAACGAGGAATAGCTCGCGCAATCGAAAGGGGTTTAGAATGAGTGCCCATCTTGTGAAGTACGGAACCGCGGTCGACTTGTGGACGATCCTTCTGACCGCTGGAAGCCGGGACGGTCAATCGAATCCGACCTTGGCGACCGGCGATGTGAAGATCAGCAAGGACGGCGGCGCGTTTGCAAACATGGCGACGCTTCCGTCCGTGTCTCCAGCGTCGGACGTTCAAGTCAAGGTTCCCCTGTCAGCAACCGAAGCGCAAGCGAAGCGAATGATGATTCGCTTTAAGGATGCGGCGGGGGCTGAATGGGAAGAACAGACGATTCTTGTCGAGACATACGGACACGCGTCCGCGGCGCACTATGACCAAGGTGATATCAAGTTCACCGGGGTCTTGGTCGACAACGCCAGCGGATCGGGACACGCGGTCGAACTGAAGGCCAGCACGACGGGCGCCGCTTTGCGCTTGACAGGCGCGGCGACGGGTTCAGCTTCCCGCGGTTTGGATGTCAACACCCAAGCGGCGGAAGGCGTCTTCGTCGCGGCGTCCGGCGGCAATGCCGCGGGCGTTCACATCGAAGGCGATGGAACCGGCGACGGTGTATACATCGAAGGTGGGGGTGTATCGGGTCATGGTCTGGCGGTCTATGGTTCGCCTTGCGGTGACGGCGATGGAATCCATGTTGAAGGCGGCGGTGATTCTGGACACGGAATATCTTCGGCGGCGACAGGCGCAACGACAGGACCGAACCACGGGATCAAGACAGTCGGTTCGCTGAATGGAAGCGGCTTCCGCGTCGAAGGACACGGGACCGGCGACGGGATGAAGGTGGTCGGCGGCGCTTCCGGGAATGGGCTTGACACGGTCGGCGGTGCTACCAGCGGCGACGGCTTCCACACTGAAGGGACCGGGACAGGATACAACGGTATTCGGTCGCTTGGCAGTACCGGCGGCGGTGACGGCATCAACGCCACGGCGCAGACCAACGGCTCCGGCATCTACGCAGAGGGAGACAACGGCGGAGATGGGCTCAGACTGCGCGGAGACGGTGCAGGGGCAGGGCTCGGAGCCATCGGCGGCGCGACCGGGGACGGGATCAATGGAACCGGCGGATCAACGTCCGGCGATGGTATTCGCGGCGAAGGTAATGGTGACGGCGCGGGGCTTTACGCGAAGGGAAGTAGTGCGAACGGGAACGGAATCCGGGCGCAAGGCTTCCAGAAGGGCGCCGGTATGCTTCTTATTGGTGGGGCCGATGGGATGGACTTCGACCAAGACGATCTTCCTGTCAGCCTTCCCGCTGGCTTCGTGGAACGGTCGTCACTGATAAGTGAAAACATCACCCGGACCGGATACCCGGATATGGGTGTAATCTTCACAGACTCGACAGCGCCGGACGTGGAAGACTTCGACGGTCCTTCGCTGATCGGTGCGGTCATATACTCGACCGATGAAGAAATCGTCAACGGCGCAAGGTCGGACCGGCGCTTCATTGTGATGGGCGGTTACTTCTATGACGACGTGACGAACACGACCAAGAAGGTCTTCGGTGCGGCGCTCGACCCGGACTTGTTCGGATGCACCGAAGGCGGGTCGGTGACCGTAGATACCAACTGGACCGGAACGGACCTTGACGAAGACACACACGGCGACGGCTGGACCTTCATTGTCGCGAAGTCGGACAAGACCTATCCGGGAAGCGCTGACAATCTGGCCATCTATCGCTTGCCGGGGATGTATCGGACCGACACGGGCGCGGCTTCGTCCCTGACACAACAGGAAGTCCGGGATTCGATGAAGCTGGCACCGACCGGCGGCGCACCAGCTGCGGGTTCGGTCGACACCCACCTTGACGACCTTCTGACGGGACAGACGACCATTGAAGGCAAGATCGACACCATCGATGGAGTCGTCGACGGGATCGACACCCAGCTTGACACGGTGGAAGGCAAGATCGACACCATCGACACGGTCGTCGACGCGAACAATGTTCTTCTGACGACCATCGACGGGAAGGTCGACGTGATCGACACCAACGTCGACGCCTTGGGTGTGTTGCTGGCGGTCGTGGATGGAAAGGTCGATGTGATCGACAACAATGTCGACGCCATCGTCGCGAAGCTTCCCGCCGGAACGATCAGCGACTTCGACCTTGACGACACTATCGACGGGGTTCCTGTCCGGGATATCCTTGAACTGGAATTGGCGCGTGTCAATGGCCGTTACAAGCTGAACGAACCGGGACCGGGGAAGATTACGTTCTACAAGCGCGACAATCTGACCGTCCTGTTCGTGATTCAGGTGACGGACACCGAACGGACACGGGTCTAAGGGGGTGACCGATGGCAGTTGAAACACTGATCAGTGATCGGATCGCGACCTTCGGCGATATTTTCGTCGACGATCCGGTCACTGGTGTCGACCCGACGTTGATCGCGACGTTTGGCTTCCACCGCTTCACCCCAGCGGCGGACTCCATAATCAACGATCACGCCCGGCGGATGGCTGATCTTCTGGTCGAGCAGTTCAGGAAGAAGGCGACGAATCTGATCGCGACTTGTGAGATTGGCGGCGAACGCGGACAGGACATCGAAAACACGATGTCCGACCTTCTGGAATTCAGAAGTGTCGGGACCGCGGTCGGTGTCCAACTGGACGGGATCGGTGAAATCGTCGGAGAAGAACGGAACGGTCGCGGCGATGAAGAATATCGCCAAGCGATCATCACGCGAATCTTCATCAATTCCAACGCTGGCACACCGGAAGCACTGATCAGCGCTTGCCGCTTGTTGACAGAAGCGGAACACGTTCAATACAAGGAATATTATCCGGGCGTCGCTTGGCTGTATACCGATGGGATCAAGGGCTTCGACCAAGCTATCGTCGCAGCACTGGACGCCATCGCGCCCGCTGGTGTTCGGGTCGGGCTGACTCGACTTGACTTCACCTTCGTCGCCTTCACGACAGCGCCGGAAGCCGGAATCCCGGTCGATGGTCTGGGTGTCAGCGAATGGGATGTCACTGGCGGCAGTACGGACTATTACCTTGAAGGCGGTGTTCCTGTCGGCGGTCGTCTGGTTGAAGTAGTAACATCTTAACAAGGGGTAATCATGC
>JABAHS010084619.1_pt2 | contig 50536 bp, 38 predicted proteins | sample 7062111 | NCBI WGS metagenome assembly JABAHS01 (sample SAMN14534600, study PRJNA622989) | marine sediment metagenome | biome: marine biome [ENVO:00000428]; feature: marine pelagic biome [ENVO:01000023]; material: deep marine sediment [ENVO:00002113]; isolation source: pool of 4 deep marine... | reverse complement strand
GACGGCAGCCGCACCAGCTCGATGACGCCGGGCACGCCGAAGCGGGAGTACGAGTGGAACGCCCAGCGCGCGTCGTCGGAGATCTGGTACGAGTGGGTCCCCGGCTGGTCCGCCGGGGTCAGCCGCTCCGGCTCGCCGCCGTCCAGCGGCACCCGGTAGAGGAAGCGCTGGGTCGGGTTCTCGGGTGAGGCGATGAAGTAGAGCCAGCCGCCCGCTTCATCGATGCGCTGGATGCTGACCACGTCGTAGTCGCCCGGCGTGATCAGCTTGACGTCTCTGCCGTCGCGGGAGACGACGTAGACGTGCCGCCAACCGTCCCGCTCGCTGACCCAGGTGAAACGCTCACCGTCGTCGAGCCAGACCAGGTCGTCCACCACGTCCAGCCACGCCTCATCCCGCTCGGTGAGCACGGTCCGCGATTCGCCGTCGTCGGCATCGGCCAAGGTGAGCCAGTTGGTGTTCTGCAGCCGGTTCATGTACTGGATCACGACCTGGTCCGACGACGCCGCCCACTCCATCCGCGGGATGTAGTGGTTCCTGGGATCACCCTCCAGCTCGATCCAGCGAGTGTCGCCTCCTTCGGCGTCGATCACACCGACCCGGATCGCCGAGTTCGTCTCGCCGGCCTTCGGGTAGGGGAACTCGACCGTGAACGGGTAGAGCGAGTCGGTGTTGTTGATCATCGTGAACCACGGGACATCCTCGGTATCGAACTGCCAGTAGGCGATCAGCCGGCCATCGGGACTCCAGCGGAAGCAGTCGCGGAGGAAGAACTCCTCCTCGTTCACCCAGTCGGACGTGCCGTTCACGATCGTTTCCGAGCCGCTGGTCGTGAGCTGCGTGATCGCGCCGCTCGCCAGGTCCTCGACGTAGATGTCGTTGTGGTAGACGTAGCCCACCCGCTCCGCCTGCGGATCGAACTTGGCGAACATCAGGCTGGCCTCGTCGAAGTCGGCGCCCAGCTGCTTCAGGTCGCCGGTCGTCAGGTCGAGGACCCAGTAGTCGCCCCGGGTGTTAGAGCGCCAGACGCGCCGGGTGTTGGTGAAAATGAGCAGCTTGCTCGCGTCCGCGGACCACTCGTAGTCGGCGATCCAGAGGGGCCCGTTGGCACCCGGTGGTACCAGCTGCGTGGCGGCGACGAGCACCTCGCGCTCGCCGGTGGCCGGGTCGTAGCGGACGATGTCGCGTCCCCGGACCCGGGTCGACCACTCGAGGGTCGTGTAGCCGCCGTCGGGCAGCCAGCGGGCGGGCCCGAAGAACTCGCCGCGGAAGTCTCCGCTGGCATACAGCCGCTCGAGGGTAACCTGCGCGGCCTGCTGACCCTGCTGCGCCGCCAGCGGCGCGGCGAGGACGAAGGCGAAGAGAAGAAGCAAGGAAGAACGGAAAGTTCTCACGGCTGGCTCCTGTAGAGATTCTCGTGATCGATGCAGCCCAGGCCGGGAATCTAGGCCGGGAGCGGGAGCGGCGCACGGGCCACGGCGGGTGGGCAGCGCAAGAAGTAGCGACCAGCCCAAGCCGCCAGAAAAGCGCTTGACTCCGGGTAAATGCTGGCTCATATTGAGTAATACTTAATATGAGGACGTTGCTCATGGCACTAGCACGGATCTCCGTCACCATCCCGCCCGACCTGCTTCGAGCCGCCGACCGCCGGGCCCGCGAGCTCGACCGCTCACGCAGCTGGGTCGTCGCCGAAGCGCTCCGCTCCTACCTCGAATCGTTGGACTCACCCGTCGGCGTGACTGGTGAGGGAACCGTTGGCGAGACGGCGCACGCGCCCTATCGCCCGGGTCTCGGCGCTTCGCGCCTGGCCCAGCTCCGGGCCGACATGGCGCTCACGCCGGAGGAGCGGGTTCGCGAGGCCGAGGGGACGGCGCAGCCAATCGAGCTACAGACTTCCCGCTGGCAGGCGGATCGCGTCCTGACCTTCGATCGCTACGAGGACTTCCTGGCGTGGGAAAAATGGGCGGAGCTGACGCCGCCGTGAGCGAGCCGCGCACCCGATTGGGACGGGTATGCTCGGCGTTGAACCGGCACGGCGTCAACTACGTCGTGTTCGGCGCCAACGCGCTGCAGCTGTGGGGGAGCGCCCGGGCCACGCGAGACATCGACATCCTGATCGAGCCCACGGTCGCCAACGCGCGTCGCGCCCTCGCCGCGCTGGCCGAGCTGGGCTTCGGCCTGGCCGCCGAGTGGCTGGCCGAGGAGGTCGTGAAGAAGCCGGTGACGGTGATCGGCGATTCCCCCCGCGTCGACATCCTGACCGTGGCGTGGACCATCCCCTATTCCGAAGCGAGGAGTACGGCGGAGATCTTCGAGGTCGAGGGGGTCCGAATCCCGACGGCCTCGATCGACCACCTGATCGCCTCGAAGCGAACCGGACGCTTACAGGACGCCGCCGATATCGAGGTGCTGGAGGAGATCAAGCGGCTGAGGGGCGACTGAGCTCGAGCGGGACCTCGCTCACCTGTGCGATCGGGTTGCCGGGGGTGGGTGTGCCGGCTAGAATGGCGCCGATCGGGCGGCCGAATGGTGGATTCCCGAAGTTCAACTCCCAAGGTGAACTGCTCAATGCCCACATCCAATTTCCGACCTGCAAGTTCTCACGGGTGATCGCGGCCCGAACCCGATGGTAACCTTCACCGCTCTCGACTGGCTCTGGGCCGCCGCCTTCCTGCTGCTGATGGTCGGCGGCGCGTTCTTCTTCTACCGGCTGGCCCGGCGCTCCGAGTCGGACTTCTTCCTCGCCGGCCGCGGGCTGCCCTGGTGGCTGCCCGCCTCGTCGGTCTTCAGCACCCACACCGCGACCGACACGCCGATGTGGGTGACGGGCGTGATCTACGCCCACGGGCTCCGCGGACTCTGGTACACGTTCTTCACCGCCTGGACCGCGATCGGCTCGTTCGTCTCCGCTCGTATTTTTCGCCGCTCGCTGGCCTACACGCAGGCGGAGTGGCAGGTGCTGCGCTTCGGCGGCCTGGGCGCCGAGCTGCTGCGCGGCTGGATGGCCGGCTGGCAGGTGTTCATGAACATGTTCATCCTCGGCTGGGTGGGCATCGCCATGGGCAAGGTGGGGCACCTGGTCTTCGGCTGGCCGGTCTGGGTGGGGCTGGTGGTGCCGACGGCGATCACCGCGATCTACACGCTGGCCGCCGGCTACTGGGGCGTGGTGATGGGCGACTTCCTGCAGGGGATCGTCGCCGTCTTCGCCATCGTGCTGGTCTCGCTCGTCGGCCTGGCGGCGGCGGGCGGCCCGAGCGAGGTGACGACCCGGCTGGTCGAGCTGGGCGAGGGGTGGCGACTGGACGTGTTCGCGTTCACGGGGCTGTTCAGCGGCGACTTTCCCGCCGCCTGGTGGCTGACGATGCTGGTGATCGCGGTGATCGGCGGCTTCGGGATGGGGACCAGCATCGACTGGTACGTGGAGGCGCAGCGGATCCAGTCGGCGAAGACGGTGCGCGACGCCAGCTACGGACTGTGGGCCGGCGGCGCGCTGACGCTGGTGCGGAACGGGTTCTGGGCCGCGGTCATCCTCGCCTTCTTCGTCCTCGCCCCCGGCATCACCGACGTGGCCGAGTACGAGCTGGGCTGGTTCCGGATGGGGTTCGAGCTGCTGCCGGTGGGGATGGTGGGCGTGTTCTTCGGCGCCATCCTGGCGATCCACCTGTCGACCATCTCCAGCCACCTGAACCTGGGCGCGCTCTACTTCACCCGCGACCTCTACCAGCGCTACTTCAACCCGGGTGCCTCGGAGCGGACGCTGGTCTGGGTGGGCCGGGCCGCCACCTTCGTGCTGCTGCTGGGCTCGTTCTTCTACGGCCTGATGATGGAGGAGATCACCAGCTGGCTGATCTTCGCGCTCTGGCTGATGATGGCCGGGATCTGGCTGCCCAACATCCTGCAGGTGGTCTGGTGGCGGTTCAACGCCTGGGGCTACCTGGCATCGTGGATGGCGAACCTGGGCGTGTCGTGGCTGGTGGTCTGGGTGCTCCCCGAGTTCGGCGTCTTTCCGCCGCTCCCCGACTACGGCCAGTTCTGGCTGCTGATGGCGCTGGGCGCCGCGGTCTTCATCCCGGCGACGCTGCTCACGCCGCCGGAGTCGATGGATCACCTGGTGCGTTATTACGTGCAGACCCGGCCGCTGGGGTGGTGGGGGCCTGTGCGGCGCGAGGCGGAGCGCCGTGGCATCATCGCGCCCGAGGCGCGGCCGCAACGGACGGGCCGGCGGCCGCTGATCCAGCGCAGCTGGACGCCGGAGGAGGCCGACGGCTGGAGCCGCGAGGACTGGATCGCCATCGTGCTGTCGCCGGTCGTCTACGCACTCATCATCGTAGGGGTGGCGCGGCTGCTGCTGGGGCTGCTGGACGGCGCGCTGATCATGCTGGCCGCCATAGTCGGAGCCTTCCTGCTCTATTGGGTGATCGATCCGAAGCTGCGCGCGGTGTCGGTCGAGTACGAGGCGCGGCAGGCGGTCTACCTGGAGGAGCTGGAGCGGAGCGTGCGCTGGGACGAAGCGCAGGTCGTCACCCGGGACCGGATGGAGAGCTGAGCGATGGATCGGGGACTGGTCACGCTGATCGGAATGAGCATCGCCTACGTCGCGTCGTTCGCCGGACTCGCCCTCGCCTACTGGGGGTGGAAGAAGCACCTGCGGCCCGAGGCGCGTGAGGGAGAGGAGCGAACCGACTGATGCTTACGATCTCGACCGCTACGGCCGCGCTTCTGCAGGCGACCCAGACAGCGCCGCTTCCCGCCGAGCCGCCCATCGGCGGCCCGTTCTGGAGCTACGTGGCACCGGCTCTGCTGCTCCTCCTGGCCACGACCGGGACCTACCTGCTGTACCGGCACTTCGCCCGGCACGAGACCACTGGTACAGAACGCCAGGGCTAACGCCGGCGACCGGAAAATCGAAAACGGCCCAGCCAGTCGTTCGATCTGAAACCCTGGCTATCTCTCCTCTCGCATCGCTTGACTCTGGCTTGAGCATCCGGTTCCACCGTCGTGTCGTACTTCGAAGCGGAGGCTACGATGCGACGTCTACTGATATCTGCTCTCTTGTTGTTGGCTGGCGCGCCCGAGCTCGTTGGACAGACCAACGGCGATGCCGAGGCCCTCGAGCCGGCGGTTGCCAAGGGGATGCGCGTCCGCGTGGCCGTGCGGTCGGCGCGAGACCAGCTCACCGGCGATATCGCCCAGTTGAAGGGCGACACACTCTACCTGCAGGTGGAAGGCGGTGAAGCGCCGCTGGCGATCCCGCGCAGTGACCTGACGACGCTGGACGTGAGCCGCGGCGTGGGGAACATGTCCACGCTGGGAAGCGTGATGGGGTTGTCCGCCGGTTTGCTGGCCGGTGTTCTGGCCTATTCCAGCAACAAGGAAGAGTGCGCGCGGGATGCCTGGCAGGGGCTGTGCGAGCTGGGCAACGCCGACGACTTCCTGCTGATCCCGGGCCTCGCCCTGGCCGGCGGCGTGCTGGGCAACGTGATCGGCCGCGCCTTCAAGACCGAGAGCTGGGAACGGGTCCCGATCGACGAGTTGAAGGTCGGCCTGCTCCCCCGGCATGAGTTGAAACTGACGGTGCTCGCAGAGCTTCGTTTCTAGACCCGCGACGTCAGCTTCCCCGCAGGATGATCATCGGATCGAGTCGCGCGGCGATCCAGGCCGGTCGCACGGCACCCAGAATCGTGGCAGCGGCCAGGCTGCCGATGACGAGGCCGAAGAGCGCGGGATCGATCGGATCGATCTGCGGCGCGATCGTCTGGAGCCAACCGACGAGTGGGAGCGCGAGCAGCGAGCCGACGCCCACGCCCACCGCCGTGAGCCTCAGCGTCCGCCTGACGAGAAGCGCCAAGATCGCCAGCGGGGTCGCGCCCACCGCCGTCCGGGTGGCGATCTCGGCCCGGCGCTGGAGAACCTCGTACCGCATCACGGCGGCCAGCCCGTAGATCGCGATCAGCAGCGAGAGCGCGGCGAGGACGGCGAACACGTACCCGAGCCAGCGGAGCGGCGCCGCCTGGTGCCGCAACCGCTCCTCCAGGCCGCCGCGGACGACGTGAGATGCAGCCTCGTCGATCGACGCCAGTGCGGCGGCTAGCGCCGCCTCGAGCGCGTCGGGTGGGGCCGACGATCGGACCAGCAGGTCGACGGACGGAACCGGGCTCTGCAGCAGCGACAAGTACACGGCGGGCGTCTGCGGTTCGGCGGACCCGATCGCCTGCGCCCGGACCTCATCGACCACGCCAACCACGGTGTACCAGCGTCCCCTGGCACCGCCCAGCTGGACGCGTCGGCCGACGGCCTCGCCGTCCTGGAAGTGGTTCTCGGCGAAAGTCCGGTTCACCAGCGCCCGGAGCGGCGCGTCGGCGTCATCGCCGTCGTCGAACTCGCGTCCATCGATAAGGTTCGCCCGCATCGCGGCGAAGGAGCCGGGGCTCACGGCGTGGTGGCGGGCGACCGCGGGCGAGATGGGCACGAATAGGTTGCCGACGTAGCAGTCGCCGCACTCGGCGGTGGCCACGCCCTCGGCGCCGACGGCGACCCAGGTACCCGGACTCGAGAGCGCGGCGCTCTCGACCCCTTCGAGCTCCGACACCGCCGCCAGCACCTCGTTATAATAGAGAGGCCGTTCTCCGGACTCGTCCTTCGATCCGCCCGGAAGGTCGAGCTCGACCAGCAGCGTGTCGGCGGGATCGTAACCGAGCTCCCCGCCCCGGGTCGGCACCGAGTCCCGGACCAGCAGGCCGGCGGCGACCAGCAGGACCAGGGCGCCGGCGATCTGGGTCACTGCCAGCCCGCTCCGCCGCAGCCGCTCGACCGGCTCGGCGGTGGCCCGCTCACCCACGGTCAGCCAGCGCGACCAGTCGCGGCGGCGCAGCGACCCGAGGGTCGCCGCCAGCGGCGGCAGGACCAGCGCCGCGGTGGGCCCGGCGATGCAGATCGCCAGCCCCCAGACCTGGGGGAGCAGCCCGGCCAGGTCGGCCGCCGCGTGGGGCCAGCTGGCCAGCAGCAGCGCGCCGCCGGCCAGGCCGGCGACGGCGCCGGCCGCGATCCCGGCGCCGGCCAGGGCGACGCCTTCCGCCGCCGACCGGAGCCACAGCCGCGACCGTGGCTCGCCCAGCGCCGCCCGGACCGCGGCCTCGCGCCGGCGACCCGTCGCCCGCATCAGGGTCAGGATCGTTAGGTTCAGGCAGGCGATGAGCAGGGCCAGCAGGGCGAGCCCGGCGAGGAAGAGGAGGGCACGCTCGAGCCCCGCCTCCTGCACCCGCGCGGCCGAGCGCAATGGCAAGCTCCACCCGGCGTCCCGGACGCGGTCGAGGGCGAGGGCGCTCCGCAGCTGGAGCGGCGCCGTACTTTCGATACGGATCGAGCCGAAGATGGCGAGGCCGAGCCCGACGGCGAACGCCGCGGAGACCAGCGCCGGGACCGCGAATCCGGGCTGTCTCGAGAAGGACCGCACCGCCAGTCGCGCCTCGCTCTTCAGTCGATTCAGCATCACGTCCTCCGTTGGGCTCCGCCGGCTACCAGGTCCGGCGGATCGGGTGCGCCTCGGTGTTGAAGATCACGCCGTCGAAGTCCAGCGTCTCCGGCGGCGCGAACAACAGATAGGCATACTTGAGCGTCTCCGCCAGGAAGAACGACTCCATCCGGTCGCCCTGCTCCATCGTCGTGACGTCGGTCAGCATCGTGTAGCCGCTCTCCGTGCGGCAGTTCGCGACGATCGCCTCGAACATGGTCCGGCCCATCTGCAGGTACCGATCGTCGCCGGTCAGTCTATATAAGTAGTAGGCCGACTCCAGCGACTCGGGCCGCAGGTAGTAGGCGGGGCTCACGACCTCCATCGTCACGTAGTCCAGCTGCTCCGGCTCGATCCCGAACGTCGTCCACATTTTATAGACCGAATCCATCAAGCGGGCCGCCCGGTCCCCATCGCCGCCCAGCCCCAGCACGGCGGGCATGAAGGCGTCCAGCGCCCCGAAGCGCGTGGCGGTCCGCTCACCGGTATGCATGTCGACGTGGCCGTACCAGTAGCCGCTCTCGACCTCGTGGGGCAGATAGCGGTTGGCCGCGGCGATGCTCGTCTCCCACATCTCGCGGAAGTCCTCGTCGTCGAACAGCAGCCACGCCTTGAGCAGGTACTCGTAGTACGAGTCGATCCGGCCGGTGATGTGGCTCTCGGTATCGATCCACTCGCCGGTCTCGACGTCGATCGTCGTGCCGACCAGCCCGATCTCGGAGCGGCGCTCGTACACGGCCATCACGCCGCGCTTCGCCCGCTCGTAGTAGAGCGGCCGCCCGGTCAGCCGGCTCAACGCGCCGAACTCCAGGGTCAGCGTGCCGATCTCCGCCGGGTTCATCACGGTGCCCGTCGTCTCGCCGGTCCGCAGGTTCACGCCCCAATACGGCATCCCGGTGGGCGACTCGAACGCCGGCAGCAGCCGGTCGGCCAGGTCGACGGCCAGCTCGAGGAAGCGGGGGTCGCCGTCCATCTGGTAGGCGGTGATCAGGCCGCCGAGGATCCGGATCGTCACCTCGAACAGCTGGACGGTGAAGTCGTGGTCGAACGACAGGTTCTCCAGGATGAGCTGCTTGGCCCGGAGCGCCTCGTCGTCGAGCCCCATCAGCAGCATGGTATCGAACGCGTCGAGCGGAGTCATGTAGAGCGACGCGTCATACCAGTCGTAGTACGTCTCGCTCACCGGGTTCAGCCCGTCGTGCCCCCAGGCGTGCAGGACGTATCCGTTCCAGGCATGCACGAACTCGTCGCGGACCCGTTCGGCGAGCTCGGGATCGCCAACCGCACCCGTCTCTCTCGGATCGCAGCCAGCGAGTACGCTGGTCGCCATCGCCGCGCACAAGACAGAGCTCATATAGTTCATCGCGTTTGTCCTAACGTCGGGGTGCCGGGGACCGACCGCTCCGGGGGGTCGGAGCCGGGGACCGACCGCTCCGGCCGACCCGGCACGCCAGGTTGGTTGCTGGCTGTGACAGCATCACGAATATCACCTCTTGTCTTGGCCAGACGATCCGAGCCGGGTCGCTAAAACCAGCTCCGCTCGTCGGTCCCCGGCTCCTCCCGGCCCTTCTCGACAGGCTCCACGAAGCTGTCACCTGGGCCTCCGGCGCGTCGCCGAGAATGAAGACCCTACGTCAGTGAGTTCGACCGACATCTCAGGGCGTCGGGACGGGTCGTCGGAGCGGAGCTGGTTTTAGCGACCGCGCGATCACGGCGGAGCCGTGAGCGCGCGGGAGGCCGGAGCGAGACGACCCGTCCCGACGCCCACCCCCCACGACGCCGGAGCGAAACGACCCGCCCCGACGCCCAACCCACGACGCTCTGCCATACGGATCCACGATCACGACCACAGGTCGCCCAGCGTGAATCCTTCTGGAAACGGATCCTCGTCGTCGAGCACGTATTGGGCGATGCCAGTGATCCAGGCGCGGCCGGTGAGCGTGGTCTCTATCGCCTCGTAGTCGCCGACCTTCGTCGTTCCGATGATGCGGCCGGTGAAGGTCGTGCCCAGCGGACCCTCGTGGACGAACTCGTCGCCGACCGCCAGCTCGCCGCGGGCATACAGTGTCGCCATCTTCGCGCAGGTCCCGGTGCCGCATGGGCAGCGGTCGAGGGCGCCGGTCCAGGTGTCGGGGCGGTCCCAGTCGACGGTCCCGGTCGAGACCGTGACCGCGTTCTTGCGCGACGCGTCCGGGTGCGACGGCGGGCCGGAGAGCTGGGAGATCGAGACGCCGGCGATCCCGGGGTTCTCCGGGTGCGTGACCGGCAGCTGTTCCCGGGCCGCCGCGGTGAGCATGGCGCCGATGCGGGCGATCTCGCGGCCCTCCTCGGGCACCAGCTTCAGGCCGAAGCCCTCCGCCTCGGCGATCACGTAGAACATGCCGCCGTAGGCGACGTCCACGGTGACGCGGCCCAGGGTCGGCACCTCGAGCTCGGCGTCCAGGTGCGTGGCGAAGGCGGGGACGTTCTCGAACGTCACGCTCGTCACCTTGCCGTTCGAAACCTCGGCCCGGATCGGGATCAGGCCCGCCGGCGCCTCCAGCACCAGCTCGGTCATCGGCTCTTCCACCGGCACCATACCGGTCTCGATCAGCGCGGTGGCCACGCAGATCGTGTTGCTCCCCGACATCGCCGGGTACTCGGTCTGCTCCATGATGACGAAGCCGGCGTCGGCGTCGGGGTGCGTCGGCGGCAGGATCAGGTTGCAGCAGAGCGCCGGGTAACCGCGGGGCTCACGGAGCATGCGGAGCCGCAGCTCGTCGGCGTGGTCCTCCAGGTACGTCTTCTTCTCGAACATCGTCGCGCCGGGCACGTCCACCACGCCGCCGACGATGACGCGGCCCGGCTCGCCGCAGGCGTGGGCGTCGACCGCCGTGATCATGCTGTTGAGTCGCATCCTATCACCCTGTACAAAGGCCCGCCGGCCGTAAACCGTTTCCGTCTTTCATGCGTCTAACACGTAAGAGCGGGCAAAACAGACAAGCCGACAACGATTCCTGGCACCCTGCCCCGGGTGCGCTCGTAGGGAAAAGAAAATAACATCGACCGCAGGAGAAGCACTCGTGTCCGAATTCCGCTGGCTGTTCTGGGTCCTCATCGCGGCTCTCTTCGCGGAGAGCTGGGTGCGGGTTTGTGCTCAGATTTACAGCCGGCGCCGGGCGCGCAGAGCGGCGACGGATTGCGGCTGTGCAGCGGAGTAGTTGGTGCGTAGAAGTGGGTTATGGATACCGGCTGAAAATTGAAAATTGGATGTGATCATTGAAACTTCACCTTGAAAATTGAACCTCGAATATTCGATATCAAACATTCAATTACCAAGGTGAAGTTTCAATTTTCACATTCAATTTTCAATTTTCACGTCAATCCGCGGACTGATCCGATCCCTCCACCGTTATCGTTTCCAGGCCGTGCCCATGAGGACCCAGCTCCCGCCGGCGGAGCATCCAGGCGAAGAAGAAGCCCAGGAAGCCCAGGATCGAGAAGATCCACATCCCCAGGTTGTAGCCGCCGGGCGTCTCGGGCCCGGCGGCGCCGATGTCGTTCGCCCAGCCGATCAGGAAGTTGAATCCGGCCAGCCCGATGTTCTGGATCATCGTCATCAGGCCGTAGGCCGTGCCCAGCCGTGCCTCCTCGACGATGTAGGCGACCGACGGCCACATCACCGCCGGGACCAGCGAGAAGGCGATCCCCATCATCGCCATCGGGACGAGGAGCGGGATCCCCGTATACGCCATCATCAGATAGACCGGCACCAGCAGCAGCGAGCCGAACATCATGAACAGCGAGCGCTTGCCCAGCCGGTCGACCATGTAGCCGAAGATCGGCGTGAAGATCATCGCGAACAGCGTGATCAGGCTCGACAGCCAGCCGGCGTACTCGCGCGTCGTGCCGTGCGCGTCCTGGAAGAACTTGATGGCGAAGGTCTGGAACGGGAAGATCGCCGAGTAGAAGGTGACGCAGAGCATCACGACCCACAGGTACGACTGGCCGAACCGGAACAGGTCGCTGAACACGACCTTGTCGGTGGGCGCCGCCTCGCCCATGTCGTAGCGGCCCACCGCACGGTCCTCCATGATCCAGTAGATCAGCGGCCCGACGACACAGAGGGTGGCGAAGAAGACCGAGATCAAGAGCGGCCAGCGCCAGCTGTCGAACGCCGCCCGGGCCCAAGTCGGCGAGTTGAGGGCGGCGAACGAGCCGAGCCGGGCGATGGTCAGGTTGACGCCGAACGCGAAGCTCAGCTCCTTCCCCTTGAACCACCTGGCGATGGCGCAGGTGACCGAGACGATCAGCGACTCGGCGCCGATCCCGAAGATGAGCCGGCCCGTCGCCATCACCGCCAGCGTGCCCGTGGCCGCCGTGACCCCCGCGCCGACGAAGCAGAGCACGCCGAACAGCAGCGTCGCCTTCTTGACGCCGATCCGGTCGATGATGATGCCGCCGATCAGCACCATGATGATGTTCGGCACGCTGTAGATCGCGTTCAGCAGCCCGATCTCGCTGTCGGAGAAGCCCAGCTGATCGCGGAGCAGGTCGGCGATCGGGCTGATCGCGTCGTAGACGTAGTAGTTGCCGAACATCGCCAGGCTGATGACGACCAGCACGGCCCAGCGGTAGAAGACGGGCGGTGGCGGCTTCGTGATCTCCGGAATGGGCTGCGGTTCGGTCATGTCGTCGTGACCTCTCTGGTGGCCGCCAACAGGAACGGCGGATCCGGGATGCGCGGGGCTGCGAGCGAGGTTGGATCAGCCGACATTATGGGACGGCAGCCATAGCCGAGCAATGCCGCGGACGTCCGCAGTCGGACGGTCGGATCCCACGGCCGAACGGCAACTGGCTGAACGCCCACTCGTCCCGTGACGCCGCATCCCCCATGCTTTCAGCGATCGCGCGGTTTACGCCCTCTGGTATCGCATTTGCACGTAGACGTACCGAACGATCAATGCAGCGTCGAGGCTACCTCTTTTGGCAGCGCCTTCGACGTTCCGTGCTCCCTGCTCAATGTTCAGCAGGTATCCATGATCCAGGACATCCGATCTTCGATCCGCTCGCTCCGCCGGAGCCCCGGCTTCGCCCTCATCGCCGTCCTCACTCTCGCCCTCGGGATCGGCGCCAACTCCGCGATCTTCAGCGTGGTAAACGGCGTGCTTCTGCAACCGCTTCCCTACCCAGAGTCGGACCGGCTGGTCCGCGTGTACTCGCTGTACGAGGGCGACCGGTGGACGGCATCGCCGTCCGACTGGGTCGACTGGCGGCGCGAGAGCCGCACGCTACAGGACGTGGGCGGCCACTACCGAACCACGGCGACCCTCTCCGGCGCGGGCCCGGCCCAACGCGTTAGCGGCGCCATGGTGACCCACAACCTGCTTTCGGTGCTGGGTGTGAGTCCGGCGCTGGGGCGGAGCTTCGGGCCCGAGGACGCGCTGCCCGGACAGGACCGGGTGGCGATAATCGGCCATCGACTCTGGCAGGACCGGTTCGGTGGCGACCCGGACATCGTCGGCCGAACGGTCGTGATCGGCGGGGCCAGCCACGTCATCGTCGGCGTGATGCCCGTCGGGTTCGAGTACCCGGAGGACGCTGAGCTGTGGCGGCCGCTGGCCTTCACCGAAGAAGACCTGGCGGACCAGCGGGGCGCCCACTACCTGAGCCTGGTCGGCAGATTGCAGCCCGATAGGCGGATCGAAGACGCGAGCACCGAAATCCAGACGCTGGCCGCCCGGATCGAGGAGGCGTACCCGGAGACCAGCACCGGCTGGAGCGCCACGGTCGTCGGGCTCCGGGAGTCGATCGTCGGCGACGTGCGGCCGGCGCTCCTGCTGCTGTTGGGCGCGGTGGGGCTGGTCCTCCTCATCGCCTGCGCCAACGTGGCCAACCTGGTGCTGGTGAAAGCGCTAGAGCGTGATCGCGAGCTGGCCGTGCGCGCCGCGCTGGGCGCCAGCCGGTATCGGCTGCTGCGCGGGCTCCTGGTAGAGAGCTTGGTGCTGGCGACCCTGGGCGGAGCCGCCGGCTTGCTCCTCGCCCAGTGGGGCACCGATGTGCTGAAACTGCTGGGCCCCGAAGACATCCCACGGCTCGGCGCGGTGGGGATCGACGGTACGGTGCTCGCCTTCACCGGCGGCACCGCCATCTTCACCGCCATCCTGTTCGGCCTGTTGCCCGGGTTGCGAGCCGCGTTCGACCGGCGGTTGCGGGAGCGGCTGACCGAAGGCGGTCGAGGCCTGTCGGCCCAGCTTGGCACGCGCCGGGCCCGCAGCGCGCTGGTCGTGGGCGAGATCGCGCTGGCGGTGATGCTGGTGACGGGCGCGCTGCTGCTGATCAAGAGCTTCGTGCGCCTGAACCAAGTCGATCCCGGCTTCAGGCACGAGCGTCTGCTCACGCTGAGCGTGTCGCTCCCTGATGCCCGCTACCCGGAGCCGGCGCAGGCGCGGGAGTACTTCCGCGAGCTCACGGGGCGCGTCGAGGCGCTGCCGGGTGTGGTGGCCGCCGACGCGGTCTTCGGTCTGCCGCTCAGCGGTTTCTTCTACAGCATGTCGATCCACGAGGTGGACGGACAGCGACCGCCGCGCAACGAGGAGCCGTCGGTGCAGCTGCGGATCGTCACGCCGGGCTACTTCCACAACATGGGGATCCCGCTGGTCGAGGGGCGCGAGTTCCTGGAGAGCGATCGGGCCGACGCGCCGCTGGTCGCCATGGTCAACGAATCGGCCGCCCGGCTGCTGTGGGAGGGCGCCGACCCGCTGGGCCGCAGCTTCAGCCTGGGAACGCACCTAGGGCTGGGCGGTCCGCGCGTGGGCGGTACCGTCGTAGGAATTGTCCGCGACTTCAAGCATTTCGATCTCGATGAAGCCGCGCCGCCGGAGGCCTACTTCGTCCACAGCCAGTTCCCCGTCGAGGACATGAGCCTCGCCGTCCGCACGACCGTGCCCCCGGCGAGCCTCGCCGGCCCGGTCACCGACGTGGTGCGCGAGATGGATCCCGAAGTGCCGCCCTACAGTGTGCTTACCATGGAGCAGCGTCTCCGGGAGTCGATCGCTCAACCGCGCTTCTACATGCTGCTGCTGGCCATCTTCGCCGGCACCGCCCTCGCCCTGGCCGCCGTGGGCATCTACGGCGTGATCGCCCATACCGTGACCCAGCGCACCCGGGAGCTCGGCATCCGCATCGCCCTCGGTGCCCGGCAACGGGAGGTGCTCCGCATGGTCCTGGCACACGGCCTCGCGCTGGGGGCCACCGGCGTCGTTATCGGAACGCTCATCGCTCTGGCAACCACTCGGACCCTGGCCGGGCTCCTGTTCGAGGTCGCGCCCACCGACCTCGCCACCTTCATCGCCGTTCCGGCGTTCCTGCTGGCGGTTACCCTGGTGGCCTGCTGGCTGCCCGCCCGTCGGGCCACGCGGATCGACCCGGTGGAAGCGCTCCGCGCCGAGTAGCCGGCCCGCGACGCCTTCGGCTCCCTGCCGCGCCTCGTGGTTGACGCCGTCAAACGACTATCGCATATTACCTAAGAATCTTATGTAATAACCCCCGGGCGGACCCACGACGATGAGCGACCCCACTCGACAGTTGCTGCGCGGCACGTTGCACGTGCTGATCCTCAAGACGCTGACCGCCGGCGCGCTGCACGGCTACGCCATCGCCGAGCGAATCGCCGAACGGACCGATGGGCTGTTCGGGATCGAGGACGGTGCGCTCTACCAGGCGTTGCACCGGATGCAAGCTCGCAGCTGGGTCACGTCGGAATGGGGCCACTCGGAGCTGGGCAAGCGGGCGAAGTTCTACCGGCTGACCGATGAAGGTCGTAAGCGGCTGCGGGTGGAGACGCAAAGCTGGATGCGCTACGCCGACGCGGTGATGAAGGTCTTGCAGCCAGCCGGGGCATGAGCGAACCGAGGAGAGGGCGCCCGCTGCGCCCGGGCTACCGGAGCGGCCGGCAGATCCTGTCGGAGATCGACGAGGAGATCGCGTTCCACATCGAGCTGCGAACGCGGGAACTGGAGCGAAGCGGGATGAGTCGAGCGGCGGCGCGGCAGGAGGCGCTGCGGCAGTTCGGCGATCTGGAGGAGACCCGGGAGGTCTGTTACGAGAGCGACCGGCAATGGGAGCGACACGTGCGACGCAAGGAATACATCGACGAGCTGAAGCAAGATGTGATTCACGCGGTGCGTCTCCTGCGTCGGAACCCCGGGTTCGCGGCGGTAGCGATCCTGACGCTGGCGGTGGGGATCGGCGCCAACACGGCGGTGTTCAGCGCGGCGGATCATGTGCTGCTCCGCCCGCTTCCCTACCGGAACTCGGACCGGGTCGTGACGCTGTGGGAGACGGAGCGGTCGAGCGGGAAGCGAAAGGAAGTCGCCTCGGGCAACTATCTGGAATGGGTAGAGCGATCGACGAGCTTCGAGTCGATGGGCCTGGCGGAGCCGTGGGGGGTCGACCTCACCGGTAACGGGCCGCCGCAACCGGTGCAGTCCTGGCTGGTCTCCGAGGGTTTCTTCGAGGCGCTGGGTGTGCAGCCCATGCTGGGGCGCGACTTCCTGCCCGAAGAGCACACGCCGGACAGCCGGGTGGCGATTCTGTCGTACGGGCTCTGGCAGCGACGTTTCGGGTCCGACGCCTCGATCGTCGGCCGCACCATCGAGCTCGACCACGAGGCGGTCACCGTGGTCGGCGTTCTGCCGCCGGGGATCAAGTACCCGGACGATCGCGATCTGTGGGGCCCGAAGTCGTTCGCCGAGTGGGAGCGGACCAACCGGCTGTCGACCTACACGTTCGCCGTAGCTCGACTGCGCCCGGGGGTCGATGTCGAGGAGGCGCAGGCTGACCTGGACCGTGTCGCGACCGCGCTGGCCGGGGAGTACCCGAAAACGAACGCTAACGCTGGCGTCGAGATCGTGCCGCTGGAGGAGCAGGTGCTGGGTGACGTCCGCCCAGCGCTCCTCGTCTTGCTGGGCGCGGTGGGGTTTGTGCTGCTCATCGCCTGTGCCAATGTCGCGACGCTGCTGCTGGCCCGGGGGCTGGAGCGGGACCGGGAGCTGGGAGTCCGGGCAGCGTTGGGCGCCGGTCGGCCGCGGCTGGTACGGCAGCTCATCACCGAGAGTGCGGTGCTCGCCGGCGCCGGTGGCGGCCTCGGGCTGCTGGTCGCGTTCCTCGGGGTCAGCGCCTTGACGTCGTTGATGCCGGCTGAGCTGCCGCGGGTGGAAAGCATCGGCATCGACGGCCGCATCCTGCTCTTCGCGCTTGGGGTGACCGCGTTCGCCGCTTTCGTCTTCGGGCTGGCGCCCGCGCTCCGCTTCTCGCGCCCCAATCTGACGCTGCCGCTGCAGGGGAGCGCTCGGACGGTGACGTCGAGTCGTGGACGGATGCGGCTGTACCGGGGGCTGGTGGTAAGCGAGATCGCCCTGGCGCTGGTGTTGCTCATCGGCGCCGGCCTGCTGGCCCGCAGCTTCCTCGATCTACTGGATAACGACCTGGGTTTCGTATCCGAACGACGTGCGGCGCTGCAGCTCTTCCTCTGGGACCGTAACCCGACGCCGGAGGGGCGCGAGCAGCGGGCACGCGAGATCGAGGAGAACCTCGAATCGACACCGGGTGTGGGCGAGGCCGCGATCGTCTCCTCGCTGCCGTTCCAGCCGGAGAGGATCGATGCGAACGACGCGCTGGTGATCGAGGGGCGCGAGTTGCCTGCGAGCCAGACCCGGACGGTCTACACGACGATCGCCTCGCCCGACTACTTCGCGCTGATGGGGATCCCGCTGCTGGCCGGGCGCGGCTTCACCGACCAGGACCGCATCGACGCGCCGCCCGTCGCAATCATTAACGAGGCGCTACGACGACGCTACTTCCCGAACGAAGATCCCATCGGTGTACGGGTCACGATCGGCGTGATGAGCCCACCGGTCACCCGCGAGATCGTCGGCGTCGTCGGCGACGTGCGCCCCACCGCCCTCGACAGCGACCCGCTGCCGGAGCTCTTCGTCCCTTACCTGCAGACACGCTCCGGCAGCACCACCTTCGTCGTCGCCACCGAGACCGATGCCGGCGCGATGCTGCCGACGCTGCGCGCCCAGATCTGGAATGTCGATCCCGACCAGTCGATCTACCACTCCGCCACGATTGACGACATGATCTCTGACACGCTGGTCGGCCGACGGTTCTACCTCGCGCTGCTGGGTTCGTTCTCGATCGTCGCGTTGCTGTTGGCGACGATCGGCATCTACGGCGTCATCAATTTCTCTGCCCGGCGCCGCACGGGCGAGATCGGTGTCCGCATGGCGATGGGCGCCCAGCGGATCGATGTGATCGGAATGATCCTGCGGGACGGCCTGCTGCTGTGCTCCGCTGGTATCGTGATCGGCATGGCGGGAGCCCTTCTGCTCACGCGCTTCATGTCCCACATGCTCTATGGCGTGACGCCCACCGACGCCCCGACCTACACCGCGATCGCCTTGCTCATGCTGACGATATCGGCGCTCGCCGCCGCCCTACCGGCGCATCGCGCCGCCAGCGCCGACCCGGTGCACGCGCTGCGCGAAGAGTGAGACACCGGTAGTCGGTGTGCGGTTCCTCGGTGATCGGTGGGAGGTGCCCCGCCACACCACAAGCACCTCCCCAAATCCCCGATTTCCCGAATCCGCTTCGACAATTCGGGGAGAACTTTATCTTCCCAAAATCAGGATCCCGACCTCACCTTCCGACCTCCCCGAATCCTCCATTCCCCTCTTATTGCCGGACCCGCACCGGATACGCCGGCCGCTCCAGTTCGGTCGGCGGGTTCGCCTCCAGCTGCTCGAGGATGATCTCGATCGCCTTCTCGAGCTGCGGGTCGCGGCCGGCGATGACGTCGGCGGGCTACATCTCGACCTCGATGTCGGGCGGCACGCCGACGTTCTCGACCACCCAGCCGTCCTCGGTCCAGATCGCCAGGTTGGGCGCCGTGATGCCGCCGCCGTCCATCAGGACCGGGAAGCCGAGCGTTCCGACGAGGCCGCCCCAGGTACGGCGGCCGATCAGCGTGCCCAGCTCGAACTTGCGGAACATCCAGGGCAGCAGGTCGCCGCCGGACCCGGCGGTCTCGTCGATCAGCATCACCTTGGGCCCGAAGATCGCGCCCTGCGGTGTGCTCAGGTCGGCGCCGTAGCGCATCGCCCAGTAGGCGATGAACTCGCGGCGCAGGATGTCGATGTAGTAGTCGGCGATCAGGCCGCCGCCGTTGTGGCGCTCGTCGATGATGATCGCCTGCTTGTCGGTCTGCGGGAAGAAGTAGCGCTTGAAGTACTCGTGGCCGCTGCCCGCGGTGTTCGGCACGTAGACGTAGGCGACGCGTCCGTCGGTGGCCTCGTTCACCTTCCGCAGGTTGCCCTCGACCCAGTCACGGTTGCGAAGCGCGATCTCGCTCTCCAGGGGCACGACCTGCACCGTCCGGGCGCCCGAGCCGTTCGGGTTCGGACCGACGGTGATCTCGACGATCTTGCCGGCGGTGTTCTCGAAGCGGGCGTACAGGTTCTCCGGCGGCCGCAGCTCCTCGCCGTCCACCGCCAGCAGGTACTCGCCCGCCTGGACCTCGACGCCCGGCTCGGTGAGCGGCGCGCGCAGGTCGGGGTTCCAGTTGAGGCCGCCGTACACCTTGGCGAAGCGGTAGCGGCCGTTCGCGATCTCGTAGTCGGCGCCCAAGAGGCCGCCGGGCACGAACTCGGCGCTCTCGGGAAAGTCGCCGCCGCCGACCCGATGGTGCCCCACGGCGAGCTCGCTGTGCAGCCACATCAGCAGGCGGTTCAGGTCCGAGCGGTCAGCCAGGTGCGGCAGGAAGACGGCGTACTTCTCGCGCAGCGCGTCCCAGTCGGCGCCGTGCATGTTCGGGTCGTAGAAGTAGTCGCGGTTGATCCGCCACGCCTCGTGGTAGATCTGCTGCCACTCCGCCAGCGGATCGATCCGCACCTCGATGGCGTCGGCGGCGATTCGGCCCTCACCCTTCTTGATCCCGGCGGCCCCGGCGATGTACCAGTTGGATCCCGACCGATAGAGGACCTGCTTCTTGTCGGTCGACAGCGCGAACGCCTGCACCCCATCGACCAGCGTCTTCTCCTCGCGCTCCTCGAGGTCGAACATCGCCAGGCTCAGATCGCCAGTGCTGAAGAAGCCACCCAGCTCATCACCTTTCAGATAATAGAGCTTGCCCGCCGGCCCTGGGGTCAGCCCCAGGTACGCGCCGGCCTCGACAGGCAGGGCGAGTATCCGCTGGTCGAGGTCCTCGAAGTCGATGCGGACCGTCACCTCCTCGTCAGAGTCGGACGCCTGATCATCCGTCGCGCCGCCGCCTCCTTCGGTGATCTCCTCGTCGCTCTCCTTCGCCAGCGGCGACGGCGTTCCCCTCTGCAGCACGACGATATAGATGACGCCGGTCATCTCCATGTCGGCGCTCGACTGGGCGAACCACTGCAGGACCGGCCCCGCATCGGTGGAGGCGACCAGGTAGAGATATTTGCCGCCGGCATCGAAGGCCGGCTCGAACGCCTCGCTGAGCCCGTCGGTGATGGGATACGACCTCTCGTCTTCCACCGAATAGACGTAGACCCGGTGGATGTTGGTCGTGTTGTTCCGCGTGTAGGCGATCCAGCGCGAGTCGGGTGACCAGGCGTGATAGGGCGGCGGCAGCGGCCCGTAGATCCGGTCCTGATCGATCTTGCGCGAGCGGCCCGATTCCACGTCCAGCACGTAGAGGCTGCGCGAGTTGTCGGTATAGCTGATCTTCGTCCCATCGGGCGACCACTTCGGGTTCTCGTAGAATCCGGCGCCGTCGAGCGCGATCTTGCGCACCTCACCATCTCCATCCTGAGGCGCGATGTGGAGGGCGTACTCGCCGGACTGGTCGGAGAAGTAGGCGACCCACTTGCCGTCGGGCGACCAAGAGGGCGAGCGCTCGTGGACGCCCGCCGATTCGGTCAGGACCCGCGGGTCGCCCTTCTCCTTCGGGACGGTGACGATCTCGCCCCGGAACTCGAACACGGCCCTCGCGCCGGACGGCGAGATGTCGTGGTTGCGGATGAAGTTGGTGCCGTCGACGTAGCGGGGCCGCACCCCGATCAGGTCGGCCGCGATGGCGATCGGGACGGGTCGGCTCTCACGCGTCGCCGGGTCGAACAGATGGAGATGCGCGGCCTGCTCGTATACGATGAGCGCCGCGCCGGCGGACGCGCCCACGACGGGGAAGTCGGCGTGGTCGGTGAGCTGCTCGACGCTGCCGGTAGCCGGATCGTAGGAGAAGATGTTGAACTCGCCGTTGCGGTCGGAGCGGAAGTAGACGCGATCCCCGATCCACATCGGATCGGTGTCGTTGCAGCGCCCCTCGGGCTGCGGGATCTCGACCACCGAATAGTCCGTCATGTCGATGATCCAGATCCGCGTCGTCCGGCCGCCACGATAGTTCTTCCACTGGTTGAATGCCTCGCCGATCGGTGTGTAGGCGATCTTCGAGCCGTCCGGCGCGTAGGCTGCCTCATCCGCGTTGGGGATCGGCAGCTTCTCCGGGAACGCGCCGTCCAGCGTCACGGTGAACAGCTGGCGATAGCGGGTCGAGTAGACCGCCCGCGCCGAGGTGAACAGCACCGCGCTGCCATCGACGGTGAAGCCCTGAACGCGGTCCGACCACGGGTGCCAGGTCAGCCGCTTCGGCACGCCGCCCTCCACCGACACGACATAGACATCGGTGTTGCCGTCGTATTGAGCGCTGAACGCGATCGTCCGCCCGTCGGGGGAGAAGCGCGGGTGGGACTCCCTCCCTTCGTGGGTGGTGATGCGCCGGGCACCGCTCCCGTCATGCCGGGCCACCCAGAGGTCGCCGGCGTAAACGAAGGCGACGTGCTCGGCGCTTACCGCCGGGTCGCTGACCATCAGCGTCATGCCCGGCTGCGGCGGAACCTGCTGCGCCCAGCCGACGGACGCGGCTGCGATGACGAAAGACAATGCGCCGAGTGCGGAACGAAGCGATCGATACCGCATGGGTTCTCTCCCTGGCTGGTGGGCTATCGCAAGAGATTCGCCGGAGCGCGTGCCGGTCGCGGCAGGCTCGGGCGATCGTCATTCTAAGTCAGACCTGACCGGAACCACCACCCCCCCAGCAGCACGGACCAAGCCCGGCCGACCATCGGTACGGTGCGCGGTCAGTTCTCCGACCGACGACCCGGCACCGGGACCGCCTCGAGCAGCTCCCGGGTGTAGGCCTGCTCCGGGGAGTCGAAGATCGAGGCCCGCGACCCGCGCTCGACGATGGCGCCGTCGCGCATCACCGCCACCTCGTCGCAGAGCCCCTCGACCACGGCCAGGTCGTGGGAGATGAACATGTAGGTCAGGCCGAGCCGGCCCTGCAGCTCGCGCAGCAGCTCCAGGATCTGGGCCTGGACCGAGACGTCCAGGGCGCTGGTCGGCTCGTCGAGGATCAGCACGTCGGGCTCGGCGGCCAGCGCCCGGGCGATCACGATCCGCTGGCCCTGGCCGCCGGAGAGCTCGTGGGGGTAGCGATCGACGAGCTCCTCGCGCAGTCCGACCAGGTCCATGAGCTCGGCCACGCGATCACCCCGGGCGTCGCGGTCCATGTCGAGGAGGACGGCGAGGGGCGCGTCGAGGATCCGGCGCACGCGGCGACGGGGGTTGAGGGAGCTGGTCGGATCCTGGAACACGAACTGGACGCGCTTGCGGAACTCGCGCCAGGCGTCGCCATCGAATTCGGCGATGTTCCCATCATGCCATTCGACGCGGCCCGCGGTCGCCTCGGTGAGCCCGGCCATCACGCGACCCAGGGTGGTCTTACCCGAGCCCGACTCGCCGACGAGCCCGACGATGGTTCCTTCCCGCAGCTCCAGGGTCACGTCTTTCACCGCCTCCACGACGGGCGTGCGGCCGCCCAGCAGCCTTCGCTCGCCGCCGAAGTGCTTCGAGAGGTCCCGTGCCGCCAGCAGCGTCTCGCTCACAGTACCGGCCCCCTGGTCACGTCCTCGCGGGCCCGGATGCAGCGGGCCTGGTGATCCCGCCCGACGGGATCGAGCTCGATGGGCGGCTCGCGGCAGGCGTCGATCGCCAGGTGGCAGCGTGGCTCGAACCGGCAGCCGCGGGGCAGGTCATCGGAGGGTGGTGGCAAGCCCGGGATCGGCTCCATCGACCGCTCCGGCCGCCCGAGCACGGGCACGCTCGCCAACAGTCGTCGGGTGTACGGGTGGCGGGGATCCTCCAGGATCACGTCGATGGGCGCCGATTCGATGACCGAGCCGGCATACATGACTACGACGCGGTCGCAGAGCTCGGCGACGATGCCGAAGTCGTGGGTGATGAACAGCAGCGCCGCCCCCGTCCCCGCCCCTACCTTCTCTTCCGAGCGGAGCGTGTCCAGCAGCTCCAGGATCTCGGCCTGGATCGTCACATCGAGCGCCGTGGTCGGCTCGTCGGCGATGATCAGGTCCGGCTCGTTGGCCAGCGCCATGGCGATCATCGCCCGCTGACGCATGCCGCCCGACAGCTCGTGGGGGTAGCTGTCCAGGTGCCGGCGCGCATCCGGTAGCTGCACGCGGTCGAGATACTCCGCCGCGCGCCCCCGAGCCTCCTCCCACGACGCGCCGCGATGCTCCCTCACCGCCTCGCCGATCTGCTCGCCCACCGTGAGGACGGGGTTCATCGCGGTCATCGGGTCCTGCGGGATGTAGACGATCCGGTCGCCGCGCAGCTGCCGAAGTCGGGGCTCACCAGCATCCAGCAAGTTTTCGTCGCCGAAGATGACCTGACCGGCCACCACGCGACCGGGCGGATCGGGCACCAGGCCCATGATCGAGAGCGCCGTCACGGTCTTGCCCGAGCCCGACTCGCCGATGATCCCCAGCGCGTCGCCCGACTTAAGATCGAACGAGACCTCGTTGACCGCACGCAGGACCCGATCACCCACGAAGAAATGAGTGGAGAGTCCCTTCACGTGCAGCAACGCGCCGTTCGCCGCCGCCTCCTCGGCTGGAGCCGCCGCTGCCCCATCGCCCCGGTCCATCAAGCTCAGTGACACGCCCTCGGCGCCGGCAGCGCTGAGCCGCGGATCGAGCACGTCGCGCAGACCGTCGCCCAGCAGGTTGATGGCGACGACCACCACGAAGATCGCCAGGCCGGGGATGACCGCGACGTGGGGCGCGGTGGTCAGCACCTGTCGCGCCTGGCCCAGCATGCTGCCCAGGTCGGACCGGGGCGGCTGCGCGCCCAGCCCCAGGAAGCTGAGCCCGGCGGTTTCGAGGATCATCCAGCCGATGGTCGTGGACATCATGATCACGATGGCCGGCATCACGTTGGGCAGCAGCTCGAGCGCCAGGATGCGTCCGGTGCCGTAGCCCGAGAGCCTCGCCGCGGCGACGAAGTCCTGCCCCTTCAGGCTTAGCGTGGCGCCCCGCACGGTGCGGGCGAAGAACGGGATGTTGACGATCGCGATGGCGATCATCGCATTGCGGAGACCCGGCCCCAGGACCGCGACGATCGCCAACGCCAGCAGCAGGTACGGGAACGCCATCAGCACGTCGATCCCCCGCATCAGCAACGTATCCAACAAACGGCCGTAGTAGGCGGCGACGATCCCGATCAGTGTGCCCAGCACGGTGGCGATGAGGGTGGCGAAAACTCCGATGGCCAGGCTGATCCGGGCGCCCCAGAGCAGTCGCGACAGGATGTCGCGGCCGAGCTGGTCGGTGCCCAGCAGGTGGCCGGGTGACAGCGGCGGCGCCAGCCGGCCGGCGAGGTCGATGGCGGCGGGATCGGCCAGGGGGAGCAACGGCGCGGCGGCGGCAGCGACCACGATGAGGCCCAGGGTCACGAGCCCGAACACGGCCAGGCCGTTGCGAGCCAGCCGCCGCCAGGCGCCAGGCCGACGTCGCGGCTCGCTCATCCGACCTCGATCCTCGGGTCGAGGGCGTACTGAATCAGGTCGGTGACCAGATTGATCAGCACGTAGGCCGCGGCGACGATCAGCACGCCGCCCTGGACGAGCAGGAGGTCGCGGGCGCCTATGGCGTCCACCAGCATGCGGCCCAACCCGGGCCACTCGAACACGGTCTCTATATAGACCGCCCCGCCCAGCACGAACCCGGCCTGCAGCCCGATGATCGGCACCACGCTCACCAGCGCGTTGCGGAACGCGTGCCGGTAGATGATCCGGCCGGGCTTCAGCCCCTTGGCCCGGGCGGTGCGCATGTAATCCTGCCGGAGCACTTCCAGCATCTGGGTCCGGGTCAGACGCGCGATCACCGCGGTCGCCACCGCCGCCAGCGCGCCGGCGGGCAGCACCAGGTGGTGGAGCAGGTCGAGGGGGCCGCCGCCGCCGTAGATGTCGTACATCCCGCTGACCGGGAAGAGGCCGAGCCATACGGAGAAGACGAGGATGAACAGCAGAGCGAGCCAAAACGCCGGCGTCGAGATCCCCACCAGCACCAGCACGGTCAGCAGCTTGTCCTGCCAGCCATACTGTTTGACCGCGGTGATCACGCCGATGGCGAGTCCGAGGATGGCGCTCAGCGCCAGGGCCGCTCCGGCCAGCAGCAGCGTGGGCCCGAGCCGCTGGGTCACCTCATCGATCACAGGCCGGTCCAGCGAGTACGAGTGCCCGAAGTCGCCCTGCACCACGTTGCCGATCCAGGTCACGAACTGGACCGGCAGCGGGCTGTCGAGGTCCAGCTCGTCACGGAGCTCGGCGACGTTCTCGGGCGTGGCGTAGGGGCCCAGGATGGCCTGGGCCGGATCGCCGGGCAGGATGGCCATCATCAGGAAGACCAGAACCGAGACCCCGAAGAGTACCGGGATCACAGCGAGCAGACGGCGGGCGAGATAGCGATGCACGGACGTTTCGCTAGGGATGGACCCGGCCGGGACTGGACACGTGCCCCATCGTTCGCCAGGTCATCGCTTGTACGTATCCTTGAGGCGCAGGAAGAACGACGGCTGCAGCTGGAAGCCGGCGACCCGGGACGTAGTCACCGCCGCCTGCTTCCAGCTGGCCACGAAGATCCAGGGCGCATCGCGATGGACGATGCGCTGCACGCGCCTGTAGAGCCGTGCTCGTGCGGCCATGTCGGTCGTGACCCGGGCCTCGTCCAGCAGCGAGTCGACCTCGGCGTTCGAGTAGTAGCCGCTGTTGAAGCCGCCCCGTTCCGGCAACGCGTCGCTGTGCAGGGTGAGCGCCGGAAGAACGTGGGGATCGTTGGTCATCCATGCCATCTCAGCCATGTCGGCCCGCTCCGTCCCCTCCCCGAGCCCCGAGTTCACCCGATCGAGAAACGTGTTCCATTCGTAGCTTTCGATCTCCGCCTCGATCCCCACGCGCCGCAGGTAGGCCTGGATCGCCGTGCCCATCAGCACGGGCTCCAGCATGCCCGAGCCGCCCTGGGTCACGTAGAGCTTGATTTCGAGGCCGTCGCCATAGCCCGCTTCCGCCAATAGCTGCCGCGCCCGTTCGGGATCGTACGGGTAAGGCTCCAACTCCCGGTCGTACGCCCACCCGAAGGCCGCCGGTACCGGGCCTGCCGCCACCGTCGCCGTCCCCTCCAGCAGCTCGTTCACGAGCGCCCGCTTGTCCACCGCGTAGTTCGCCGCCTGCCGCACGCGCCGGTCGGCGAACGGACCGTCGCGCGTGTTGAGGATCAGGAACCAGAGGTGCGGCCCGACACGCTCGTGCACTTCGAATTCGGCGGACCCGCGGAACTCGACGATGTGATTTGCCGGCACCTCGACGATCAGATCGGCGCCACCCGACCGCAGCTCGGTGACCCGGGTCAACGCGTCGCCGATCGGTTGAAACACCACCGCCCGGAGCCGCGGCGCTCCGTCCCAGTGGTCCGGGTGGCGCTCCAGCACCACACGCCGCCGGCTGACCCACTCGCTGAACTCGAACGGACCGGTCCCCGACGGGTTGCGTCCATACTCCGAGCCGTGCTCGCGCACTGCTGCCGGGGAGACCATGAGGCCGATGGGATAGGCCAGGTTGGAGAGCAGCGGCGCGTACGGCTCGCTCAACCGAAAGCGCACGGTGTGGGCGTCGACCACCTCGACCTCCTCGATGGCGTCGAGCATGAACGATAGCGGGAACGGGCCCGTATCGTGGTACGGATGCTCGTCGCGCAGCATCCGCTCGATGTTGAACTTCACTGCCTCGGCATCGAACGCCGAGCCATCGTGAAAGCGGACGCCGCGCCGCAGCGGGAACGTATAGATTCGACCATCGTCGCTGATCGTCCACGACTCGGCCAGCGCCGGCTCGGGCTCCAGTGTGCCTTCCTTGAACCGCACCAGCCCATCGTACATGTTGACCAGTATCCGGAAGTCGTTGAGCGAGGTGACCGCGTGCGGATCCAGCGAGCGCGGCTCGGCCACCTGCCCCACCACCAGCACGTCGTCGGGGATTTGCGCACGTGCGATCCCCGGCAGGCTGACAGCGAGCACGACCAGCGCGATCGCGGTCGCGCGAACGTGGTGCCCGCGCCCGGCGCGAGCGGCGGCGGTCGATCGTCGTCTCGATCGAACAGAAAACATGAGGTCCGTTGACGCCAGATCAGGATCGCGGCGGCTTCCACGCCGCCGCACAGAACGTACGACGCATGAGGTTAGCAGTGAAAATGCAGGACGGCGACGAAATGGCAAATCGAGCGAGGCCCGAGGTGCCAGGCCCGAGCCCGGATCCAGCCCGCGTTCGGGAGCGGCTCCGGGAGCAGGGATACGAGACCGGGGACGCGCTGCCGCCCATCGCCTGGTTCGGGGACGGCCCCGAGGCCAGCGAGCTGGCGGAGCTGGTTCGACGCGGCGACAAGCGAGCGACCGCCGGTCTGCTCTGGCGCTGGGAAGAGGAAGGCGGACCGCCGGAGCCGGGCGACCGCCAGGTCATCATCGATTGGGACGGCGAGCCGCGGGCGGTGATCGAGTTCACCGAGGTGCGCGTGGTCCCGTTCGATGAGGTCGATGCCGGGTTCGCCCGGGATGAAGGCGAGGGCGACCTGTCGCTCGACTACTGGCAGGACGTCCACTGGGACTTCTTCGTCCGGGAATGCGAGCGGCTGGGCCGAACGCCCGACCCGAAGATGCCCGTGGTCTGCATGCGATTCCGCCGGGTGCACCCGACTTCGAGCTAGGCGATAGACGTACCGGGGCGCCGAGAGAGACGCCGCCACGGCGATCCCTCTCGACGCGCCCTCCACACTTCCTCAGTTGAACGTGCTGCAGACGTCGGTCACCGCATTCGGGTCGTGGGTCTCGGTGATCGCCACGTCATCCTGAACGGTGGGGACGGTCACCCGCCATTGATGGTCGTCCTCCGGCGCATCGCACGTGCCGACCGTCCCGCCCATGAAGTTCGAGTCGATCCAGTAATGCACTTCGTACTCGACCCCGATCACCAGCAGGCCCGGGAACGAGAACGAAAAGGCCGGATCATCGACATCCGACACCGTTCCGCTCGCCGTATGAACGACCATGCCGTCCGACGCACGGACGACGCCCACCGTCACCGTCTGCCCTCCGTGCGGCGTCTGGAAGGTGGCGTCGCCGGCGAACATCAGTTCGGCGGTGAACGTCGGGCAGACGTTCTGGACCTCTTGGGGCTCGTGTGTTTCCGTGATCGTCACGTCCCCCATCGGTGTCGGAACCGCCCTGTTCCACTGGTGGTCGTTGACGATCGGATCGCACACGCCGTCGGTGCCGCCGCCGAAGTTCGAATCGATCCAGTAGTGGAGCCGGTAGTCGACACCGGACTCCAACACGGCCTGGGTCGTGACCGAGAAGGCCGGGTCCGCCGTGGCGGAGACCGTACCGCTGCCACGCGCGACCACCATCCCATCCGACGACCGGACGACCGCGAACCGAATCGACTGCCCCCCGTGGGGCGTCTGATAGGTGTCGTCCAGCTGGAACGTCAGCTGGAACGGCCCCATCACACCGGTGGTGTCATCGTCGTCACATCCGACGGCGACACCCAGAGCCAGAACGAGAGCCAGCACGGCCGATGATCGGATCGTGCTGAAGCTCCTGAGTCGTAACGCGTGCCACATAGTACCTCCTTTGCTTCCGGAGCGTCCGCCGCCGATGGCGGCGAACGGCTTCCTCGGTATTGCGTGGGGACTGGAGGGCGTGCGTAAACGATTGGCTCGGCCCTTCCCAATCCGTCGGCGACTCGGGCCGGGTCGATGACAAAAGGTCGCTTCAGCGCCGCGATTGATGCGAAACGCGGGCGCCAACGCGGCTAGGAAATTTCTGGATTACCCGGTACCTGTTGAATAATGCGTGAGTGGGACCGCTTGTTCCCACCGCTGATTCGCGGCCGCCGCCCGGGGCCGTCCGGTCAGTGAACGATCAGTGTCGGGCAGTCGGCCCGGGACAGGAGCCGGCGGAATTCACGTTCCTGGCCTTGCAGGCTGGCGCGACTCACGACGAACAGCCCACACCCCTCGCGTCGCAGCAACGCCCACAGCTCCTGGAGCGGTAGCTCGGCCGGCGACAGATGAACGAGCCGGGCGTCCAGCTCGTGCTCGCGCAACCATTCCCGTAACTCCCGCTCCGCTGCCTCGCGCCGCCGGCCGGGAGCGCGCAGCAGGACGGTCAGTTCCATGTCCCCGCCGCGCAGGAACGGCAACGCCGATCGAAGAGCCTCGGCGGCGCCGGGGGTGCCGTCGTGGAGCACGTGGACCCGGCGGCCCAGGCGCACGCCGCGCCGCAGAACCAGCAGCCTGCCGCCGGGTTCGTCGAGCAGCGCCCGCACGGTCGACCCGGCGCCCCAGCGTTGCGAACGTCCGCGGACGCCCAGGCTAACGAGATCGGCCTCGCGCAGAACGTCCGCCAGCTCTCCGGCCACACGACCCCGGGCCGTTCGGAAGGTCCACGGCACACCGCGCCGTTCGGCGATCCGAATCAGGCTGCGTCGCATCCGAGCGATCTGCGCTCGCAACTGCCTCTCGAGCTCCGGCCCCGTCAAGCGGCGGCGTCGAGGGAGGAAGTCGTCGATCTCCATGCTGGACGCGTGCTCGAGCAGCCGGACCAGGTTCACGTCCTCCACGTATAGACCGACGAGCTCGGCTTCGGTGCGTGCGGCCAGCTCGGCCGCTGCCTCGAGCGCCGCAACGCTGTCGGCGGACGTGTCGAGGGCGACCAGGATCCGGCGCACGCCCCGCTCTTCGGTCCGGCCCTTCATCGATCCGACCCCTCGTCGGCCGAGGTGTCGAACTCGCGACGCCGCTCGGCCAGCTCGGCCAGTCGACGCTCCACCCGATGGTTCACGCTGTCCTCCGGGTATTCGCCACGCTCGTCGCGGACGCCCATCGGCATACCGGTGAGGATCTCCATCCCCTGGTCGACCGTCTCCACCGCCCAGATACGGAAGCGCCCCTCGGCCACCGCCTCGACCACGTCGCTCCGCAGCATCAGATGCTTCACATTGGACGCCGGGATCATCACACCCTGCTCGCCGTTCAGCCCGCGGGCCCGACAGATGTCGAAGAAGCCCTCGACCTTGTCGTTGATCGCGCCCACCGGCTGCACCTGGCCGTGCTGGTTCACCGAGCCGGTGACCGCGATCGACTGCTTGATCGGCACATCGGCGATGGCCGAGAGCAGCGCGTAGAGCTCGGCCGAGGACGCGCTGTCGCCCTCGACGCCGCCGTACGACTGCTCGAACACCAGGCTGGCGCTGAGCGACAGCGGCCGATCCATGGCATAGCGGGCGCCTAGAAAGCCGGCGAGGATGAACACACCCTTCGAATGGATGGGGCCGCCCAGCTCGGTCTCGCGCTCGATGTCGACGACCTCGCCCTTGCCCAGCCGGATGCGGGCGGTGGTACGGTTGGGGCGCCCGAACATGAAGCCACCCAACGCCATCACCCAGAGCGCGTTGGCCTGGCCGACCTTCGCACCATCGGTATCGATGAAGATGGTATCGCGGAGGATCTCTTCCTGCAGCCTGTCGCGAACCCGACCCGATCGATAGATCCAGCGATCGATCGCCTTCTCCACGTGCGCCGACGATACGGCGCTCTCTCCGTCCCTGCCGGCCCAATAGTCCGCCTCGCGCATCAGGTCGAACACGTTGCGGGTTTGGACCGACAGCTTCTCGGCGTCACCCGCCAGGCGCGCCCCCCGCTCGATCACCCGGGCGACGGCCGAGCTGTCGAACGGGCGCAGCTTCTCGCGTCGCGCCAGGTCGGCCAGCAGCCGGGCGTAAAGGCGCTCGTTCTCCGGGCTGCGTTCCATCTCGTCGTGGAAGTCGGCGCCCACCTTGAACAGCTCGCCGAAGTCGGGATCGTAGTGGGCCAGCAGATAATAGAGCAGCCGGCTCCCCAGCAGCACGACCTTCACATCGATGTCCACCGGCTCGGGCTCGAGCGAGACGGTGCTCACCAGGCCGAGCAGCTCGCGCGGCGACTCGATCCGCAGCTCGCCCGAGCTGAGAGTGCGCTTCAGAGCCTCCCAGGCGAAGGGCTGCAGCAACACGCGTCGCGCGTCGAGGATCAGGTAGCCGCCGTTGGCGCGGTGGAGCGAGCCAGCCTTGATCATGTTGAAGTCGGTGACCAGGGCGCCCATCTGCGGCAAGTACTCGACCCGGCCAAGCAAGTTCTGATAGGTGGGGTGTTCCTCGTAGACCACCGGGGCATGCTCGGATTCGCGGTGATCGACCACCACGTTGACCCGGTAGCGACGCAGCTCCTTGTCGTCGCCCAACCCCGGCGCCTCGCCACCGGCGCCGCGGCCGCCGCCGGCGATCGCCTGAATCAACTGCTGCTGCTGCTGCTGCGAGCCCCCGTCCCCCGATACCAACTGACGGGCCCGCTGCGCGATATCGTCCTCCACCGCATCGAGGTGGCGCTGCACGGCGGGAAAATCGCTGAATGATTCGCGCAGGTCCTGCAGCAGCCCTTGCACGGTGTGCCGGGCGATCTCACGACCCAACTCGCGGATTCGCTCCCGAGCCTCGCGCTGGCGCTGCGGCACCTGGCGCAGGATGCGCGCCAGATCCTCCTGCAACGACTCCGCCTCCTCGCGCAGGCGGTCGCGCTCTTCCTCGGGGAGCTGATCGACCTCCTCCCGAGACAGCGCCTCGCCGTCCCTGACCGGTGCGAAGACGAAGCCGGCCGGCGTGCGGATCAACTCCAGGCCACGTTCCCGGGCCTGCTGTCGCACCTCCTCCAGCGCACGCTGCTGCTCCTCGCCCGCTTCCTCCTCCACCGACTGCTGCCGGTTCTGGAACTCCTCGCTCTCGAACGCGCTGGAGAGCGCCGGCCGCAGCTCCTGGAGGAAGTCGTCCGTCTCTCTCGACAGCCGGTGTCCTTCTCCGGCCGGCAGCCGTAGCGCGATGGGCCTGTGGGACTCGTCGAAGTTGTAGACGTAGCACAGGTCGTCGGGCACCGGCGCCTCCCGCGCCTGCCGCTCGACGAAGTGCCGCACCAGGTGCCGCTTGTCGGTTTCTTCCGGGCCGAGGGCATAGACGTTGAAGCCGTCACCGCGGATTCCGAGCCCGAACTCCACCGCCTCCGAGGCGCGCTTCTGGCCCACGATCCCGTCCAGCTCCTCGAGCTCGTCGGTGGTGTCGAACCCGAGCCCCTCCGGGTCGCAGCGCCGATACAAACTTTCGGCAGACAGCGGCTCGACCGTAGCCATTCTCGCCAGCTCCTTCGTTTTCGATCCCCGTGCGTGTCGCGACGGACCTGTCCGTCGAGCCCCGATGCTATCGGGGCCGGACGTTGAGCTTACGCTTCAGCGGCGACCAGCGACCATAGGGATAGATCGGAAACCCGGCTCAGTGAACTCCCCAGCCGAAGGTGGGAAAGGGGGTGAACCTGGACGGTCTTTCGCGATCCGCCCGGGTCAGCTCCGCTCCAGAAGCATGGCGCCGGCCATCGCTCCGGCGGCGCAGATGCTCACCAGACCCAGGCTCGCGTCCCGACGGGCCATCTCGTAGGCGAGGGTAGTCACGATACGACCGCCCGTGGCCGCCCACGGATGCCCGATGGCGATCGAGCCGCCGTGGACGTTCACCCGGTCCCAGGGTAAGGGACCTGTCGACTCACCCTTCCAGCCTCGCTCCCAGGCCAGCGCGTTGGCCAGCACCTGGGCGCCGAACGCCTCGTGGATCTCGATCAGGTCGATCTGGTCGAGACCGAGACCGCTGCGCTCCAGCAGGCGCGGGACCGCCAGCGCCGGTGCCATTAGCAGACCTTCGCGCGGGTCGATCGCCGCGTACTCGATCGATCGGATGAACGCCAGCGGTTCGCGACCTTCGGCCCGGGCACGCTCCTCGCTCATCAGCAGCACGGCGGAGGCGCCATCGGTCACCGGTGACGCGTTTCCTGCGGTTATAGCCCCCTCGGGGTCGAAGACAGGATCGAGCCCCGCGAGCGCTTCCATCGATGTGTCCTCCCGCGGGCCGCTGTCGTGATCCACACCGGCCAGCGGCAGGATCTCCTTCGCCAGTATCTCCCGGCCGGCCACCGCGTTACGGTGGCTGGCCAGCGCGATCTCGTCCTGTCGCTCCCGCGGCAGCTTCCACTCCGCGCGGGTGATCTCCATGTGCTCGCCCATGCTCAGACCGGTGCTGGGCTCCTGAAAGGTCGACATGTCAGCACCGGACAGCCATTCCGTTCCGCCCGCCACCCCGGCGTCCGACCGGCCGGCGGTGATGGCGTCGGCTACGGCGGTGATCGTACGCAGACCCGTGATGCAGTACGAGCTGATCGTCTGCGCCTCGATATGCGACGGCATCCCGGTCTCCAGCACGATCTCCCGGGCGATATTCGGCTTGCCCGGCTCGCCGATCACCACACCGTAGACCAGAGAATCGAGCCTCTCGCGATCGACCTCATGCCGTTCCAGCAGGCCCAGAACGGCATGCTTGGACAGGGTCAGCGGACCGAGCTCGGCGAAGGCTTTGCCTGCCTTGACGAAAGGGGTCCGGGCTCCGGCGATGATGGCGACTCGTCGTCTGCTCATTTCAATTGACTCCTCATTGTGCGGAACAAGAACCAATCGGTAAACTAAGTCGATCCGTTGGCCCACCGAACCCCAACGCAAGCCTGAGGGATTCCCGAAGAGATCGAGAGAGGACAGATTGCGGTGAGATCGGCCGAGATGTGAGCGGAAAAACAGGTGCTGAGCTGTGCCCATGAGTCAGGACCCGAGCCTCAGGCCGGACTCGATTGTGGACTCGACACCGGTCGAGCCGGACGACGGACAGGAGATCGGTCGCTCCCGAGAGGGTCGAGCGATTCGTGCCTTCCGATTCGGTACGGGCGATCGCCGCATCAGCCTCCTGGGCGGCTGCCACGCCGACGAGCCCGTGGGCCCGCGGACGCTGAGCCGTTTCTGCGGTTACCTGGCCCGAACCCCGGCCGACGATCCGCTCCTCGCCCGATACGATTGGTGGATCGTGCCCCACATCAATCCGGACGGCGCCGAGCGGAATCGCGGCTGGCAGCCAAAAGATGCCGACGCCTATGACCTGGCCGACTACCTGCGCCACTCCGTTCGCGAGCTTCCCGGCGACGACATCGAGTTCGGCTTTCCCCGCGACCCCCAGGACCAGGGCGCCCGCCCCGAGAACCGCGCCGTCCACAGCTGGTGGTGGACGGCGGACGGGCCGTTCGATCTTCATCTCTCGCTGCACGGAATGGCGTTCGCCGCCGGTCCCTGGTTCCTGATCGAGCCGGCATGGAAGGATCGATGCGAGCTGCTGAAGGGGCGCTGTCGCGACCGGGTCGACGAGCTGGGATACGTTCTACACGACGTCGAACGCCATGGCGAGAAGGGGTTCTTCCGGCTGGGTCGCGGTTTCTGCACTCGACCCGACTCTCGCTACATGCGAAAGCACTTCCTCGATCAGGGCGACCCGGAGACGGCCTCGCGTTTCCGACCGAGCTCGATGGAGGCCGTCCGCGCGCTCGGCGGCGATCCGCTCACCCTGGTCTCCGAGATGCCGCTGTTCATCACGCCGGGCGTGGGTGACGTTCTCGGGCCGCCGGATCCCGAGGCGGAGCGATGGAAGGCACGAGTCGCCGACTGGCGTTCGGCGCTCGAGCGCGGCGACGACCCCAAACGGGTCAGGTCCGATGCCGCGGCTCGGGGGCTGCGGGCGATGCCCGTCCGCGATCAGATCCGCCTGCAGCTGGCGTTCCTGGCCGCCGGGCTCGAGCAGGTGGAGGCGGAGTGACGCGCCGGGAGGGGCACGCTGCTCATTGACACCCTGACGGTAACCAGGCATGCCACGCCACGGCCGCCGACAGTCCCGACGTCGAGTGTGCCGCTGCAGGAGGAGATATACCGCTTCGGGCTGGCTGAGCATCTGACAAGACGGCGAGAGTGCGGGCCAAGGCCCCTCCCGGATCGGGAGAGCGACCGTCAAGGACCAGGTCATGGACGTCCAAAGCGTGAAGAGGCGGGTGTCGAGTCTCGAGGATTGGACAATCTCGAGAACTCGACACTCAAGCCCAGGCTGCCGTCACCGTCCAGTCTACCTCGGAAGGTTGCGACNNACTCAAGCCCAGGCTGCCGTCACCGTCCAGTCTACCTCGGAAGGTTGCGACTAGAGCAATGTTCGCGGTTGGCAGCGCCGCGATCGGCAGCAGCCAACCTCCCGACGTTAGCCGACCTGCTCATTTTGGACAGAGCGGACCTGTCATACCGAACACCAGTAACGTGTCGCCGGCCTGCTGGCCGCCGTCATCGCTGACCATCAGGTACAGTGAACCGTGTTTAGACTCCAGTGTCGCCCAGATGTAGCTGTCGGATCCGGATCCGAATCCAGACCATTCATAAGTGTACGGCGACGTGCCGCCCGACACCTCGGACTCCCACAGCGTGATCGTTCCCTGGCAGACTTCCTCTGGGCCAACGATCGCGACACTCAGCGGATCAGGAGGGGGTCCGCCGGTTTCCACCTCGATCGAGTTGGACCAGTCGCTGTACCTCAACCATCCGGCCCCACCGGACCCGGGTGTGATCGTAACATCTTGTGGATTGAACACGTGCCGTACTGAGTAGGTATATGTAGTACTAGTACCGTCGCTAAACGTCGAGTCGATAAGAGAGGACTGGCCGCCCTCTACAGCGAAGATCACGTCATCCGGCAGACGATGCACCTCAGTCGTGATACCGGGGGCGTACTTCGTGCAAGTGCCGCAGTCGTCCTCGGCATTCGACCACTGGATCTCTATCTCGCCTTGCTGGGAGCTATACGTTGCCGTGTTTAGCGTGGGCGTCTTGAGTCGCCGGAACAAGTACAGAGCATTGTTCGTCTCTCCGAAACCCGAGATATCGGCCCATATCGCCACCATCGTGCATAGAGAGTCACTACCCACCTCTATATCGCGTGCATCGAAGTAGAGCTTGCCCGGTTGCCTGTACCCAAGATAGAAGCTGTCAGTAGGCGGCCGCGTGCTCGGGTTTACCCCCAGTCCATTCCACAGGCAGTTATATCCCCACTCCCAAGCATACACGTAGTGCGAGCCACTTTCGTGGTTTGACTCCTCGATTACGTAGCCGATTGCGACCTCGGGTGCGGTGCCGCCCGAGATGTCCCAGCACTTGTCCGGACTCACATCCACATCGTAGAAGGCAAAATGCCCTTCCAACCAAAACCACTCCTCGTTCTCATTGCATTCGTCAGTTGGGCCGCTGCTCAGACTCGGAGTGGGAATGCCGTCCGGCAGGCGCGTTGAGGTCGGTCCGTCGCTGCAACTCACGGCTAGCAAACCGCTCAGGAGTGCAAGCGCGATCGCCGCGGCAATTCCCCGCGCCTCACTTGGTAAGTTGGACATTCGTGTCCCTCCAGGCAGGATACGGAAGTCCCCTGATTAAGCACTGATATGCCATTATGCCGACTGTCGATACGGAGCCGCAATCTCTGGTAGGAGGCACTGAGCGTCCGACGTGGCAAAGATTCGTCGCCTTGGCAGTTCTTTGGTGCAGAGAACCCGAGTCCGCCTACACACTCTTGCCAATACCCCCAAGAACCTTCCTCTTCCGTGCCACGGTCACGGGGATAGTAAAGCGTAGACGGTGCAACCGATCGGACTCGTTACTGTTCCAGCTATTGGCTGAGAGTGTAGCCATTCATACAGCAACCCCGGCCCTCGGCGAGATGGAGACGATCCGCGCCCTGCCCGGGGACCCGCTGACCCTGGTGGGAGGCGCCGGTCTTCAGCACGCCAGGCGTCGGCGCGGATCGGGGCCGCCGGACTCTAGCAGGTGGACGCGGTCCCCAGACGGGAGCTTCGACTAAGCCGAGAGCTCGCGCTTCGCCACGCCGACGAACGAGGTGCGACCTTCGACCTCGACGAAGTCGAGGTTGATGATCTCCCACCCCTCGGCGCCCAGCTCGTTCAGGTACTTCTCGACGCTCTCTCGCGTCTTCACCGCCAGGAAGCCGCCCTCCTCGATGTCCATCGAGTCGATGTACCGGTACTCCCACTTCTTCATAGGCCCTCCAGCGAGTCGTTGGGCGTGAATATTACCGTTTGATACCCGGGACACGCGAGTGAACCGGGTGAACATCCAACATCGAACGTCCAACCTTCAACGTTGAAGGTCTTGGGAGTTCGACGTAGATCCGCTGCCACCGGACTGTTCGACGTTGGACGTTGGACGTTCGATGTTGGATGTTCACCGCGCCCGTCCTATACTCCCGGCACCACTCTCACGCCGGGAGATCCACGCTGCAGCTGAGCACAGCCCGCATCTTCAAGTTCTGGACGCCGCTGGCGGCGACCTGGCTCATGATGGCGCTGGAGGGGCCATTCCTCGCCGCGGTCATCGCCCGGCTGCCCGATCCGAAGTTCAACCTGGCGGCCTACGGCGTGGCGTTCGCCTTCGCCATCCTGGTCGAGGCGCCGGTCATCATGATGATGAGCGCCGCGACGGCGCTGGCGGAAAACGCCGACAGCTACCGGAAGCTCCGCAACTTCACCTACGCGTTGAGCACGGGAATCACCGGTGTCATGCTGCTGGTGCTGGTGCCGCCGATCTTCGACGTTATCACGCTCGACCTGATCGATCTGCCGCCCGAGGTGGCGCAGCTGACCTACGTGGCGCTCTGGCTGCTGCTTCCCTGGCCCGGCGCCATCGGTTACCGGCGCTTCTACCAGGGCACATTGATTCGGGATGGGAAGACACGGCTGGTCGCCTACGGCACGGTGATCCGGCTGACGGCGATGGCGACGACGGCGATCGTCCTCTACGGGACCCTGGCACCGCCCGGCGCTTACCTGGGGGCGGCCGCGTTGTCGGCAGGCGTCAGCGCCGAGGCGGTGGCGGCGCGGCTCATGGCCCGGGGGACGGTGAGGCGCCTGTTGGAACGACCGCGAGACCCGGAGACGGAGGAGCGGCTGGACTACCGTCGCATCCTCGACTTCTACTACCCCCTCGCCCTCACCTCGATGCTGGGATTGGCCGTGCATCCCACGGTCACGTTCTTCATGGGGCGGGCCCGCTTCCCGGTAGAGTCGCTGGCGGTGCTCCCGGTGGTGAACTCGCTGTCTTTCATCTTCCGGGCGTTGGGGCTCAGCTACCAGGAGGTGGCGATCGCGCTGATCGGGAAGCGATTCGAGCAGGTGAGGAAGCTGGCGCGATTCGCGCTGGGACTGGGGCTGGCGTCGACGGCCGGGATCGCGCTGATCGCGTTCACGCCCCTGGCCTACGTCTGGTTCGAGACGATCTCGGGGCTCACTCGGGAGCTGACCCTCTTCGCGTTGCCGCCGACCCGGATCCTGACGCCCCTGCCCTTCCTTTCGGTGATCCTGTCCTATCAGCGCGGGATCCTGGTGCAGGGTCGGCGAACCCGTCCGATCACGCTGGCGACGGCGATCGAGGTCACGTCGATCGTGGCGGTGCTGGCGGCGCTGATCGGATGGCTGGACCTGGTGGGCGCGACGGCAGCGGCCATCGCTTTCGTGGCCGGGCGACTGGCCAGTACGGGCTACTTGATACGACCGTGTCTCACCGCGCTGAGGCGCGAGCGCCCGTCAAACTAGAAGCCGGCCGATGAAGAAAGCGGCGCGCCCGAGACTCGGGCCGCGCCGCTTTCGATCGAATGGTGACGATCAGCCTAGCGACACTGCACGTCCGATGTGCTGAACCGCGCCGTCATGTCGCCGTTCGCGTTCACGGTCATGTGGGTGTGCAGCGTGAACGAGTAGTTGGGTGCCTTCCCCTTCCCGATCACCCGCGACCGCAGGTTCAGGTCAGTGGAGGAGTTCGGGTTGTTCCCGTTACGCCGGGTGGAGAGCAGCGTGTTCTCCCTCCACAGATAGTGGTTGCCGCTCGTACCGACGCCCTCGCCGTTGCCGCGCACATGCCACGTCATATTCGTGTGGCCGCCCTGCGACTTCTGGTCGATGAGCATGATCTCCACTGGACCGCTGATCCGAATCAGGTCGCCGCACGCGTTCAGCGTGAACGTCCGGCTGCCCGTGACCTTCAGGACCGGGCTGTCGTCGGACTGCGCGCTGGCAGCCTGGGGCTGCGCCAGGACCGCCAGACCGGCCACGCCGATGGCAAGCAGCAGGTTCGTAGTACGCCTCATCACTGTTCTCCTCCGGTTGGGTTCCGACGGGGATTATGATCGCCCGGCGGCTCGTCGCGCCGCGGCCTCGTTCAGGCCAGCCGCACAGGCGGAGGCCTTGCTCGTGAAATCACTTCAGCGGGAGCTGCTACAACGGCGGGTATAGCGCCGAAATCCGGACGGGCCGGTGGCGGCTACGCCATCTCTACTTACAAGTCCCGTACCAGAGGGTGGGCCTTGCGGCATCTAGAGGTTAAGTTGTTTGGAGATACGATGTTACGAGAATCGGATCTGGGGGTTATCCCGGCCGCGGGACGTGCGAAACTGGCCGGAGATCGGACCCGATCGGTCAAAATGTCCGTTATTTCGACATCTTGGCCGCGTCGCCCGCCTGCGCCGCCGCGAGGTCAGCGCCGGTCGCCGCTGCCCTGGATCACACCGCGCTCGGCCCGGCTGCGCAACTTCTCGATGTTGCATTCGCCGACGTCGTCGAGATCGAGGTCGAGGACGGTCGCCACCTCGGCGACGTACCACATGACGTCGCCGAGCTCGTCGGCCAGCGCGGCCCGGGTTTCCTCGTCGATTCGACCGTCCCTGTCGCGCAGGATCTTGCCGACCTTCTCGGCGAACTCGCCCGCTTCGCCCGCGAGCTTCAAGGTGGGATAGATGAGCCGGGCGACATCGCCGTCGCCGTAGGTGGTCTCCAGGCTGGTTCGGTGGGCCGCCTGCTGGTATTCGCCGAGTCGCACGCGTTCTCCTGGGCTGAGATGGAGCTGTCTGGTACGGACTGCCGCATCACCTCATTCTGAGCCGAACACGGCCCGCAGGCAACGGCCGCCGGCCGGGCCATTCGGGCGCCGGGATCGCCGAATCCGAGCCCCGAAACCCGAGGGCTCTTTTTCGGGTCCTGCGGGTATCAGTAGATACACGACGACTCTTTCCCCGAGTGTCACACAGGATGGGCCGAACAAATGGCCATGCAGCTCAGTTGCCGAGACCTCGGCATCGCTTGCAGGGTCGTCCTGAGCGCCGAAAACGAGGCGGAGCTCCTGCGCAAGGTCGCTGAGCACGTCCTGGCGAATCACGGGATCGACCTGAAGCAAGCCGGGATGCTGGAGGCGGTCCGGGCAGCGATCCACTCATCGAGGGTGCTGCACTAGGATCGGTCGGCCGGACATGATGATTTCGCCCCGCCCGAGGTCGGCGTACGCCGACATCCCTAATATGAACCCAAGCGGCGATGGCAGGATACCCGGTGGCCTGTGAGGCCACCGGGCATTTCGGAGGAAGGCGCCGCTTCTACGTGTAGAGCCTACGCTTCACGGCGTCACCGTGGCTGTGGCGTAGGCGATCAACGGCCCAATGTGCACGCCGATCTGCGCCACGCCAGGGTTGATGGCCTCGAACTCTCCGGATGCCAGATAGCGCAGGACCTGTACCTCCGGCGAGGAGGTCGACCAACCGATATTCGAGCCCTGGTAAAGCTCGGCGGCGACCTCGTCATAGACGATCTCGAAGCGGATAGTATCGCCAACAGCCGCCGTGACCGACTCGGGCACGAGCGTGATCGTGCCGAGCGTTCCTTTCGGCACGACCTCGATACTGGCGTAGGTGGTTGAGCCATCGGGGAACGTGGCGCTCACGTCGGTCATGCCGGGAGCGACCGCCTGCAGGAGGCCGTTCTCGTCCACGGTCGCGACCTGCGGGTCGAGGCTTGCCCATTCCACGGGCGGCACCGGCCACGACGAACCCACGATCTCCAGCTGGCGCGAAACGTCCTCTTCGATCAGCAAGCTGGACGGTTTGATCGAGAAGATGTCAGCGTCGGGCGGGCTGGGATCGTAGACCTCGATCTCGGCGGAATCGACCTCGGTCTCCGTCGTCGCCACCAGGTAGGCCAGCCCCACCGCGATGGTCGTGACCAGTCCCGTCTCATCGACCTCGAACACGGCGGGGTCGGTGCTGCTCCAGGTCACTTGCGGCCGCTCCGTCCCCTCGGGGTGCGACACATCGAACTGCAGTTCGAACCCGACGGGCACTACCGCGGCGTCGGGGAAGATCGCGAACGGGCCGGGCGGCGGCGACGTGGTCACGATCACCAGGGCGGAATCGAGCACGCCCTTGTACTCGACCGTGACGTACGCCTCGCCGATGCTGGCCGCGTTGACCCCGCCACCCTGGCCGACCCATACCACCGACGGATCGGTCGTGCCCCAGGTGAGCTCCTCGTTGGGGAACTCGTTGATGATCCGGGCACCGCTGTCGACGGCGACCAGGAACGCGCTGGAAGACTCGACGGGGAGCCGCAGGGTATCGGGGAAGAGCCGAACCACGTAATCGCCGCTCAAATCGCAAGGCTCGGTGCTGAATTCCACCGTCTCGGTTGTCTGCAGATGCTCGCNNCCAATCTCGATCACATAGTCGGTCGACCCCAGCAGCTGGGTGAGAGGTCGAACGTCGACGATCGTGCCGCCTTCCCGCAGCGCAAACGCCAGCGGATGCAGACCTCGGCTGCTCCGCAGCCGGATCGTCTCGTCCGTCACCGATGCGGGGTCGATTGGCTCGCTGAACACGATCGTGAACAGCGGGTTCACCGGAACGCTAGTGCGACGCTTGGGCGGTTCCGTACGCACCACGACCGGTGGCACGAAGAGGATCGGTATCAGCGACGTCTCCGTCATCGATCCGTCTCCAGGATCGAGTACGGAGACCTCCAGCAGATCACCGGTCGTCGCAGGAACCGCCACTGGGTCGAGTCCGCCGGCAACCGTCGGCACGCGGGACTCGAGACCGTCACGGTTCTTGACGACGATCTCGCTTCCCTCGGACAGCGAGCCCGGCTCGACGGAAACAAAGGCGAGCTGCTGCGTGTTGCGCAGACCACGGGAGAGTGAAACGATCAGCCCGGGTATCTCGCCGCCGAACTCATCGATCATCGGCCCACCATCATTTCTCGGTTCGGTTGGCGGGTCGTTGCAGACCGCCGAAGCCAGCGCGACTATCGTCAACAAGGCGGTCAACTTTACTTTACGCTCGAGCATCATCGCATCCCCCTTTAACCGCGGCGTCACACCGATACCGATGAGACGGCATTTCCGCATTTCTGGCTGGCACCGTCTGCTTCGGTCACCGGCCGCTCCGTCGTCGTCCCCCCAAGTGTCGTTGCACGGAAACCGATCATCGTTCTGCTCAATTCCCGGGAGAGCCCGTTAGGACGAACCCCGCCCAGTAATAGGGGTGCGCCAGACTCTCGTTGCTGATCGCATCACGCTTCGCTTCCGACAGGGCCCGGGAGTACCGAGTCCCGGCAGCCAGCCGTCGATGGAACGAGCTGACGAAGTCCGCCGTGCGCAGATCGTCGACAGGCCACAGGGTGGCCACGACGTTATCGGCACCGGCGTAGAGGAAGGCGCGCACCAGCCCGACCCAGTCATCCCCGCTGGGTACGTTTCCCACCGATCCTGAGCCCAGGGCCGTCTGACAGGCACTCAGAACCACCAGACCGGCGGACAATCTCGAGCGCAGGACTTCGTGCACATCGAGGCGGCCATCATCTCTGGTCCCTGGGAAGAGCTGGATGTAGGAGAAGAGCGGGTTGTGACGATTCAGCACTCCCCGAGTCGCCAGATGGAGCACTCGAGGAGCGGACGCGGCGGCGAGCGTCGCCTCGTTGGCTTCCGCTCCTCGGTATACCCGCGCCCTCGACCCCCAAACTTCTCGTATCGCCGACACTTCCCTGCCCGTTCCCGGCAGCTCGCCCTCCAGCGGCGCCAACGCGAGCACGCCATGGCGCCGTTGCGCAGGCCGCTGGCCGGTGCGCAGCCAGGTCGAGGCAGAAGGGGTGTAAACGATGTCGTGGTCTTCAACGAAATAGCGTTCGCTACCCGCGTCGTCGTCTATCAATGCCTCGAAGGGCAGATAATGGAGCTCGAGGTGCGGCACGATGATCACCATCTCGCGCTCGTCGAGCAGACCTGCCTCACGCACCGGTCCGATGAGAACGTCGTCGAGGCCGCGCAACGCCCCACGCCACAGCTCCGCGCGATCGGGTTCGTTCTCCAACGCCCAGCGTGCGAAGTCGATCTGAGCCCTCAGGGCCGCGCGCCCCAGGGCAATCGATGTCTGAGCTACGTCGGACTCAGAGACCACGAAGATCCACAGCTGATCGTCGGAGACCAGGTACTCGATCAATAGTTGGCCGGGTTGCAGGGCGCCCTGGATCGCCTGGAGCGAGACAGTTTCACCACGCAACGCGCGAACGTAACCGGGCTCGGCATCGCGTATGCGGTCGAGCAGCTCGCGGTACGCGGACTGCATCGCCAGAAGCTCCTCCCGGAGCTCGGTTGCGCCCGCCGCCGAAACGCCGCGTCGCCCGTCATCGGCCGCCAGCAGACGGCCGGTCAGCTGACCGATGCTGTCACTCAGTTGCCGTTCACGAGCTCGCAGTGCACCCTCGTTGTGGGAAACGGTCCGCTGGCGAGCCAGCTGATCCAACAGGTAGCGGGCGCGGAGTCTCTCGCTCACCGCTAGCGCGCGCGTCGGCTCGCCGCGACGAGCCCAGAGGCGCGCCAGGGCGGCGTAAGGCTCCCATTTGTCCTCGAGATACATCGCCCGTCGATCGTCGAAGCGGACCCAATCGGCCAGGTCCTCGATGATCGCGATGGCCGAATCGTACTGAGCGATCGCTCCCTCATGGTCGCGTGCCCGTTCCAGCGCCTGCCCGGCCTGGTAGTGTAGCCACCACTGAACGGCAGGGATCCCGGTGGCCAGCGTGTGTGCGTCCCGGAGCAGATGCAAAGCGCGTCGCGGCCGCTGCCAGCGCCCCTCGATCCCCGCTCGGGCGCCGAGAGCCAGCGCGGCGCCAGCACGATCCGTGGCATCGGCGAACTCCCGATAGGCCGTCGACAACGCTGCCCGCGCCGACGTGCTGTCATCGCTCCCGGCCCGGGCCAGACCGAGCAACAAGTGGCTCCAGGCGCGGGCACGGCCCGCGGGCTGCACGGCGACGACTGGCTCGAGCCGCCGAACCACTTCTTCGTAACGACCACGGGCCAGTTCGAGCTGTGCGTGACCTTGCGCGGCCTCGGCAAGCCCGGTCATGTCTCCCACGGCTCGATAGAGGCGCTCCGCCCGGTCGTAGCTCGCCCGCGCCGCGTCGCTTCGGTTGAGCGTGAGCTCGATGTCGCCCCTGATGACCGCGACGGCAGCCCCCAGTCCGAAGTCGGTATAAGCCCCTCGCAACCGTTCTTCGGCTGTGCTGATCTCCTCCAACGCTTCATCGATGCGACCGGTGGCAACGAAGACAGAAGCCAGCAGACGGCGAACTTCGATCTCACCTCGGGTGTCACCCAGACGGCGGTAGAGAGCCAGCGCCTTCCGGTATTGATCGATGGCGGCATCGTAGGCGGAGATCCCGGCCTTTAGCGAGCCGAGGTTGCGATGCGCGAGCGCCTGGTTCACCGCTTCGCCCTCCGCGCCGTACAGCTTCAGCGCTCGCTCGAAGTAGCGCTCGGCCTCCACGATTTCGAGGCGGCGGACGGCCAGACCACCCAAGTTGAGCAGGTAATCCGCGGTCCTGACGTTCTCGTCGTGCCGTTCACTGATCTCGAGGGCCAGCGCGTAGTGCTCGTTGGCCGAGGCGAGATCGCCCAGCGCCTCCGCGATGAGCCCGGCGCTGTTGTGATCCGCGGCCACCCCACTGGAGTCGCCGGCCGCCGCGTGCAAGCGAGCCGCCTGCATGTTCCACTCGATCGCCGTCCGCAGGTCTCCGCTTTCCCAGGCGATGTTGCCGAGAATCGTCGCCGCGTTTCCGGCGCTCAGCCGATCGCCGAGCCGTTGGGCGCTCTCCAGCGCCTGGTGCAGATAAACGCTGGCGCTGTCAACCGAGCCCTCCTCGTAGAACCCGGCTCCAAGGTTACCGACGATGCGGGTGACCCCGACCGAGTCGCCGATCCGTTCCGCCAGTCGACCGGCCTCTCGCCAGCTAGCGCGAGCCCGGCCGGGCCCCTCGCTGAAGAGCTGCTCGTTGCCGAGCCGGCGCAGGCTGTCCGCCTGCAGATAGAGACTGCGGGCCGACGGCGACAGTGCGCTCGCCCAGCGGACGCGCTCGCGGAGGAAGGGGTCATTCCACACTCGGGAGTAGGCCGCCGCCAGGGCGCGGGCCGACTCCAGCGCTCGCGGCGCGGGCCGGCTCATGTCGAGACCGGCCCGCAGAGCGGCGGCGATGCTGTCACGCGCCTGGTCCGGCCGACGGCGCACGAACGCGTCGACGTCGTGCGCTTGTCCGGCGGCCGGCCGCGGTACGGCGGTCAGCAAGAGGAGAGAGAGAAGAGCGTGCCTGTGCATCATGGCCGCACCACGAATTCCCGAAATTCGGACGCGATCCACCGGGTCACTTCCAACCGGGCCCTCACCCGATAGAAGTACGGAACGTTCGGGTTTACAACGTCGCTCGGGACCTGAAGCTCGGTGTCCTCGGTGCGCTCCGTATATACCATCCGCCCGTCGCCAGCGGTCACCTCGACTTCGTACAGGTCCGCGCCCAGCACGGGCTGCCAGCGGACCAGGGGTGCCGTCGCCAGCTCGCCCTGCGCCCCGATGACCTGCACCTCGGCTACGGTTATGGTCGCCGAGCGGTGTGACTCGCCGGCAGCTCCGTCCTCGAGCAGGCGCGGGACCACCAGGATCCCGGCGATGCTCGCCGCCACCAACGCCACCGCACCGAGCCGGCGGTACCCGAGCCACTCAGCGCCATCATTCCCCCGCGCTTTCTCGGATACCACCAGCAGTCGGGCGGCCGACGCCACTTCGCGCCGTAACCGGGGGTCCTCGCACAACCGCTCCAGCTCCGCTTCGCTCCGCGCGCCGGGTCGCACATATCGGACGATGGTCTCCGGATCGTTTCGTTCCGCCGCCGGGCCGCCGGCCGCCGCCCGCAATCCGACGGCGATCTCGGCCAGCGTTTCACCGTCCGAGAGGCTCTGCAGCCAATCCCTCAGCGAATCGCTCCCGTCTCTCGTGCGCCTGAGTTTCCACATGACTAGCCTCCCCCTTCGCTCTTCCGCCGCGTCGTCTGCGGCGACGCTCAACCGCGTATCACGGACCGCCGGGATCCGATTGCTCACCCCGAGCCTCGAGCCGACGACGCACGTTCGCCAGGGCGCGATAGACCCGGTTGTAGACCGCCTTGCGATTGGGCCAGCCGACGATCCGTGCCACCTGCTCCGCCGGGACGTCGTCCACGACGAAAAGCAGTGTGGCGGCTCGGACGTCCGCCGGCATGGTTTCGAGAAGAGCCAGCACCCGCTGGTAATCGATCCGGGCCTCGTTCGGAAGGACAGGGCCGCTGGCGAGCTCGATCGCCGGGTCGACACCCACCAGTTCCCGCGCCAGTGGGCCCTCGCGTCGCTCGATCTCCCGGTACAGCTCGCGTACCGCGCGCAGGAAAGCGCCGAACCCGCCATCGAAGGCGCCCTCCGAGCTGAGCGACTCGTACGCTTCCACGTAGGGCATCCTGGCGAGGACGACGCGCTCGAATATTAGCCGATGCAGGTCACCGAGAGCACCGAGCGCGTCAGCGAGTCGCCGCCTACCGTGCGTCTGGCGATACCAGTCGACCACCAGGTTGCGCACCACCGTGACCAGCCAGGTCGAGAAACGTGCTGGCCCCTCTGGCTCGAAGCGTCGCAACCGCCGGAAGTCAGTTTCGCGTAGCTTCTCGCAGACCAGGGCGAACGCGTCCATCCGCTCCTCGCTGTCGCGGACCAACCTGCCGATCGTGGCAAAGATCAGGTTCCGGTACCTGGCGAGGAAGTCGTCCCACGCGGACTCGCGATCGCCTGCTGCCAAGCGTCGCGCCCACGTCTCGTCGAGTTCGAACGGCTCGCGCATCTCCGCTCCCGGTTACACGGACAGATGCGATCCGAGTGCTCGCGCGCCAGAGGCCGGCCGGGCATCGATGGACGTCGCCCGGTGGGCTCTACGCGACTAACGAGCGGCCGCCTCCCGTTGTTTCGTCCGGACCCGATCGCCATCGGTCCCCGGACTGTTCGGACGTGGGACGGCGGTCCCCATCGGCGAACAGCGCCGCCGCCGCCCGGCCCGGTTCCAGCGCGGCAACTCACTGATCTGAAATGGGTTAGACCTGACGGCGCCTGGCACCTTTCTTCCCAACCCGATCGGTACGGCACCGTGTGAGCGCGTCGGCAGCGGCGGGAGTTGTCGTACACCCTGGCGGACCTGGCGGCGTTCAACATCGACTCCAAGGTGGTGAGCGGCGGCGGAGGCATGGCGGAACGGGTCAACGCCTCGGTGGTCACGCCGAACTTCTTCCGGGTAACCGTCGCCCTCGCCACCTCCCGCGACCCGGAGTCGCTGCTGCCCCTCGTACGCCGGTCAGCGACGCGATGAGCCTGGGCCGCCTAGTCTCCGGGACCCTGGCCGGCCGTCGAGCCAACTCGGTTCTGCTGGGGATTTTTGGCGCGCTCGCCCTGACGCTGGCAGCCGTGGGCATCTACGGCGTGATGAGCTACATGGTCAGCGAGCGAACCCGGGAGATCGGTCTGCGCAGCGCCCTCGGCGCGACGCGCCGCGATGTCACCCGGCTGGTGCTCAGCCGGTCGATGCAGGTGACGGTCGGCGGCGTCATTGTGGGAGGCGCCGCGGCGATCGTCGTCGCCCGGCTGATCGCCGGTTTCCTCTTCGGCGTCGGTGCCTGGGACCCGCTGACTTACGCGCTGGTGATCGCNNCCGATGGAGGCGTTGCGCTACGAGTGATCGGGAGATCCCGGGTCGTCGGGGGCGCCCTCCCGATTCCGGATCGAGGGCCGCCCCGGTGCTACGACCGTGATCTTCTGAACAGCGATGTACCAAAGCGAAGTGTAAGCAAATTCGAGAAGAAGTCCGCGTCGCGAAATGTGAAGCCGAGAATCTGATTCACTCCGGTGCCGAGGGGAGCCCGTCCAGCGAGACGCCTGCCCAGACCGATGGACTCGAGGACCTGTGACATCTTGTCGCTGCCGGCCTTCGCCGAATCGACCTCTTTGAGCGTCGTGAACAGCACCGCCCGGCCCCCGTCGCCCACGACCATCAACAGCGGCATGGGCGTTCGGGACGTGACGTTGTAGTCCTGCATGACCTCGATCGCTTCCGGCGAATCGACTTTCATCGCGTGGCAGGCGAAGGTCTTGTTCAGGAAGTCGGCGAACTCGGCGTTCCCAAACAGGTGTCGCTCGACATTCTCCGAGACCACACCGTCATCGCCGTAGAAGTAGACCAGCAGCCGTCCGTTATAATTCGCTTCCGCGTCCGCCAGCGCGGCGAGAAACGTTTCGTACTGAAACCGCACTTCACCCCGCGTCAGCCCGGCATCCGCCGTCGTCGGATCGCTCGCGACATCCGAACAGGCGACGATCGCGGTCGTGAGCACCAGCAGTGACACGCCGGCCAGCCGTCCGGCTTTCCGCGCGGCTGCCAGCTCGATGGCGTCATGTTTCCTCATGCTCATCGCAACAATCCTCCTCTTGAGTTGAGTGAACGCCCCGAACATGCCGATCCCCCGTACCTGGGGCGCCACACCGAACTCAGCCAGGCGCAGCAAGGTCGCGGCGTAGTCTCGCGGGCGGCAGCCCTCGCGGGCCAACACCTCAGCGTCACAAGCCATCTCACGAAACCGGCTGATCTCCGCGCGCAGCAGGTGAACCAGCGGATGCAGCGCGAAGATGATCGTCGTCAAACCCTCGAGCGCCTGGAAATACGAGTCGCGGCGCCGCACGTGGGTCAGCTCGTGAGCGAGCGCGATCTCCAGCCCTCGCCGGTCGGCCAGCAGGCTCGCCGGCACCACCACGACCGGTCTGAAGACTCCTAACGCCATCGGCACGATGTCCCCCGGCGCCACCGCGAAGCGAAGCCTCTTCGAACGGCTCGCCTGATCGATACCGGGCCGAGCAGCGAGCTCGAGCTCCGGATCGTCCACGAAGCGCAGCGTCCTCTTCAGCCGGCCCAACGCTACGATGTCGCGCGCTGACTTGAGAGCCACGAGCAGGCTGGCCAGGCCGCCAATCAGTACGGCGAGTCCCGGCCAAAACCCGGGCGGAAGCGATTTCCCCTCGGGAGATTCTTCGTCCGCGGCCACGGCCACGTCGGTCGCCGGTGCGACCACCGTGGTCACAGCCGGCCCAATCACCCACTCGCTCAGGATCGGAACCGGTCGCCGCGGCACGCTCACCAGTCCCGCCTCACCCAGCAGCACCAGGACAATGCCGAGCGGCAGCGCGAGCAAGAGGGCGGTTCGCGCCTTCTCCTGCACGGCCGGATGGATGCTCCTCAACAGGTGGAGCAACCCCAGAACCGTCACGGCCAATGCCGTCCAGAGGATCACGGGCCCCAGAAGCGTCCCGAGCGGCATGCCTCGTCCGACCTCCGAAATCCACCCCGTCCAGCCGCTCACGAGCCTCCCTCCTCTTCATCCGTGGCCTCATCCGATTCGTCCATTCGCCGGATCAGCTCCATGATCTCCGCCCGCTCCCCCTCCGTCAGCCGCCCACGCTTGACCAGAGTCTGCACCAGCGACACCGGCGATCCCCGAAACGCCTTGTCCATGATCTCCTTCAGGATCGCGGCCCGTACCTGCTGCGCCGACCTGGCCACCGTGTAGACGTACGCCGCGCCTTCCCGCTCGTACTCCAGGTAGCCCTTGTCGGCCAGCTTCCTCATGACGCTCATGACCGTCGTGTAGGCCACGTCGCGGTCTTCGAGGACCCGCTTGTGTACATCGGCCACCGTGGCACGCTTCAACTCCCACATATGCTGGAGCAGCTCCAGCTCGGTCTCGCCCAGAGGGGCGAAGGATTTCTTAGGCATCCGACCTCCGACTCGCTGCTACTAGTCTCGTAGTACTATCTTTATAGTAACCACGCCGCCCCTCGTCAAGGAGCGGAGTTCGGACCCGAATCGTGACGGGCCGGGAGCCGCGTCCTGTCTGCCGATCGAGATCGAACCCCCTCCACCCTTTTGGACGACCGCCGGCAGCGAGCCTATCTTTGCCTTCGATCTTCCCCCCTGTCGACGCGTCAGAGGGAGCGCCGGCCGGCGCGTCGAGTGACGCCAGGGCCGGAAAGAGGATCGCACGCGAAACCAAGAGCGAGTCGGATGCCTCGGATTCTGATGCGAACCGCCCTCCTGCTGGGCCTGTGCTCAGCGGCCGCGGGACAGCCGGAGTCGGCCGCATCGCTTCGAGTCGGGGTCGACCTTCGTGCCGAGCTGTTCGCGATCATCTGGCGGCTTGCGGGCAGTCATGTCTACAACATGGGAACGCTGGGGCCGTACGTCTCCGAGATCGACGATCATTTCGGCAGCTACGAAGATCACCCGGCCGTGGAGCTCGCACGGGGTCTGCTCGAGATGGGGGTGGATTTCAGCGCCGTGATGACAGTCGCGATCCACACGACCGGGGTCGACGAGCTGCGCGAGAAGGTCCCGCTGGATGCCCCCGGCGG
>JABAHS010003051.1_pt3 | contig 50538 bp, 52 predicted proteins | sample 7062111 | NCBI WGS metagenome assembly JABAHS01 (sample SAMN14534600, study PRJNA622989) | marine sediment metagenome | biome: marine biome [ENVO:00000428]; feature: marine pelagic biome [ENVO:01000023]; material: deep marine sediment [ENVO:00002113]; isolation source: pool of 4 deep marine... | reverse complement strand
CATGGCAACGACATTGGCGGCTCGCTGCGCTTCCCCTCCTACTGCAATGGCGTGACCAGCGTAAAACCCACCTTCGGCAGGATCCCGAGCTACAACCCGTCGATGACGGCGGAGCGGGGAATGCTGGCGCAGCTGATGTCGGTGCAGGGGGCGATCTGCCGGGAGGTGCGTGACGTGCGCCTTGCCACGCGCGTCATGGCGCATGGTGATCCCAGAGATCCCTGGTGGGTGCCGGTGCCCTTTGAAGGTGGACCTGCACCCCGCCGGGTGGCGCTGACCAGGGAAAGCTACGGGTATCCGATTCACCCCGAGCTGCTCGCCGCGCTGGATCGGACGGCCGCTCACCTGGTCGATGCGGGCTACGAGGTGGAAGAGGTGACCACGCCGTCCATCGCCGAGCCCGCCCAGGGCTGGTTTGACGTGGCCATCTTCGAGATGAAGGAAACCATCGGCCCGGTGGTGGAGCAGGCCGGCAGCGACACGCTGCAGCAGATTTTCCACTGGTACTACGACTTCGGGGATCTGGTGGACGCGGATGGCTATCGCGAGGGCATTGCCGCGCGCACGACGCTGACGCGGCGCTGGAACGTATTTCTGGACGAGTACCCGCTTGTTCTCAGCCCGTTCCTCATGCGGCCAACCTATTCGTGGAACTATGATGCGGTGAGCTACGAGCAGGCTCACGATCTCTTCAATTCGGGTATCTACAGTTTCGGGGTCAACTACCTCGGGCTTCCCGCGGGCGTCGTGCCGGTGGGTCAGGTCGAAGGGCTTCCGGCCGGCGTGCAGATCATCGGCCGGCGGTTTCGAGAGGACCTCATTCTCGATGCCATGGAGGCCGTGGAGGCACGTGTTGGCGTGATGGCCCACGAGCTGTGGGAGTCCGAGGCCTCTGTTGCCGATTGAGGTCTGAATGCGAAGCATCAGCGTTGTGATTCCGGTGCTGAACGACGCGGCCGCGCTGCGCCGATTGCTCGACAGGCTCGAGTCGCTGGTCGCCTTTTCGAGCATTGCCTGGGAGATCGTCGTGATCGACGGCGGCAGCAGCGATGGTTCTCAGACCATCGGCGCCAATCGTGGCTGCCGGACGATCAGATCCTCGCCCGGTCGCGGCCGGCAGTTGCAGGCGGGCGTCGAAGAAAGCTCGGGCGATTGGATCTGGATGCTGCACGCTGATTCCGAACCGGATGCTGGCATCATCGGCTATCTGGGAACGCTCGATGCTCCGGCGTGGGGCCGGCTCGACGTTCGATTTTCCGACGGGCCCGCTTTCCTGGCCGTGGTGGCAGCGCTGATGAACTGGCGCTCCCGGCTGACGGGGATAGCAACGGGAGATCAGGGCATCTTTGCCCACCGCTCGCTGCTCGATGCGGTGGGCGGCGTGCCGCGTCAAGCGCTGATGGAGGACGTGGAGCTGTCGAAACGCCTCAAGTCCCGTTCGCGTCCGCTTTGCCCCCGCGCCACGTTGACGACCTCGGGACGGAGGTGGCGTACCCGGGGCGTGCTGCGCACCATCTTGGGCATGTGGTGGTTTCGGTTGCGGTACTGGCTGGGTGTCGATCCTGAGCGCCTGGCCGGCGAGTATTACTCGTGAGCCATCTCGGAACGCTGTGCATCTTCGCGCGCGCGCCGGAGCGCGGCGCCGTCAAGACGCGCCTGGCGGCCCGGATCGGCGTTGATGCGGCCCTGGCCGCATATCGGCGGCTTGTTGAGCTTGCGCTCTCCCGGTACGCGAAGATCCCCGATCTGCATTCCGAGCTCTGGGTGAGCGGCGATCCTGCCCACCCGGAAATGCGCAGGTGGTCATCGGACTGGCACCTGCCGTTGTTCGAGCAGCGTGGCGCCGATCTGGGGGAGCGCATGGCCACAGCCATTGCCCATGGCTGCGAACAGGGCGCCGGGACACTGATCGTCGGGGTGGACTGTCCGTGCATCAGCGGCGCGTATGTCCGGGATGCGGCCCGCACGCTTCGCACGACGGATCTCGTGCTGGCGCCGGCTGAGGATGGCGGCTATGGCCTGATCGGCCTGCGCCGGCCAGTGCCCGAGCTGTTTCAGGGTGTGGCCTGGGGCAGCGACAGCGTCCTTGCCGAAACGCTGGCTAAATCTCAGAACCTGAAGCTACGCCACGAGCTGCTCGCAACCGTCTGGGACGTGGACGACGCCGCGGACTGGGAGCGATTTCTCGAGTCCGAGCACGGCTAGGTCGGGGTGAGCGTAGGGCCTGGCCGCCGCGAATCAGGCCTGGGGCGCGTGCTCGGCAGCGATTCCCCGAATCCTTGCAACCATCGCGCGCAATCCGTTTCCCCGGCTGGGACTCAAATGCTGGAGCAGTTCCAGATCCTCGAACAGGGCGTCCACGTCGAACGCCAGAATCTCCGCCGGCGAGCGTTTGTCGAAGGCGGCAAGGATGATCGCGATCAGCCCGCGGACGATGTGGGCGTCACTGTCGATGGCGAAGGTGAGGCTGTCCGCGCCGGGGTCGTAATCAGCCACGAGCCATACCTGGCTCTGGCAACCGCGCACCAGGTTGTCGCCGGTCTTCAGGGCGTCGTCGAGAGGGGGAAGATCACGCCCAATCTCGATCACGAAGCGGTACTTGTCTTCCCACGAGTCGAAAAACGCAAAGCTGTCGCGAATGTCGCCGATGTCCATTGGTCAGAAAAGACCGAGCTCCAGCTGGGCTTCCTCGGTCATCATGTCCCGGGACCACGGTGGGTCGAAGACGAGGTCCACCTGCACGGATTCGATATGGGGGACGTGTCCGACCCTGGATTTGATGTCCTCCACCAGCACGGGGCCCATGCCACAACCGGGCGCGGTGAGGGTCATGGTGATGTGAACGTCTCCATCGGTCAGCTCGCAGGCGTAGATCAGCCCGAGGTCGACGATGTTCACGGGAATCTCAGGGTCGTAGACGGTTGCCAGGGCGGCCTGGACCTGATCCATGTCCACCTTGCCGTCTGCCGGAGGCTCGAACTCGAGGGTCTCCGGCTCGAACCCTAAAGCGTCCGCGTCGGCGCCGTCTACACGAGCCATGTTCCCGTTGATGATCACGGTGTAAGTGCCGCCGAGATTCTGCGTCAGCGTCACGAACGTGCTGGACGGGATCGTGATGGGGTCACCGGTCGGGACAAGCCTCGCCTGGCATTCCCGCGTGGTGGCGATGATGCGCTTCTCCACTGGCCCGTCGCGCGTCAGGAACCCGGGATGGAGAAACTTTCGCCGCAGCCGCAGTGTGACTCCGCGTTGGGGTTCTTGAACTTGAGGCTCGAGTTCAGGCCCTCGGTCACGTAGTCCACTTCCGTTCCGCTCACCATGGCCAGGTCTTCGCTGCTCACGTAGAGGTTCAAGGCCTCGGCGACCTCGAAGGCTCGATCGTTCTCGGCAGGCTCGTCCATGTAGTCGAGGGTGTACATGTAACCGTTGCAGCCGCTTTCCTTGACCCCCAGTCGCAAAAACCGATGCCCGGACTTGGCGATCTGGCTCCGGATGTGCTCGGCCGCGGCGGGCGTTACCGCTATCTGTGTGGGCTCGAAGGTGCGGACGCTCATGATCTTCCTCTTGATTCCATCATACGAAAGACAGCGCTTTGCGTAACGCGGCGACGAATCTTTCGACGTCGCCTTCCGAATTATACAGACCCACGGAGGCCCGAATGGTGCCGGGAATCCCAAGCCGTTGCATCAAGGGCATTGCGCAATGGTGACCCGTGCGCACGGCCACGCCCTGCTGGTCGAGCAGGGTGCCGATGTCGTGCGGATGACTGTTGTCCACCAGAAAGGACACCACCGAGGATCGCTGGGCAGGCTCGCCGACGAGTTGGACGCCCTCCATCTGCCGCAGCTGGCTCAGCGTCAGATCGACCAGGCGGTCCTCGTGAGCGCAGGCGTCGTCCCGCGGGATTCCGCTCATGTAGTCGATGGCGGCCGCCAGGCCGATCGCGCCCGCTATATTGGGCGTGCCGGCCTCGAACTTGTAGGGCAACCGGTTGTAAGTGCTCTTCTCGATGGAGACGTGCTCGATCATCTCGCCACCGCCCTGCCAGGGAGGCATCCCATCGAGCAGCGATTCACGCCCATACAGCACGCCGATGCCGGTGGGGCCGAACATCTTGTGGCCCGAAAATGCGTAGAAATCGCAACCCAGGGAGCGGACGTCGACGGCGAGGTGCGCGACCGCCTGAGCACCATCGATCAGCGTGGTGGCGCCGGCGCTTCTGGCCAGCTCCACGATGCGATGAACGGGATTGATGGTGCCGAGCGCGTTGGAGATGTGCCCGATGGCGATCATTCGCGTACGCTCGCTGAGCTTTGCCTGGAAGTCGTCGAGATCGATGTCGCCGGAATCTGCGATCTCCGCCGCCACGATCCGCGCGCCCGACCGCTGAGCGAGCATCTGCCAGGGCACGATGTTGGAGTGGTGCTCGAGGTGCGTGATCAGAATCTCATCGCCCGGTCGCAATTGCCCGGTCAAGCAGTTGGCGACGAGATTGATGGCCTCGGTGGTGCCTCGCGTGAAGACGATCTCGCTGGTAGATGCCGCATTGACGAACTGACGGACTCTTTCCCGCGCGTCCTCGAACGCCCGGGTCGCCTCGTCGGAGAGCGCGTGCGCGGCCCTGTGGACGTTCGCGTTGCAGTTTCGGTAATAGGCGTCGATGGCCTGCAGAACCACCTCGGGCTTCTGCGACGTGGCGGCGTTGTCGAGGTAGACCAGCGGCGCGCCGTTCACCTCGCGCTTAAGAATCGGGAAGTCCAGCCGCAGCCGTTCGACGTCGAAGCTCATTGCAGCGCCTCCCGTATCCGGGCGGAGACCGCATCTGCGAACGGTCCTTCGATGCACTCGCGCAGAAAACCGTTGCATAGCAGCACGCGCGCCTCTGCTTCCGGCAAGCCGCGCGAACGCAGGTAGAACAGACTGTCCTCGGAGAGCTGGCCGACCGTGGCACCGTGGGCGCAGCGGACGTCGTCGGTGTAGATTTCGAGCTCGGGCTTGGTGTCGATCTCGGCCTGAGGGTGAAGTGACAGGTTTCGATTGGTCAGCCTGGCATCGCTTGCGCTCGCACCTTCGTGGATATGGATGCGACCATTGAAGACGGAGCGGCTGCGGCCGGTGCCGATGCCGTGAACCCTCTGGCGGCTCACGGTGTCGCGCGATCGGTGCTCGACCACGAACTGCTGATCGATGTGGCTGCCTTCGTCGGCCAGGAAGGCGGCCGTGACGTTCACGGATGCACCGGGGCCGGCCAGCGCGAAGTGGCAGTCGCTGCGCCGCTGCCGGCCACCGAAGTGATACTGACTGAGCTCGTAGGTCGCGTCATCAGCCAGCACCGCGACGAGTAGTGACCAATGTGGCGCCTGGTCGTCCAGTGCGCAGCGAGCGTGTCGGATGCGCCCGCCGTGCTCGACCTGCACGACGATAAGCTGACCGCTGCTCGAACCGCCTGGAGAGCGCTCGTGCAGATCGACCTCGGCGCCTGCCGCCACTTGGATGAAAGTTGCCTGATTGGCGTGTGTTCCCAGGTTCAAAGTCAAAGGCGCACGCGCGCTTTCGGTGACCTGGCAATAGCTCCCGGCGCCGCCGTTGAGAAGCGCGAGGTCCGCAAGCGGATAGCGGGCGGCATCGATCTCGCCAGACATGGCCCTCACCGTGTCCGCCTGTTCCGGCGACAGCTCGCCAAGAGGAGTGACCGTGACCCCGGGCTGATCGGCGCCGTGGATCTCGGGCGGTGGGCCGTCGGCGTGAGCGGCTTCGACCAGCGCGGTTACGAACGGCTTGATTGCGGTGTACTTCCAGTGCTCCCGAATCGCTGGCGCGGTCAGCCCTCGATCCAGGCGCGCAAGGCCCGCTTGCGCGTCGAACCAAGAAGGTGCGGTTCCGGCCAGATCCCTCATCTCCGCGAGAGCGTCGTTCATGCGGTGATCCACCCGTAACCCTTCTCTTCTAGCTCTACGGCCAGTTCCTTTCCGCCGGACCTCACGATTCGGCCCTCCGACAGAACGTGCACCACGTCGGGCACGATGTAATTGAGAAGCCTCTGGTAGTGCGTGATGAGGAGCACGCCATTGCTCGGTGAGCTGAAGCGGTTCACGCCGCCGGCCACCACCTGAAGGGCATCGATGTCGAGCCCCGAATCCGTCTCGTCGAGAACGGCGAGGCGGGGTTGGAGCAGCAGCAACTGAAGTATCTCGTTGCGCTTCTTCTCGCCGCCCGAAAAACCCTCGTTCACGCCTCGCTTGAGGAATTCGGGATTGAGCTCGAGGTCCGCCGCTACGGCCCTGACCGCCTTCATGAAGTCGACGGTGCTCAACGGCTCTTCACCCCGAGCCGCGTGAAGGCTGTCCACCGACGCCTTGAGAAACTCCATGTTGCTCACACCGGGAATTTCCACGGGGTACTGGAAGGCGAGGAAGATGCCGAGATGGGCGAGCTCGTCCGGCTCGAGATCGGTGATGTCCTGATCAAGGAACGAAACGCTGCCGCCGGTGATCTGAAACCCCGGTCGTCCGGCTAAAACGTTGGCCAGCGTGCTCTTGCCCGACCCGTTGGGGCCCATCATCGCGTGAACCTCGCCTGGCTCGATGCGCAGGTCGAGGCCTTTCAGGATCTCCTTTTCCGACACGGTGACGTGCAGGTCACGAATCTCCAGGAAGCTCATCCCACGGCTCCTTCCAGGCTGACTTCCAGGAGCTTTGCCGCTTCAACCGCGAACTCCATGGGCAGTTCCCTGAACACTTCCTTGCAGAACCCGTTGACGATCATGCTGACCGCCTTCTCGGCATCTATGCCTCGTTGCTGGCAAAGAAACAGCTGCTCGTCGCTGACCTTCGAGGTGGTCGCCTCGTGCTCGATCACGGCCGAGGGGTTGGCACTTTCGATGTACGGGAAGGTGTGGGCTCCCGACGCGCTGCCAATCAGCAGTGAGTCGCACTGTGTGTAGTTGCGGGCGCCGCGAGCCGTCGGCGTGGTTCGCACGAGCCCCCGATAGCTGTTCTGGCTCTTTCCGGCGCTGATGCCCTTGGAGATGATCGTGCTGCGCGTGTCCGGGCCCATGTGGATCATCTTGGTGCCGGTGTCTGCCTGCTGATAGTTGTTGGTGAGCGCGACCGAGTAAAATTCGCCCACGCTGCTTTCTCCGCGCAGAACCACGCTGGGATACTTCCAGGTGATCGCGGAACCGGTCTCCACCTGGGTCCAGGAAATTTTCGACCGATCGCCGATGCAGGCGCCGCGTTTGGTGACGAAGTTGTAGATGCCGCCCTTGCCGTCCTTGTCGCCCGGATACCAGTTCTGCACGGTCGAGTACTTGATCTCGGCGTCGTCCATGGCGACCAGCTCGACCACGGCGGCATGCAGCTGGTTCTCGTCGCGCATGGGCGCGGTGCAGCCTTCCAGATAGCTCACGTACGACCCTGCCTCGGCGATGATCAGGGTGCGCTCGAATTGCCCCGTGTTGCGCGCGTTGATCCGGAAATAGGTGGAAAGCTCCATCGGGCAGCGCACGCCCTTGGGCACGTACACGAAGGACCCGTCGCTGAACACGGCGGAGTTCAGGGCCGCGTAGAAGTTGTCGCGTCGCGGAACCACGCTGCCGAGGTACTTCTGGACGAGCTCGGGATGCTCGTGGACGGCTTCCGAGATCGAGCAGAAGATGACGCCCGCCTCGGCGAGCTTGTCCTTGAAGGTCGTGGCGACGGAAACGCTGTCGAACACGGCATCGATGGCTACCCGAGGCTGGGATGCCGATTCGGGATCCTTGACCACCCCGGCGAGGATTTCCTGCTCGTGCAGCGGGATGCCGAGCTTTTCGTAGGTTTCCAGAAGCTCGGGATCGACCTCGTCCAGGGACTTCGGGCCATCTGTCTGGCTCTTCGGTGCCGAGTAGTAGGAGATCGCTTCGAAATCGATAGGCGGAAAATGCACATGCGCCCATTTGGGCGGCGTCATCTGACGCCATCCGGCATAGGCCTCCAGCCGCCAATCCCTCAGCCACTCCGGTTCTTCCTTCTTCCGGGAGATGAACCTGACCACGGATTCGTCCAGCCCTGGGGGCAGGGTTTCTGACTCGACATCGGTGGTGAAGCCGGCGCTGTATTCCGACTGCACCAGCTCTTGCACGGTCCGTTCAGACACGGTGAAAGCTGCCCTAAGTGAAAGAGCGCAATTGTACCCGCTGAGGGTGGCGCAATACCAGACTAATTTAGTCGGGTATTTATAACCGAGCCGCATTGCCAGGCCGGTTCGCGAGACGCGAAATTAGGTTTACTGGCGGGAAGCCTGCACAGTAACATCCGCGCCTTCCACGACCTACATCCGCAGGAGCCGACGCTCGTCATGCCCAAGCTCGAGCCACTTCCGGAGCCGAATATTTATCAGGCTTACGGGATCTATCTACTCGAATCAAAACACCGGCTCATCCGGCGATTGAAAAAGGCCTACCAGCCCTCCGTGCATGGACACAAAACCTGGAAGGCGAGCTTCCTGCTGATGGACTATCTTCAGCACCGTCCCATCGGCAAGAAGTCGCGGGTGATGGAGATCGGTTGCGGTTGGGGTCCTGCTTCCATCTTCTGCGCCAAGCGCTTCAAGGCCCGTATGACCGCCGTGGACGTCGACCGCGAGGTCTTTCCCTTTCTGGAAGTGCTCGCCGAGCTCAACGACATCAAGGTGAAACCGCTGGTGAGCCGGTTCGAGAAGCTGGATGCCGAGTGCCTGGGCAAGCAGGACGTCCTCATCGGGTCGGATGTGTGCTTCTGGGACAGCATGGTCAAGCCGCTCTCCAGGCTGATCAACAAGTCGCTGGCGGCCGGGGTGAAGCGTGTGATCATCACCGACCCGGGACGTCCCACGTTTTACGAGGTGTGCGATCTCGCCTCCAAGCGTCACCGGGTCGAACTGAACAGCTGGTACGCGACGGAGCCTGATTACTGCTCCGGAGAGGTGGTGGAGATTCGGCCTAAAAACTGATTAAAAACAATAGATTATAATATCTATCTGCGGTTAGGTCTCATTGGTGAGGAAGGCCTTCAGCTGGTTGGCAAGGCTAGCGCAAGCCGACGAGCGAACCCGCGCAATGAAGGGCACCGGGACCACGATTGCCGGGACGTAGCTGGTACCTACGGCATCGGAGCTGAGCTTGCCAGCCGCCCTGCCGTTGCGCACGTCCCACACGAACGCTTCGTAAGACGAGTCGTTTTCCCAGGTCAGGAAGCCGAAGCACCCCGCGCCCGTGGCCGTCACGCTGCACGTCAAAGAGCCGGCTGAGTCGGTCCGCTCGGTAGATCCCTCGACCCAGACCAGGTAGCGAAGATTCATCTCCTCCAACCGTCTGGCCAAAGGCGGCAGCGCGATCAGCTCCGGCAGGTCGGCCGTTTTCACTGGCGCCGTGCGCGGCTCAAACCAGGGGAAGAGGCTGTCCATGAACTGCTGTTCCTCGATCACGTTCATGCCCCCCGCCCCTCTGCCCAGGTTCTTGCTGATGCAGGTGACGAAGTCGAGCTCCGTCTCCGCGGATGTAGGCCGGCTGCGACGCCCGAGCACCACCACGGAGTCGGTGGCGTCCATGCCGGTTCTGGACTCGCGAACCTCCTGCACCGTGGCCGTGACGCAGCCGCCGAGAAAGGTAGCGAGTGCCGCGAGTGTTGCCAGGGGGATGATTCGTTGAAGCGCTGTCATGTAGTGCCTCCAATTTGGCGGTCGAGCCAAGCCCTAACGCTGGGCACGTTCCGAAACTGCACGGTGAAAAACGCCATGGCGTCCCGGCAGGCCGCGAGGGCGGCTGCCTGAAGAGCCGGCTGGTCGGTCTGCAGGCCGTAGTTGTCCTCGTCCGCCTTTCCGTAGGCGGTCAGCGGCCAGTCGGCCAGCAGCTGCCCTTCGCCGTCGTACAGCTGGAACTGATAGCGGATCCAGACCTCGTAGTAGTCGCTGCGCGTCTGGGAGGGTATGGAGAACTGAACTTCCTGGATGCTGGGCACCAGCACGCCGTTGACGCCCGCCGACGGAGCGCTCGGATCCGCCACGGCTTCCACCCCCTGGAACATGCCGGTGAGCAGGTTGTTGAACATGGCGGGCTGGGCGTCGCCCAGATCGATCTGCCAGTTGCCCGCGTTTTCCAGGCGTTCGGCGTGAACGTAGTTGAGCAGCTCGTCACTAAGGTGGACGCCCATGTTCAGCGGAAGCCTGTCCAGCACGGGGACAGGAAAGTTGGTTGGAACCTCGACGCTCGCGCCTCCGCACGCGGTTCCAATGGTGAGGCAGGCGGCGGCCAGCAACGCGACCCGAAGCCGTGGCCTGGCGCCGAGCGCAGATAATTCGAACCGTCCCGGAGGTCCTTTACTCACAGCGCCGATAGCTCCCATTGTCCCTAATCTCTAGACCCCAAAAGACTACTGAAATTCCGACAGCCCTACAAAAGTTCCGTCATTGCGGTAGGCGAGCTCGCGCATCAGCGCCGCAAAGCGATACACCCGCCCCGACGGGCGCGAGAGGTAAACGGGAAACGCCACCGCGTGGATTCGTACCCGGCGCCGGCCGGAGTCGTCGGCGACGTTGACCCGGTCGACGGCGTCGACCACGGACTCGATGGACTCACCGGTGAAGTCGTCACCGAAGACGTAGATGCTGATTCGTTTGCCCGGGTCGTAATACGTGTCGATGGCGGCCTGGATGCCCTCCACTGGAGAGGAGTTGCTGAACGGGTTCCAGGTCTGCAGGCGGTCCAGGATGGCTTTCCGTCGGCTTGGCGAGTCGGGAATCCACTCGCCCGCGAAGCGGCCAAACATGTAATCCCCCATGTCGTTCATGACCTGAATTCCCTTGACGCGGGGGTAGATCGACAGGGTCTCATTCACCTTCTGCAGCACCTGGGGCCAGGCGGCGTTGTACATGCTACCCGAGGTGTCGATGACGAAGATGATGTATTCGCTGTCGACGGCGATGCCGCCGACCAGATCCGTGCTGCGGCGGAAATCGACACCGAGCAGGCGCTGCATCTCGTCCGTCAGCGTCTGCTTGGCGGCGGCCAGCTTCTGGGTTTCCGTGAGGTTGTCGTCCTGTCGCGCAGCGGTGGTTTCGAATTTCCCGAGAATGATGGTGAGCTGCTGTTCCAGGCGCGCAAGCTCCAGCAGGTTGTCGTCCAGCTGCCCGCTGCTGTCGTCGACCTGGCGGCGCAGCTCCTTGATCTGACCCTGAATCTCGAAGAGCGCTTGCTCGCGGTCGGCAACCTGTCCTTCGAGGTTTACCTGGGACTTCTCGAGCAGGATGGGTTCTACGGTCTTGGTGATCATCAGCAGCAGGATGATGGCTCCGAACCCACAGCAGATCACGTCGAGAAAGGAGACGCTGAATTCTTCGATGGCTCGGCGATTGCGGGTCTTCATGGCCAGTCACGCGAGGGTGACAGGAACGCGCCCCCGGAAATCCGGGCCAGATTCCAGTAGGCGGCGGGAGCCATGGGATCCCCCTCCATCGGAAACATGATCACGTTGATCGGCACCTGCTTGGGTAGCGCCCGAATCGCGTCCGCGAAAAGCTTTAGCCGATCGCCGCCGGAAATGGTGGCACGGCGTGGCTCGCGGGTGCCCTGGGTAGGCAGTGAGTCGATGATCAGATAGACGTTGTCCGGGGGCGGGCTCATCTCGTTGACGGCGGTGATCAGGTTCGCGATGCTCGTGCCCCGGTCCGGCACGACCTCGCGCAGGGCTTCCAGGGCGTCATCCAGCTCCCGCCCCTCGGCCAAGGCGATCCACTCTCCCTGATGCTCCTCCAGCAGCGACCGCGCCTCCACGTTGAATCCGTAGATCTGGAAACTGGCTTCCAGGGGCAGCTGAGCGGTGAGCCACTCGACGGTGCGGACGGCGCGTTGCCACTTCGGCGACACCCGTTTGCGCTCGTCGGGCATGTTGCGGCGTCGAATCACGTTGACGATGCTCTCGTCGAGCATGCTGGCCGATGTGTCGAGGGCGATGAGGATGCGCTTGCCGCCGACCTTCAATCCGGTCAGGTACTGCCGGTCCCCCTCGCCGGTGAAGCTGCGGATCCGGCCTCCCTCGTTCGCCTCGTTAATGGATTTGAGCCTGGCCAGCTCTTCCTCGCGCGTGTCCACATCGCTCTTCAGCTCTTCCAGGCTGGCCTCCTGAGCAAGCGACTCGGCGGCGAGCTCGGCGAACTGCTTGCTGGTTTCCTTCAGGCTGCTCTCGGTGCTGACGAGTTTGCGGGTCGCATCGGAAACCCGTTGCAGAATGGCGTCGAGTTGCTCTTTCAGCTCGAAGAGGTCGCGCTCGCCGTTCTGCACCTGATAGTCGAGCAGGCGTATCTCGGACAGTAGCTCCTCGTTGACGACCTTGGCGTCTTCCTCGGCGGCGTGATTGATGATCAGGAAGATCAGCACCACGGCGCCGAAGCCGCACGACATCACGTCCAGAAAAGATAGGGAGAAGACGCTGAAGCGGCGGTTGCGTGCCACCTATCCCACCACGCGGATCAGGAGATAGCGTCGGCCGCCGGCGGTGACCTCGTCGCCCGCACGCAAGCGTCTGCTGGCGGCGATCGCCTCACCGTTTAGGCGCAAGTTCCCGTCCGGCTCGAGATAGACACCGGCCTCGCTCTCCTTGAGCGCCAGCGTCTGATCCTGGTCACCGATGGGGACCGCGCAGGCATCGACGAGAACGTGGGTCGGGCGCCCCGACTCTTCCGGGCTGGAGGTGGCGGGACTCAGCTCGCCACCGTCGTGACGAACGGGCAGCTGCGAGACCAGGCGCAGCCGCCCGTCCTCGGCGCGGATGCTGGAGGCGTTGGCCGCGCAGCCCGTAGCCAGCGCGGAATCGTCGAGCGCAGAGCATGCCCACCCGTGGCTGCTCAGATGAGCCGTCAGTCCGGGGAGCCTGGCCGTGCGTGCGCTCAACGCCAGATGCGCGTTCTCCGGCAGCCGTTCGGTCAGGTGGGTGAAACGCTGCCGGGCTTTGTCCTCGAGTTGGCTGCGGGAAACTTCCACGCGCCTGATCTGATCCCGGTACTCGATCTCGATGCCGATCTCGCCGTTCTGGCCTGACTGCCCCATGGCCCAGTCGTAGACCTGGTTGTAGAGCTGCTGCTCGGTGTCGGCGGCATGCAGCGGATCAAACCTCGTGTCCCGAACGAACCGATCGGCAATCACGTTGACCCAGCCCTCCAGCAGGTGGGCGAGGCCGCAGTCGGCAACCTCGTCGGCGCCGGTGCGAGCCACCTCGGCGCCGATTTCCAGGCGGGTAACGCACGTTCTTTGCAGGTGCATGTCCAGGTGGCAGACCCGGGATGGCAGCTCGCTGACCGACGCCGCAGCGACGGCGGCATCGACGAAGCCGCTCACGGCCATGCCGCATTCCTGGACGATGCCCAGCAACACGCCCAGCTGATCGGCGCTCAGGATGGCGGGAACGGCCAGCACGAGATCGCCCGGCTCGCGCCGGATGAGCTCGTTCAGCTGCTTCAGGTGCAGATAGACCAGGTCGGCGTGATTGGCGGCATTGGAGACCGGGTAGGGGAGTGGGTCCGCGTTCATGCGGGCGAAGTACTGCTGGTTGGTCTGACGCGGGTGCGCGCGCGATAGCCTTAGCGCCGGCTCGCCGAACAGGATCTCGTTCTCGCGAACCAGGGCGATGCCGGGCCCTCGGTAAGCGAGCTTCTGGTTTGCGTGCAGAGACAGGTCCGAGTCGTTTATCTCGAGGACGTAGTCCATCAGTCCCGCACCTGTAGATGGCGCAGCAGGCGCTCATCGCAGTAGGTCTGAGCGTCCAGGACCAGCCGTTCCTGGATCAGCTGGAGCTGATGCATGAGAAACATGATCACGATGCTGATGACCAGCGCCGTGAAGGTCGAGTTGAACGCCACGCCCAGACTCGTCGTGACGCCCGCGATGTTGCCCTCTACCGCCTCGTAAGCCTGGCCGAGGGCCTCGCCGATCCCCCGCACGGTGCCGATGAAGCCGATGGAGGGAATGGCCCACGCGATGTAGCGGACCATGGACAACTCGCTGTCCAGCCGATCGGATTCTGCTTCGCAAACCGACCGCACGGCTTCGGAAACGTCCTGCACGTTCCGCGTGGACGCAAATCGCTGCAAGGCTGCCATGAGCGCCCGCGGCAGAAGATAGCTTCGATTGTCGTCCGGCAGGGCCTGGACGGCTCGCGCGTACTCTCGCGTGTCCTCGGGCAGCACGCTCATGCCTTCGCTGATCTTGACGATGTCCTCCTGCAGCAGGCTTCGCTCGCGCAGGGCGTTGCGGGTTTTGTAACCCATGATGGCGATGGCCCAGAGCATCAGCACGAAGCAGGACTCCTGCTCGTAGTCCTTCAGCACCACGTACAGGGATCGGTCCTGAGCGTATGCCTCACCCGCGGCGGCGCGCTCCGCTTGAGCGGTGATGATGGCGTCCGCGTTCGGCCTGATGACCGTCACGTAGACCAGGTGCACTAGGATCACGGCAACGACCAGCGCCGCCGCCTGGTAGATGAGTTCGAAAGGTAGCTGACGCTTCATGGGCTGTGGTTCCAGGCGGGGTTAGATGTCCACGGGGAATGAGACCGCAAAATCCTCCGAAATCTCCTCGCTGGGCACGAAGATCTCGGGGCTCGGCTCGCCGTCCGAAGACGCTTCCTCTTCCGCGCGGTCGTCGGTTTCGGCGGCTTCCTCGGCAGCGATGGCAAACCGGGGACCCGGGAGCAGCACGAGCAGCGTCAGGGCCAATAGGCAGAGCGCGGCCCTCACGACGGCTCCGCGAACCGCGCGATGCGAAAGCCGACGTCTTCGCGACCATCGACACCGTAGTCGCGAAACGACAGGCGCAGGTCGGTGATGGTGCCGTGCATCCAGCTCGATCCCCTGATCACGCGATATTCTCCGGTTTCCGGTCCCAGGGGATCCTTGATCGGTTCAGCCCCCGGAATCTCGTAGAAGTCGTGTACCCACTCCGAGACGTTGCCGGACAGATCATAGAGGCCGATCGCATTGGGTGCGAACGTCCCGGTTTCCGCAGAAACGATGTGGTTGTCGTTGTACCCGAACACCACGCGTCCGACCAGGTGCGCGGCAGACCGGTCGGCATAGTTGCCATGGCGATCAGGAGGCGGCAGCGCGGAACCCCATGCGAAACGATACCCGTCGCCCTCGGGGCCATTCTGACGCGCCGCCCACTCCCATTCCGCTTCGGTGGGCAGCCGGTAGCCGGTCGCAGCGGGGTTGGTGCCAACCACCCTGCCAAGGTCGGTGACGTAGAATTGAGGAAGGCCTTCCCGCGCCGACAGCCAGTTGCAGTAAATGGCGGCCTCCTGCCAGGAGACGCCGACCACCGGCTGGTCGTCCTTGTTGAGTTCGTGATCCTGAAACTCGCCCGAGTCGTGGCCTGGTGCGAAGTCGAGAAACTGAGCGTTGGTGACCTCGCGCCGACTCAAGTAGAAGATCCGCTCCATGCCCACCTCGCGCAGCGTCTCGTTGGCGCGGCGACCTGGCTCGCGACGGGACGCACCCATGGTGAAGGGGCCCGGCTTGAGCAGCACGAGCTCCTGGCCCTGGGTGGTTTGAATGACCGGCTTCATGGCCGCCAGACGCGCCTCCTCCAGGGTCAGCAGGCGCACCTTGATCTCCTGGGTAACGCCGCTGCGAGGCGTGATCTCGGTGGTGTACCCGGCGTAACCGTCCAGCGCGATCTCGACGCGATGCGCCACGGTGGGAAGCGTCAGGGTCTGGTTGGCGTTGCCGAGATTTCGGCCGTCGACGATGAGCTCGGCGTCGGAGGGCTGGGTCTTCACGATCAGCTGGCCGGTCAGGCGCGTGAGGTTCAGATCGACGTTTCGCTCGTCGCCCGAGGCGACCCGAACGGTCCGCTCGCCCGGCGCGAACCCCGCCTTGAAGACTTTCACCTGGTAGCTGGTCCCGGATTTGACCGCGATCTCGAGAGGCGTCTCGCCCTGAAACTGCCCGTTCAGCGTGACCCCGGCACCGGCTGGGCGGCTTCTGACCTGCAGCAGCCCGTCTGCGCGGAGCAGCGTCACCTCCGGCAGCGTGATCTCGTCCAGCGCGGCAACCAGGATGCGTTGACGGTGACCGCGATGGCCGGACGCCCTGAGCCTGATCTCGTGCTCGCCCGTGGGTACCTCGACGACGGCCGGGGTAAGAAGCCCTGTGGGCTGGTCGTCCAGGAATATCTCCGCACCGGCCGGGATGCTGGAAACCCCCACCTCTGCCCAGTCGGGTAGCAAAGACCCGTCAACGGTCTGCGCTCGGTCCAGCCCTTCTATCTCGACGTCCATGTCCAGAGGTTGGTAGCGGTCCAACTTCATGGAAATGGCTGCGGGCCCGGCAGGCACCTGAACCGCTTCCAGCGGGGTTCGTCCCAGCAGCGCGCCCGCCACGATCACCTCCGCACCGGCAGGGTCGCTTAAGAAGGTGACCCGACCCGGCAGCTTCGTGAACTCGAAGCGATGGGCCTGGCTTCGGGCGTCACCGACGATGAGGGGCTCCTCGAGCGGCTCGTAGCCCTCGGCGGCGGCGCTGACCCGATACTCGCCGCCAAGCATGAGATAGATGTCGCCCAGAGCGATTGCCGGGCCCCCGCTTACGCTCTCCGCCGCGGCTGGCGGTTCGAACTCAAGCCGCACGGATTTTGCCGTGAACAGGAACCACATGATGGCGAGCACGGGGATCGCCACAAGAATGGCGGCGATCTGGAAGGGCGTCAGCGGCAGCTTTCTCTTCGCCGCCTGCTCCCGGGGGGAGTAGCTTACCGGCTGGATGATCTCCACGTCCTCGGGCTGTGCCCGGGAGGTGTCGCTGCCTGAAGTGTCTTGATGGCTCACGTCAGGTCTAGAGTTGCTCGGCGCAGCGGATGTCAACGGGCTGCATGTTGGGCTTCACGACGATGTCGGCCCGGACGTCGCGGCAACCGTCGCGGCTGCCGATGACGGTGTAGGACCCCGGCCTCAAGTTCAGTTGCTTGCGATCGAAGCTGCCAAGCTGGCCGATGGTGGAAAGGGTTACTTGGGTTCGGTTGTCTGAGACGAACACCACCGGGATGGGATCACGATATGCTGCAAGCAGGGCGGTAACCTCCCTGATCCGGCCATCCAGCCGCGGTCCCCGGGGCTTCAGGGCCATCGCATCGTCGAGCAAGTCGCTCGCCTGGCCGAACAGCTCCGGGGATGAAAGCTTCTCCGGGCTGGCGACGATGCGGGACAGGCCGGTGGCGGCACGTCGCTGTGCGAGCGCGCGGCGGCGCCCGTCGCGGGCGAACTGAATGTTGCTGTCGGAGTCGAGGACGGCTGCATAGCTTTCCAGTGCCGTCTGCCAGTCCTCGGCAGCCTCGGCGGCTTCGGCTCGGGCGCGCAGTGTTGCCAGGCGTTGGCCGGTCGAGGCGTCGTCAACTTGTTCGAGCCCGCCACGGGCCACCGGGTTACCCGGATCCAGCTTCAGGGCCTCGCCAAAGGCAGCGCGGGCGGCGTCGAGCCGTGCCGCTTCCAGCGCTGCGAAGCCGGCGGACAAGTGACCCTTGACGGCCTCCGCGCGCAGGCCCGCGCGGGCAGCCTGGATCCCCACGTCCAGACCTGCGGTGTCATCGTCCATAGCGCGCACTTGCTCGTAGACCGCCAGGGCGTCACGGTACTCGGCGGCCAGCTCGTGGTTCTTCGCCAGACGCATGGCCGTGTTGATCTCTGGCAGAAGCGCGGCTCGCCGCGCGCCCTGCTGGGCTTGCAGATCGTCGGGGTAGATCATCAATGCCCGGGCGAAGGATTCGGCGGCGCGCTTTTCGTTACGTTGCTCCAGGGCGTCGCGACCGTCGCGCATCGCGCTTTCGAAACGAGCCTTGCCATCCTCAATGAGGGCGGCGAGGGCCCTGGCCGCTCCCGCGTAGCTTTCGATAGCCGCCTCGAACGACTCAGCCAGAAACTGCTCGTCGCCGCTGGTGGCGAGGCGCTTGGCGGCATCGTACTCGGCCTGTCCCCATTGCCCGACCTGCATGGTCTGCTCCAGCTCCAGCTGGAGTTCCACGAAGCGGGCCAGCTCGTCCTGGGCCTTCGCACGCGCCTGCTCTTTCAGCAGCGCCTGGAACGGGGGCAGCTTGTCGTCGTCGGCCTGAGGTCGCGGCGACGCAGAGGCCGCGCTGGCGTCCTCGGTGACCGGCCTGTCGGGAAGGTCGGGAGGTTGCACCAGGTCGGGGACGACGATGAAGACGACGAAGGCGACCGCTAAGACGATCAGCGCGGAGCCGCCGATGAGCAAGGGCCTGAGCGATGGGCGCGTCGAGGCTGCCTGGGGTTCGGGAGCGCTATGCGTGAGCGGGACCGATTTAGGCCGGATCTCGCCGAAATCTTCGCTCATCAGGTCTCTTCAGGTTGTTCTTCGGGAACAGGTAGACCCAGATCCTCAAAGTATAGCTGGCGAAGGATTCTGCGCAGTTCCTCGTACTGCTCGTCCACCGAGCCCTGCAATCTGACGGTCTGATTTTCCAGCTCGATGGTGTAGGGGACGATCTCAGCTTCCGCGGCGACACCGACCTCCTGCAGCACCTCGGCGTGAATTTCCGCTTCGGCGCGCTTCTCGATGGCGCCCTTGATTATCATCGCGCCGCCGATGACGCTCACGATCCCGCCGGCGTCGACGTAGGGATCGCTGCTTTCGCTCATAGCTGCGACTCCGGCGATTATGGCGGTGGCGCCGCCGATGGTACGAGCGCGCGATTGCGCCTTCAGCTCCTTGTAGGCAATGGCTTCGTCGTAGGTCGCCCGGCGCCAGTTCTGGTAGGACTCGAACATGTCGCGGTGAAAGCTTTCGTAGTACTCGTCCAGCGTGTCGATGAACAGGTACTCACGTTCCCGGACGCGCCTGACCCGGCTCAGCATGGGGTCGTTTTCGGCGGGAAGCCGCTTTAGCTCGAACTCGCCGTCGGAAGTGGTGGCGATGTGGTCGGAGAACGCATCGGGGGCGAAATCCTGGGCAAACTTCATCTCCGCGGTGCGGCGAATCACCATGACCTCGTCGTAGCTCAATTCCCTACGGTAATCGAGCATGTCATCGGCCAGCTGCTTGTAGATGGACTGGAACGGGTCGATGGATTGGGGAATGGCCTCGTCATATGCGTATCGGCTGGCCAGCGCCTCGTAACGTCGGGTGAACCAGTGCCGGCCGGTGGCATCCATTACCGACATCTCCACCGCCAGGTTCTCGCCGGTGGAGTGCAGGATCTTGCCTTCCACGATAATGTCGACGGCATGGGTCGGTCGTGGCACGACCCTCACGGCGCCCCAGTTGCCGGTGCTCTGCAGCAGGTTCTTGGCCACGTATGGAATGAAGTTGGCCTCTGCCCGACGTATCTCGGGCTGAACCAGCTGCTTGATCTGCTCGTCGTAGCTCTCGGGCACGTTCGGGTCGAGGATGGCCACGCCGATGTCGAGCAGCTCTTCCTCGGTCTGCACGCGATCGAGCTGTTCGGGAGGCGTCATGTCCACGGTTCGGACCACCTCCTGAACGCAACCGGCGCTCAGACCGACGAGAAGGGCCGCCGCGACCAACTTCAATCTGTCTCTCATATTTGACTGCACAAGCATTCGTTTGCCGATGGTTCAAGCGCCCTTATAGCGCCGGTACTCGTCCCAGAGCTTTTCCTTCAGCTCCGGGTCCGTCTCCTTCATCGCGGCCTCCCGCAGCTGGCGGGCGATGATGTCATCGTCCTTGGCGTCGGGAATGTCATCCGGGACGTCTCCTGCCGAGGCCACCGGAGGCGGTGGCGTGGAGCTCGCCCGGGGCATTCCCATGGGGCCGCCGGGCGTGTCCGAGCCTCCCTGCTCTGCGCCGGGAACCCCCTCCGAGCCGCCGGTCTGGCTTCCGCTGCCGCCGCCAGACCCCGGCATGGGAATCGACGAGCCGGATTTTCCAGCATTTTCGTTAGAGCGCGCCATGATGACCTCGCGCTCCGACATGATCTCGCCGTCGAAACCTTCCAGCGCTTTGTCGAGTTCCCCATCACCGGCGGATTTGCCCGGTTCGGCCTGCTCCGCAGAACCGCCACCGTTTCCGGACGGCATGGGCGGCATCTCAGCCGTTTGCGCCGGCACCTGGTTGCTGGTCTCCCAACCGCCGTCACCACCCTCGTCGCCGTCCACCCAGCCGGGCGACTCCTCTCCGGTCTCGCCGGCACCGGACGTGCCGGGTTGCTCCTGTCCGTCACCCGGCTGCTCGGATCCGGCGACCTCGGGTTGTTTCTCGCCAGATCCAGGCTCGCCCGGCTCTCCGGATTGCGGCTCTTCCGGAGAACCCGGCATACCGGGTATCTGCTCCGCTCCCGTCTCCTCGCCGGTGCCTGCTGTGCTGTCGGGCGGCGGCGGAATGTCTGCTTCGCCAGCCCTGGGCTGGCCCCCGGGCGGCGGGGTGCTGCTGCCGCTCGGTGGCGGAGCTCCACCCGGCTGGCTGGGCGAGGATTGGGGGCGTTGTTGGCCCGGCTTCGATGGAGAGCTTGGCTGGCTGGGCGAGCTACTTGGCTGGCTGGGCGAGCTGCTCGGTGAAGACGGCGGCGTGGACGGGCTTGGCATGCTCGGTGGTTTTGGCGGCGTGGGCGGCGTCTGGCTACTGGACTGACATCCCGCCATTGCCAGGGCGACGGCGACCACGACGGCGCCGGCCGCACGGCGATGTGACTTCAACATGCATACCTCCCCGTCAACGGGCTCCGCAGACGCGGTAAGCCTACTGGGACTAAGCTGAACGTTGCCTGTACGAACCGGCTCAGCCATCCTGCTGCTCCTCGGCGACGGTTTCCCGAACCGGTTTGAGCTCTTCGAAGTAGTCGAACTCGTAGCGGTACGTGAAATCCTGCTTCTCCAGGGCCTGTCCCTCCACGATCATCGGTCGGTACCTGGACACGCGCAGGCTCTTGCGCACGCGAAAGTCCATCAGGCCCGGGGGCTCGGAAGCCACCGTCTTCAGCGATCGGGCGTGGCCGCTGTTGGATACGTCGTATGCGACCTCGACGTAACCGGTCATCGCCCCGCCCCGGCGTTGCGGATCCGGCGGTTTCGGATCCTGGGGCACCGGGAAGTAGAGCAGCTTGGGCTCGCCGAAGTAGGCCACCGCGGAGCCGGGCTCGAGCTCCTCCAGCAGATTGTAGACGTACTGGTAGAGGGGAAATGCCCGTTTGGTCTTGTCGAAGAGCAGATACCAGTCGGCCAGGTTTAGGATGGCCTCGCTGACGGCGACCGGATCCATGCCTTCGGTGTTCCGGTAGATTCGTATGATCTGCTGTAAGGCCCGCTCACCGGCCGGGAAGTTGTTGATCGAGATGGAATCTTCATAGGTCGTCGAGAATTCGCTGGCCCGGGTCTCGCCGCCCGACATGTAATACGGCGGAAATCGTTCCAGACGATATGACCATGCGATGCCCTCATAGGCGGGTATGGCCTCCAGATCGTCGTGTTTCCCGTTGGCGATCAGGATCTCCAGAGCGTGCTGATACATGGCGCGAGCAGAGAAAAGGTTCCGCGTGTCCCGATACCACCTTGCCAGCTTGTACACGCCGGGCAGAAGGTCCTCGTCCATTCCACCATGCGCCCGCTTGAGAACCTGATAGGCATACTCTTCACGGTTGTTGGCCTGCTCGTAGTTGCCCATGGCCTTGTATGCCTGAGCCTCCCGATACACGATCTCCACCTGGGCGGCGCTGTGCAGGCCGTCGTTCACACGACTGACGTGCACGGCCCGGCTGTAGTGATCCAGGGCGATGCCGTAGTTGCCCTTTCCCAGCTCGGCGTCGCCCAGGAGCGTCAGGGGCCGGACCAGCTCAGGGTCGTAGCGATGACTGATGCTCTCGAGAGCGTCGATATGGGTTTCCAGCCACGCGATGGGTTGGTCGAACTCTCGAGCCCGGATCCGTGACTCGACGTCGGCCAGCGCAGGGTCATCCACATCGAGGATCTCGTCGATGCGCTCGGCTGCGTCGGCCCCGACCATCGCCAGCGCAAGCAGCAACCCTGTTGTCAATCTCTTAGTGAGCATGAGGTGAGCGTCAGAGGTGATTCAACGACCTCCCGCGACTCCGTATTGTCTTCAGATTCCACGACTCAAGGGCGCGCTACCGCTGAGCCCTGGCGGTTAGACCGCGATCTGCCGCGAGCGTTCGAGTGTGTAATCGGCCCTATCCCAAGTCAAGGTGCGTGGTAGCCGCTTGGGACTGGCTCGCTGGCTCGGTCAAGGGGTTTTGGGCTACCATCGCGGCCCGCCCATGATTGACGCTGAACATCGAATTGACGCCACCGGGCTGATCTGTCCTGAACCCCTGATGATCGTCCGGAACCAGGTGCGCCAGATGATGCCTGGAGAGGTGGTCCACGTCGTCGCCACCGATCCCTCCACGCGCCGTGACTTCACGAATTTCTGCCGCTTCATGGGCCACGATCTGCTCGAGGAGCGCGAGGGCGACGGGACTTTCGAGTTCTGGATCCGCAAGGGAGGTTGAGGTTGGTCGCCCGCTACTTCGCCTACGGCTCAAACATGAACCTCGAGCGCGTTCGCGAGCGGGGCATGAGGTTCGAACGCGTCCTGGCCGGACGCCTGCACGGGGTGCGGCTCGAATTTCACAAGACCTCGCGGGTGCACGCCGGCGTTGGTCACGCGAGTCTGGCCTTCGCCCCCGACAGCTCTGTAGAGGGCGTTCTCTACGAGCTCGTCGGCGCCGATGAGATATCTGCTATGGATCGCTTCGAGTCCGCACCGGTGAACTACAGCCGCGAAATTGTCCAGATTCAGACCGAGGAGGGCGCGTTGCCGGGATGGACGTACTTCGCGAACCCCGCCGTGATCGTTCCCGGTCTCAGGCCGCCCAGGAGCTACCTCCAACACCTGCTTGCCGGTCGGCCGTACCTTTCGGACCCTTACTTTCGAATGCTCGAGACCTGGGAATGCGTGGACGACCGGTGATCAGCGATCGGGCCATTGCCGGCCGCATCAACTCCTACATCCGATCCCGTTACGAAACTCTGATCGTTGGTGGGGCCAGCGAGCCGCTGTACCAGCCTCGCATTGGCAGGTCCCGCGCCATCATTCGCTATACCCGTGACTATGCCCAGAGCGTTCTGCACGAGGTGGCGCACTGGTGTCTGGCCGGTGAAGATCGCCGTCGGCTGGAGGACTACGGGTACTGGTATCGCCCGCCACCGCGAAGCGCCAAGGAGCAGTCGGCGTTCTTTGCCGCCGAGGAGCGGGTACAGGCTTTAGAATCTCTCTTTGCCGACGCCTGCGGCCTGCGCTTTCACGTCAGTGCCGATCAGCCGGGCACGGAGGCCGAGGAGTTCGCGAGTTCGGTTCATGACCGGGCCGCGCGCTGGCGCCGGCGGGGTCTTGAGGGTCGGGCCTCTGAGATTTACCGTCTGCTCGGGCGGCCCTGGTGATGGCGAGCGGGCAGGCCCCGGTGGAAAGCGTCGACTGCGTCGTGATCGGGGCCGGCGTGATCGGGCTCGCGTGCGCCCGGCGCCTGGCTCGGGACGGTCACGAGGTTGTGGTCCTCGAGCGCAACGGGCGAATTGGCGAGGAGACGAGCTCCCGAAATTCGGAGGTGATTCACGCGGGCATCTACTACCCCACGGATTCCCTCAAGGCGAAGCTCTGCGTTGCGGGCAAGACCCAGCTTTACGACTACTGTCGGGAACGCGGGCTGCCTCACCGCCGGTGCGGCAAGCTCATCGTGGCCTCGGAGCCGGCCCAGGAGGCTGCGCTCGAAGGCTACGCGACTCAGGCAGAAAGCAACGGGGTGCCGCTCGAGTGGCTGGACGCCTCCGCGGTAACGACCCTGGAGCCCGCGGTTCAGGCCACCGCCGGATTGCTCTCGAAGTCCACGGGCATCATCGACTCCCATGCCTACATGGTCAGCCTGCAGGGTGATCTCGAAGCCGCGGGCGGGGTGGTGGCCTTCAATACCGAGGTTCTCGAACTCAGCGTCGAGCGGCAATTGAGCGTGCGTACGAGCAGCATGACGCTGCGCTGCCGCTGGCTGGTGAATGCGGGCGGCTTGTGTGCCCCGGACCTGGCTCGGCGCCTGGATCCAGGAGCGCCGCAGGCCCGCTACGCGCGTGGCCACTACTTCACCTACAGCGGCCAATCACCGTTTGCGCATCTCGTCTACCCGGTCGCGGAGTCCGGTGGTCTGGGCGTGCACGTCACTTTGGATCTCGCGGGGCAGGTGAAGTTCGGGCCGGACGTGATGTGGCTCGACGAGGTGGACTATACCTTCGACCAGACGCGCCTGCCGCGTTTCGTCGAGTCCATCCGGCGCTACTTTCCGGGGCTGGACCCCGAGCGTCTTCAGCCCGGATACACCGGCATACGCCCCAAGATCGTGGGTCCTGGGGAGCCTAATGCAGACTTTCGCATCGATGGTGCCGAGGTGCACGGCATCGTGGGGCTGGTGAACCTTCTCGGCATCGAATCGCCCGGTCTGACCGCCTCACTGGCGATCGCCGATCTGGTCGCGGAGCGGTTGTCGGAATGATTTGCGTCGGGCTGCTCGTCAATCCCGTCGCCGGCATCGGCGGCGCCGTGGCCCTCAAGGGCAGCGACGGTGCGGACGTTCAAAAGGCCGCGGCTGCCCGGGGCGGCGAGCCGCGGGGAGAGAAGCGTGCGCGGCGCGCTCTGCGGGCGGCAAGCTCGGCGGTTCGAGCGCTACGCTGGATCACCTGGGATGGGGTGATGGGGGCCGAGTTGCTCCGATCGGAAGCCCTAAGCTGCGAGGTGCTCGGCGCGCCCGGAGAACCGCCAGGGCCAGCGGATACCCGGGAAGCGGCGACCAGGCTCGTTGAAGCCGGTGCCGATCTGCTCGTTTTCGCCGGCGGCGATGGGACCGCAAGAGACATCCTGGAAGCGGTGGGCGATCGCCTTCCCGTCCTCGGCATCCCGGCAGGGGTCAAGATGCATTCGGGCGTCTTCGCGACGACGCCGGAAGCGGCGGGTGAGATACTCGTCCGCTTGGTGGAAGGTGGTCTCGTGCGTTCGTGCCACGCGGACGTTCGCGATCTGGACGAGGCGGCATTGCGCGACGGCGTGGTGCGTCCCAGGTACTTCGGAGAGCTTCTCGTGCCCGAGCTAGGTGGTTTCCTGCAACGCACAAAGGAAAGCGGACGCGAGAACGAGGCCATGGCGTTGGGCGAGATCGTCGCCGACGTGGCGGAGCGTGTTCGAGCCGCTGATCCATCGATGTCTTTCGTGCTGGGTCCGGGCAGCACCGTCGCGGCGATCAAGGACGAGCTGGGAATGAACGCCACGCTGCTTGGCGTCGACGTGTACCAGGACGGCGCCCAGATCGGCGATGACGTCGACGCGTCGTGGCTCGAGCGGGAGCTGGCGCTTCCGTTCTCGCTGGTGGTCAGCTTCACTCGAGGACAGGGTTTCCTGCTCGGGCGGGGCAATCAGCAGTTCTCGCCGGCGTTTCTCGGACGCCTGGATCGGAAGGACCTGATCGTGCCGGCAACCAGAAGCAAGTTGCTCTCTCTCGAAGGCCGCCCGCTGCTCATCGATACGGACGACCCGGATCTCGACCAGGCGTTGTCCGGTCTCGTGGAGATCTCCTCGGGCTACGAGGATCGCCTTTGGTACCGCATGGAGTCCCATGCGGTCGTTTGAACCGGTCATCGAGCGCTGCGCGGATCGGTTCGTCGCCGGGGAAGATGCCCTGCGGCTGTTTCACGGCCGCGGGCACATGATCGAAGGCTATGAGGACGTCACCGTCGATCTCTTTCCTCCGTACCTGCTCGTCGGGAGCTTCAGCGACGATGACGCGGGCGCGCTGCATCTCGCCGATCTTCTGCGTGATGTGCTGCCCGAGGTGGCGGGAATTGCCGTGCAGCTACGGGCGGGGCGGCGGACGCAGACTCGAGTGGCTCATGGCCGGGTACCTGATCGGATCGTGACGGCCGAAGATGGGTTGCGCTTCGTCGTCCGGCCGCTACGCAATCAGAACGTGGGGCTCTTTCTCGACATGGCGCCGGCGCGGAAGTGGGTGCGGGAGTCTGCTCAGCGCGCCAACGTGCTCAATCTCTTCGCCTATACCTGCACGTTTTCGGTCGCCGCGCTGGAGGGTGGCGCCAAGCAGGTCGTCAACAACGACATGAGCCGCGCGGCGCTGGATTGGGGGGAGGAGAACCACGCTGCGAACGATCAGGATAAGCGTCGAGTCAGGATGCTGCCCCACAATCTGTTCAAATCGTGGTGGAAGATCCGTCAGTGGGCGCCGTACGACCTGGTGATCATTGATCCGCCGACCAATCAGCGGGGCAGCTTCAACGCTGAGAAGCAGTATGGCCAGATCCTCAAGCGGCTTGGCGAGCTCACCGGGCCCGGTGGGCGGGTGCTGGCCTGCCTCAACTCGCCTTTCCTGAACCGCGACTTTCTGCCCGCCCAGATGTCACGGTGGTCTCCGGAGTGCGAGTTCGAGGGCTATCTCCCCAACGCCGAAGACTTTCCCGATCGGTATCCGGATCGGGCTCTAAAAGTGGGCGTGTTCAATCGCTCAAGATGAAATTTGCAGCCGCGTACCCATCTGGGTCATCAGGTCGACCATTTCTGCCCGGAGTTGCGGTGAAGATCGGGCCTTGAGCGCTGCGCGAAGTCGGTTGATCGTCGTCGACTGCTCCACCCGGATCGACTCGGGCAGGTCGCTGTCCGGGTCCGGCGTATGCCGGGGCGCCGGCGTGGCGAGGACGGTGAAGCAGCGGGCCGTCAGGACCGCCTGGTCGATGGCATCCTGGCGGATGCTCTGCTCGTAGCGCACGTAGCCCTCCTCGCCGAGCCAGAGCAGGGTGCCGAAGCAGGCGAGGTAGCGGTCACTGTGCATACCGAACTCGTCCGTGTCGTCAGGGCCGCAGATGTCTTCAACGAAGACCGCGTGGCGCCGCGGGAACATGCCGTAGAGCTGGACCAGCGCGACGGCGGCATCCTTGAAGAAGTCATCGATGTTGATGTCGCTCATTGCCGGTAACCGGCAAGAAAAATCTCCAAGCGCTGCAGCGCGTCGCTCAGGTCCTCCTCCCGGGGCAGAAACACGATGCGGAAATGATCGGGCTCGAACCAGTTGAAGCCGGTGCCCTGCACGACGAGGATCCTCTCCTGGCGCAGCAGGTCGAGGACGAAGCGCTCGTCGCTGGTGATGTTGAATTTGCGTACGTCGAGTTTCGGGAAAAGGTAAAGGGCGCCTTTCGGCTTGACGCAGCTGAGCCCGTCGATGGCGTTGACCATCTCCCAGGCGGTGTTGCGCTGCTCGTACAGGCGTCCGCCCGGGACGAGGAACTGCTGGATGCTCTGATAGCCGCCCAGCGCGGTCTGGATGGCATGCTGGGCGGGCACGTTCGCGCACAGGCGCATCGACGCCAGGATGCTCAGGCCCTCCATGTAGTCCCGGGCACGATGCTTCGCGCCGCTGACCACCATCCAGCCGCTGCGGAACCCGGCCACGCGGTAGGTCTTGGACAGGCCGTTCATCGTCACCACGAGCAGGTCCTCGGCCAGGGTGGCCAGCGGAACGTGCTCGGCTTCGTCGTAGAGGATCTTGTCATAGATCTCGTCGGCGAAGATGACGAGGTCGTGCGCCCTGGCCAGCTCCACGATCTCCACGAGAAGGCTCTTGTCGTAGACGGCACCTGTGGGGTTGTTCGGGTTCACGATCACGATGGCCCGGGTGCGGTCCGTGATGCGCGCCTTGATGTCCGCGATGTCGGGATTCCAGTCCGCCTGCTCGTCGCAGCGGTAGTGGACCGCGCGACCGCCGCTCAAGTGCGTCGCGGCCGTCCACAGCGGGTAGTCGGGCGCCGGGATTAGCACCTCGTCGCCATCGTTGAGCAGACCCTGCAACGACATGACCACCAGCTCGGATACCCCGTTGCCGAGGAAGATGTCGTCGATCTCGACGTTGGGCACGCCCTCGCTGCTGGCAATACTGCATGATGGCCTTGCGCGCCGAGTACAGGCCTTTGGAGTCCGAATAGCCCTGAGACTCAGGCAGGTTGTGAATGACATCGAGAAGAATCTCTTCGGGTGCTTCGAAGCCGAAAGGTGCCGGATTGCCGATGTTTAGCTTGAGGACCCGATGCCCTTCCTCCTCGAGTCGGTGCGCTTCCTCCAGCACCGGGCCTCGGATGTCGTAGCAGACGTCGTCGAGCTTGTGGGACTTCAGAATCTGCCGGGTTCCCGTGCCTTCTCTAGTCACGGCGGCCGGCGCCGCGATCGGGGTGACCGTGTCGTTCTCTGCGCTATCCATCAGTGGGGATCCAGGTTTCCATCGACTGCCTTCCGGGCATAGAATTCCGCGCGCTGCGAGTCAGGCGGCGGCGATTGTAAACTGTTGGCATGGTAGCAGGGGAACCAGATATGGGTAAGGTGACCAAATCAGACGACGAGTGGCGCTCCGAGCTGGATTCGCACACGTACGAAATCACCCGAAACGCCGGGACAGAGCGTGCATTCACGGGCAAGTACTGGGATACCAAGACGCCGGGCACTTACCATTGCAGCTGCTGCGGCGCGTCTCTATTCGATTCGGACACCAAATACGACTCTGGCTCGGGCTGGCCGAGCTTCTACGAGCCCGTCTCCCGTGAAGCGGTCAGTACTCGGGAGGACAACAGCCTGATGATGCAGCGGGTGGAGGTGCTCTGTGCCGAGTGCGACGCTCATCTCGGCCACGTCTTTCCCGACGGGCCTGAGCCGACGGGGTTACGCTTCTGCATGAACTCTGCTTCTCTCAACCTCCAGGAGCGGGACGAGGAGGGGCCCTAGCCGCTTCAGAACCCCGCTGCCATGCCCTCCTTGCGATGATCTGAACCGGCAACGTAGGTTGCCTGGGATTCGTCTCGGTAGACGAGCTGAGCGCCGCCGAAATGGTGCTCCTGATCTTCGAAGCGGATGCGGTGCCCGCGATCGGCAAGCTCCTTCAAGACGTTCTCCGGAAAGCCGCGCTCAACCCGAATGGTGTAGTCCGGAAAGATCCGCCAGCGCGGGGCGTCGCTCGCGGCCTGGGGGTTCTGGCCGTGATCAAATATCCGCTGCACCATCTGAAAGTGTCCCTGATGCTGCATGTGCCCGCCCATGACGCCGAACGCAAGGCGGGGGCGACCGCGCTCGGTCACGAATCCTGGGATGATGGTGTGGTAGGGACGCTTCCGGGCCCCCACGCAATTCGGGTGCCCCGGTTCCAGCGTGAACCCCGAGCCTCGGTTCTGCATCGCGATGCCCGTGCCGGGAACCACGACGCCGGAGCCAAAACCCATGAAGTTAGATTGGATTAGGGAAACCATCATACCCTCGGCGTCGGCGGCGCAGAGGTAGACCGTGTCCTGGCTTGTCGGCAGCGAAAGGGGCGGCAGCGCTCCGGCGGTCTTGCCAATGGTTGCGGCAGCCCGTCGGAGACTACCCGGGTCAAGCAACGCCGCGGGGGTCGTGCGCATGGCGTCCGCATCGGCGAAGTGATCGGCGGCGGCCCGGATGGCCATCTTCATGGCTTCGATCTGGAGGTGCACGCTATCGGCCGTTTCCAGCGGGGGCGCGTCGAAATGAGCAAAGATACCGAGCGCGATCTGCGCGGCCAGGCCTTGCCCGTTGGGCGGAATTTCGTGAAGGTCGATGCCGCGGTAAGGCTGGTTCAGCGGGTCCACCCACTCCGCACGATGGGCGGCGAGATCGTCGCGGGTCATTGCGCCGCCCGCCGCGGCTGCCGCGTCGGCGATCTGCCCGGCGATGTCACCCTCGTAGAAGGCGTCACCGCCGGTATCCGCAATTTCCCGCAGGGTCCGCGCCAGGTCCGGTCGTCGAAAACGCTCACCTGGGCGGGGGGCGGGTAGAAAATGCTCCGCAAAGTCCGGGAAGTCCGCGTAGCGGCGCTCGGCGAACCGCCAGTAGTAGGCGGTCTTCGGACCCACGGGAAAACCGCTCGCGGCGTAGTCGATGGCGGCGTCGAACAGGTCGGCGAACGGCAACCTCCCAAAGCGCTTGGACAGGGCCGACCATGCGCTGACCGCGCCAGGGACCGTGACCGCGTCCCAGCCGAGCTCGGGCATCGCCGGCTGGCCCGCGAAGCGCTCCTTCGTCCAGCCGGCCGGAGAGCGCCCCGAAGCATTCAGTCCGATGAGCCGTGATCCGTCCCAGACGATGGCAAAGGCATCACTGCCGACACCGTTGTTGTTGGGTTCCACCACGGTCAGGGCGATGGCGGTTGCCAGGGCAGCATCCACCGCGTTGCCGCCGCGGCGCATGGCGTCCACGCCGGCTTGAACGGCCAGGGGTTGTGAGCTGGCCACCACGTTGTCGGCGCAAACGGGCGACCGCGCCGCCCGATACGGTTGTTCCCAATCCATCGGCAGACGTTACTGCGTTGCGCGAAACGGGAAAAGTCCCTAACTTGGGCGCCTTTCACATCGAGCGCTACCAAGGGAGACAGCGTGCATCCGGGAATCATCGCAGCGGCCAACCCAGAGAAGGTTGCCTACGTCATGGCCGATACGGGCGAGACCATCACTTTCGGAGAGCTCGAGCGGACTTCGAATCAAGGCGCGCACCTGTTTCGCCAGCTCGGGCTCAAGCGGGGAGACCACATCGCCTTGCTGCTGGAAAACCATCCCCGGTTCTTTCAGATCTGCTGGGCCGCCCAGCGCGCCGGCCTTTACTACACCGCCATAAGCTGGCGGCTGCAGCAGGCGGAAGTGGAGTACATCGTCAGCAATTGCGAGGCGGCCGTGTTCATCACGTCGGCAGCCCGTCGCGAAGTGGTGGCCCCCCTGGTGGACAAGATGCCCGGTGTTGCGCATCGGTTCGTCATCGACGGCGCCATCGACGGTTTCGACGACTGGGCGGAGGCGATCGGGGCGATGCCGACCACCCCCATCGCCGATGAAAGCGAAGGTCAGGCGATGCTCTACTCCTCCGGGACGACCGGGTATCCCAAAGGCGTGAAGCGACCGCTACCCGAGGGTGAGTTTGGTGCCGCCGCGGGCATCAACCTTCTGAACATCCTCTACGGCGCCGACGACGATTCCATCTATCTGTCCCCGGCACCCCTGTACCACGCGGCACCGCTTGGCTTCACCATGGGCTGTCTGCGATACGGCATTCAGGTCGTGGTGATGGAGCATTTCGAGGCGGAGCTCGCGCTGCGCTACATCGAGGATTACCAGATCACCCACAGCCAATGGGTGCCGACGATGTTCGTGCGCATGCTAAAGCTCCCCCCGGAGATGCGGCTGCGATACGATCTTTCGACCCTCAAGTGCGCGATTCACGCCGCCGCTCCGTGCCCGGTTCCGGTCAAGGAGCAGATGATCGAATGGTGGGGGCCGGTCATCTTCGAGTACTACGCGGGGACCGAAGGGAACGGGTTCGTGCAGTTGAACTCGGCGGAGTGGCTCGAGCACAAAGGATCGGTCGGCCGCCCGCTCAACTGCGAGATTCACATCTGCGGCGAGGACGGCGAGGAACTGCCTGCGGGAGAGTCGGGCACGATCTACTTTGGCGGCGGCGGCGAGTTCGAGTATCACGGCGATCCGCAGAAAACGGCCGGCTCCCGCCATCCCCAGGGATGGAGCACGCTGGGCGACGTCGGCTATCTCGACGAAGACGGCTATCTGTACCTCACCGACCGCAAGCACTTCATGATCATCTCCGGCGGCGTGAACATCTACCCGCAGGAAGCGGAGAACGTGCTCATCACCCACGACGCGGTGATGGATGTCGCCGTGTTCGGAGTTCCGAATCCGGAGTTCGGGGAGGAGGTGAAGGCCGTGGTCCAACCGACGGACATGGCTCTCGCGACGCCCGAGCTGGCCGTGGACCTGATGGACTACTGCCGTGCCCGTCTTTCCCACATTAAGTGCCCGCGCTCGGTCGACTTTCGGGAAGAGCTGCCGCGACACCCCACGGGAAAGCTCTACAAGCGGCTGCTCAAGGACGAGTACTGGAACAAGGTGGGAAGCTGAGGAGCCGGATCAGCGATCGCGAAGCAGGTTGGCCGGGGCGTACTGGTCCGTGAGTATCCGCGCGGACGTGTCCCAGTCGGGCTCCGTTTCCAGCCGTTTGACGTGATCGCGCAGACGAATGCCGTACTTCCGCACCCGCGGGGTGAGCTCGGCCGCCCGCTCTCTGAGGACCGCAACGTCCGGTAGGGGCCCGTCGGCGGCAAGGACCACCCGGTTGGCGCTGTCACCGGTCTTGAGATTGAAGAACGGTCCAAACACGTCGGCGTAGGTAGCTGACTCGTGGTGGTAAAGCTGGCTGATGGAAAACGTGTTGGCGACTACCACGCCGCCGGGGACGAGCAGGGACCGTGTCTCCTGTAGAAATTCCCGCGTCATCAGATGTTCGGGTATGTAGTCCCCGTTGAACGCGTCGAGCATGATCAGATCGTAGGTCGCCCCGTTGAGCGCCGCTCGCTTGATGAAGACCCGGCCGTCCTGAGTAAAGACGCTGGTGTTGGCTGACGGAACGTAGCCGAAGAATTCCGCGGCGACTCGGACGACGGACGGATCGATCTCGACCACGTCTATCGCCGCGTCGGGGTAGAGCTCTGCCAGAGCCGCGGGCAGGGTCCCGCCCCCCAGCCCGATCATGAGTATCCGCTCGGGGCTTGGCCGAAGCAGCAGACCCGCCATCATCATGCGGGTGTAGGAAAACACCATCTCGTCGGGCCGACGTCGATCCATGCAGGATTGGTTGCGCTGATCGGTTCTCACCGAGAACTGCAGGCAGATCAGCGAGCCCCGCTCGTCTATGAGAATCGTGCTGTACAACGAGCGCTCCCGATGAACGATGCGGCCGTCCGCATCGCCGGCTGCGGCCAGGAGCAGCAACGTGAACAGGCTTGCGGCCACCCTCGTCATGGCGATCTCCAACCCCATCGGTTTGCCGTGACGGCGACGATGCCCATGGCCCCAAGGGTAGCCGTCAATAGAGTCAGAATTGTGTTCACCTCGAACCACAGCACGAAGTAGAAGGACGTTGCGAGCGTGCCCAGCGCGCTGCCAAGCGTGGACATGAAGTACAGGCGGCCGGCTATCTGGCCCGACTCGTGGGTCGATTCGACCAGCAGCCGGACCGAGTAGGGGGAGATCATGCCGAGGATCACGGTCGGAACGATGAACAAGACGGATGAAGCCAGCAGCGAACCGTAGCGCGGGTCCTCTACCCGGGTGAAGATCCAGACCATTGCCGGCTCGGCAAAGTAGACGAGGGGGTAGAGCATTACCGCGCCCACGAGAAAGATGATGCCGAAGCGAACCATCGAGGGGTGCCTCAAGGACAGCCGCCCGCCCCACAGATAGCCGAGCGACAGGGACAGCATGAATACCGTGATGATGCTGCCCCACACGTAGATGCTGCTACCGAAATAGGGCGCGAGCACCCGGCCGCCCAGGAGTTCTAGGGACATGATCACGAACCCGCCAACGAAGGCGAGCAGGTAGATGGCTTGGGACATCAGGCACAGGCTGCGCAACGCAAGGGTGCAGTTTACAAAGTTCGCGCCGTGCCACCAATCGAGCCGCTTGAAGAGTTGGGCGTGACACGCAAAGCTAGCCGTTCGCGATGGCGAGGGAGGGGCGACTGTGCAGATCGGCGTGACGCTGCGGAACATGGGTCCGCAATCTTCGGTGGAGATACTGACGCAGTGCGCGGCTGGCGCCGAACGGCTCGGTTTCGAGTCGCTGTGGATCACCGACCACATCGCGATCCCTCCCGACGATGCCGAGGGCAGCGGCGGCCGCTATCTGGACCCGCTCACCACGCTTGCCTACCTGGGCGGCACGACGCGCCGCATCCGCCTTGGATCTGGCGTGATCATTCTGCCGTACCGACCTCCATTGCCCACGGCCAAGCAGGTCGCCACCGTGCAGGAGCTCACCGGTGGCCGGCTCTTGCTCGGCGTCGGCATTGGCTGGATGGATGCGGAGTTCAGGGCTCTGGGAATCGACAGGCATCAGCGGGGCCGCATTTCCGACGGGACGCTCGATTACCTGAATCGGTGCTTCACGGAAGAGGTCATGGAAGCCAATGGGCAACCTTTCCTCTTTCGGCCGTGCCCGGCCAAGCCGCCGATCTACGTGGGAGGTGCCGCGCCTCACGCGCTCGTGCGAGCGGCCCGGTATGGCGAGGGCTGGCTACCGATGGGTCTCGATCCGGAGCCGCTGGGTGAGGCGATGGCCGAATATCGTCGCATCACCGAAGAGCTCGGGCGTCCGGCCGGTCGTGTCACCCTCATGCGCGGGCTGCCCATTGGAAACGCGGATGCGGCGCGGGCGCTTGTGGACGCATACCGGGCCCTCGGACTGGAACGGCTCGTCTGTGCCGTGCGCTATAACGACGCGGACGGCTACCTCGAGCAGCTTGAACGGCTTGCCGGCCTGACCGAGCTCGGTTGAAAGCACGTTGATCGACCAGTTGCTCCTGGGTCTGTTCAACCGGGCACTCGGCCGCCTCCACCCGGAGCAGATCCCGGTAGTTGGCGCTCGGCTGCGGGCGATCGGCAACCAGATCTGGGTCGCCGATCGCGAGCTGCAGATGACTGGCGGCGTTCGGTTTCCCTTTCGGATGGTGGTGATGGGGGACGGCGGTGGCAACCTGCTGTGCTACTCCCCCGTGGCGTTGGATAACGAGACGGCGGAGGCTTTGGATGGCCTCGGGCGGGTGCGGTGGATCGTCGCGCCGAATCGCTACCACCGCTCATTCACAGCCGGGTGCATTTCCCGCTACCCCGAAGCCGAGGTGATGGGCTTCCTGCCACCGCCGCAGGATGGCTTTACGCCCCCCGCTGATGTCCCCTTCGAAGGTTGCGAGGTGATGACCGTGACGCTGCGATCGGGCTTTGCCGAGATTGTTGCCTATCACGACCTTTCCGAGACCCTCGTGCTCTCCGATCTGCTGTTCAACGTGCACAGTGGCAACCGGCCGCTGGAGGCGTTCATGCGAATCAACGGGGCGTGGCAGCAGACGGGCCAGACCAGGCTGCAGCGGTGGTTGCTGATGCGCGATCCCGACGGTCTGGCAGCGTTTCGCCGGTGGGCTCTGTCCCGGCCCTTCGTGCAGATTTCCATGGCTCACGGCCAGGTCGTCCGGGAGGAAGCGCGGGAATGTCTATACCGGCTGTAGGGAGCGGGTTGGCGCCCTCTGGCAGCCGCCCAACGGCCCGGCCCGGTCAGTTTCGGTTCTCGCGCGTCACTTCGAGCGCCAACCATGATGCGCTTTTGACCCGATATAAAATCAATTAAAACAATATTTTAAGAGATAAACCTAGACTGGCATGAAATCTGAATATCCTCTTGTGACCGCCACGGTGCGGGAGATGGACGAGAGGGAAAGCATGAAAAATCCGGCAGTCAGGTCATACCCCGAGCAGTTTGCGACCACCCCGGACTTGCTGCACGTGGTCATTCCGAGAATCGAGATCATCGCCGAGATGGCGGTGCGGGATGAGCGCGATGCCCTCAACGACGTCTGTCTGGCGGTAGCTTGCGTCGCGGATGCCATCGGCTCCGCCCAGTTGGCGGCACACGGATAGCGCCGCGGCTGGTTTAGACGGGCCTTATTGCCCCTTCCACTGGGGCGGACGCTTCTCTGCAAACGCCCTCGGGCCTTCGATGAAATCTTCGCTTTTGACCATGGCCCTGACGGTGTCGTACTGGGATTCCATGGAGTCCTGCAGCGATGACGAATCGAGGCTGCGGTAAACCACGTCCTTGCTGGCGCGTATCGACAGCGGCGCGCAGGCGCAGATCTGCTCAGCCCATCGGGCCGTCGCGGCCATCAGCTCATCGTGCGGCACCACCTCGTTGACGAAGCCGAGTTGCATGCCTTCCTCAGCCGGCACGTGACGTCCGGTGAGAATCATGCCCAGTGCCCGCTTCGGGCCGATCTGCCGAGGCAGGCGGTTCAATCCTCCGGCAAGCGCCGCGAGACCCACCTTGGGCTCGGGCAGGGCAAACATGGCTTTTTCGGATGCGATGATCAGATCGCAGGCCAGCGCGATCTCGAACCCGCCGCCCATGGCCACGCCGTTGACCGCAGCGATCACGGGTTTGTTGAGATCGAAGCGGCTGGTCAAACCCCCGAACCCGCGGGGCATGGGTACCCGCTCCCCACCTTCAGCCTGGTAGCGCAGGTCGTTGCCCGCGCTGAAGCCTCTGCCGCGTCCGGTGATGATGGCCACCCACATGTCGTCGTCAGCGGCGAAATCGTCGAATACCTCGCCCAGCTCGGCATTGGCCGGAGGATGCAGCGCGTTGAGGCGGTCGGGACGCTCGATGGTGACCGTCATGATGTGATCGGCTTTTTCCACACTGCAGTACTCGTACATGGGATTTCGTTCTCCGGTTCGGTCAGAGGTGCTGGGTCGAGTTGAAGAAGTTAACGTAAGGTGCTGGCGAAATCACCAGCTCGCTCAAGCTGCAATTGGAAAAGTGATAGTTGGTCCAGCGCGCTGGGTTGCGTTCCAAGATGGCGCCGAAGGCCACAGCCATGGCCGCGCCATGGCCGACCACGAGAACTTTGCTATCTTCCCGGTGGCGCTGGTGGATCTCCAGAATGGCGGGCACGACCCTGTCGGCCACGTCCCGTAGCGATTCGCCGCCAGGTGGAGCGAAGTCCGGATCCCGGATGGTCGTGTTGACGAAGTCGTGCTCGCGGGCAAGGTGACGAAACGGCAGGTCTTCCCACTCGCCGATGGCGTATTCGCGCAGTCCGTCAGCGATGGTCACGGCCAGGCCGAGCTTGTCAGCGGCGGCTTCGGCGGTGAAGCGCGTCCGGCGCAGGGGGCTGGAGTAGATGGCGTTAATTTCCGGTTCCCTTACGGCCAGGTGCTTGGCCGTGCGGCGCGCCTGACGGCGGCCGCGCCAGGTGAGCTCGCTGTCTGTGGAGCCGTTCCACCGGCCTTTCGCGTTGGCGGCGATCTGGCCGTGGCGGAGAAAGAGGATCGAGGCCATGGTCGAATTACGTCATGATGCCGCTCGGCGCGCGGGGCTGAAGCGGCGGTAAGCCCGGTGTCGGGCGCAATGCGGGCGGGATGGTATTTCCTGGTGAGCAAGGTTGTCTACTTCGAGAATGTGAGTGCGCACGGCGCACCCCGAGCGATTCGCGCCGGCGGGCGGCTGGGGCTCGCGTGGGCGTTGGTCTGCCTGCTGGTCGGATGTGCGGAGGATGCGTATCAGCATCATGCTGGCGGCACCATGGGCACCGGCTATCGGGTAACCGCGAAATGCCCAGAGCAGGTGGGCGAGGAGGTCGCCGTCGTGCTGGATGCGGTGAACGCCCAGATGTCGACCTACCTGCCGGACTCCACGCTCTCGTTGTTCAACCGCGGCGCCGTCGGCGCGTGGTTGCCGGTGAGCGCCGATGTGATCGAGGTGATCGACGCGGCCCGAGTCCTGAGCGAGTTGTCCCAAGGGGCCTTCGACGTGACCGTGGGGCCGCTCGTCAACCTCTGGGGTTTCGGTCCGAACGGCGCACCTGAAGAACGGCCGGAGCCGGCCCGCGTCGAGATGGTGCGGGCGAGGGTGGGGTACGAGCACCTCGAGTCTCGCCGGGAGCCGCCGGCCTTGCGTAAGTCCACTGACGTCTACGTCGACCTTTCCGCCATCGCCAAGGGGTTTGCCGTGGATCAAATTGCGCAAAGGCTCTCCGAACTGGCGTGCTCCGACTTTCTCGTCGACGTTGGGGGCGAGGTTCGGGCTTTCGGCTCCAACCCCCGAGGCGGGGCCTGGCGCATAGGCGTCGAGATACCGGAACCGGACAGTTTCGGCGCGATTCAGCGGGTGCTTCGGGTCAGCGGCTGGGGGCTTGCGACTTCCGGCGACTACCGCAATTTTCTCGATATGGACGGCGAGCGGTTCGCTCACACCATTGACCCTCGGACGGGCTATCCGGTCAAACACACCCTGGCCTCGGTCACCGTCCTTGACGAATCCGCCATGCTGGCCGACGGCTACGCGACGCTCCTCAACGTGCTGGGCCCGGAGGAGGGGTTTGCCCTCGCCGAACGCCTGGAGTTGCCAGCGCTGTTTCTGATCAGCACCCCGGACGGCTTCGAAGAACGGTATACTGCGCAGCTCGAGCAGTTTCTCGGACAAGCGGGGCGTTGACGTGACGATTCTTCTGACGTTTCTCGGCATGATGGCGGTGGTCGGGCTCATGGCCATTGGCGTGATGTTCGGGCGCCGTCCCATCGAGGGCAGTTGCGGTGGTTTGAAAAACCTGGGGATCTCCGGCGAGTGCGAAATCTGCGGCGGCGACCCGGCGCGCTGTGAGTCGTCGGGTGATGTCGGGCTCGCGGTGGACGCAACGGCCCGGGATAGACGCACTCGCTGAATTCGCTCCCCGCAGGAAGCCGGGTGCACGAAAGCCCGTGGCGCGACCATCGTGATAGCATGCGGCCTTCCCCGGCCGGGTCGGTTCTCCTTGATTAATGCAGTTGCGCTCAGCGTCGGTGTTCGTTACGCCTTCTCCAGACGGAGCACGCTTTCCTTCATCAGCCTCGTAGCGATCACCGGGCTGGCGCTGAGCGTTGCCGTGCTGGTGATCGTGACGTCGGTCGTGAACGGCTTCGACAGAGAGCTGCGCGAGCGCGTATTCGGCGTCCTTCCCCATCTGAGCTTCGTCGGGCGCGAGCCCGTGGAGTTGCGCACGGACGACCTCGAAGCGCTCCAGGCCCTTCCTGGCGTCGCGGGGATCGCGCCATTCGTTCAGGGTGCCGCGCTGGTCGCGGTGGAAGATGGCGTCGGCGCCGTGCTGGTCACCGGTATTGAGCCGGAAAGCTATCGCGGCGTCTCTGACGTGCATGAGTTTGTTCGCGGCCGCATGCCTCGAGCAGGCGAGTACGGCGTGTTGCTGGGCGATCAGGTGGCGCATCGTCTAGGCGTTGACCTGGGCGATCGTGTCACCCTGGTGCTGCCGTCGGCGACGGTGACTCCGGCGGGGCTGTTTCCGCGCCAGAAACGCTTCGAGATCACCGGGCTCCTCAACTCCCAGTCCGACCTGGACGGACGTGCGGCTTACGTGCACATGACCGCAGCACAGAGGCTGTTCAGGCTCGGCGATCGCATTCACGGCTATCAGGCGAGATTGGGTGATCTGTTCGCCGCCTTGGAGGTCGGCTCGGCGGGCGTGCTCGCGCTCGGGCCCGAGCGTGTGTTCGCGCGCTCGTGGATGCGTACCCATGGCAACCTCTATCAGGCCATTGGTATGTTGAAGAGCACGCTGTTCGTTCTGCTTTCGTTTCTGATTGCGGTGGCCGCATTCAATCTGGTCTCTACGCTGGTGATGGTGGTGGACCAGCGCAGCGGCGACATTGCCGTGCTGCGAACGCTCGGAAGCGACACCTCTACCCTGATCTGGGCTTTCGTGCTGCTCGGTGTCCTGCTGGGCGGTGCCGGCATAGCCGTGGGCGTCGGCCTTGGTGCCGGGCTCGCGATCGCTCTCCCTGGACTGTACGAATGGGTCACGACTCTGCTCGGAGCGGACCTGCTTGCCCAGTACTTCGTGACCTACCTGCCGGTGGAGCTGCAGGCGGGCGATCTCCTTGGTATCACCGTGACCGCGTTCGTGCTGTGCGTGCTGAGCACGCTTTACCCGGCGCGGCGGGCCGTTGGTTTGCAGCCTTCCAGGGTGCTCGCATATGAGTGAGCTCGTTCTCGAAGCCCGCGGGCTCACCAAGTCGTTCACTCAGGGAAATGCGCGGGTCGAGGTGCTTTCCGGTGCGGATCTCGAGGTTGCCGCGGGAGAGCGGGTAGCGGTGGTCGGCCGGTCGGGGTCGGGCAAGAGCACGCTGCTGCACCTGCTGGCGGGCCTGGACGATGCCGATGCAGGCAGCGTCGTCGTCGGCGGCAAGGACATGACGGGGGGAACACCCGGCCAACGCGCCCACATCAGGAACGCGCACATGGGCTTCGTCTATCAGTTTCATCATCTGCTGCCGGAGTTCTCCGCGCTGGAAAACGTGATCATGCCTTTGCGGCTGGGGGGCATGAACACCGAGGCCGCCGTGCAGCGGGCGAGCACCTTGCTTGAGCGGGTGGGTCTTGCCGAGCGGGTCGACCACCGGCCCGCGGCCCTGTCCGGCGGGGAGCGCCAAAGGGTTGCCGTTGCCCGAGCCCTCGTGGGCAATCCTCTGGTGGTGCTTGCCGACGAGCCGACGGGAAACCTGGACCGGGAGAACGCGGAGCAGGTGTTCGGAATGATGTGTGAGCTCAGCGACGAGCACGGGGTCGGCTTCGTCATCGTCACCCATGACGACGAGATGCTGGGCAGCATGCATCGAGTGCTCCGCCTGGAAAACGGTCGGTTGGGGTGAGCGCTTCCCTGTGGATCGCTCTGCGCTATCTGGTGACGCGCCGCCGCCAGTTTGCCGCGTTCGTGACGTGGATCTCCGTTGCCGGCCTGGCGTTGGGCGTGCTGGTGCTCACGGTGGTCATCAGCGTGATGAACGGGTTCGATGCCGAGTTGAGACAGCGAATTCTCGGGTCTGTGCCCCACATCATCATCGAGCAGCAAAGCGTCGCCGACGCGGAGGTGGGAGTGCTGCTCGACCGGGCAGAAGTCGTGGGCTCTTTCGATTTCTTCATGGGTTCGGGAATGGTCACGAGAAGCGGCTCGGTCCATCCGGTGACCCTCTACGGCATTGATGCTGAGGGCGTCGCCGGGCTTGGGGAGATCGGGCAAGCCATGCGCAGTGGAGCGTTGGCGAGTTTGTTCGAGACCCCGCGAGGGATTGTGATCGGCGAGCCGCTGGCCGCGCACCTGGGTCTGCTGACCGGCGACTCGGTGGCGCTGGTGATCTCCAAGCCGACGTCGAGCGGGGTGCAACCGCGCTTTGGCCGCTACGAGCTGGTTGGTACTTTCGAGGTCGGCGCGGTGGTCGATTATTCGGTGGTCGTAGTCGCGCGTAGCGCGCTCGATGATCTGCGCCTGGAGGAGGTGGGCGTCAACGGTGCTCGGGTGGTGCTCGCAGATCCCTTCCGGGCGCCGCAGATCGTCTCCGAGCTCGCGACGGCTCGGCCGGATTGGGACCTGGTGAGCTGGACGGACAGCTACGGTGAGCTGTTTCAGGCGGTGGGGCTCGAAAAGATGGTGATGTTCGTCATTCTGCTCATGGTGGTTGCCGTGGCTGCGTTCAGCATCGTCTCCGGGCAGATGATGGTCGTGGCCGACAAGCGCGCCGACATCGCGATTCTGAGCACCATGGGGGCATCGCGAGGGACCATCCTCGGCATCTTCCTGCTGCAGGGCGTGCTGGTCTCCGGGCTCGGCATTGCTGTGGGCCTGGCGCTGGGAACGTTGACGGCGCACCACATCGGAGCCCTGATCGCCGGCGCCGAGGACCTTCTGGGTTTTCGCTTTCTCGCTGGTACTTACTTCGTCGAGGTGCCTTCACAGGTTGAAGCGGTCGATCTTCTGATCATCGGCGTGATGTCATCGAGCCTGTGCCTTGCTTCCGCGTGGCTGCCCGCCCATCGGGCCGCGGTCATGAACCCGCTGGAGGGGCTCCATCCGGGCTGACTCTGCCCGGCTCGCGCGGTGCCGATTGCCGCTCCAGGCGTCGCTGACGCCTGGCTCGCCACCGCCTGATCACGTGCATCCGCCAGGCGATGCGGACGAACACCATGGCCGTCAGAGCGCTCACCCACCCGCAAACCAGGGAGCCGACGATCAGGGGATAGCCGATGCCGCCGATGTTCGTCTTGAGCCATTCCCAGCTGAGATCTATGTTGGTCACCTCGACGTCCACGTTCAGCAGCCACGCGCCGAGCCGGTAAGCAAAGTAGAACATCGGCGGCATTGTCAGAGGATTGGTAATCCACACGAGCACGACGCTCATAGGCAGGTTGCAGCGTGAAGCGACGGCCAGCACGGCTGCGATGAGCATCTGAAACGGCACGGGCAGCCAAGCGCAGAACATCCCGATGAAGGCCGCGCCGGCGACGGATCGCCGGTGCAGGTGCCAGATCTCCGGTTCCTTGAGCCACTTTCGTACAGGTCGAAGGGCCCGATGCTCACTCAGATCCTTCGGCTTTGGCAGGTGCTTGCGTAGAAACTTTTTTGGCATAACGGAAATTATGCACCCGATGGAATCCATGCACACATGCGCGCTTGGCTTGTTGGGCTCGCTCTCGGCCACCTCTTGCTCGCCGCACCCGTCGCGCCGATTCCGCTACCCATCCCGCCGGCGTGGCTCATGCTCGTGGGGTCCCTGCTGGGATTGCCGAGACGCGCGCGTCTCGTCTCGGGGTTTCTGGTGGGGTTGGCCTGGGGCGCGATGGCGATTCAGCCGTTGCTCGAGCTTCGCCTGCCAGGGTGCCTGGATGGCGCGGACGAGCTCATCGTGGTCGACGTCGCCTCCAAGCCCCGCCGCCGCGAGGACGGGGCTTATACCTTCACCGCGATCATCCGCGGCGGGCCAGCCGGCTTTTGCGCCGATGTTGCGGGTCGGCGGCTCCGCCTCACCTGGTACGAAGCGCCCGAGATCCGCCAGGATGAGCGCTGGCGACTCCGGGCGCGGCTCCGCGCACCCTGGGCCTATCAGAACCCCGGCGGCTTCGACTTTGAACGTTGGCTGCTCGCCGAGGGGCTGAACGGGACCGGCTACGTCGTTTCGGGCACCCGCGTTGGTCTTTCGAGCGCATCGTGGCGTTCAACCTGGCTCGGCAACATGCGCGATCGGCTCGAAGCGGACCATCCGGAGGCGGCGGGCGTCCTCTACGCTCTGGTGAGCGGTGATGGCTCGCTCATCGGCTCGGAACGATGGCAGACTCTGCGAGACACTGGAACGATACATCTGATGGTCGTGTCCGGGCTCCACGTTGGTCTGGTGGCGGGCATGGGCTACCAGCTCGCGCGGGTCGCGGCGCGCGCCTTTCCCCTGGCCCTTTTGTGGCTTCCCGCCCGACGTGCAGGAGCTTTTGGGGGCGCGGGTGCAGCAGCTGCCTACGTTGCGCTCACCGGCGGTGGCGTTCCTGGTATTCGGGCGTTCTGCATGTCAGCGCTGATCCTGGTGGCACTGGCTTGGGGCCGGCGGCTGTCACCGTGGTTGGTCTGGCTCCTCGCCCTGGCGCTCGTGGTAGTCGGCCAACCGGCCGTGGTCCATCGCCAGGGCTTCTGGTTCTCGTTCGGGGCGGTGGCTGTCCTCATCTGGTGCTTCGCCGGCCGCAGCGCCCGCCGCGCCGGGCTGATGGCCGCGGGCCCTACGCTCGTTCGGGCTCAGTACGCGCTGCTTTTGGGGCTCAGCCCCTTCCTGGTCATGCTCCAGGGACAGATTCCCTCATCTGGACCCCTGGCCAACCTCGTCGCGGTACCCGTCACCAGCTTCCTGGTGATTCCCGCAGTGCTGCTCGGCGCGCTGCTGATCGAGCTGCTCCCTGTTTTTGGGGAGTTCGCCCTCGGATTTGCTGCCGTGCTGGTGGTGGAGCTGATGAGGTTCCTCGAGGCGGCCGCGGTGGCGCCCCCGATGGCTGCCGCCTCGCAGCTGCTGCCGGCGTCGATGGCCCTGGCAACCGCGTTGCTCGTTCTGTCCTCTGCAAGCCCGCCCCGGCACCTGGTGCTCTGTCTCGGCTGGCTGGTCTGGGCGATTCCCCCAGCGGGCGCTGTGCCTGCGGGAGAATTCAGGGTGATCACGATGGACGTGGGGCAGGGTAGCGCGGTGCTGGTGGATACGCGGCGGCGGCGTCTCCTGTTCGATGCGGGCCCGCGCTATCCCAGCGGCTTCGATCTCGGTGCCCAGGTGGTCGTCCCTACCATCGTCGCCACCGGCCCGCCCCGGCTGGACGCCCTGGTCATCAGCCATGCCGACATCGATCACCGTGGTGGCATGGCTGCGGTCCTGGGCTCCGTGCCGGTGGGCGAGGTGTACGAATCCCGCCCCGAACCGGGATTCTCGCGCTGCGCGGCTGGCCAGTCCTGGCGGTGGGACGGCGTCGAGTTCCGGTTTCTGCACCCGCCTGTGCCAGAGCGCGCCCGCGCCGTCGGCAGCAACGACGGTTCCTGCGTGCTGCTCATCGACAACGGCCGGGAGCGTGTCCTGCTGCCGGGGGACATCGGTGCCGCCGTTGAGGGCCAATTGCTTCGCGAGCTTGATCCTGTCCGCGTCGTCATGGCGGCGCACCACGGAAGTGCCAGCTCCTCGTCCAGGGCCTTTGTGCGTGTGCTCGAGCCCGACGTGGTCCTGATCAGCGCTGGCCGTATGAATCGTTACGGCCATCCCCACCCGGATGTCGTCGGACGATTCGAGGACGTCGGCGCAAGCGTTCACGTGACGGCGTTCCACGGGGCGTTGGAATGGGACAGCCGCCGGCCCTGGGCCGTGCGTCGGTGGCGGCTGGACCGGCAACGTTACTGGGCGCAGCGCCTGGAAACGGAATGACGCGGCAGGCTCATCCCCTGACGGGGGCTCCGGCACGCCGGCGCTCGGCGGCCCAGAGCAACGCTGCGTTCGCGAGCTCGCGCAGATCCTTGCTGACGAACGCCATCTGGGCAACGCTGCGCCGGTTCTCCACCCAGCGGACCTTGCGATAGGTCTCCGTGGCGGTGCTGGAGATCTCCGAGGTCGATGTGGTCACCCGGTGATAGACTTGGAAGACAGCGGCTTCGGGCAGGTCTATGCTCGACCCGCTGCCTACCTTCAGGACGTGATCGACGTTTAGGTCAGCCAGATCGAAGCGACGGGTCAACATCGCCTTCAGCGCAGTTTCCGCGTCTTCGCCGACGACCAGATACTCGCCAGGAAACCCCCACTTGCCATGCTGCTGCACGAGCAGCAGCTGATCTAAGTCGTTGACGACGACGGCGCCCTGAAACACCTGAAAGTAGTCCCTGCCGATGGCCAACTCGTCGCGAAGACGTTCCACGCTCGTCCACAGGTGCTGACTGGTGGCGTTGACGAAGGCAAGGCCAAGGCCGGTGGGCTCCGTACGAGCGACCACCATCTCCACTGTTGGCGTGGGCTGGCTTTCCACCTGGCTCGGGTTCATCAGCTTGAGGCGCAGCTTCGCGCCGGGTATGAGCGTGGGAGGCTGGTCGAAGTGAACGTAGACTCCGCCTCTTGAGACGTCGCGGGCAACGCAGCGGAGCTTGCCCTCGGGCAGCGAAGGGTGGTGCAGCTCCACCAGAAGGGGCAGCTGGACCCTCGGATGCTTTCTCTGCTCCATGGGGCCATTGAAATCTCGGAAATCGGACGCATTGTACCAGCAGGTTTTCGTTGAGGTAGCGTTGGGATGCGCCCGGATAAAATGACAAGCAGACTGCAAAATGCCTTGGGTGACGCGCAGTCTCTGGCCATAGGTAAGGACCATGCGGCCATCGAGCCGCTGCACCTGCTCGCCGTGCTCGTCGAGCAGAAGGCGGGCTCGGTACTGCCTCAGCTCGTGCGCGCGGGTGCACGGGCGGACGAGCTGCGAACACGCCTCGATGAGCGCCTCGGCCGGCTGCCAACGCTGAAAAGCCCCACGGGCGAGATGACGTTTGCCCCGGACTTCGTGAAGGTCCTGAATCTCGCCGATCGTTTCGCGCAGAAAGCCGGGGACGACTTCATCTCGACGGAGCAGGTGCTGCTTGCGCTGTTCGAGGATCCGATGGTCGGATCGCTTCTTCGCGAGGCGGGTGTGGACAAGGCGGCTCTCGAGGCGATCGTCTCGCAAGCCCGCAGCGGTGAAACCGTCTCGGATCCTAATGCCGAGGAGCACCGGGAGGCGCTGGAGAAGTACACGGTGGACCTCACGGCCCGCGCCGAGGAGGGCAAGCTCGACCCGGTCATCGGACGTGACGACGAGATTCGCCGCACGGTGCAGGTGCTGCAGCGGCGCACCAAGAACAACCCCGTGCTCATCGGCGAGCCCGGGGTCGGCAAGACGGCCATCGTCGAGGGCCTGGCCCAGCGCATCCTGAATGGCGAGGTGCCGGAGGGGCTCAAGAACAAGCGCATCCTCGCGCTCGACATGGGCGCCCTGATCGCGGGCGCAAAGTTTCGCGGTGAGTTCGAGGAGCGGCTCAAGGCGGTCCTCAACGAGCTCGCCAAACAGGAGGGCAACGTCATCCTGTTCATTGACGAGCTCCACACGATGGTGGGTGCCGGTAAAGCCGAGGGAGCGATGGATGCCGGTAACATGCTCAAGCCGGCGCTCGCTCGTGGAGAGCTCCACTGCGTGGGCGCGACCACCCTGGACGAGTATCGCCAGTACATCGAAAAAGATGCCGCTTTGGAGCGGCGGTTTCAGAAAGTCCTCGTCGACGAGCCCAGCGTCGAGGACACCATCGCCATTCTGCGGGGCCTGAAGGAGCGCTACGAGCTCCACCACGCGGTGGACATCACAGACCCGGCGATCGTTGCGGCCGCTAGGCTGTCCCATCGATACATCACCGACCGTCAGCTTCCGGACAAGGCCATCGACCTCATCGACGAGGCCGGCAGCCGCATCCGCATGGAGATGGATTCCAAGCCTGAAGCCATGGACAAGCTCGAGCGGCGCCTGATCCAGCTGAAGATGGAGGCCGAAGCGCTCAAGCAGGAAAGTGACGACGCGAGCCGCAAGCGTCTGGAAGACCTGCAGAGCTCTATAGGCGAGCTCGAGAAGGAGTACGCCGACCTCGAGGAAATCTGGAACACCGAAAAGGCATCTTTGCGTGGGGCCCAGGAGCTCAAGGAGGATCTGGACGCAGCTCGGGGCGAGTTCGAATCAGCGCGCCGAGCGGGCGACCTCGCCCGGATGTCGGAGCTGCAGTACGGAACCATTCCGGAGCTGGAAAAGCAGCTGGCGGCGGCGAGCAACGGCGAGGCGGAACCTCGGCAGCTGCTGCGCAACAGCGTGACCGAAGAGGAAGTTGGCGAAGTCGTTTCGAAGTGGACGGGCATTCCGATCACCAAGCTTCTAGAAGGCGAGCGCGACAAGCTCCTGCGTCTGGAAGAGGCTCTGCACGAACGCGTGGTGGGTCAGGACGAGGCGGTCCGCATCGTCGCCGACGCCGTTCGCCGGTCGCGGGCGGGACTGTCCGATCCCAACCGCCCCAACGGCTCGTTCATGTTCCTTGGCCCGACGGGCGTGGGCAAGACCGAGTTATGCAAAGCCCTCGCTCAGGTCCTGTTCGACAGCGACGAGGCGCTCGTTCGGGTGGACATGTCCGAGTTCATGGAGAAGCACTCGGTGGCTCGTCTCATCGGTGCGCCTCCGGGCTACGTGGGCTACGAGGAGGGCGGGTTCCTCACCGAGCAGATACGTCGCCGTCCTTACTCGCTGATCCTGCTCGACGAGATCGAAAAAGCTCACCCGGACGTGTTCAACATTCTGCTGCAGGTGCTCGACGACGGGCGCCTTACCGACGGTCATGGTAGAACCGTCGACTTCCGCAACACGGTGCTGGTGATGACGTCGAACCTTGGCTCCGAAGCCATTCAGTCGCTGACGGAGGCGGGCAATGCGGACCGGATCAAGGACACCGTGATGGGCGTGGTCTCGCAGCACTTCCGTCCGGAGTTCCTGAACCGGGTCGACGACATCGTCGTCTTCCACCCCCTCGGGCGAGAGCACGTCGCAGAGATCGCGAAGCTCCAGTTCGACATTCTGCGCCACCGTCTGGAGGAGCAGGATCTCGAGATCGACATTGCTTCGGCCGCTGTGGCCGCGCTGGTCGAGGAGGGTTACGACCCGGTGTACGGTGCGCGGCCGCTCAAGCGGGTGATTCAAAAGCGGATCGAAAACCCGCTGGCAAGCCGGATTCTGGGCGGTGACTTCCTGCCGGGCTCGGCCATTCGGGTCGGTTACGCGGATGGCGACTACTCGTTTGACCAGTAACCAGCCGAAATTCGACGTGGCGGATATTGTATATTTATACAGTATCGGTTAACGTTAGCGCCCATGAACGATCGCTTTGAATCCCTGCCGCTTTTCCCGGAAGAAACGTCGCCTGGACCACTTTCTTCGGCCCAGGAGGGTCGCGGCGGGGCTCCCGCGACGAGTCCGGGCCGTAGCAAGCGGGACCCGCATCTGGTTGCCGCCAATCGGCTGGCCCGGGCGATCCGCCGGTATCCGGACTATTCGCCCGAGCAGACGCGCGCCGGCCAGGCGATCTGTCGTCACCTCCTGGCGCTTTTGGAGGAATCTGAGGCGCGATCTCAAAGCCGCTGACTTCCTAGCCCCGCTCCCGGCCGGCTTGTCCCTGCAACGCCGTTTGTTGTTCAATCTGTGCGGTCCGTCCCTGGTAGTAGACGCTAACCGGCCTACCATCGTTTTTCGTGCTGATTCTTCGAGATGGATTTCATGATCAGGAAGTGTTTGTTTCCCGTTGCCGGTTACGGCACCCGATTTCTGCCCGCGACCAAGGCGATGGCCAAGGAAATCCTTCCTGTCCTCAACAAGCCGCTCGTTCAGTACGCGGTGGAGGAAGCCCTGGAAGCCGGCCTAACCGACGTCGGCTTCGTGACGGGTCGAGGCAAGCGCGCCATCGAAGACCACTTCGACACGAGCTACGAGCTCGAGCATCAGATCGCCGGGACCGGTAAGGAGAAGGCCCTCGAGGGTATCCGGCGGATCATGGAGGAGTGCACGTTCTCCTACACGCGACAGGTCAACATGCGAGGCCTGGGGGATGCGATCCTCAAAGGGCGCACCCTGATTGGCGAGAACGCCTTTGGCGTGGTGCTGGCCGATGACCTCTGCTTCGGCGACGGCGACGGAGGGGTCCTCAAGCAGATGGTGAACCTCTTTAAGCAGTTCCGTTGCAGCATCGTGGCGATAGAGGAGGTTCCTGCCGAGCGGGTGAGCAGCTACGGGGTCATTGCCGGTGAAGCGCTCAGCGACCGTCTCGTTCGCATTACGGACATGGTCGAGAAACCGGCCCCGGAGGATGCGCCGAGTAACTTCGGCATCATCGGACGGTACATTCTCACCCCGGACATCTTCGAGATCCTCGAGAGCACGCCGCCCGGCAAAAACGGCGAAGTGCAGATCACCGACGCGCTTCTGCGGCAGGCTCAGGACGGCTGTGTCATCGCCTACCGCTTCAAGGGAAAGCGTTTCGATTGCGGTTCTGTAGCCGGATTCGTCGATGCGACCAACTACTGCTACGAGCACCTCTATTCGGATACCTAGCCAGGCGAATGTCGTTCGACGTTGCTCTCAAGCTCCTCAATGAACGAACCTGGGAAGAGGTTCCGCTCGCGGAGCCCGTCCCGCTGGGGTTGCTGCCGACGCCGGCGCTGCTCATTGATGAGCGCGCGCTGGACCGCAACATCGAGCGGATGGCGGCGTTCGTTGCGTCCAGGGGCAAAGGTGCCCGCCCCCACGGCAAAACCCACAAGTGCCCGCTCATTGCGGCACGGCAGATCGAGGCCGGTGCCGTAGGCGTCTGCGCGGCAAAGGTTTCCGAAGCCGCGGTTTTTCTCAACGCCGGTGTCGAGCCGGTTCTGATCACGTCCCCCGTCACCAGCGCGGCCAAGGCGGAAATGATCGTCGCCCTCGCCGGAAAGGGCCGGGTGAGCGTGGTGGTGGACGGCCCGATGGCTCTGCAGGTGCTGGGGGAAACCGCCCGCCCGGACGCGGAGGTTGGCGTGCTGATCGACATCGACGTGGATATGGGTCGGACGGGCTGCAGAGATCCGGACCGGGTGCTCGAGCTCGCTGAGGCGGTCGAGGCGACTCCGGGCCTGCGTTACGAAGGTGTGCAGCATTACGCGGGTCACCTGATGCACGTGGAAGGCCACGAGAATCGGCGCCAGAAGTCGACGGCGCTCTGGGAGCGGGTCGCCGGCATCATCGACCGCCTCGAGCGGAACGGCTTCTCGCCGGAAGTGGTCACCGGCGGTGGAACGGGAACCTACGACATCGATACGGATATCGGCGTGGTCACGGACATTCAGGTGGGCAGCTACGTGTTCATGGATCACGAGTATCGGATCATTGGTGGCGCTCGGGGCGATCGCTTCGACGACTTCGAGGTCGCCCTGACCGTCGCCGCCACGGCGATCAGCAAGCCGCTGGACAGCGTGGTGACGGTGGACGCCGGCTACAAGGCCTTCGCCTCGGACACGGTGGCGCCCGAGCCCATGCACGTCGCGGGCGCGCGTTATCGGTTCGCAGGGGACGAGCACGGCGTGCTCATCCCGGCGGCGGGCAGCCAGGAACCCCTGCTTGGGGAGGTTCACCAGTTCATCACCCCCCATTGCGATCCGACCGTGAACCTGTACGACTACTACTGGGTGCACCGGGACGGAATGGCGCATAGCATATGGCCGGTCGCGGCGCGCGGCTGTTCCTGGTAGACGTGAGAAAGAGACCAATGGAGGCTACGGCGTGTTAGAGATCGTCCAATCCGGTGGCTGGCTGATGGTGCCGATCCTTTTGTGCAGCATCGTCGCGGCGGCGATCAGCGTCGAGCGGCTGTGGACCCTTCAGCGCGGGCGCATCGCTCCGACCGAGCTGCTGGCGGAGGTCTGGGACGCCATCAAGGGCGATCGCCTGGATGCGCAGCGGCTGAAGGACATCCGCGCTTCGAGCCCGCTCGGCCAGGTGCTGGCCGCCGGTATCGGCA
>JABAHS010128249.1_pt3 | contig 50781 bp, 40 predicted proteins | sample 7062111 | NCBI WGS metagenome assembly JABAHS01 (sample SAMN14534600, study PRJNA622989) | marine sediment metagenome | biome: marine biome [ENVO:00000428]; feature: marine pelagic biome [ENVO:01000023]; material: deep marine sediment [ENVO:00002113]; isolation source: pool of 4 deep marine... | reverse complement strand
GCGATGTTGTAGCGCGGGCCGGTGTCGCGCCAGTTGTCGAGCGCGACGCGCCACTTGCGTCGACTGACAGGTCCGTACAGCGCATAACGACCGCACATAGGCTCCATGCTAGCTTACGAGCGCAGAGGGCGGCCAGAGGGCGGCTTCAGCGCACCGCGTGCAGCTGACGCATGCTATCGAGCGGCTGCGGGCGCCCGAGATGGTCACCCTGGACGAAGTCCAGACCGATGTGCTGCCGCTTCAGCGCCTCGAGGACGGTCTCGTTCTCCACCGATTGGGCGATGGTCTGCTTGCCCATCGCCTGCGCCAGCTCGTTGATGCTCTTCACGGTCGCGAGGTCGATGGGACTGTGCACGATTCTTTTGACGAAGCCGCCCTCGATCTTGAGAAAGGCTACGGGGAGTCGCCGCAAGTGGGCGAACGAGCTCATTCCCGTGCCGAAGTGATCGAGCGCGAAGTGACAACCCAATCCGCGTAACGTCTCGATGAAATGCAGCGCGGCGCTCAAGTGCGAGGCTGCGGAGGTCTCCGAGAGCTCGAAGCAGATCTTCTCCGGCGGTACGTGCGTCTCCTGAAAACGCTCGATGACGAAGTCGAGGAAGTACTCGTCCGTCAACGACTGACTCGAGAGATTGATGCCGCAGTACATGAGCTCGCGCAGGTGCTCGGGGTGCCCGGTCAGCCACGCGAAGGCGCGATCGATCACCCAGCGGTCGATTCTAGGCGCCAGATTGTAGCGCTCGGCGGCCGGCAGAAAGTCGCCCGGGCGTAGCGGTCGATCACCCTCGTGCTGCAAGCGCAGCAACAGCTCGTAGCGACGATCGGGCCGCTCCGCGCCCTCCACCGGAACGATGGGTTGGAAGTAGAGCTCGAACCCGCCTTCCTCGAGCGCCTCTCGGACGTGCGAGACGAGCCCGGTCTCGCTACGGCGCTGCCCTGCCTGCTGGAATCCCTCCTGCTGGACGTGGATGCGGTTGCCTCCTGTCGCTTTCGCCGTTGCACAAGCGGCGTCCGCAGCGTGCAGGACGTCGAAGAGGTTACCGCTGTGCGCACGCACTGGTGTGACGCCGATGCTGGCCCCGATCCTGAAGCACTTGCCTTCCCAAGCGAAGCGCAGCTCTTCGATGATCTGGCGTAGGGTTGCGGCCGCTGCCTGCGCCTCCTCCAGGGTGCACTCGGGGAGGAGAAGGGCGAACTCGTCCCCGCCGATGCGAGCGAGCGTGTCCTGCTCGCGAATGCCCTGCGGCAGCACTCGTCCGAGCACTCGCAGCAGCTCGTCGCCCGCGAGGTGACCGCACGTATCGTTGAGCTCCTTGAAGTAGTCCAGGTCCAGGTAGCACAGGGCATGCTCGTGCGCTGCCTGCCGCGTGCTCTGGAGCAGGCTTTGCAGGCGGTTTTCGAACTCCCGCCGGTTGACCATTCCGGTAAGCGGGTCGTGCGTGGCGTGGTGAGCGAGCTCCTCCGAGTGGTGCGCTACGTCCGTCACGTCACACACCAGGGACAGGATCGAGACGCGCTCTGCGTTCTCGGCAAGCAAGGCCGAGCTGTACCACTCGCAGCTCCGCACTCGCCCGTCCTTGGTGTAGTTGCGAAGGTGGGTGAAGCTGTGCCGGGTCCGGCCCTGGAGCAGCTCGAGCATGACCTTCCTGGCCCGGTCGGCGTCCGCCTCGTGGAAGAAGCGCCAGACGTGCAGTCGTTGGCCGAGCACTTCGCGGGCTCGCCATGCGAACATCGCTTCGGCTTGGGGCGACCATCGCTGCACGCGAAGGTCGCGGTCCCACTCGATCACTGCGAGGGGCGAGTTGCTCTCCAGCGCCTCGAGGACTTGAAGGTCGGAGGGGGGCCTTTTCGTCCGGCGAAACAGGCTTCGCGCTAACGCCATGGGGAATCTCCTTCGCGCGCGCCGCTTGGGTGCGCGTAAGCGAAGAGATGGGACTCGGCGATAGGACGGAGGCGCGCCATCCTGAAGAGGCGTTTGTGGTATCGGGCTGTTATCGGCAACAAAAGAGGCGGCTTTGAGTGGAGAGCGCCTCAGGGGCGGTGAAATGCTGTTGTGGCGAGAGCCTACTCGGGGGCGATGACTCCGCAGGCGATGCGCGGCCCGGCCCCGCCCGCCGGCTCGGAATGATAATCATCCGGGCCCTCGTGAACGACGAGGGAGGAGCCGTCGCTGTCGAAGAGCGATGCATCCAGGCTCACGTCCGGCAGGAAGATCTCCACCTCCAGTGATCCGGACGCGGGCACGTGGATGTTGGGCATATCCCCCGCGTGCACGCCGTCGGCGTCCAGGAAGCCGTGGTGCAGCCCGCGCGGGTTGTAATGGCCTCCGGCCGACCGGAATGGGGGCGTGCATCGACCGACCGCGTGGACGTGAAACGCGTGATGGCCTGTGGACAGGTTCCAGAACTCCGCTCTCAGCAAAACGCCATAGGGCCCCTGAGTGAGACGCACGGTGCCGGCGCTCTGGCCGAAGCGATCCTGCACGTCGGCTCGGGCCCGCTCGACCGCGTAGGCCGGCGTGGCGGCCGCGGCCATGACCGCGGCCGAGGCGAGGGCGAGCAGGGTGCGCGTGAGGCGCATGCAGTGTCTCCTCGTTCTGCCCGGGGACCACTCTCTCCGCAGACTGGGGGTTCGGCGGTCGAGCCGAGAGCGTGGGATGAGCCTCTCGGTCGATTGTAATGAAACACCAGGTAGTGCAACACGCGGGCGCCGGCCGTGCGCTCGAGCCGATCCCGGCGATCCGAGCCGCGCAGGCGCCTCCTGCGAGGCCGGCTCACGGGGCGAGCACGGCCTGGAGCACGCGCGCCGTGTGCCAGGCGGTGCGGCCGGTCGCGTCCTTTATCTGCTGGCGACAGCTCGTGCCGTCGGCAACGAGCACTGTATCCCGATCGGCGGCGCGCACGGCGGGCAGCAGGGCGAGCTCCCCCATGCGCATGGACACTTCGTGGTGCTCGGCCTCGAAGCCGAACGCGCCGGCCATACCGCAGCAGCCTGCGTCGACGTTCTCCACGGTGAGCTCGGGCACGAGTCGCAGGGTCCGTTCCACGGGCGCCACCGCATCGAAGGCTCTCTGGTGGCAGTGAGCGTGCAGCAGAGCCCGGCCCCAGGGTGGCTTGATCAGACCCAGCTCGAGTCTGCCGGCCTCGTGCTCCGCGGCGAGGAACTCCCCCAGTGTCAGGGCGCGCCCGGCCAGGGCCCGGGTCCGGTCGGTCGGTGTGAGCGCCGGGTATTCGTCGCGCAGCGTGAACAGGCATGAGGGCTCGAGTCCGATGACGGGAACGCCCCGCTCGACTCGGGACGCCAGCGCGTCCGTGAGCCGTCGAGCCTCCTGTCTCGCCTGCTCGGTCAGGCCCACGGAGAGATACGTCCGCCCGCAGCACAGAGGTCGGCCACCGGTGTTCGACCCGGGCAGGTGCACGTCGTAGCCGCCGGCCGTGAGCACGGCGAGGGCGGCGTGGGCGTTCTCGGGCTCGAAGTAGGTGTTGAAGGTGTCCACGAACAGCACCACCTCACGTCCACGCGTGACTCGTTGGCTGCGGGTCTTGCCCCTGAACGCATCGCGACGCCAGCGCGGGAGGCTCCGGCGCCGGTTCAGGCGCAGGGTTCGATGCGCGAAGGCGCGGGCCCCGGGCAGGCGGGTGAGGGCGTTCAGCAGCCCCGCGTGGCGGGAAGCCCAAGGGGCGTACCGGGGCAGGTGCGCTATTATGCGATCGCGCAGGCTCAAGCGGTGGTGTTTGCGGTAGTGGTGCAGAAATTCGACCTTCATGCGCGCCATGTCGACGCCGGTGGGGCACTCGCGCTTGCAGCCCTTGCAGGACACGCATAACGCCATGGTCTGCGCCATGGCGTCCGAGACCAGCGCTTGCGGCCCGAGCTGACCGCTGAGGGCGAGCCGCAGCGAATTCGCCCGGCCACGGGTTACGTGTTGCTCGTCTCGCGTCACGCGATAGGACGGGCACATGACGCCGGGCTCGGCTTTGCGGCAGGTGCCGTTGTTGTTGCACATCTCGGTCGCGCGCAGAAAGCCGCCCCAGACCGACCAGTCGAGAGCGGTATCGACGGGGAGCGGCGCGTATCGTGGCCCGTAGCGCAGCAACCGCCGGTCGTCCATGCGCGGCGCCCGCACCAGCCGGCCCGGATTGAACAATCCCTTCGGATCGAAGCTGTCCTTCACCTCCTCGAAGGCATGCGCCAGCCGCGGCCCGAACATCATCTCGTGGAATTCCGAGCGCACGATGCCGTCGCCGTGCTCGCCCGAGTGAGAGCCCTTGTACTCGCGCACCAGCGCCATCGCCTCCTCCGCGATGGCACGCATCCTGCGCACGTCGAGCTCCTCCTTGAGATTCAAGATCGGGCGCACGTGCAGGCAGCCCACGGAGGCGTGCCCGTACCACGTGGCGCGGGTGCCGTGCCGGGCGAAGACCTCATTGAGCCCCTCGGTGTAATCCGCGAGGTGCTCGAGGGGCACCGCGCAGTCCTCGATGAAGGCGATGGGTTTGCCGTCGCCCTTCATGGACTGGACGATGTTGAGCCCCGCCTTGCGCACCTCCCACACCGCTCGCTGCGCGGCCGCATCCTCGGCGCGCACGGTGCCGTTCGCAGGGCCGAGGTCGCCCATCAGCTCCTCCAGCGCATCCAGATGCCGGCGCTGCTCGTCCGCGTCATCCCCGGAGAACTCCACCAGCAGCAGCGCGCCCGGCGTCCCGCGCACGAAGCGTTCCATGTGGCGCTGGAAGGTTGGGATAGCGCTTGCCAGCTCGAGCACGTTGCGGTCGACGACCTCCACCGCCGAGGGCGTCAGGCTCACGATGCGCGGCGTCGCCGCCATCGCCTCGCGCAGGCTCGCGAAGTGGCACACACCGAGCACGCGGTGGGGCGGCACCGGGTGTAGTTCCAGCTCGACGGCGGTGAAGAACGCCAACGTGCCTTCCGAGCCGACGAGGAGCTGCGCCATGTTGTGGCCGCCGGCGGAGAGCGAGTCCAGGTTATACCCGCCCACCCGGCGCAGCAGTTTTGGCCAGCGCTGCTCGAGCTCGTCGGCCTCGCGGGCCGCGATGGCGCGCAGGCGCCGGACCAGATCCCGATAGGCGGGGTCCGCATCCAGGTGCTCCAGGTCGGCGGGGGTTTGCGCGAAGCGCCGACGGCGTCCGTCGGCCGTGAGCGCGTCGATGGCGCGCACATTGTGGACCATGTTGCCGTAGCGGATGGAGCGCGCGCCGCAGCTGTTGTTGCCGGCCATGCCGCCGATCGTGGCGCGGCTGGCGGTGGCCGGATCGATCGGAAAGAACAGGCCGTGAGGTGAGAGGAAACGATTCAGCTGGTCGAGCACGATACCCGGTTGCACACGCACGCTACGGGTTTCGGGATCGAAGTCGAGCACCGCGTTGAGATGTTTGGAGGTGTCGATGACGAGGGCCTCGTTCACCGTCTGTCCGGCTTGCGAGGTGCCGCCGCCGCGCGGCAGCACCGGGACACCGGCATCGGCGGCGATCTCCATGGCGCGCGCGATGTCTTCGTCGTCGCGCGGGACGACCACGCCCACGGGCTGCACCTGGTAGATGGAGGCGTCGGTACTGTAGCGGCCGCGACTGAGAGCGTCGAAGTGGATGTCGCCCGCGATTGCACGACGCAGGCGCTTCGCCAGCGTGCTCGTGTCCGGCGTTGTGCTCGTTGGCCGTGTCATCTGCCGTCTTGGCAGCCGTTCGCGGTGGGTCTGCGCGAGTGGTGTTTTTCATCATAACATCCCGCGGCAAAGCGTCGCGGATTGAAAATTCGCTCCCACGGGCTCCGTTTCCCACAGGTGCTCGCTTTCACCGGGGAGGAACTTCGCCTGTGGGAGACGCGACTTGTAGCCGCGACTATTATCGCGGGCACGAGCGTTTTACCGGCATGGTTGACAAACCGCTGTGTCCGAGGAATCGTCGGCTGCGACAGGTCGAGTCGACGAGAGTGATGAGTCAAAGATGACGGACTATCAGAGCGGACGCCACTTTCTTCAGATCCCGGGACCGACGAACGTGCCCGATCGAGTGCTGCGCGCGATGGCCGCACCGACCATCGACCATCGCGGCCCCGAGTTCGCACGGCTGACCCACGAGATCCTCGAGGGGCTGCGGGGGGTGATGGGGACGTCGGGGCGGATCATCCTCTTCCCGAGCTCCGGCACGGGCGCATGGGAGGCGGCGCTGGTCAATACGCTTTCGCCCGGTGATCGGGTACTGATGTTCGAGACGGGACATTTCGCGACGCTGTGGAGAGGCGTGGCGGCACGGCTCGGCCTGGAGGTGGATTGGGTGCCCGGCGACTGGCGCCGGGGTGCGGATCCGGAGGTCGTGGAGTCCAGGCTCTCCGAGGATCGGAACCATGCCATCCAGGCCGTGGCGCTGGTGCACAATGAGACCTCGACGGGTGTCGCGACGCGCATCGCCGAGATCCGTTCCGCACTGAACCGGGCGCAGCACCCCGCACTGCTGCTGGTTGACACCATCTCCTCGCTGGCCTCCATGGACTATCGCATGGACGAGTGGGAGGTGGACGTCACCGTCGGCTGCTCGCAGAAGGGCTTGATGTTGCCGCCCGGGCTGGGATTGAACGCGGTGAGCGCGAAAGCGCTGGCCGCGGCGCGCCGGGCGCGACTGGCGCGCGCGTACTGGGACTGGGAGGCGATGCTGGCGGCGAACCGTGACGGGTTCTTCCCGTACACGCCCCCCACGAATCTGCTCTACGGTTTGCGCGAGGCGCTGCACATGCTGCGCGAAGAGGGGCTGGATGCGGTCTACGAACGCCATCGCCGCCACGGCGAGGCGAGCCGCCGGGCGGTCTGCGCTTGGGGGCTCGAGCTGCTGTGCGCCGACCCCGCCGAGTACAGCGACTCGCTCACCGCCGTGCTGACGCCCGAGGGCCACGATGCGGATGCGCTGCGCGCGCTCATTCTCCAGCGCTTCAACATGTCGCTGGGGACCGGCCTCGGCAAGGTGAAGGGGCGGGTCTTCCGCATCGGGCACCTGGGCGACTTCAACGATCTCCAGCTTGCGGGGACCCTCGGCGGCGTGGAGATGGGGTTGCGGCTGGCGGGGGTGCCGCATCGACCCGGCGGGGTCACGGCGGCGCTGGAGTCGCTGGCTGCCGCCGGCCCTGGGAGCGCGAGCCTGTAACGCTGCCGCCCTACGTCCACTCCGGGTGCGGGTCGGCCCTGAGGTGGGTTACCAGGACCGGACGGGCCCGGTGTCCAGGTGCAAGTAATCGGACGATGCGTAGGAGCCCACGCCGCCGCGCTTCAACGCCAGGGCGGCACGCCGGATCTGCTCGAGCTCGCGCCCCGGCAGGCGCACGTCGACGGCTTTCCCCACGATGTGATAGCTGTGCTTGGCCACGCGCGCGATGTGCTCGGCGAGCATGGCATTGGTCTCCGGCGAGCGATAGCCGGAGATGACGTAGTACGATGCCTTGCTGTCGACGCTGGTGCGCAGCGCGTACAGCAGGTCGAGCAGCTCCGGGTCGATCTCCATCACTTCTTCGGTGCGAAAATCCCGCAGGAGATAGTTGATGGCCTCGAGCTCCGAGGGGATGTAGTGCCCTTCCGCCCAGTAGACGGCCTTGAGACGCTCGTCCGTCTGCAGGTTGTGCAGGCTCAGTGAGCGCTCGGGCACGCCTTGGTGGGCGAGCACGCGCGGTGCGAGCGTTGCGAGCGTGCCGGCGGTGGTGAGCTGGAGTAGTCGTCGCCGCCCGATACGGTAATGGCCGAAAGGTTCCGTGAGCACGTAAGCACCTCCTCCGCGCCGACGGCCCGCCGGGGGCCGCTTTCTTGTTGATTGGGCGCGTAGCGCAGGATCCGTCCCGCCAGACTTTTTCTTCCCGAAACCAACAAGTTACTAGTCTAACACCGCTGGCCCCTCGAGGCGACAGCGCGCGGAAGCGTCTGCGTGCGCATCGCCGGCGTTGTGCCCGCTGGCGGCCGGCCGGCCTGTCGTGGGGAGGCGCGGTGAACCGGCGCGACACGCGGGCCAGGAAGACGATGCCCGCCGTCGGGGGGAAAGCCCCGCCCGCGTCCGTTCCCCCCATAGATGCACGCCGCCCCTCCCGTGCGGCCGCGGGGCCTCACCAGAACCGTACGGGCCCCGTGTCCACATGGATGAAGTCGGAGGCGGGATAGTAGCCCACGCCGCCGCGCTTCAGAGCCAGCGCCGCGCGGCGCAGGTGATTGAGCTCACGTCCGGGCAGGCGCACGTCCACCGCCATGCCACGGGTGTGGTAGCTGCGCTTGGCGACGCTCCGGCTGCGTTGCCTCAGCATGGCATTGGTCTTGGGTGAGCGATAGCCAGAGATGATGTGGAAGGGAGCTTTGGAGTCCATCCGGCGGCGCAACGCGTACAACAGATCCAGGAGCTCGGGGTCGATGGGCTCGATGTTATCGGTACGAAAATCACGCAACAGGTAGTTGATCTCGTCGAGCTCGGACGAGACGTAGCGCCCCTTGACCCAATAAACGGTTTTGAGCTGCTCGCCCGTGTGCAGATTGTAGAAGCTGAGCCAGCGCTGTTTCGCCGCTGAGGCGTGGGCCAGGAGACTCGGTGCGAAGGCGGCCAGCGCCCCCGCGGACGCGCATTTGAGCAGCGCGCGTCGCGGTATCCGACGCTGATGGCGCTTCTCTGAAGACACTATGGGCACCCTCCCTTGGAATGTGGATTCGGGCGCGAGAGGTGGTCGCAGGGGACGACCACGATGTCTTCTTCGGATACCCGCGCCTGAACCTGAAGGTCTGTGGCTACCGTGGATATCGATGCTCCGTCAATGTGCAATGGCGATTGGCGGGGTTGCTGCTGCGAAACAGCGTCCCCGTTTGCGTGGAGAAAGGCCGACGAAATCCCCCGAACGGCGTTAGTCTAGCAGCGAACGCTCGAGCGCGCTAAGGGGGGGAGTGGTCTTGGCGCTGAGGGCGTTGTCGAGGAGCGCGTCCCGCCCGTAGACGTCGTCGCGGAAATGTATCGTGCCGCCTTCACCGATCCATACAGTGAGGTAGCTCAGGTGCACCGGCATCGGCGTGCTCAGGCGCACGACCGTGGTCTTTCCGCTGTCGATGATCTGCCGCATGCGCTCGTCCGTCCAACCCGGCTGGTCGGCGAGCAGATACGCGGCGAGGCGCAGGGGCTGCTCGACCCGGATGCAGCCCGAGCTGAAGGTGCGCACCGTGCGCGCGAAGAGCTCGCGCGAGGGCGTATCGTGCAGATAGACGTGGAATGGATTGGGAAACATGAACTTCACGCGTCCGAGCGGGTTCTTCGGCCCTGGCTCCTGGCGCAGGCGGTACGGAATGCGGCTCGGCGCGACGGAGGCCCAATCGATGGCCAGTGGATGGAGCTCGCGTGCATCCTCGGTCCATCCGGAGAACACCCGTATGTTCCGCTCGATGAGGTAGCGCGGATCCTCGCGTACGTGGGGCAGGATGTCCTCGCGCAGGATGGTCGGCGGGATGGTCCAGGTCGGATTGAACTCCAGGTAGGTCATGTCCGCGCTGAAGATCGGCGTGCGCCGATACGGCCTGCCCACCACCGTGCGCAGCTCCATGACGACCTGGCCCGACTCCACGACTTCGAGCTCGAAGCCGGCGAGGTTGACCAGGATGTAGCGGTACCCGAGATCGTCGGGCATCCAGCGCCAGCGCTCCATATTGACCACGATCTGGCGGATGTGGGTTCGCACCGGAACGTTGAGCTGTGCCCGCGTGGCGGGGCCCACCACCCCGTCGGCCTCCAGGCCGTGGCGCCGCTGGAAGCGTTGCACCGCCAGGGTCAGGGCGCTGTCGAAGTGATCGGGTTCCGAGGCGGGCACGGTGATATCGCGGGTCGCTTCGAGCCGCTCGCGTAGCACCGGCACACGCGCGCTGCGAACGCCCTCCTTCAGCGCAGGGCCCGCGACCAGAACGGGCCATCCCCCCGCTCGCTCGATCCGGCGGTAGCGCGCCAGCGCGCGGCGCAGGCGCCGATAGACCGGATTGGACGGCATCGCGGCGTCCAGAAAATCGTCCAGATCTTGGGCGGCGGCGGCGGCCCGCTCGAGCAGCGCCAGGTGCTCGATGTCGCCCGTCCGGAGGAACAGCTCGGAATCGACCGCGCGCGGGCTGAGGCGGCCAAGCGCGGCATCGCGCACGTAGTGCACGAGCTCCTGGGTGAGCAGCAGCTCCAGGTCCGTCAGCGCCGAGGGCCAGGCGGATTCCGCGAGCTTGTCGATGACGGCCACCGGGTAATCGGCCGGATCCAGGCCCTCGCGGTCGGCATTCGCCAGCGCCGCCCGCAGCACGCGCGCGGCGGGCGTCGGGCCGCCCGCATCGATCCACAGAGGGCGGTACCCGCGAGCGTCGTAGAACTGCATGAGCGTGGCCCGATCGATGGGTACGGGTGCGGGACCGACCTTGGTTTGATCGAGCTCGATACGCTGCCGCAGGTGGTCGGCGATCGTTTCGAGGAGAGGAGCAGCGAACGCCGGCGGGACGAGCAGGAGACCCGCGAGGAATGCGGGTGCTAGGTACCGCGAAGCCTTCATGTGAGTCGTGGGTCCGAGGCGTGAGGCCGCCGGCTCAACGCTAGTTTACATGCCGCCTCAGGGCAGCTCGCAAGTACCGCCTTCGCAGAAGGCGGCCTCCAGCTCCTGCTCGTGCTCCAGGTCGCCCGAGAGGGGTTTGAGACGTGAACACATCTCCTCGTACTGCTCGCGGGTGATGGTCTCGTAAGGCGGCTGCTCGTAGCCGTGACCGCTGGAGGGCAGGAACACGATGCCCTTCAGCCGATCCTCGTAGGCCGCCAGCACGCGCGGCAGCTCGTCCCTCTCGGTCTCGGGGTCGAACTCCGCGGTGCAGCTCACCTGGTTGTCGGACCAGTAGTGCTGCATCTGCGCGGCCAGATCCACCTTCTCGCGCAGCGATACCTGCGCCTTACAACGTTCGAGGTGGGGGACGTTCACCGGGAATGAGATGATGGCCGTGTTGTCGACGTACTTGTCCGGCTCGACCGGATAGCCCGCCTTGGCGCAGAGCTCGGCCAGCGGGTGACCGTCCGAGACGCGCACCCGCCGCACGTAGTAGGGGGCGTGCTCCCAGTGGGCGCCCGGCGTCGCGCCCGAGAGCAGGCTCACCGTTCCCGAGGGCTTGACCGACGTGGTCTTGATCGAGCGCGGCACGCACAGCCAGTCGGCGTATTCCTTGTCGAGCTGCTGGATGAAACGGTAGGCGCTGTCGCACCACTCGAAGAAGCGCCGATAGCCGAGCCGGTTCATGGCCTGCACGATGCCGGTCATGGAGCAGCCGATGCGCCGGTTGCGCAGCATGATGGCGTTGGTTTGGGCGTCGTGGGTGGGCACCAGGGTCACCGTCTTCGCGTACAGGTAAGCGATGCGCAGGGTCTTGCGGTAGTCCTCGAAATCGTCGTGGTGCGCGGGGTAGGTCTCCACCAGCGTGCACAGCTCGCGATCCCACAGCGTCTGCTCCATGCACGGGTTGCTGCCCTCGGCGTGCCGATCCAGCCAGTTCGGCGGATCTTGCATGCGCCCGTAGGCGCGGGCGTTTTCGAGCCACAGGTAGCCGGGTTCGCCGTTGAGGGCGGTGCGCCGGGCGATATCCGCGTAATCCATGCCCACCTGCGCGAGGACGGAGTTGTTCGACGCCCAGCGATGGGCGTGCAGCTTCTCCCGATCGAGCTTGAGGTCGAGGAATCGGGTGTCGTCGGGATCCCCGAAGGCAATCTGTGCCGAGCGCCGGATTCCGCCCGCCACCACGCAGCGACCCACGACGTTCATGGTGTCCACGATGAGCTCGGTGTCGATGCGCCGGTGCACGTAACGCCGGTGCAGGCGATCCACGGTGTCGAGCATGTCGCGAAGCGGTTCCGGCCCACTGGCGACACCCCCGAAGCGCTTGAGCGGGGTGCCCTTGGGGCGGATCCGCGAATAGTCCCAGCGCGCAGGCAGGGTGCCGGTGCCCGCGTAAGCGCGCAGCAGTCGCTCCAGCGCCTCCGCCCAACCCTCGCGGCTGTCGTCGATGGCGTGAGCGTCCCCGCCCCGCGCCGGCTCCTGAATCGTGACCCGGCCCTTGCCGCGGGTGTCGAACCCGACGCCCACGCCGAGCATCGACATGCGCAGCATCCAGCCGTACGGCGACGCATAGTCACGCTCGATGTCGCGGGTGGACACGAAGCCGCAGTTGTTGAGCGCCGCGCCCCCGCGCTCGTACATGAAGCGCGTGCCCATGATCCAGAGTCCTCGCCCCGGCGGTGTCCACTTGAAGCTCCAGAGCCGCTCGTACGCGTTGCGCGCGATGTGCTGCGCCTTGCCCCCGTCCCAGGGCAGGCGCCGCTCCAGGCAGTGGATGCGCTGCACGGTCATCATTCCCTCGATGACGCGGCGGCAGGTTTCCCACCACTCCTCGCCGTCGCGGCTGTAGGTGCGCTTGTACGTCGTCCAGGACAGCGCGCCGTAGCCCCATTTGACGGCAGCGGCTTGATAGGGGGCGAGGAACTCCGGGTCGAGCTCGAAGGGTCCGAAGCTGTCGACGTCCACCATCATGGGGTCAGTCTCCCAGCACGTAGCGCCGCAGGTCCCTGGCGTTGTCGACGGCGTGGGCTTCGGCGTCGTTGTTGAAGTACGCGAACACGTCGAGTCCCCCCTCGAGATATTCCCGGATGCGCCGGGCGGCGGCGGAGAGGGCCTGAGGCGTGTAGGAGCCGCTGTAGTCGCCGCTCGGGCCGTGAAAGCGCAGGTAGACCCAGTCGGCGGTGAGCACCCTCGGGTGATCTTCGATCATGTCGTGCAGGCACATGGGGACGTTGTGACGCCGCAGGGTGTCGAAGATCTCGGGCTGAAACCAGTCCGGGTCGCGGAACTCCACCACCCAGCGGCGATCCCGCGGCGCCGCCTCGAGGAAGGTGTCCAGACGCTCCGGCACCGCGTGCCAGTGAGGCGGGAGCTGCACCAGGATGGGGCCGAGCGCCCCGCCCAGCCTTCCGGCGCGCTCGAGGAACGTCCCGATGTGACTGGCGGGATCCTTCAGGCGCTTGATGTGCGTGCCGAAGCGGCTGTACTTCAGCGCATACACGAAGCCTTCGGGCGTCTGCTCGCGCCAGCGATCGAAGGTCTCGGGCTTGGGCAGATTGTAGAAGGTGTTGTTGATCTCCACCGTGTCGAAGTGCTCGGCGTAGTACGCGAACCAGCGCCTCTTGGCGAGCTTGTCGGGGTAGAAGCGCCAGCGCCAGTGGTCGTACTGGTAGCCCGAGGTGCCGACTCTGAATTCAGCCATGGGGTGAAGTTAGACCAGTTGGTTCGAGGGTGCACGGCTCACCGCATGTCTCGATGCCTTTTTGCTCGAAGCGACGCACCGATACTTACCAGCGGTGCGAGCGGCGAGTCATTGCTCGGGAATCCGGGGTTCCGCGTAGGGGACACTGTGCCGTTTCCCCGTTCTTCGCCGATTTCCGGGAGACGGATGGCTTCCCGGGACGACGTTGGGTCCCGGGGCACGCGCCTCTCCGTCGCAAGCCCCGCAAACGGCCCGGCAACCTCGAAGGCATGCGGGGCTGGGCCGTGCCTGTTCGCCGCGTGCGGGGGCTTCGGCTGAGCGTGCGTCGGATTCCATGGCGCCCGCGCCCGTTCCCGGCCCCGCTCTTCGGGGCTTGCGACTGCGCGGCACATACCCCGGGACCCATCTGGGACGCCACGCGTCAGTGCGCTTTCCCGGAAATCCGCGAAGAACGTTTCTCTTCGCCGCCTCCGTGCTCCGCCGGTCGTCCCTCCGCAATGGACTCGCCGCTCTGCCGGTTTTGTGGTCGGGCATTCCATTGCGAAGTGCGCTGGTCTATTTATTCGCAAGGCGCCGTCGGAACTCATCCTCGTCGACGATTTCCACGCCCAGTGTCTTGGCCTTGTCGTACTTTGAGCCCGGGTCCACGCCGGCGACCACGAAATCCGTCTTCTTGGAGACGCTGGAGGCGACTCGGGCGCCCGCCGCCTGCGCCGCGCGCTGGGCCTGCTCCCGGGTCATGGACTCGAGCCCGCCGGTGAGCACGATGGTCTTTCCGGCCAGCGGTCCGCTCTCCCTGCGGACCGGGGCCGCCTCGCGCATGCGCACGCCGGCGCGGCGAAGCCGCGCGACGAGCCGCTTGTTCTCCGGGTCCTGAAACCACTCGTGAACGCTGCGGGCGATCTCGGGACCGATTTCCTCCACCGCGTCGAGATCATCCGCCGACGCCTTCCCCAGCGCCTCCATGGAGGGGAAGGCGCGGGTGAGAACCTGGGCCACGTGCGAGCCCACGTGCGGGATGTTCAGACCCACCAGCAGCCGCCACAGGGGCCGGTCCTTGGACCCTTCGATGGCGGAGAGGAGGTTGTCGATGGATTTGTCCTTGAAGCCCGGAAGCTGGGCGAGCTGATCAGCGGTGAGCGCGTAGATGTCGGCCGGATCCTCGACCCACCCCTGCTCCATGAGCGCGAGACCGGTCTTGTACCCCAGGTGGTCGATGTCCATGGCGCTGCGCGAGGCGTAGTGGAACAGCCATTCGATCCCCTGGGACGGACACCGGCGGCGGTTCGGGCAGCGCCAGTCGGCCTCGCCCTCGCGGCGCACCAGCTTGGTGTTGCACGAGGGGCAGCGTCGGGGGAAGGGCCAGGGCTTGGCCCGTTTGGGGCGCTTGGAGAGAACGGGCCCCACCACCTCGGGGATCACGTCGCCGGCGCGGCGCACGATCACGGTGTCGCCCTCGCGCACGTCCTTGCGCGCGATCTCGTCCTCGTTGTGCAGGGTGGCGGTGGAGACGGTGACGCCTCCCACGTACACCGGGTCCAGCATGGCGAAGGGCGTCACCCGGCCGGTGCGCCCCGTGTGCACGTCGATCTTTTGCAGTCGGGTGGTGCGCTCCTCGGGCGGAAATTTATAGGCGATGGCCCAGCGCGGCGCCTTGCTGGTGGCGCCCAGCTCCTCCTGCAAGGCGATCTGGTCCACCTTGACCACCACGCCGTCGATCTCGTAATCGACGCCGTGGCGTTCCTCCTGCCAGTGTTCGCAATACTCGAATACTTTCTCCAGCGAGGGGAGCCGGAGGGTGGTCGGGTTGACGGGCAGCCCCGCCTCACGCAGATAAGCGAGCGCCTCGGAGTGGCGCTCGAAGCGCATTGCCTCTGCGTAGCCGACGCCGTGGCACCAGAGCTTGAGCGGGCGCGAGGCGGTGACCCGCGGATCCTTTTGGCGCAGGCTGCCCGCCGCGGCGTTGCGAGGGTTGGCGAACGCCCGCTCGCCGCGTTCGCTCAGATCATCGTTCAACCGCTCGAAGGCGCCCACGGGCAGATACACCTCGCCGCGAACCTCGAGAACGCTCGGGCGATCGCCGTCGCGCAGGCGCACCGGCACGGCACGGATGGTGCGGATGTTGGCGGTGATGTCGTCGCCCACTTGCCCGTCGCCGCGGGTCGCGCCTTGCGCGTAGCGACCGTTCTCGTAGCTCAGCGCCACGGCCACGCCGTCGATCTTGAGCTCGCAGACGAAGTCCGCCTCGCGTCCGAGGGCGCGCTCGACGCGTTTGCCCCAGGCTTCCAACTCCTCCCACGAGAAGGCATTGTCGAGAGAGAGCATGGCCACGCGGTGACGCACCGGCACGAACAGCTCGCTCGGCTGCTCGCCGACGCGTTGCGTCGGACTGTCTGCGGTGACGAATTCGGGAAACTTCGCCTCGAGCGCCTGGAGCTCGCGCATCAGGGCGTCGTACTCGGCATCCGCGACCTCGGGTGCATTCTGGACGTAGTAGAGATAGTCGTGATGCCGGATCTGGTCGCGAAGCTCCTCCACGCGCAGCTTCGCCTCGGAGCGCTCCCGCTCCTCCCCACGGTGACGCGGCTCCGCTCCGGACTCGCGCTGGGCCACCGTTTGCTCCTTCGTCGTGGAACCCGCGCCATCTTACCGCATGGGGTGCACGCGATGCCCGAGGGTGCGAACCGTGCGCGGTAAGAGCCTGGCGCTGAATGGGCTCCGGGGCACGCACCGCTTTGTCGCAAGCCCCGGGTGAGGCCTGGAACCTCGAACGCATGCGGGGCCGAGCCCTGCCCGTCTTAGTCGTGGAAGCTCATGGGGAGGCGGCGCTCGCGGCCCATAGCCCGGGTGGCGGGGTTTTCGGCCCCGCCGCGCGGTGGCTTGCGGCTGCACGGCACGTACACGCGAAGCCCATTCAGCGCCACGCCACCTCCTTCTCGGACGCCGCGCGGAACGGCTCAGCCGGTGTCGGCGCGCGGGTGGCACTCCCGGAGCTCGCCCAGCAGCGCCCGCACCGCGTCGGGTGACTCGCAGCGCAGCGCGCCGCTCGCCACCTCGGCGAGCGCGGTGGAGGGGACGTGCTGCAAGGCGAAGCGCACGCGCGCAGCCGCCACCGGGCTCATGCTGAGCTCGCGCACACCGAGACCCACCAGCAGGCACGCCACCGCCGGGTCGCCCGCCGCTTCGCCGCACACCGACACCGGCCGTCCCGCGTCGGTGGCCGCGCGCACCACCGTATGGATGGCGCGCAGGACCGAGGGGTGCAGCACGGTGTAGTCGTCCATCATGGTGAGGGCGTTGCGGTCGGCGGCGAGCACGAACTGCGTGAGGTCGTTGGTGCCGATACTGAGAAAATCCGCGCGCTCCACGATCTCGGGCACGGCGAACACGGCCGAGGGGGTCTCGATGAGGGCGCCGGCGGGAGGGAGACGGGCTGCGCCCGCCGCCCGCGCGGTCTCTCGTAGTACGTCGAGGGCCCGACCGAGGTCCACGCCGCCGAGCACCATGGGGAACAGGATGCGGACGTCGTAGCTGGCCGCCACCTCCAGAACGGCTCTGAGCTGGGTCCGGAAGAGATCGGGCGCCATCGCCAGCGAGAAGCGCAATCCGCGCATGCCGAGGCTCGGGTTGGCCTCGAACTGGGTGCGGATGAACGCCGGGCGCTTGTCGCCCCCGAAGTCCAGCGTGCGGATCACCAGGGGTTGCCCGCCGATGATCTCCGCCGCCCGCGCGTACGCCGCCTTCTGGGCTTCGAGCCCCGGAGGGTCCGGGCGATCGAGGAACAGATACTCCGTACGGAACAGTCCGACACCGTCCATGTGGTGGCTCATCACCTGCATCGCATCGTCGGGTCGTCCGATGTTGCCGTACAGGAACACGCGAACGCCGTCCGCGGTGACCGATTCGCGGTTCTCGGCGGTCGCAGCCACGCTGATCTCGCGTTCGAAGCGCTCTTTGCGCTGGAGAAAACCCTCGAACACGCCCGCGTCCGGGTCCACGACGACCTCGCCGGATTCGCCGTCCACGAGCACCGTCTCCCCGTTGTCCACCGCCTGGGTGACGCCGGGCATCCCGGTGACCGCGGCGATACCGAGCGCCCGTGCGAGGATCGCCGCATGGCTCGCCTCCCCGCCGACCTCGGTGAGCAGCCCGGCCACATGCGCGCGGTCGAGCTCGAGGACGTCGGAGGGCAGCAGCTCGTGGGCGACGATGATCGAGCCCGGCGGCAAGCGTCCGAGCGGCGCCGTCTGCTCGCGCAAGAGATGGCGCTGCACGCGGTGGCCCAGATCGCGCATGTCGAGCTCGCGCTCGCGCAGATAGGGATCGCCTGCGCCCGCCAGGGTCTGCGCCGCCTCGGACACCGTGTCCGCCACGGCCCGCTCGGCGTTCACCCCGTCGCGCACGCGCGTTCTGATGCTCTCGACGAATTCGGGATCGTTCAGGAAGGCGTGGTGGGCGGCGAAGATCTCCGCCTCGGAGTGCCCGTACTCCGAATCGAGCCGCTCCTGCAAGGCGCGAATCTCATCGCTCGCCCGTCGCAGAGCGCGCCCGAGGCGTTTCTGCTCGACGCCGATCTCCTCGGCGCCCACGTCGTACTCGGGGATCGGCAGGTGCTCCGCGTCGTAGACGAAGGCCTGTCCGACCGCGTAGCCCTGAGAGATCGGTTTGCCGTGCAACCTTTTCATTCGTCTCCGGAGAAGAAGGGTTCTTCTTCGCGCAATGTCGGATAATGGCCCGCCTCGGGGTGTACGCGCCCCCGGGACCCGCAGTAACGCCGCGAGATCATTGCCTTCGCGACAAGCCGTGCGTGTGCTTATTGTATGCGAGGACGCCGATTTCTACGGCCCTCGGCCGGAAATCGGCTCTTCTGCGTGGGGTAAGATCCCGCGCTACCGGTCAGGGGAAAGCAGGAAAGCATCATGGCGGCAGGTGCGCACGTGCCGTTCGGTGCGAGGACGCCCGCACGCGAGGAGGGTCGGGTGTAGTGGCGTGCCTCGAACCCGGAACGCTGCGAGAGCGCGTGGGAGCGGCTACCGCCCGCGCGCTCGCCTGCAAGAAGCTCGAATCCATCGCCACCGACTACCAGATGGTGGAGCAGGGCGGTGTGCGCTTCGTCGTCCGTATGCTCTCCGCGCTCGCGCGCAAGGATGCGGCCGCTCGCATGCAGCGTGCCGCCGGTAGCAAGCGTGCCGGAGCGGTCAACCCCTTTCTGCCCTACGACGCGGATCTGCACGTGGCCGATCTCAGCGACACCCACGTGTGTCTGCTGAACAGGTTCAATGTCGTCGAGCATCATCTGCTCGTCGTCACCCGGGCTTTCGAAGATCAGCGCTGCGCGCTGACCCTCGCGGACTTCGAGGCGTGGTGGCGGTGCCTGGAGGAGCTGGACGGGCTGGGGTTCTACAACGCCGGGACCGCCGCCGGCGCGAGCCAGCCGCACAAGCACATGCAGATGGTGGCGCTGCCGCTCGCACCCGTCGGCCCCCCGATTCCTGTTGCGCCGCTGATCGCCCGGGTTGGCGGCGGCGCGCGTGTGGCGCACCTCCCCGCGCTGCCCTTTGCCCACGCCGTGGTGCGTGGAGACCCACCGGCCGCGCCATCGACGTTGGCGGAGCGCGCGCAGGCGTCGCTCGAAGGGTACCGCGCCCTGTTGCGGGCAGTGGGATTGCGCGCGCAGGGCGAGCGCATGCCCGATCCGTACAATCTTCTGATGACCCGCGAGTGGATGCTGCTGGTGCCGCGGGCGCGCGAATGCTTCGACTCGGTGTCGGTGAACGCCCTCGGTTTCGCGGGAGCGTTGCTGGTGCGCAACGAGCGCCAGCTCGCCACCGTCAAGACGTGCGGGCCCATGAACGTACTCGCCCGCGTCGCCTTGCCACGCGAATAAGGTCCAACCACAGAAAAGAAATTACCACAGAGGACACGGAGCTACCCTGATGCAGTCCGGCGTTATTGTTGTGAGACTCTAATTTTTTTCTTTCCTCTGTGTCCTCTGTGGTGATCTTTTTTTCTGCTTAGCTTGGCGCGCAGGCGGGCTTCGCGGTGGCGATGCGCGGCGGATAGGGGCTCGCGCGCGACCAGCTCTCGCGTCAGTGCCAGCGCACGGGCCGGGTCGCGCGCCGCGTGCTCGTGGTGCTTGGCCAGGCACTCGAGCGCCTGCGTGTTGCCCGCAGTGCCCAGCTCCTCCCAGACGGCCAGCGCCAGATCACCCTCCCCGTAACGGCGGCCGAGGCGCGCGAGCTCGAGGAGCCCGTCGGCGCCCAAGTGCGCGCGATGGGCGCGCAGGTAGGCATAGGCGCGGCGATCGTCGAAACAGCGCCGGTAGTGGCGCGCGACGGCGTACGCGTCGGCGCCGTCCTCCCCCGGCGCCTCGTAGCAGCGCTGCAGAATCGGCAGCACGGCGACCAGCGTCACCACGTCCCAGCGATTGTGGCGCACCACCCGGCCCAGGTCCGCGGCGGCGCCCCGGCGCACCCACCGGAACCACGCCTCGGGGATGTCGGCGCCCGGGATGTCGTCTTCGCGGCGAAAGGCGAGCAGGCGGCGCTCCGCCGCGCGCAGGGTGCACTCTCCCCACTGCTTGCCGAAGGCGCGGCGGGTCGCGTGAAGAAGGTCGATGTGTTCGAGGGCGGCGAAGGGATCGGGGAGCCCCGCGAGCCGGTAGCGATCGCTCAGCAGCGGATGGTCGAAGCTCTTGCCGTTGTACGACACCAGCACCCGCGCGCCCCCCACAATGCGCCCGGCCGTCTCCAGCATCGCCGGCTCGCCCCGGAAGCCGGTGAGAAAGAGCTGCGTGATCTCGAGGGCGTGGGGCGTGCGTCGGGCGAGGCCGAGCAGAAACACGAGCGTCCCCGTCCCTCCGCTCAAGCCCGTGGTCTCCGTGTCCATGAACACGGCGCCGTCCTCGCCGTAGGCGCTGTCGGAGGTCGCCTTGGCGCCGAAGAAGCACAGCGCCGGGGCGATATCGTGCCCGAGGCGCCCGCGCCCGTGCGCCGTACCGAGGGGAATCGTCTCCTCCACCGCGACGAGGCCGTCGCTCAGCACGCGCCCGCCGAGATGCTCGGCGAGCGCGTCATCCCCGAGAGGTGTCGGTGTTGGCAGCCGGCGTATGCGGTGCGACGACGCGTGCACGCGCTGGAGACGACGGCGCAGCTCGCAGGTATCGGCGGCGGGCGCGGCGCCCGGCTGGCTGCCGGATCCGTTTCCGGTCTCCCGGCGCAGGCGGGCGAGGCGGACGCGGAGCTCGCTCATGCGCCGGAAATCGCGCCGCCGGCGAGCAGGGTCAGTACGATGAGCGCCGCATTCTTCGGGCCCTGCGCCGCCGACTCGTCGTGGGCCAGAATCGGGCCCACGCAGGCCGGACATCCGTAGACGCACCCGCAGTCGGCGATCATCTGGTAGGCGCGGCGCACGACGCCCTCGCGCAGCTCGTAGAGCGCGCCGGAGAACCCGATGCCTCCGGGGTAGTTGTCGTACAGAAACACGGTAGGCCGGAAGCGGACCTCCGGGCCATGCACGTCGATGCGCTCTCCGGAGTGGGAGCGGGTCTGGGGATGCCCTTGAAGCCCCGCGGTCGTGCTCCAGCTCGCGTCGCTGTTGCCCACGGCGCGCCCGAGATCCTGGGGCTCGGACATGGTAAGGAGCGCTGCCACGAAGTGCATGGCATAGGCCGCGCCCAGAAAGCCGTCGAGCGCCTGCCAGCGCGAGGCGAACACCTCATCCAGCGCCGCGGGATCCGCCTGCCACCACGCCGCCGTGGTGTGCATCTCGTGGTCGGGCAGGTTGACCGTTCCCCAGCCCACGTTCTCGTGCGTGTAGTAGCGGATCTTCTTGTAGCCGGCGACGCGCCGTACCAGGTGAACCTCGCCGTGACCACAGGAGGCGTGGGTGCTGCGCTCCTGTTCGAATTCATCGAGTATCTTCAGGCGCGTGTAGTCGATGGCGTCCGTGTAGTAGTCGGCTCGTGTTTCGCGCACGAACGCCTTGCGCCCTTCCCAGTCCAGTCGCTCCACCTGCCAGGGCCGGGCTTGCACCATGTAAATGGCGCCTTCGTAGAGGGTCATGGGTGCGCTCGCGTAGTCGACCTCGGCGATCACGTCTTTGCGCCCGTCGGTCGTGTCGATGACGACGAAGTTGCCCTCGGCGACGCTGCGAAGGCTCACGCTGTTGGCCGGATAGCTGTCCGCCATCCAGTGCCACCGGTTCGCCTCGTGGTGCAGCAGGCCTTCCTCCTGCAGGTAGGCGAGAAACTCGCCGATGTCGCGTCCGCCGTAGCGTTCACCGTCGCGGAAGGCAAGCTCGAAGGCGGCGCAGCGAACGTGATCGAGGAAGATCAGGAGCTGGTCGGGATCGATGCGTGCGTGCTCGGGAGCGGCGCCCAGAAAATAATCGGGGTGGCGCACGATGTATTGATCGAGCGGCCAGCTCGTTGCCACCAGCACCCCGAGAGCCGGTCGCAGCCGGCGCCCCGCGCGCCCCAGCCGCTGCCAGGTGCCGGCGACGGTGCCCGGGTAGCCGTTGAGGAGGCACACATCCAGCGCGCCGATATCGACGCCGAGCTCGAGCGCGGAGGTGGCGACTACGCAATCCACGGCCCCCGAGCGCAGCTCCCGCTCGGTGCGCCGGCGTTGTCCCGGCAGGTATCCGCCGCGGTACGCGCGCACCCGCGAAGGGCGGCGCGGGTCCTTGTCGAAGGCATCCTTCAAGTACTTGGTGAGCACCTCCACCATCAAACGGGTGCGGGCGAACACGATGGTCTTGAGATTGGCCTTGATCGCGAGGCGGGCGATGCGCGCGCTCTGCGAGCGCGCCGAGGCGCGGATGCCGAGCTCGGGGTTGACCACCGGCGGATTCCACAGGAGCAGGTGCCGCTCGCCGTGGGGCGCCCCGCTCTCGGTGAGGGTCTCCACCTCGTCCTCGACCAGGCGTGCCGCGAGCTCCCCGGGGTTGGCGATGGTGGCCGAGCACAGGATGAAGACGGGCTGCACCCCGTAGAACTGTGCGACGCGCTTGAGTCGGCGGATGACGTTGGCCATGTGCGCGCCGAACACCCCCCGATAGGTGTGCATCTCGTCGATGACCACGTAACGCAGGCTCTCGAGGAACTGAGCCCATTTGGTGTGATGGGGCAGGATGCCCTGGTGCAGCATGTCCGGGTTGGTGACCACCACGTCGCCGCGCGTGCGCACCGCCTTGCGCGCGTCGCCGGGCGTGTCACCGTCGAAGGTGAAGGTGGCGAGGCCCAGCCCCCCCGCCTCGTTCAGCTCGCAGAGCTCCGCCACCTGGTCCTGGGACAACGCCTTGGTCGGAAAAAGATAGAGCGCCTTGGCGCGCTCGCGCAGCACGGCGTGCAGTACCGGCAGGTTGTAGCACAGGGTCTTGCCCGAGGCGGTCGGGGTCACCAGGGCGGTGTGGCGCCCCCGCTGCACGCAGTCCCACGCGCGTCGCTGGTGATGGTAGAGCCGCTCGACACCGCGGGCCCGCAGGGCGCGCACGATGCGCGGATCGAGATCGTCGGGAAACTCGGCGTGGCGCGCCGGGCGTGCAGGCACCGTGACTTCGCCCGTGATGCGATCGCGGTAGCGGACTTTGAGATCGGCGACGAGCGCCTGCAGCCGGTGCTGCGTCGCCCGGCCCTCGCGACGTGCGGACGCTTTCGCCAAAGCCTCCCCGGGGATCGCCATTTGATTGTTCTCCGTTGGTTTTCTATGCTTGCTTAGTCTAGGAAACGGATCGAGAACAAACAAGAACGAGAATCCTCCCGTGGGAGAGCGCCTCACTCGCCGCCAGCAGGCGGTGCTCGATTACCTGCGCGATCATGCACGCGCGCATGCGCAGGCCCCCACCCTGGACGAGCTGTGCCGGGGGCTGGGACTGCGCTCGCGCGGGTCGCTGCACAAGCACGTCCAGGCGCTGGCGCGGCTCGGCCTGATCGAGCCCATGGCGGGCAGGCAGCGCGGGGTGCGTCTGACGGAGCGCGCGGGTGCGGAGGACGTGGCGTTCGTCGGTTACATCGCCGCGGGGCGACCCATCGAAGCGCTGGAGAACCCCGAGCCGATGAACATCCCCGATCTGCTGCGCAGCCCGCGGCGCTGCTACGTGCTGCGGGTGCGCGGGGACTCCATGCGCGACGCGGGCATTCTCGACGGCGACTGGGTGGTGGTGGAGGCGCGCGAGCACGCCCGTAACGGCGAGATCGTGGTGGCGCTGGTCGACGGCGAAGAGGCAACCCTCAAGCGCATCGAGCAACGCCCCGGTGCGGTGATGCTGCACCCCGCCAACAGCGCCCTCGAGCCGGTGTCGTATGCCCCCGCACGCGTGCAGATCCAGGGCGTCGTGGTGGGTCAGATGCGTTCGTACCGATGAATCCGCGACGCGCGCGGCAGCTTCGCTGCACGCTCACCTGGCCCGCATTTCTCACCAGCGAATCTGCCCGCGTCTACGGCGTCGGGCTCGGCAAAGGTGTTCGACGTACTGTCAAATACGCCTGCGCGCAGATTGGTCCAGAAAGTGGGGTGGAGGAAAAAGCCTTCGTGGCGATGAGCGTTGACACACACTCCCAGCGATGCTGGGCCTACCTATCAGCCCTTCGAAGAGGGTGTATCTTCATCGTCGTCTTCTACTATACCTTCCAGCCCCCCGATTTGCTTACTCATGGTTTGACCGATCTCCTTTAGTTCCTGGTGTATCTTGTGCGCATCTCTGAGCTTTGCATCCAACTGTGCTCGGGCCTGTTTAAGCTCCGCTTTTTGCTGGCTGATCTTCTTGGCTAGCTTCATGAGACGCTCGTAGCGTTCCCGCAGCTGCCGTTCTTTCTCGTGGTGCTCGGAGCCATAGAGTTTTCGCAACTTGTTCGCATTATTTCGCAATCGTTGTGTTGCGGCCTGTTTCAAACTCTGTATGCGTTGTTCGACCTGTTCTTTCTCTCGTTTGTCTCGCGCTGCGGTGATACGTTGAGCCAGGCTTCGAAGTGCTGGCTCGAGCTCCTCACGCATTATCTCGACTAGTTCTTCGCTTGCACGGGGAGACTGCGCTTGGGGCGATATCTCTTCGTCTGAAGGCGGTGACTTGCTCGGAGCAGCGGACTCCAGTTCATTCTCTAGCGCCTTTTCATCGGCGGATATAAGCTCATCTACCGCCGCGGCCTGTGACGACGGCCTGCCAGTCTCTTTCTTGTCGCCCCCGCCCTTCGCAGACGGTGCAGCCGTGAACTGACGGTGCTCTTCTTCTATCTCGTCGATTAACTCCGACAGATTCTTTCCGACCACCGTTTGGCCGCCTTCTTCCTGCGGAATGGGGTCTCCCGCGGTCTCGGCGTCGCGATCGACCTCGGTCTCGGCCTTCACGCCTGGATCTTCGGCGCTCATCTACGGAGCCCGGGGAGTTGGGGCGGGGGGGAGAGTTTGGCCCAGCATCTGAACCGTCGTGGACACCAGAATCCGCGGATAGGCCAATATGGCAGCATACCGCTTCCCACGCTCAGGACGGGAAAGCAAGGGGGGACGACTCCTCATGAACTCCACGCAAACCCCTGCATGGCATAGTTCTATCGGTAGGTGAATGGGATTTTTGAGCGTTTTCAAGGGACCATTCGGGTCCAGCCGTCCGCCCCCTGAGGAGGCCGTTTGCGATTAGATCGCCATTCAAATGTGAAGCTCGATCAATCCCGGGGTTGCATCAGCCAGTCGAGGGTGACGGGGACTGCCAACTCGTAGGGCGTGGCGGGGATCTCCCCCAGGAGCGCGCGCAGCTTGCTGCCGTCGAAGGCGATGGGTTGCAGGTAGTAGGGCACCATGGGCATGAAACCGCGCAGGTCGCGGTTGAACAGGCTCAACACCCGGAGCATGGTGGGCCCGGCGCCGCGCACGGCCACCGAGCGTCCCAGATGCGCGCCGGCGATCTGCGCCACCTGGCGCGGGGTGACCGAGCCCGGGGCGGGGATGATCCACCGCTCCCCGTAGGCCGACTCGTGCGCCGCCACCGAAGCCGCCGTGTGCACGGCGTCGGGCACGTATACGTACTCGCGCGGCGTATCGGGGGAGCCGATGCAGTGCATCGTCTTGCCGGCGGCGGCCTCGGCGAGGACGTTCTGCAAGGTGCTGGTGTGCACCTGCGGGCCGTAGAAGTCCGGCAGGTTGAGCACCGCCGCGCCCGCGTCGAGCAGGATGTCCTCCGTCTCGCGCCGCACGCGCACCGGAAAGCTCCCGCCCGCGCGCGGGTGCGTCTCCGAGACGGGTGAGTGCTGCACGGGCAGGTACGCCCAGTAGCTCGAGACGTGCACGGCGCGTGCGCCGGTCTGCTCGACGGCGGCGGCGATGTTGCGCGCCGTGCGCGGATGGTCGGCGAGACGCTCAGCGGGCAGTCCGATGCAGTCGAAGACGCCGTCGCAGTCCTCAATCGCCCGCAAGGCGGCCCGGTGGTCGAGCATGTCCGCCGCCACCTGCTCGACCGGCTGGTCTCCGAAGACGCGCTCGAGGTGCTCGGCCGAGCGCGACACGACGCGGACCTGCGCGCCGGCGGCGGTGAGGACGCGCGCGAGGTGCACACCGGTGGGTCCGGTGGCGCCCAGGACCGCGATCTTGCGGAAGGCGATGGTCATTGTCCGCGCGTCTTCGACCCTTTACCCTCGGGCTGCGTCCCTGCCGGTCGCGCCCGAGGATGCCTTTTACTGAGCGAAAGTCTCTGGCGCGTTGACGTCGATCAACCGCCACGAGCCTTCCTGGCTGAAAATTGGATCCTTCGCCGAATGCAGGGAGACCCCCACTGGGGGTCAGGAATGATCGCGCGGCACGCGCCGCCTCATCGCAAGCGGGTGCGATGGGCGCAAGCCGGTAGCGTGGGCCGAGCGAAGCGAAGCCCGCCATTGGGCCGCGTCGACGGCAGTCCCGGTTGGTGGCGGGGTTCGCCTGCGGCTCAGCCCACCCTACGGGGGACGCAAACGACCAGGAGGCTGGCAAGATGGTCCCTTTCCTGAACATGAAAGTCTCCGACGTCATGTCGGGCGACCTCCTCACAGTGGAGCCGCACACCTCCCTCGCCGAGGCACGCGAGCTGTTCGAGGCACGCAAATACAATGCGCTCCCCGTCGTGGTCGAAGCCGATCGGATCGTAGGGATGCTGACCCAGTTCGATTTGCTGCGCGCGTTCCTGTTCAGCCCGAAATCCATCATCCCCCGCTATGACGCAATCCTCAGTCAGCCCGTCGAGGACTACATGACGCGAAACCCGGAGAGCGTGCAGCCCGCTCAGCCGCTGAGCCGGGTCTTGGGCCGCATGATCGAGACCCGAAACAAGAGCTTTCCCGTGGTGGAGGATCGCCGCCTGCGCGGCATCGTGGCGCGCGAGGACATCCTCAAGGGGCTGCGGCAGGATCTGGCGCAGCAGTGAGCGGCCTGCGACCCGCTACACGAATCACCAATCACGGTCAATGAGACGTGCCCTGCGCTGGCTGATCCCGCTGGTTGTGGTGGCCGCAGCGGCCGCACTGTTCTGGCATTTGTCGCGTCCCGAGGCCGTGCCGGTGATGCTTGCGCGGGTGGAGCGCGGACCGGTGGAGTCCACCGTGGCCAACACGCGGGTGGGCACGGTGGAGGCCTGTCGGCGTTCCAAGCTGGCGCCGGCCACCGGCGGGCAGGTGTCGCGCCTGCCCGTGCGCGAGGGCGATCGGGTGGAGGAGGGCGCGCTGCTTCTGGAGATCTGGAACGAGGATCTGGCGGCGCAGGCGCGCCTCGCCGAGAGCGAGATCTCCACGGCACGGGCGCGAGAGCAAGAGGCCTGCCTGGAGGCGCAGGTGGCCGAGCGCGAGGCCAAGCGCTTGCAACGTCTGCGCGAGCAAGAGCTCGTCTCGGAGGAGCGGGCGGACCGGGCCACCACCGACGCCCGCGCCCGATTCGCGGGCTGCGAGGCGGCGCGTGCCGCGCTCGAGGTGAGCCGCGCCCGGGTCGAGGTCGTGCGCGCCGAGCTCGAGCGCACCCGACTGATAGCGCCCTTCGCAGGGGTGGTCGCCGAGGTCAACGCGGAGCTCGGGGAGTACGTGACCCCGTCGCCACCCGGGATCGCGACGCTGCCCGCGGTCGATCTCATCGACGATGGCTGTCTCTACGTCAAGGCGCCCATCGACGAGGTCGACGCGCCCGACATCCGGCCCGGGATGCCGGCCTGCGTCACACTGGATGCGTTCCCCGGCCGCCTGTGCGGGGCCAGGGTACGGCGCATCGCCCCCTATGTGCTCGACCGCGAGAAACAGGCGCGCACGGTGGACGTGGAGGTGGATCTGCGCGATGCGCGCGACTCCTGGAATCTGTTGCCGGGCTACAGTGCGGACGTGGAGATCGTGCTCGAGCGCCGCGAGGAGGTGCTGCGGGTGCCGACCGAAGCGGTGCTCGACGGCCATCGCGTGCTGGTCTATGCCGACGCGTCCGGTCGCCTCGAGGAGCGGACCATCGATACAGGACTCTCGAATTGGCGCTACACCGAGGTGCGCGCCGGGCTCGACGCCGGCGAACGCGTCGTGGTCTCGGTGACCCGGGAAGGCGTCGAGCCGGGCGCGCTGGCCGTGCCGGAGGGCGGTGACGGCGCCCGGAGCCGGTAGGTCGAGCCGGTGATAGACCTAAGCCACGCCTCGCGCTGCTTTGCCGTGGGGGATCAGGTCGTGCGTGCGCTGGACGACGTGGTCCTGCACGTGTCGCGCGGCGAGTATCTCTCGATCATGGGCCCCTCGGGATCGGGGAAGTCGACGCTGCTCAACATCATCGGTCTCCTGGACCGGCTCTCGGAAGGCGTCTACCGGCTCGACGGTGCGGATGTCACGCACCTTGCCGACCGCGAGCTCGCGCGCATCCGTCGCGACAAGATCGGTTTCGTGTTCCAATTCTTCCACCTCATTCCCCGCTTGACCGCCGCCGCCAACATCGAGCTGCCGCTGGTGCTCTCCGGCGTGCCGCCCGAGGAGCGCCGCCGACGCGTGGCGGACAGCCTCTCCGAGTTCGGTCTCGCCGATCGCGGGCAACACCGTCCGGCCGAGCTCTCGGGTGGACAGCGCCAGCGCGTCGCCATCGCGCGCGCCACGGTCACCGCCCCCGAGGTGGTGCTCGCGGACGAGCCCACGGGCAATCTGGACCGCGCGACCGGGCACGAGGTCGTGGAAATCCTCGAGCGCCTGCACGGCGATGGTCTCACCCTGCTGCTGGTCACCCACGATCCGGACCTGGCGGCGCGCGCGCAGCGGCGATTGCGCATGGTGGACGGTGGCATCGCCGAGGACACCGGTCGTGGCGCGTAGCCTCCATGCAAAAGGTTCTTCGCGGATTTCCGGGAAACCGCGCCGACGGCCGTCCTCCAAGATGGGTCCCGGGGTATGTGCGGCGCCGTCGCAAGCTCCGCAGGGCGGGGGCGAAAGCGGGCCCGAGTCCCATGGGGACCAACGCACGCTCAGCCGAAGCCCACGCAAGCGTCGAGCGCGCACGGCGCAGCCCCGCGTGCGTTCCAGGTTGCCGGGGCGTTTCGGGGCTTGCGACGGAGGGGTGCGTGCCCCGGGACCCAGCGTCGCCCCACGAAACGGCCCATCTTCCGGAAATTCGCGAAGAACCTTTTCTTCGGCGCTGGTGAGAAATGCGGGCTAACGCAATGCGTGCGGAGGACGTGGTCGGCTTCGCCGCCCGCGCCGCGCGCGGTCACCGCCTGCGCACCCTGCTCATGCTCGTAGCAATGGCCATCGGCGTTGCCAGCGTCGTGCTGCTGACGGCGCTCGGCGAGGGGGCACGGCGTTACGTGACGCGTGAGTTCGCGGCCCTCGGCACGCACCTGCTCATCGTGCTGCCGGGCCGCAGCGAGACCGCGGGCGGACATCCCCCGCTGCTCGGGGAGACCCCGCGGGACCTGACCCTCGACGATGCCCTTGCGCTTGCGCGCAGCCGTCACATCCGGCGGGTCGCGCCCGTGGTGGTGGGGGCGGTGCCGGTCTCGTGGGGAGGCCGCGAGCGGGAGGTGAGCATCGTCGGCTCGACCCCCGACTTCCTCGACATCCGTCGCCTGACCATGCGTCAGGGACAGTTCCTGCCCGCGGGCAATCCGCGGCGCGCGACGCCGGTGGCGGTCATCGGGGCAAAAGTGCGCAGCGAGCTCTTCGGCACGCGCACGGCGCTGGGGGAGTGGCTGCGCGCGGGCGATCGCCGTTTCCGGGTCATCGGGGTCCTGGGCTCCGAGGGTCGCTCCATCGGGTTGGATCTGGAGGAGGTGGTGGTGATCCCGGTGGCCTCGGCGCAGGCCCTCTTCGACACCTACTCCATGTTTCGCGTGCTGGCCGAGGCCGTCACCCAGGAGGCGATCCCCGACGCCGAGGCCGACATCCTGGACATCGTTCGTGAGCGCCACGAGGGCGAGGTCGACGTCACCGTGATCACCCAGGACGCCGTGCTCGGGACGTTCAACCGCATCTTCCGGGCGCTGACCCTGACCGTGGGCGGTATCGCCGCCATCAGCCTGGGCGTGGCCGGGATCCTGATCATGAACGTGATGCTGGTGTCGGTGTCGCAGCGCACCGCCGAGATCGGTTTGCTCAAGGCGCTCGGCGCCCCCGGCGCGCGCATCCTGCTGCTGTTTCTGACCGAGGCGGGATTGCTGGCCGTCGCCGGCGCGCTGCTGGGTCTGCTCATCGGCCTCGGGGGCGTGGCGGTGGTGGGCTATCTCTATCCGGCGTTTCCGCTGGCCCCGCCGCCGTGGGCCATCGTGGCCGGCGTCGGCACCGCGCTCGTGGCGGGGCTGCTCTTCGGTGCGCTGCCGGCGCGGCGGGCGGCGAGGCTCGACCCCGTGCAGGCCCTCGCCCGGAGGTAGGCGGCGATGCTGACCGTCGATCTCGCCCGCCTCGCTGCCGGCGCCGTGCTCGCGCACCGGCTGCGCTCGTTTCTGACCGCCCTCGGCATTGCGGTGGGCATCGCGGCGGTGGTGCTGCTCACGGCCATCGGCGAGGGCGTGCACCGCTTCGTGCTGGCGGAGTTCACGCAGTTCGGCACCAACCTCATCGCGATCACGCCGGGCAAGACCGAGACCTTCGGCATGTCGGGTGCGGTGATCAGCAACGTGCGGCCGATGAGTCTCGACGACGCCGTGGCGCTGGAACGCCTGGAGCAAGTGGTCGCGACGGTGCCGGTGGTGCAGGGCAATGCCCAGGTGGAGTCGCGCGATCGCCGCCGGCGCGCGACGATTTTCGGGGTCGGTGCCCGCGTCCCCGAGGTCTGGCGCATGGACGTTTCGCTCGGGCGCTTCCTGCCCCGCCACGAGGAGCGTTCGCCCCGCGCCTACGCGGTGCTGGGGGCCAAGCTGCACCGCGAGCTCTTCGGTGCGCGCAATCCATTGGGCCAGCGCCTGCGCGTGGGCGGCGACCGCTACCGCGTCATCGGGGTCATGGAGACGAAAGGTCAGTTCCTGGGCGTGGATCTGGACGATGCCGTCTATATCCCCGCCGCGAAGGCCCTCGAGCTCTTCGATCGCGAGAGCCTGATGGAGATCGATCTGCTCTATCGGCAGGAGACGCGCGTCGAGGACGCCGTGGCCGCGGTGCGCCGCCTGCTGGTGGATCGGCACGGCCACGAGGACTTCACCATCATCACCCAGCAGCAGATGCTCGACGTCCTGGGGCGCGTGCTCAACATTCTCACTTTCGCGGTCGGCGCGCTCGGTGGGATCTCCCTGTTCGTGGGCGGGGTCGGGATTCTCACGATCATGGTCATCGCGGTGGCGGAGCGCACCGCCGAGATCGGACTCATGCGTGCCATCGGTGCGGCGCGCGGACAGGTGCTGGCGTTGTTCCTGGGAGAGGCGGTGTTGCTCGCCGCCGTCGGCGGGGCCGCCGGTCTCGGCCTGGGCATCGGCCTGGCTCTGCTGCTGGACCTTGTGGTCCCCGCCCTGCCCGCCGCCATCTCGTGGAAGTTCAGCCTGCTGGCGGAGGCCCTGGCCGTGGTCATCGGCCTGGCTGCGGGCGTGCTCCCGGCGCGCCGGGCCGCAGGGCTGCTACCGCTCGATGCGCTGCGCGCGGAGTGACGACGCCGCTGACCGTGCGTGGCTGCCCCCGATGAGTGTGTTGATCGGCGTCAATGCGCGTCGGCCAGCGGATGCCGTAGCTTTGCGCCGTACTTCGCGCAACATCATGAGGCTCCGATTGGGCGTCGGGAGGGGTCCGGCGGCAGGCGCGCTTCGTCTCGGGTTGGACCGAAGGCGAAGTCCACCCTACGCCCACTCCGCGCGGCGCGACCATGTCTCGAGGCTCGGGAACTCGGTCCTTCGACGATGCTCTTGTTTCTCGGGCTCGCTTAAGGATACGCACTGGACAGGGAACACATGGAACAAGCGTACAGCACCCGCTCGGATGTCCACGGCACCACGATCCGCGTCTGGGATCCACTGGTGCGCGTGCTGCACTGGACCGTGGTGATCGCCTTTTTTGTCGCCTACTTCACGGAGGAGGATCTGTTGACCGCGCACACCTGGGCCGGCTACGCGGCCGGCGCCGTGGTGGTGCTGCGCGTGATCTGGGGCTTCGTCGGGCCGCACCGCGCGCGTTTCAGCGACTTTCTCTACTCGCCCGCTGCGGTGGCCCGCTACCTGATCGACCTGCTCACTCTGCGCGGAGGCAAGCGCTACCTGGGCCACAGCCCCACGGGCGGGCTGATGGTGGTGGTGCTGCTGGTCGCGCTGGCGGCGACGGTCTGGAGCGGACTCATGGTCCTCGCGCTGGAGGAAGGAGCAGGCCCCCTGGCCGGATACGCCAGCGCACAGCCGGCGCCGGCGGCGACAACGGCATACGCTTCCGAGCACGCCGAAGAGGGGGAGAGCGACGAGGAGGAAGACGACGACGAGGAGGAGGAGGGCGAGGAAGGCGCCGGCGAGTATTGGGAGGAGCTGCACGAGTTCTTCGCCAACCTGACCCTCGCGCTGGTGATTGTGCACGTGGCCGGCGTGCTGCTCGCCAGCTACGTGCATCGGGAGAATCTGATCAAGGCCATGTTCACGGGCACGAAGCGCTCGAACGGTGCCTGAGGCGTGAAGCGACGGGTTGGCCGGGTAAGCGCGAGGATCCAAACAAAGACCCCGCACGGTGTGCGGGGCAAAAAGTGGAGGCGGTCCCGTGACGTTGGCAGGCGACCAACGCGGGGATCGCGGGGATTGTGACATGGATGTGAACACGAAGCCCTGCGCGTCACACCGAGCGACATTGGAATGCGAGCCGATACAGACACCCGGGCGGGAGCGACATCCCGCGGCTCCGATGAGTGACTCCAGCGAGCCAAGCCAGAAGGTCCAGATCGGGATCAGCAGCTGCCTCCTGGGCGAGGCGGTGCGTTTCGACAAGGGCCACAAGCGTGACGGGTTCATCACGGGCACGCTGAGCCAGTACTTCGACTTCGTGCCGTTATGCCCCGAGGTCGCCATCGGCATGGGTGTGCCCCGCGAGCCCATCCGTCTGATCGGCGACGCCGAGGGGCCGCGTGCCGTGGGCGTTCGCACCGAGTCGCTGGACGTGACCGGCGCCCTCGTCGACTACGGTCGGCGCATGGCGAACGAGCTGAACGACATCAGCGGCTACATCTTCAAGAGCAAGTCGCCGAGCTGCGGTATGGAGCGGGTGAAGCTCTACTCCAGCAGGGGGCCCGCGAGCAAGAACGGGGTCGGGCTGTACGCCCGCGAGATCATGCGCGGGCGTCCGCTGCTGCCGGTGGAGGAGGAGGGGCGCCTGAACGATCCGGTGCTGCGGGAGAACTTCATCGAGCGGGTGTTCGCGTACCGGCGCTGGCAGGACGTGGTGGCGTCGCACCTGACTCCGGCCAAGGTGGTCGCGTTCCACACCGCTCATAAGCTGAGCCTGATGGCTCACGGCCCCGAGCAGTTCCGGCACCTGGGCCGGCTGGTCGCGGACGCAGGGAAGCGACCGTTAGGTGAGCTGGCAGAGGAGTACGTCAGCGGCTTCATGGACGCCATGAAACGGCGCGCAACCCGCAAGCGGCACGCCAACGTGCTGATGCACCTGATGGGCTACCTCAAGCGCAAGCTGGACCCCGATGACAAGGCCGAGCTGCGCGAGATCATCGATGCTTATCGTCTCGGTTACGTTCCGCTCGTCGTTCCGATCACCTTGCTCAATCATCACTTCCGCCGTCATCCCGATCCTTACGTCGCGCAGCAGGTCTACCTCAATCCGCACCCCAAGGAGTTGATGCTGAGGAATCACGTTTGAAGAGCGTTCGTTAATATCCGAAGGATGAGATTCGTCGGTGGCCGGGGCGGGATCCGCCCCCGTGCACCGAACGAGTCGTGAACGTGTCCGTGTGGATCGTTTTTTTTGGTTAGGAGCTTCTTGCCCACAAACGAGCAGGAGTCAAGAAAATGGAAGGACAAGTCAACGAGATTCTCGGTCCGCTCACGGAGTTCGCCGTGCGCTACGCTGCCGACGTGGTGGGCGCCTTGCTGGTGCTCGTCCTCGGGTGGCTGGCCGCCGGCTGGGTGAAGCGGCTCGTGCACCGGGCGCTGGATCGCGCCGCCAAGGTCGACGAGACCCTGAAGGCGCCCATCGCCAACACGGTGCGCTATGCGGTGCTCATCATGGTGATCATCGCCGTGCTCTCGCAGTTCGGCGTCGAGATCGCCAGCATCCTCGCCATTCTCGCCACCGCCGGCCTGGCCATCGGACTGGCGTTGCAGGGCACCCTGTCCAACGTGGCCGCCGGAATGATGCTGTTGTTCCTGCGACCCTTCCGGGCGGGGGACTTCATCGACGCCGAAGGCATCATGGGCACCATCAAGGAGGTCGGGCTTTTCACCAGCGAGCTTCAGACTTTCGACGGCATTTACCTGTCGGTGCCGAACTCCCAGCTCTGGAACCGCACCATCAAGAACTTCTCGCGCCTGCCCACCCGCCGCCTGGATCTGGTGGTGGGCATCAGCTACGAGGACGACATCGACGGGGCGCTACAGGCGCTGATGGATGAGCTGCAGAAAGACGAGCGGGTGCTGGCAGATCCGGCGCCCCAGGTGATGGTGAAGGCGCTGGCCGACAGCTCCGTGAACATCAATCTGCGCTGCTGGTCGAACGCCGATGCCTACTGGGATCTTCTCTTCGATCTCACCAAGCGCGCCAAGCAGCGGCTCGACGCGGAGAACGTCACCATTCCGTTCCCGCAGCGCGACGTGCACGTCAAGGAGGCATCGCTCGCCAGGCCCGTGCGGCAGGCCGCTTCGGCTTGAGTTCAGATGACGATGCGCTCGATTTCCGCCGGGGTGATCTCTCGTGCCGCGCGGGCGTAGAGCCGGGTGGAGCGCAGGGTGGCATGCCCGGCGATGGCCTGTGCCTCCTCGAGTGTGCCGCCGTTCTCGAGATAAGCGGCCAGGCCCGTCGCCCGGAAGGTGCGACAGGAGATGCGCCGGGAGAGACCTTGGGCACGGGCGCGGCGCTTGATCATGCGCAGCACGTCCGTGCGCGTGAGAGACGCCTGCGTGAGGCGGCCGTGTCGGTCCACGGTCCGAAAGAGGGGTTTGTCGTGCTCGCCGCGCAGGCCCGCGGCCTCGAGGTACGCATCCACGTAGGCGACGGCCTTGGGGTGGGCCGGAACCTCGTGGAATCGGCCGCCCAGGCGCCGGAACCGGAAGCGGTAGCCTTCGCGGTGCGCCGCGTAGTCCGCCACGCGCAGCCCCACCACCGCGCCGACGCGCGCGAACGTGTACAGCATGATGCCGAGCACGGCCCGGTCGCGCGCGCCTACGACGGTGTCGGTGTCGATGTCGTCCAGGAACTGCCGGGCCTGCGCCGGAGTCAGCAGCGGCGCCTTGCGCCGCGTCACCACGTGCCGCGGTCCGCGCACCGAGGACGCCGGATTGAAGCGGATCACCTGGCGTGCCGCCAGCCAGTCGAAGAGCATCCGGATCGCCGCCAGGTGCTGCTTGACGGTGGGTCGGGCCCCGGAGTGCTGTTCGACGTAAGTGGCGACCAGCCGCGGCTCGATCTGGTCGAGGTGCCTCAGGCCCCGGCCTTCGCACCAGGCCAAAAAGCGCTCGATGGCCCGCCGGTAGGCCGTGCGAGTGTTGATGTTGAGCAGAAAGGCGCCGAAGAACTCGTGAAATCGCATCACCGCCTGCTCGCCGCTGCCGGTGATGATGTCCGGCGTGGGATCGTGCAGCACGGCCCGCGCGGCGTCGCTGGCGTAAGTCTCCGGAGCGGTGTATTTGCTGGTCACTGGATCGGCACCCGCGCGGGAGCACAACCCCGTCGAAGAAGCAGGCGACAGAGTATCATAAATTTTTTTATCATACTCCGCGGGCCGCGGCATCGGTGAGCCGCGCAGCCATCGTCGACACCCGGCCGAGCTGTGGGGGCAATCCGTGTCGGCGTCGATGAGCCCGGGGGGATTCTTGTCCGACGCATTGCTACCGGGCGGGCGATAACAAGTCGAACCAGGAGGACAATTAGCGATGCGGAAGATCCGAGTGGCGATAGCCGGGGTCGGCAACTGCGCGAGCGCGCTCGTCCAGGGCATCGAGTTCTACAAGGGGCGCGAGGATCACGAGCTGGCCGGCCTCATGCACCCCAAGATAGGGAAGTGGGGGTGCAGCGACATCGAGATCGTCGCCGCCTTCGATGTCGACCGCCGCAAGGTGGGGCGGCCGGTGGAGGAGGCCATCTTCGCCAGGCCGAACTGCACGCGCATCTTTCAGCGTGCGCTGCCCGTGACGCACGTGAAGGTGCACATGGGTCCGATTCTCGACGGCGTGGCGCGGCACATGGTGGATTTTCCCGAAGACGACGCTTTTCGTCCGGCGGACGAGCCCCCCGTGGATGTCGCCGAGATGCTGGCCGCGAGTCGGGCGGAGGTGCTGGTGTGCTTTCTGCCGGTGGGCTCCGAAGAGGCGACACGCCACTATGCGCAGGCGTGTCTCGAGGCGGGCGTGGCCATGGTCAACTGTATTCCGGTGTTCGTCGCCTCGGATCCCCAGTGGGCGGAGCGCTTCCGGTGTGCGGGCCTGCCCATCGTGGGGGACGACATCAAGAGTCAGGTAGGCGCCACCATCGTTCACCGCGCGCTGGCGCGACTGTTCGGAGACCGCGGGGTCAGCCTGGATCGTACCTATCAGCTCAACACCGGCGGCAACACGGATTTCCTCAATATGCTGGCGTTGGAGCGGTTGAAGTCCAAGCGCGTCTCCAAGACGGAGTCCGTGCAGTCGCAGCTCGACACGCCGCTGGATGCGCGCAATATCCACATCGGGCCTTCGGATTACGTTTCATGGCAGGGCGACAACAAGGTGTGCTTCATCCGTATGGAAGGGCACGGTTTTGGCGACGCGCCCATCGAGCTCGAGCTCAGGCTCTCCGTGCAGGACTCGCCCAACAGCGCGGGGGTGGTCATCGACGCCATTCGCTGCGCGAAGCTCGGTCTGGTTCGCGGCATCGCCGGTCCCCTGGACGCGGTCTGTGCCTATTACATGAAGCATCCGCCGGCGCAGATGCGCGACTCCGTCGCGCGCGATCTGTGCGACGCCTTCATCCGCGGCGGGGAGGCGTCCGCAGCCGACGCCCCGGAGATACCGCGCCCGGCGGCGCGCCAATCCTGAGCGGGGCCGTACGTATCCGCCTCACCGCCTATCTGACGCGTCGCGGCATATATGCAGTGCATGGGCCCCGGGGCACGCACCGCTTCGTCGATGTTCTCATTCCTCGAGATTCCTTCGCGAAGAACGGAGTTCCTTGCGTGCGCACGTTCGACGTCTGCGTCGTCGGTCCGATCACCCGCGACGTGATCCGTATTGCCGGCGAGCCCGTGCGATGCATGCCAGGGGGGGCGGTTCACTATGCCGGTGTCGCCCTGGGCAGCCTCGGGGCGAGGACGGCCGTGGTCACGAAGGCCGCCGCGGACGACGCTGAGGCATTGCTCGCGCCGTTGCGTGGGGCGGCGGTTACGACCTCGTGCCGGACGAGCCTGCGCACCACCCGCTTCGAGAACAGCTACGGGCCCGAGCGGGACGCGCGCGAGCAACGGGTCACGTCGCTGGCGGACCCTCTCACCGCCCAGGACCTGTGCCAGGTCAGGGCGAGATACGTGCATCTCGGTCCCTTGACTCGAGGGGACATGGGCCCGCCCTTCTTCGAAGCCATCGCTCGCCGCGGTCAGCGCGTTTATCTCGACGTGCAGGGTCTGCTGCGCGCCGTGGTGGACGGTGAGATCGTGCCGTGCGGCTGGCCGCAGCGAGCCCGCGTCCTCGGGAGTATCTACGGTCTCAAGGCGGATCTGGGTGAGGCGCGGTTGCTGTGCGGGCGCGAGGCTCCCGAAGCCGCGGCACGCGCCCTGGCCGACGAGGGGGTGCGCGAGGTGATCGTCACACTGGGGCGGGAAGGGTCTCTCATCCTGGCCGATGGAGAGATGCATCGCATTCCGGCGCTCGCACCGCGCCGCATCGCGGATGTCACCGGCTGCGGCGACACCTACCTCGCAGGCTATATCTACCGCCGCCTGCAATCCGACGACGTGGCGACGGCCGGGCGCTTCGCCGCTGCGCTCGCCACGCTCAAGATGGAACGCTACGGTCCCTTCGACGGATCCGAAGGCGAGGTGCTCGCCCGCTTGCAGTAAAAGTGGTGTCAGACACTACTTAATCCGGAAGAACGGAAAAGTGGTGTCTGACGTCTGACACCCCTTAATGCGCCCCGGTGCCAGGGGGCGGCACCGGGGCGCTTTCGGGTCAAAGGGCGCTCGCGCGCGGGCGTCGTGGCGGTTACGGGTACTCGACCAGGCGTCCCTTGGTATAGGCCCGGGTCTGATAGCTCTCCGTCACCTGCATGCCGTCTTCGTCCATGGACTTGTCGCCGGTGACGCCAAGATAGGACTCCGAGACCTTGGGCAGCGCCTGCCGGATGGCATCTGCATCGGCGGAGCCCGCCTCGTCGATGGCCAGCAGCAGAAGCATGGTGGCGTCGTAGGCATAGGCGCCGAATGCCGTAGTGGGCGGCTCGCCATACTCTTGCTCGTAAGCTTCGGCGTACTCGCGGCGGAAGAAGTCGCCGGAGACGCCGACCACCCAGCCCTTGACGCCTTCAGCGGCCTCGGGGATCTCCTTGAGCTCGTTGGACCACATGGTCATGTAGTCTGCGTACCAGCCCTTGGGCGGCTCCAGGCCCTGCTCGAACGCCTGGCGCAGAATGAGCCGCGACTCCGTGCCATAGGCGGTGTAGAAAGCGGCCTCTGGATTCGCCGCGAAGAGCTGTCTTACCTCGGCCCGATAATCGGGCTTGCCCAGCTCGTAGCGTATCTTGGAGACGCACTCGCCGCCCATCTCCTCCACGGTCTTGCAGGTGCTGATCTCGATCCCGATGCCGAAGGGATTGTTGGGCACGATGGAGGCAAAACGCTTGGCGCCGGAATCCTTCATGGCAAACTCGGCCAGCTCCGCGCCCCCCACATTGTCGAGCCCGATGGCGTTGAACATGTAGGGACCGATCTCGCGCAGTTTGGGCGAGGTGGAGGCCACCGAGATCTGAACGACCTTGTTCTCGTTCGTGAACTGGCCGGTGGGCACGGACACGCCGCTCGAGTACTCGCCGATCACGGCCGGCACCTTGTCCACGTTGACCAGCTTGCGTACCGCGTCCATCGCGGACGCGGGGCGCGATTCGGTGTTCTCGACGATGACCTGCACCGGGTTGCCGAGCACGCCCGGCCCGATAGAGCGGGTGCGATCGCCCTTCAGGGGCACCTCGTAGCCGCCGCTGACGCGATTCAGCGCGAGACGCATCCCGCGCTCCATGTCCTGACCCTGAACCGCGTTGGTCCCGGTCAGGGGTGCGATCATCCCGAGGACCACACCCTCCTCTTTGCTCATGGCGGCCGAGGCCACGGCGAGCCCCGCCACCGCGGCCAGCATCAGACGCAAGGCTGCTGTGAGTCGTGTCATGCTCCCCTCCTTCTTCGTTTGGCTTCGTTCTTTCGGGCGGACAGCGCGGTCGCCCGAGCCCGCTTTTCTTGTTGGAGCCGGCGAACCACCCTTGGTTCATCGGGGTGCGGGTGAACCGACCCCCGCGCTCGCCGACATTGCCTTTATTTTATGCCGATCGGCGCCCAGGGGGCACGGGCATGCGCTACGTAACCATCTGATTCTCGGAGGTAGGAAATTTTGGCGCGGCAGCATTGCGGGGTCCCCGGCCATCGGAGCACGTGGGCGGGCTCTCACCCGCTTCCCAGGTAGGCCGCGCGGATCTTCTCGTCTTGGAGGATGGCTCTGGCGGGCCCTTCGAAGGCGTTGCGGCCGTCGGCGAGCACGTACCCCCGGTCCGAAATCTCCAGCGAGCGATGAGCCTCCTGCTCCACGATGACCACGGCCTTGCCCTGGGCCTGGATGTCGCCCACTTTGTCGAAGACCTCGCCCGCCATGCGCGGTGAGAGGGCGGCGGAGGGCTCGTCCAGGAGCAGCAGCTCCGGTTCGGTCATGAGCGCGCGGGCCATGGCCAGCATCTGGCGCTCCCCGCCGCTCATGGTGCGCACACGCTGCTTGCGGCGCTCGGCCAGACGCGGGAAACGTGCATACTGTGCCTCCGCTCGCTCCGCCACCTGGTCCCGCGCGAGGAGATAACCACCCATGGTGAGGTTCTCCTCCACGGTCAGCGACGGGAACACGTTGTCGAGCTGCGGCACGTAGGCCACGCCTTTCTGCACGCGCTGGTCGGGACGCAACGCCGTGATGTCCTCGTCGCGCAGGCCGATGTGCCCGCGGTAGGGGTGCAGGTAGCCCATGATGCCCTTGAGCAGGGTGCTCTTGCCGGCGCCGTTGGGCCCGATAATGGTGACGACTTCGCGCCGCTCGACATGCATGCTCACGCCGTGCAGCACCTCGCTGTCACCGTAACCCAGATAAATCTCCTCGACCTCGAGCAACGCCATCCTGCTTCCTCCAGCGCTCGTCGGCCTCAGGGCGCGGCGTCCCGCTCCTCGTCCACCACGGGGCGGCGCGCCAGATAGGCCTGGAGCACGTCGTCACGGCGCAGGGTCTCTTCCGCGGGCCCCTGCGCGATGACGCGTCCCGCATCCAGCACCGAGACCCCGTCGCACACCTGGCGGATGACGCGCATATTGTGCTCGACGATGAGGAAGTTCTGGCCCTCCCCGCGCAGCCTGCGGATGACCTCGAGGATGTCCTCGATGAGTCGCGGGTTCACGCCCGCCACGGGCTCGTCGAGCAGGATCAGGCGCGGCTTCACCATGAGGGCCTGCGCCAGTGCGAGGAGTTTCTTCTGGCCGCCGGACAGATTGCCCACGTACGCGTTTGCCTTGTCCGAGAGCTTCACGAGCGCCAGCAGATGCCAGGCGCGTCCGAGGTTCTCGCGCTCTTGGCGTCTCACCTCCAGCGGATGCAGGAGCGCCTGCAGGACGCGCTCGCCCACCTGACCCTGGGGTGCGAGCAGCATGTTCTCCATGACCGTCATGCGGTGCGGGTTGATGTTCGCCTGGAAGGTTCGGCACAGCCCGCGACGCGCGATGGCGTCCGGCGACAGGCCGCCGATGGGGCGGTCCTCGAACACGATGCGACCGCGATCCGGCGATATGAACCCGGTGATCACGTTGAACAGCGTGGTCTTGCCGGAGCCGTTGGGCCCGATGAGCCCGTACACGTGGCCTGCGGTCACCTCCAGCGAGACGCCGTCGAGGGCCTTGAGACCGCCGAAGCTCACGTGGACGTCGTCAACGCTGAGCAGGACCTCTGCGTTCATAGCGCGGTGGTTTCTCCGCGAGGACCCCGTTGGGGAGATAGATGATCACCAAAATGATCAGCACGCCGACAACGATCATGCGCATCGAGCCCAGGATCGAGGCGTCGATGGGAACGAAGTCGTCGACGAAGCGGGTCGAGTTGATGATGGTCTGAACGACCACGGTCCCGAGCAGCGCGCCGAGATGGTTGCCCGCGCCGCCCAGGATCACCATGGCCCACACGAGGAAGGTCTCGAGCGGCAAGAAATAATTCGGTTGGATGAAGGCGTTGTAGTGGGCGAAAAGCGCCCCCGCGAGCCCGCCCATGGCGCCCCCCAGGGCCATCCCCCGGATGCGCAGGCTGCGGGCGTTCTTGCCCAGCGCGAGGGGGACCTCATCGCCCTCGCGCAGCGCCTTGAGCGCGCGCCCGAAGGGCGTGCGGGTGACCCAGCGCGCCAGCAGGTACGTGGTGAACAGACACGCGAGCGCGAGTGCCAGGTAGAAATAGCCATAGGCCTGGGTGGTGAAGAGATCACGCAAAGGCCGCGGGATGCCGCCGACGCCGAAGGACGCACCGACATAGGGGCCCTGAAGCTCCTCGTTCAGAAAGATGAGGCGCACGATCTCGGCCGCCGCCAGGGTGCTGATGGCCCAGTAGTCCTGCTGCAGGTTGGCCGTGGGCAAGGCCATGAGCACGCCGAAGAGCGCGGCCGCGGCGATGCCGCCCAGCCAGCCCACGCCGATGGGCAGCCCCGCCATCATCACCAGGATGGTGGAGATGTACGCGCCGAGCATGAAGAAGGCGACGTGCCCCAGGTTCACCAGCCCCGTGAGCCCGTACTGGACGTTGAGGCTGAGGCTCAGGATCCCCCAGATGGCGACGATGGTGAGCAGATAGACGAGAAAGTCGATCATCGCCGCCGCCCTCCCGCGAGCCCCTGCGGGCGCAGCAGCAGCACCAGGATCAGGATGGCGAAGGGAATACCTTCCTTGTAGCCCGTGGAGATATAGACGTGCTCGACCGACACCAGGCCGGTGAGGCTCGCGAGCGCGCCCCAGTCGATGCTGAGCCCGATGTTCTCCGCGAAGCCGAGGACGAGGGCGCCGAGCATGGCGCCGTAGGGGTGCCCGATACCTCCGAGGATGGCGGCGCAGAACACCGGAATGATGATCCCGAAGCCCATGTCGGGTTGGAGCTGGGTGTCGAGGCCGATGAGGATCCCGCCCAGCGCGGCGAACGCGCCGCCGATGAACCACACGGCGCGGATCACGCGTTCGGTGTAGATCCCGCTCGCCTGGGCGAGCTCGCTGTTGTCGGCTGCCGCGCGCATGGCGATGCCGAGCTTCGTGTGGTTGAGCAGCAGATGAAAGCCGAGCATGCACGCGAACGCCGTCACGATGATGGTGAGCTGGACGGGGGTCAGGTGCGCGCCGAGCACGGTCATGGGGCGTTGCAGGCCGAGCTCGAAGAAAAAGGGCGAGGGGCCCCACGCGGCGCGGATGGTCTCGCGCAGCGCGATGCCCAGGGCGAAGGCGGCGATCATCAGCATGATGGGCGAGCGTTCGCGGAGCTTCGCGAACACGAGCCGATCGCAGCCCACGCCGATGAGCCCGGCGGCGACGACGGCCAGCGCGCCCGCCACGTAGAGATTGAACCCGAGGGTGCTAGAGAGCAGCAGCGCGATGTAGCCGCCGATGGGCGCGAACTCGACGTGCGAGAAGTTCGGAAAGCGGAGCACGCTGTAGACCATGGTCAGACCCAGGGCCAGCAAGGCGAGCTCCGACGCCCGGATGAGGCTGTCGAAGACGACCTGAATCACGCAGGGCTCTCTTTCCCCGAGGGGTGCGAGGTTATGGTTATGGAGCGCGCACACGCCAGTATATTCGGCCCATCGGCCCCGGCGCATCCGGACTCGGGGCGAGGTGGGTCGAACCGAAGCAGGGTGGGCCGAGCGCAGCGAAGCCACCTCAATCCGCTGGCGTGAACCGAGGCAGATACGATCCCTGTCCGGTTCCATGGTGCGTGAGAAGCGCTGGTGTGATTGCCGTCACACCTCAGACGTCACGGCTATCAAGGTTTCCGCGCTTTCGTCGGTTAGATTGTGGTAAGGGCCTGTTTTGCCTGGCACGAACGGGGTTCCTACCGGCAACGAGAAACGGAAATGAGAGGATAACGACGGTGTACGACGACCAGACTCCGACCCTTCGGCTCCTGACGACCTCCAGTGGGCGCCGCGTTTCACGGTGGCGAGTCGTCGGCTATGCTCTGCTTGTCGGCGTGATCGTCGTCATGCTGACACCCGGTTTCCTGCGGTAATCGGCGCGGACTCCAACGCCACTCACCGCCGCGGGGTAGGGCCGAGCCGAAGGCGAAGGCCACCGTGCGACCCTGCGACGGCACGTACCTCGGGACCCATCTGGAAGGGGCTCGTGGGCGGTTTGCCGGGCCGCACCTTCTCCCCTGGGTGCTTGACTCGGCTCACTCGCGGTCGAAAGATGATGCGGCGTGGTCCCAATGCCGCGAGTGTGGCAGATGGGGCGTCATAACGCCGAAGCGAAAAACGGCAAAACGGAAGGAGGGAGCTGTCGTGAAAAGAGTATCCGTATTGGCCGCCGCGATTCTCGCCCTGCAAGCGGCGTTCGTTCTACCCGCAGCCGCGCAGGAGACCGACCTGTGGGGTATCTACAACAACGTTCTGAAGCGCGCGAAATACATCGATTTGACGCATGCCTTCAGTCCCACGATCCCGGTATGGCCCGGTTTCGGACACGCCGAGTTCAAGCCCACCAAGGCCGGCCAGCCCATAGAGGGCTACGTCAAGGTCGGGCAAGAGTTCACCTACGAGCAGCACGGGTTCATCGCCACGTCATACGAGCTGCCGACCGACCAGTACGGTACGCAGCTCGACCCGCCGGCGCACTGGGACGAGTACGGCGCGACCATCAGCGACCTGCCGGCGACGTATGCGGTGCGGCCTCTGGTGGTCATCGACGTGCACGAAAAAGTGGCCGAAGATCCCGCCTACTTCGCGTCGGTGGACGATGTGAAGGCGTGGGAGGACAAGCACGGCCGGATCCCCGCGGGCTCGGTGGTCATGTTCCGTTCGGACTGGCACAAGCGCTGGGACGACGCCGAGCGCTTCAACAAGAAACCCTTCCCGAGCGTCGGGCTGGACACGCTCAAGTTCCTGCATCGCGAGCGCAACATCCTGTTCCACGGCCACGAGCCGCTGGATACGGACACGACGCCCAATCTGGAAGGGGAGTACTGGCTCATGCACAACCACTTCGCCCAGGCCGAGGGCGTTGCCAATCTGGATCAGGTGCCCGAATCGGGCTGCCTGGTGTCCATCGGCTTCGCGAAGCCCGAGGGCGGTACCGGTGGCTACGCCCGTTACGTGGCCATTTGCCCGCCGGACTGGACGCACGGCCAGTCGGTTCTGGAGGCGCCGGGTGCGCCGCTGGCCAAGCAGCCCGCGCCGCTGCGCCGCGATGAGCACGGCGTGTTGAGGCCCACCAGCCAATAGCACCGAGCCGGCGGCGTCGGCGCCATAGCCGCGCTGTGCGCCGCCGGCCTCCTCACCGCAGTCTCTCCCCGGGCAGTGTCGGGATGCGGGCCCTGTCGCGCTTTTCGCGGACCATGCGGTTCTCGCGGGAGATGTTCCGAGTGGACAGCTCGAAACTGGCGATTTTTTGCTCAAGTGATGGTCGGCGGTGGTCGACACCATACGGATCGCGTGTGCGCAGCGGCGCCCGCGACTTCCGGGAGCGCGTGCAGGCGGGGTAGGGCGCGTCGCCACGGACCACCCCAGGGCGATCGTCAGGGCGCGAGTGAAGGTCGCGCGGAGCGGGGTAGCCGCTCCGTGCGCGCGGCCGTCGCGGGGTGCCATATCGAAGAGCGCGGTATTCGATGACTCTTTCGCGGCAACTCCTGGCCGTCATGCTGGCCGTGCTCCTGCTCGCCTTCGGCGGAATCTTTTTGATCAGCGTCGAGACCACCCGCCAGTACCTCAACGAGCACCTCGAGGCGCAGGCCCGCAACGCCGCCAGCTCCCTCGGCGCCTCGCTGTCGTCCACCGCGGGATGGCACGACCCCGAGGAGCTGGAGTCTACGGTGGACGCGGTCTTCGACGGTGGCGGCTATGGTGAGATCTTCGTCTCGTCCCTCGGGGGTGAGCGAGTGGTGCATCGCTCGCGCGGATTGCAGGTCGCCGGTGTCCCCCAGTGGTTCGTGGACACGGTGCCGCTGCTCAGTCCTCCCGCTCAGGCGTTGATCGCCAGCCCCGGGCCCCCCAGCCGCGTGTCGGTGACGAGCAATCCCGCGGATGCCTACCGGGTGCTCTGGAGGAGCACGGTCGCCAGTTTCCGGTGGTGCGTCGGTACCCTCGCATTGGGCACGCTGCTGGTGGTAGCCACCTTACGCTACCTGCTTCGACCCCTTTCACAGTTGGAGGGGCAGGCGCAGGCGATTTCTGAGCGGCGGTTCGGCTCCTTGGAGGAGAATCTACCGGCGGCGCGTGACCTGCGCCGCGTGGTGGTGGCGATGAAGAAGACGTCGGACAAGGTCCGCCGGATGCTGAACGAGCAGATCGAGCTGGCGATGCGATTGCGCGAGGAGGCGTACACCGACCGGATGACGGGGTCGGGCAACCGGCGCAGCTTCGAGCAGCGTCTCGCGCACATGCTGGGTGCCCCCGACGAGCACGCGGTGGGGGCGTTGGTGCGCGTGCGCCTGCAGGGGATGGAAGTGCTGAACCGCAGGCATGGCCGCCCCGCGGAGGACGAGTTCCTGCGCACCGCCGCCATCGTGCTGCGCGACTGCTACGGCGATGGGGATGCATTCGTCGCCCGCGTCGGCGGTGGTGAGTTCGGTGTTCTGATGAACGCCGTGGACGCGGAGACGGTTCGCCAGCGCACCGAGCAGGCGGTGGGCGAGATCGCGGCGCTGCGCCACGCCGATGTCGAACGCGGCGTGGGCGTTCACATCGGGGTGAGCTGTCTGAGCGGGGGGCGACCTGCGGCTGAGCTCTTTGCCGAGACCGATGCCGCTCTGCATCAGGCGCAGCAGCGGGGATTGAACCAGTGGCAGGTGTTCGAACGGGAGGACGCGCTTGCCCGATTCGAGGCGCACGGTACCGAGGAATGGCGCGCCGTTCTGCAGACGACCATCGATGAAGGCGGCGTAGTGCTCATGTATCAGGCGGTGGAGTCCACCGACCTCGAATCCGTCACCCACTATGAGGTGCTCGCGCGCATCCGTGGAAAGGACGAACGCCTCGTGCCTGCGGGGGTGTTCATGCCGATGGCGGAACGGGTGGGACTGGCAAGTGCGCTCGAGCGGGTGATCGTTGAGATGGTCATCGAGGATCTCACCGCCAACAGTGCAGACCGTGCCCGCCACGCCGTCAATCTCTCGTCCGCCTCGCTCGGCAGGGAGCGCTTCGGGAGCTGGCTGTGCAAGAAGCTGGCGCGGGCCAACGGCCTGGCCGAACGCCTCGCCTTCGAGGCGCCCGAACGCAGCGCCCACCTGCACCTGGACGCGGCGCGCCGGCTGAGCACCCGGCTGCGGGAGGTGGGTGCGCAATTCGGCGTCGACCACTTCGGCATGGGCGCCCCTTCCTTCTCCTACTTGGAGGAGTTGCCGCTGGACTACGTCAAAATCGACGGTAGCTACATCAACGGCCTGGACAAGGATCGCGACGACCGGTTCTTCGTGCGCTCGCTGATCGACCTCGCTCGCCTCCTCGACATCGACGTCATCGCCGAGTTCGTGGAGACCGAGAATCAGCTACGCATCCTGCGCGAGCTCGGCGTGGGCGGCGTTCAGGGCTACTTCGTGGTCAAGCCGCAGACGCGTGCAGGCACCGACCGTCTGCTCATGGGCGCTGGCGCAGCGTCAGGGTATCGCCCTGCTGGCGCAGCTCGAGGTGCTTGAGGAAGCTCATTCCGAGCAGTACCTCCTCCCCGCGGGCCTTGGGATTGATGTGTGCGAGGATGTCGTACAGGACGATGTTGCCGAGTGTCACGCGATCAAGACGCGTCGAGTACGTGGTGATGACACCCGCTGCCGTCTCGGCCGGCACCGGCGCGCCGCGCGGGAGGTCGAGCCTGTCCGCCAACGCGGCGGGGACGGAGACGGTGGTCGCTCCGGTGTCGAGCAGAAAGACAACTGGCTCGTGATTGATGGCGCCGGACGCCACGTAGTGGCCACTGCGATTCTGCTTGAGCACCACCTCGCGCGCACCATCCGAGAGCACGGTGCTGGCGATGCGCTGGTTCGGATTGTGTTGCCGCTCCAGGAAGCCGCCGAAATAGACGGTGAGCAGCCCGAGCAACAGGACCCAGGCCAGCGCGATCATGCCGGCCCCTAGGCGCCCCGAGGAGAAATTCGAATCGTTTTCGCGGTCGGTCACGGTGCTCGAATCCCGGAAGGAGACGCTCGGACGAGCAATTTACCCTCGCCTATACTCTCTCACATTCCCGCACTCGCGCACAGATGATGAATCTGGATACGCAAAACGATTGGCTCGAGGGTGTGCGCCGCGTTCCTTCGCCCAACTGGGACGAGCGCCCTCCCGAGTGCGACATCGACCTGCTGGTCGTGCACAGCATCAGCCTGCCGCCGGGGGTCTACGGGGGCGGAGCCATCGACGCCCTCTTCACCAATCAGTTGGACGCGAGTGCGCATCCGTACTTCGAGTCCATCGCGGATATGCGCGTCTCAGCGCACGCGCTCATCCGCCGCGACGGTGAGGTCGTGCAATACGTGCCCTTTCGCCGGCGAGCCTGGCACGCCGGCGCCTCCAGCTACCGGGGACGTTCGCGGTGCAACGATTTTTCCATCGGCATCGAGCTCGAGGGAACGGACGACGACGCGTACGAGGTGGTACAGTACCACCGCCTGGCTGAGCTCGCCCGCCTGCTGATGCGAGCTTGGCCCGCCATCACCGTCGATCGCATCGTCGGTCACAGTGACATCGCGTCGGAGCGCAAGACCGATCCCGGGTCCGGATTCGACTGGGTCCGGTTCCACGCGCTGCTGGGCGTTCCGAGTAAGAGAACCCAAGGGAGAGAACACTGATCATGCGAGTGGGGCATAAGAAACGCGTGCTGGTGACCGGCGGCGCCGGCTTCCTCGGCTCGCATCTGTGCGCGCGGCTGCTCGAGCGCGACTGTGATGTGCTGTGCGTGGACAACTTCTTCACCGGCACCAAGGACAACATTCGGACGCTTCTCGGGGACCATCGCTTCGAGTTCATGCGCCACGACGTCACGTTCCCGCTCTACGTAGAGGTGGACGAAATCTACAACCTGGCCTGTCCCGCGTCGCCCATCCACTACCAGTTCGATCCGGTGCAGACCACCAAGACCAGCGTGCACGGCGCCATCAACATGCTGGGCCTCGCCAAGCGGGTGAAGGCCCGGATCTTCCAGGCGTCGACGAGCGAGGTGTACGGCGACCCCGAAGTGCATCCTCAGCCGGAGGGCTACTGGGGGCGCGTGAACCCGATCGGCCCGCGCTCCTGCTACGATGAGGGGAAGCGCTGCGCAGAGACGCTGTTCTTCGATTACCGACGCCAGCACGGCGTCCCGGTGAAAGTGGCGCGTATCTTCAACACCTACGGCCCGAACATGCATCCTTACGACGGGCGCGTGATCTCCAACTTCATCGTGCAGGCGCTCAAGAACGAACCGATCACCATTTACGGCGACGGCTCGCAGACGCGCTCGTTCTGCTACGTACACGATCTCGTCGAGGCGATATTGCGCTTCATGGACACTGCCGATGACGTGACGGGTCCGATGAACCTCGGGAACCCCGAAGAGTTCACCATCGCGGAGCTCGCACGAAAGGTCATCGCGCTCGCCGGGTCCGCCTCGTCCATCGACTACGCGCCGCAGCCGCAGGACGATCCCATGCAGCGTTGCCCGGACATCGCACTCGCGCGTGAGACGCTGGGCTGGGAGCCCAGGGTGCCGCTGGAGCGGGGGTTGGCGCCGACCATCGAGTACTTCCGGCGACTGTTGAACCTCTGACCCGGCAGCCGTTCGGCCGCGACCGTTCGTGGCCCACGGCCGCTCCTGGGGAAGAGACGGTCAAGGCGTTCGCGGCCGACCGGCCGCTCCTACGGGAAACGTGGCCGTGGGAGAAGCGCTTCGTGCGCGACGGTCGTAGCCTGAGACCGGTTCCCGCCGGTCGATGGTGCGTGCATTCAGCTTCCCGCCCGCATCCAGTCGGCGTCGCGAAAGTCTGCGGTCATTCCCCGCTCGGTGATCCAGCCGCTGACGAGCCGCGCGGGCGTGACGTCGAAGTACACGTTCCGCGCTGTCACGTGCGCGAGCGCGGGCGCGTCCAGCTCCTCGGGCGCCATCTCCTCCAGCGTCGCCTCGTGGGGCAGGGTGCGGGAGAGCTTGAAGCTCTCGCAGCACACGTAGAAGGGCACGCCCGCGTCGCGGGCCGCGAGTGCGAGCAGGCGACTGCCGGCCTTGTTGACCACCGAGCCGTCCCAGAGCACGGTGTCCGCGCCGATAACGGCTACGTCCGCGGCACCGATGAAGGCCGCGATCTGCGCATCGGTGATGTAGGTGGTGGGGACGGCGAGCGCCGACAGGTGGCGGGCGAGGGCGACGCCCTCGCGCAACGGTCGCGACTCGGTGACGATGGCGCCCACTCGGGGCGCGGCGAGACGGAAGATCTCGCGGATCGTCGAGCTCGAGCTGTGGGTGATGATCGTGGTCTGCGGAGCGAGGTGCTGCACGGCGTGGGTGGCCGCCTCGGTCACGGCGCGTCGCGAGCGCTCGATCAAAGAATCCGCCTGCCCCGCGAGATAGCCGGGGGCATCGTCCTGAGCATCGGGCATCTCGTCGAGCGAGGCCATCCATTCCGCCACCAGGTTCTGCACCGGCGCCATGCTCGGGCGCGTCGCGCGCAACTTACGGGCAAAGCCTCGGGCATCCTCGCGCAGGCTCGGCGCATGCGCGTGCTCGCGCACGTAGGCGGCGAGCAGCGCCAGCGAGCGGCGCGCGAGCTCGCTGGCACCGCGCTCTCTGTCGTGCGCGATCTCGGCGAGCCCTTCGCGCTCGATCTGCTCGGTGTTCACTGGAAGGCCCGAAATCTTGCGTAACCGCGGCTTGGCGTATGGCGTACAGGTTCCCGGGCGCGCACCGCTGCCTCGCAAGGCCGTAGGGCGGGCTGAGCGCAGCGAAGCCCACCCTGCGCGGCTACCGGATGTTGCGCGAAGAACCTGCTCGGCCTCCTCGCGCGCAGCTTCGGTAAGCCTCGGCGAGCGCCGGCACCGTCTCCAATCGAGACAGCTCGTCGGGGTCGATCCAGCGCATCTCCAGGTTCTCCCAATCGAGCCGGATCTTCTCCGGCGCGTGCACCTCGAAGAGGAACGGGTGCACGGTCCACCGCACCCCCAGGTCGGGGTCGTCGATGAAGATCGGCTCGCCCTGCGCTCGCAGCTCTACGTCCGCCCCCGCGAGGCCCGTCTCCTCGCGGATCTCGGTGAGCGCCTGCTCCAGGGGCGTGGTCTCGAGATACCCGCTGATGCCCGACCAGCGTCCCTGGTACGTGCCCACGGCCCCGCTGCGTCGAACGACCAGGATCTTGCCTGCGTGGCGCAGAAAGGCCGTCACGACGTTGCGTTGTTGGAGCTCATCTCCGGGCACGGTCACCTGGTCTGTCCGCCAAGCCGCACGGTTCGTCACATTATAAAAACAAGGGGCTCGGGCCCGGGTCGGACCAACGCAATTCCTTGAAAGAACGCGAGATTGTCC